>Ga0206124_10000011_pt1 | contig 144551 bp, 139 predicted proteins | sample Helgoland_Spring_3_FD_148671 | JGI IMG/M metagenome (GOLD analysis project Ga0206124, IMG submission 148671) | Pelagic subsurface seawater microbial communities from Kabeltonne, Helgoland, North Sea - Helgoland_Spring_Bloom_20160321_2 | ecosystem: Environmental > Aquatic > Marine > Epipelagic... | reverse complement strand
AAGGCCAAATAATACTCAAACTACCCATAAGAAATCCACACATAGTTGCGATTACCAAAGTTTCAAATCGAGCTAATAGCCAGGATAATAAACGACTAAACAACATCAGACCAATAATTCCTCCAAGGGCAAATGCAGCCAAAATGTCAATCTGCAGATTGGCAATTGCACCTATGAATACAGGGTAAAGGCCCAGCAGCACAAGAATAAAGGAGCCAGATATCCCTGGTAAAATCATTGCACACAGGGCAATGGATCCCGCTAGGAACATGGTAACTACGGTTCCTTCCAAAACCACTGGCGGAGCTATAGAAATTCCATAAGCTATGCCTATACCAACAAAAAAGATTAGTTTTTCATGGGTACCACGCAAAGGGTTTTGCCGTAAAAGGTAGACCACCGATGCAACGATCAAACCTGTAAAAAAAGACCACAACGGCAATGGATGCTCAACCAGCAGGTACTGCATAACCTGAGCCAGCGAGAATAAACTGGTAAAGATTCCCGCTAGTAAAATAACAATAAAGCGACCATTAATGAACCTCCATGCAGCCCCCACACCTTTAGACTTAAGTGTTTGGAGTGCTCTTAAATTTAGGGATTTGATAGTATTGATCAGTTCAATATATATGCCAGTGACAAACGCAATAGTTCCACCTGAAACACCAGGAACAACATCTGCAGCTCCCATTGCTAGGCCTTTTATGTATAACAGCAGATTGTCTGTGAATTTTTCCATAGGAAATCCTGTTGAAATATCAGCGGGAAAGCCCACTTAGCAAAGGAACGAATTTTACTTTCTCGACGATTACCTGGTCGAACTCCGGTGAATCTTCTATACGTTTAACTAAACGCAAGTCTTGAGATTCACCACTACCTACTGGAATAACTAATAGCCCATTAGGCGCTAACTGGCTTAAAAGATCTTCGGGTATCGCCTGGGGCGCCGCAGTTGTAATTATTCCATCATAGGGTGCTTGCTTTTCCAAGCCAAAACATCCATCTGAAAGATTTGCAGATACATTGGTTAAACCTAACTTCCTAAAGCGCTGTTTTGCTTTAATTAACAAGGGCTCAATCCGCTCTACCGTATGAACCTCTGTAACCAACTGAGCTAAAATCGCCGACTGGTAGCCAGATCCCGTGCCGATTTCTAATACTTTAGTGAGAGGCCCCGCTGAAAGTAAGATTTCTGTCATTCTTGCTACGATATAGGGTTGTGATAGTGTCTGGGAGAACCCTATAGGCAAAGCAGTGTCTTCATATGCCCTGTGTGATAAAGCTTCATCAAGAAAAATATGCCGCGGCGTGCTGCGAATAACATCAAGTACTTTTTGGTTAGTGATGCCCTGCTCGGTCAATCGATTAATTAACCGTTCTCGGGTTCGTTGAGAAGTCATCCCGATACCCGCTAATTCAACCGAATTCACCCAAATCTCCTATCGTACATATTCCAAAAATGAATTGGCTTCAATCCCAAACCAATCACTAACGAGAGTCTAATATATCATATGGCGACATAGCTCGGGCGGGATAATTGAGCTATTTCTCGCAGTAATGCTGTAGCAAAGCATCCTCTGGACAAACTGAATTCTAGGCTCAACTGATTAGGCTCAATCCAGTCGTAAAGAACATTGTCCGAACGCAATGTTAAATTTCTTCTCTCCTGTTTTAAACCTGCATGCTCGAGCGCATAACACCAGTCTTGCCAATCCTTCAGAACCTGCTCTTCAACACTTGCCGCGTTCCTGTCAGCAGATGACCGTCCTCTTCCCCAAAGTGGTCCAGTATAGTCTTGAAGTCGATCTAGAGATCCATCTGCGTTGTCTATATGCCTAGCCAACACAAGATTAAACAGCCACGAGCGAGCTGCTGATAAATATAGGCCTGTGCCGTGCCTGTTGCCCTTTAGTTTGTCTGCCATAATAAGCTTCTGAACCTCATGAAGATTATTACCCTGATGACCAAATCGTTGCTCGCCAAAATAATTGGGCACGCCGTGACGACTAATTAACTTCATGCGATCATCAAAAGATTTTTCCTCAACCTCAAATTCTCTTAAGACTATTTTAAATCGGTTGCCTTGATGCATTCCTCGACGCAACTTTTTATTATGGCGCGCTGTTCTTAAAATTGTGAAGTCACTATGGATAAGAGTGTCCAAATCTAAATCTCGACCGGGAACATGTAAGCTAAACCATTGCGTAGTAATAGCAAATCTATCTTTCATCCCACAATAACCTACGTCATTCCGCTTTATTCCTGCCAGCTTTGCCAATATCCCTGCAACCCAGCTTGTGTTTTGATCTTTTTTGCTAATCAACAGCCACAGATGCTCACCCTCACCAGAGGGCTCAATATCCATAATTTCATCAACTAGAAAGTCTTCCGGGCAAGAGCGAAATACAGCCGTCTCTTGTGGTTGTCCGTGTAAATAGGGTAATTTCCCAAATTCAAGGGTACGCGTATCGATAAATCTAAGTCTCGCTGATTAAGTTAGCTGGTTGAAGGTACTAAAAGAACTGATCCATGACAGGCAATACCCTCTTCTCTTCCGGTAAACCCTAATCCCTCTGAGGTCGTTGCTTTAATATTGATTTTGTCGCTTTCACATCCAAGTACAGAGGCAAGATTTTTACACATACTTTCTAAGTATGGAGACATCTTTGGCCTCTGAGCGATGATAGTAAGATCCGCATTACCCAAAGAGTAACCTTTACTAGACATCATTTGAACGACAACTTGTAGCAATTGAAGACTGTCGCTATTCTTGTACTGGGAATCAGTATCAGGGAAGTGTCTACCTATATCACCCAAACCCAAAGCGCCTAAAATCGCATCAATAAGGGCATGAGTTAGAACGTCCCCATCTGAATGAGCAATGAAGGCCCTCTCAAAGGGAATAGAGACGCCACCTAAAATAAGCGCTTCGCCTTCTCCAAAAGCATGCACATCATAACCATGTCCTACACGCATTAATGCTTCTCCTGATTTAGTAGAATAGCCTCGGCAATCATCAAGTCCTCTCGTCGAGTAATCTTGATATTGTCCTGCCGACCCTCTACAACACAAACTTTCCTTCCGGTATTTTCAATCGCGGTTGACTCGTCCGTAGGTATTTCTTGGTTATCAAGCATTCTTGAAATTGCATCATACAAAATTTTGTACCGAAACATCTGTGGAGTCTGTGCAACTCGATAATGTTCACGATTCACAGTTTTTTCTACGTTCTGATCGGACGTGACTATTTTTAGTGTTTCATTTACCGTCGTGGCCAGTAATCCTCCTACTGGATGAGACTTTAACGCATCGATGAGCTTACAAATATCAGATGAAGTGACGCAAGGCCTAGCCATGTCATGGACCAGAATCCAGTCATTGGGTTTAGCTAGATCTTGTAACGCATTGAGACCACTTAAAACAGAATGTGCCCGCGTTCCACCGCCCTCTATAAGCTGGACTCTAGGGTTTTTAGTAGCGTCAACCCTTACCCAATAACCTGAAGCGGAGTCACAGGGAGCAATAATTCGATTTATTAATCTAACATCCAAAAGACGCTGTAGAGTATGTTGAGCAACAAGTTCTCCCTGTAACTGGTGAAACTGTTTTGGAATATCCGCTGAAAATCGTTTACCAATTCCCGCTGCAGGGACTATAGCCCAGTAATTTACTTCCACATTCTTCATGGTGCCTTTTCCTCAGAAAAACGCCGTTCCTTGGAAATGCCAGAATCCTCATCAGTTACAAGATAAAAGACCTCTCCTTGCTTAATCATACCTAGATCTTTGCGAGCCTTTTCTTCGATAGCGTCAAGATTTGTTTTTAGGCTCTCCACATCTCTAGCAATGATCTCATTGCGCAGTCTTAGTCTTTCATTCTCAGCTTTTTGAAGCGCTAACTGCCCATCTAACTCAGCTTGATGAGCAAGACTGCCCTCTCCGACCCAAAGACGGACTTGCAAACCAAGCAACAATAAAACAAGTATTATCAGCAACCAACGCATAAGTCTATTCTATTCTATTGTAGGAACTGCGGCTCCGTTACTGCTTATCGCTATCAGGACTTAAACTCAGTTCGACCTTTGTAAGGTGCCAGTTCTTGACCCAACTCAGCTTCAATTCGCAGCAAGCGATTATATTTTGCAACCCTATCGGACCGGCATAGGGACCCCGTTTTTATCTGGCCCGACGCTGTAGCAACCGCAAGATCCGCAATAGTCGTATCTTCTGTCTCTCCAGAGCGATGAGAAATAACAACGGTATACCCAGCATTTTTAGCCATCTCAATAGCATCTAGGGTTTCCGATAAGGTGCCAATTTGATTAAATTTAATTAAAATTGAGTTAGCAACGCCCATCTCAATTCCGCGACTCAAAATACTAGTGTTGGTAACAAATAAATCATCCCCCACAAGCTGCACCCTCTCACCCAACTTTTCGGTCTGGTATTTCCATCCTTCCCAGTCTGATTCATCTTGGCCATCTTCGATCGAGATAATCGGGTATTGATCACAGAGTTCTCCTAAGAAATCACTAAAACCCTCGGCACTGTATACCTTTCCTTCACCTGATAAATCATATTTTCCATCTTTATAGAATTCAGATGCAGCGCAATCTAATGCTAAAGTTACGTCAGCTCCCAATTCATAGCCCGCAGCTTCTGTTGCTTCTTGAATCACAGCAAGAGCTTCTGCGTTAGAAGATAGATTAGGCGCAAAGCCCCCCTCATCACCAACAGCAGTATTGAGACCTTTTTTACTAAGCACTTTCTTCAATGAGTGAAAAATCTCAGCACCCACTTGCAATGCCTCTGCAAAGCTCTTCGCCGATACTGGCTGAACCATGAATTCTTGAATATCAACGTTATTATCAGCGTGTTCACCGCCATTGATAATATTCATCATTGGAACTGGCATGCTGTATACACCCTGAGTCCCATTAAGTTCAGCAATATGAGCATACAAAGGCATTTTTTTATCTTGGGCTGCGGCTTTAGCTGCAGCTAAAGATACCGCCAAAATAGCATTGGCTCCCAGCACCGCTTTATTATCAGTACCATCTGCACGAATCATAGCGTCATCAAGTGCTCTTTGATCTGACGGGTCCGACCCTAGTAAAAGAGTTCTTATAGTGGTGTTGATATTTTTTACTGCCGTTAGAACTCCCTTACCTAAGTAGCGAGTCTTATCTCCATCTCTGAGTTCAAGTGCTTCTCTTGAACCAGTGGAGGCCCCCGAAGGAGAGCACGCGGTGCCCACAATTCCGTTATCTAATATCACATCTGCCTGAACCGTCGGGTTTCCTCTTGAATCCAATACTTCAAAGGCGCGAATGTCAGCAATATTACTCATTGGGGTAGATCTCCATTTATATTAATTATGACTCTGTGCGAGTACTAAGGTTGCGGTAAGCTAGATTTTTAATAGGCTAAAGATAAAGCAGTTCTAATTAAATTATACCCAAATCGGGTTGAGACTTTATTAGATCATCAAAAGACTTCATCTGTGTTAAGAAGGGTTCTAGCTTGTCCAAAGGGAGCGCACTAGGGCCATCACAAAGAGCTTGGTCGGGATTTGGATGTGCTTCTAGGAATAGCCCTGCGATTCCTACAGAAATTCCCGCTCTTCCCAACTCTGCAACCTGATGTCTACGTCCTCCTGATGCCGCACCCAGGGGGTCCCTACACTGAAGAGCGTGTGTCACATCAAAGATCAGTGGTAGCCCTCCACTAACCTCTTTCATGGTTCTAAATCCAAGCATATCAACAACTAAATTATCATATCCCATGCAGGCCCCACGCTCGCAAAGCATCACTTTTTCGTTACCGCATTCGCGAAATTTTTCAACAATGTTCCCCATCTGCCCGGGACTCAAGAACTGGGGCTTTTTAATGTTAATAATCGCATTTGTCGCAGCCATAGCTTCAACAAGATCTGTTTGTCGCGCAAGAAAGGCAGGCAATTGAAGAACATCACAGACCTCTGCTACTGGTGCCGCTTGTGAAACCTCGTGAACATCGGTAATGACGGGAACATTAAAAGTAGATTTAATTTCTTCAAATATCCTCAACCCCTCTTCGAGGCCAGGACCCCGAAAAGAATATATCGATGAACGATTTGCCTTATCAAATGAAGCTTTGAATACATAAGGAATACCAAGTTTTTCAGTGGTCTGAACATAAGACTCAGCGATTTGCATTGCCATATCTCGAGACTCAAGGACATTCATTCCGCCAAAGAGCGCCATAGGAGCATCATTACTCACCTTAATATTTCCTATTTGAATGACTAATGACGTCACTGCTTTCTCCTGAACTTCTATTTATGCTGCTGGTAACCTGCTGCTGCATCTACAAATTTTTCAAACAACGGATGTCCATCTCTTGGTGTAGAGGTAAATTCCGGGTGAAACTGACTTGCAAAAAACCATCGGTGATCGGGTAATTCTATAGTTTCCACTAGATTTTTATCAAACGACAATCCGCCCACTACTAAACCAGCTTCCTTTAACTGAGGAAGGTAATTATTGTTCACTTCAAAACGATGACGGTGGCGTTCTTTAACTTGATCTGCACCGTAAATACCTTCGGCATTTGAACCAGGAACAAGGTGACATACCTGGGCTCCCAAACGCATGGTGCCACCCAGATCCGAGTCAGCGCTGCGCTGTTCTCTATTACCTTTCTCGTCAATCCACTCTTCAATTAACCCCACCACTGGGTGCTCTGTCTCCGAGTTAAATTCCGTACTATTTGCACCCTCTAAACCACATGCGTTACGAGCATATTCAATCACAGCTATTTGCATACCCAAACAAATACCCAAATATGGAATGTTATTTTCCCGCGCAACTTTTACCGCATGAATCTTCCCCTCTATCCCACGGGAACCAAATCCTCCTGGAACCAAGATCGCATCAACCCCATCTAACAATCCATGATCAACTTCAAGCTGTTCTGAATCAATATAGCGGATCTTTACCTTTGTTTTATTATGAATACCAGCATGAACGAGAGCTTCGGTGAGCGACTTGTAGGCATCCAGAAGGTCCATATATTTTCCAACCATTGCGATTGTTACCTCGCCATCGGAAAGCATTTGATTTTCCACCACCTTGTCCCATTGTGTTAAATCTGCAGCCGGCCTATCGATGTTAAAACGATCTAAGACAAATTGATCGAGACCCCGCTCGTGGAGCATTCTTGGAATTGCATAAACAGTAGCTGCATCCATCACTGGAACAACAGCTCGCTCCTCCACGTTAGTGAACAGGGATATCTTTTTAAGTTGATCTTCTTCAATTTCCACTTCAGATCGACATAACAACACGTCTGGCTGCAACCCCAGTGAGCGCATTTCTTTTACAGAGTGTTGAGTCGGCTTAGTCTTTGTTTCTCCCGCAGTGGCGATGTATGGAACGAGGGTAAGATGTATTAACAGAGATTTTTGATAGCCCAATTCACCTCTCATCTGGCGAACCGCTTCAAGAAATGGTTGGGATTCGATATCACCCACGGTTCCACCAATTTCAACGACGGCTATATCATGATCACCGGCGCCAGCAATAATACGGCGTTTGATTTCATCGGTAACATGTGGGATGACCTGTACGGTACCGCCCAAAAAATCGCCCCTGCGCTCTCGACGCAAAATAGTTTCATATACTTGGCCAGTGGTGAAGTTGTTATTTTGTGTCATTTTCGATCGTAAGAAACGCTCATAATGACCAAGATCAAGATCAGTCTCTGCTCCGTCTTCGGTGACATACACCTCACCATGCTGATGAGGGCTCATAGTCCCTGGATCCACATTTAAATACGGATCTAGCTTCAACATAGTGACATCTAGACCCCTAGCCTCGAGCACTGCACCCAAGGAGGCAGCGGCGATACCCTTACCCAAAGAGGAAACAACACCACCAGTAACAAAAATAAAACGTGTCATAAGGATCCTGTAAAGATCAGAATTTAAACTGAGAAAATTATCTTTTGGAGGTCTGCAAGCTGAGAGACCAGCTTTCGTCCATCCTGATTAAGATGGTGTAATAGATTAACAGAAAGGATCTTACGATTCTACAAAGAGTTGTCTTGCCAATGGATTTTAATGCCCTTCTCTTGGACTGATGCCTCCCAGCCCTCGCACACCCAAAGATCAGCAACAGCAACAAGCTCTTCATCGATAAAGATTAAGGGCACTTGATCTCTCCACCACGGCTCTAAACCAAATTCTTGCAGGCATTTTTTAAGACTGGTTGAGTGAGCGCGACCTGATGGCCTGCACCTCTCTCCTCCCTGACGGAAGCTAACCTTTAAACAACCATCTTTTGGTGTTCGAATACCTTCCCCAATCACTGTTGTAGCCGCCAACATCATTGGTGCCTCGAGTTTCGATTTGGCATTCAAATCCCACAGCACTTTAGAGCTTGTCTCGTCGAAATCGTTTAAAACCCTAGTCGATTCTAATAAATATAACCGGTCAGAGTAACGATGGTACTCAACGTCTTGGCAGACCACTTTGGGTGAAGCGTCGACCCTAGCACCAATAACAGAAGAACCAATTTCATTAATGATTTTTAGCCCAGGGGCACTCAGTCCATAACACTCCGCCCAATACCGCAATACATTAGCTTGCCTTAGAGAAGGCAAAAGGCCAAAAGGGCGAAGAGAAAGAGACCAGCCTCCTCTCTCAGTCCTAATTTTTAGGCCTCTCATATCCTCAATTGCTATTGAGTGAGACAAGAGATCACTATGTCGACTTATGTTGGCAACGCCCTCTAAACGGTGACGATAGTCCGGCCATCGATCAGCGATAAGAGGAATTAATTTATTACGTAAATAGTTGCGATCAAAATCATTTGACTCATTACTCTCATCCTCAATCCATTGAATATTGTTTTCCCTTGCATAATCTAAAAGAGAGGATTTTGGCCAGTTTAATAAAGGTCGGTGTAGAACACCTTTGCCTACTGAACGTGTTTTGGGGATCCCGGCCAAGCCTCTTGGTCCAGTGCCGCGCATTAATCTATATAGCAAGGTCTCGACTTGGTCATCTTGATGGTGCCCAAGCAATAAGATTCCATCTTCATCGAGGCATCGCTCAAAGACTTCATATCGCGCCAATCTACCGGCATCCTCCAGTCCACCACCATCGCTCACCAACTTAACAGCTTCGCTAAGAAATTTAACACCCAAAGATTGGCAAAAACCTTCTGCATGGGCTTGCCAATGATCCGCATTTTCTGACAATCCATGATTAATATGAATGGCCATTATGCGATTAGCTTCAACTTTCTGAGATAACGAATGCAAAAGCACGGAGGAATCTAAGCCTCCACTGAATCCAACCACAATCTGCTGGGCATTACTAAGTTGATCATCCAAAGGTTCAAAAACCCGCGTAGGTGTCAAAGTTGGCAACTTAGCCATCAGAGATCACTTCGCTCATTGGTTTGCAGATCATTCCTATAACGGTTGAATTGATTACGCGTTAGCAAGGTACAATTTTCAGTCGCTGGGTCAAAAGTAATGAGCACATCACCCTGAGTAATCTGACGATGAACCTGTTTGATTTTACTCTCAAGACTAGCCTCCTGAACGCCATAATCCGTTCCTTCACGCAGAATATACTCTTCAATCACTGCGCCTAGGACATCTCTGGACAGGCGTTCAGAAGGAATTTCAATCACTCCTGCGGCTTCCTGAATCGTAGCGTCATTCGATCGCTCTCACCAATCGCTAAATAACGTTCCCGATCCTCGTCTCCAAGTCGCAAACTAGGCGGTAGCGTCCATACCCCCCCAGAGTAGTCAGCGGTATCTTTCTCATTGGCGTTAACTTCCGAAGAGTCCTCAAAAACAAAACCAGCGCTCTGCGCTAACTCGACAACATAATTTTGTGTCATATAGCCACTTTTCCGCATCTTGGCTCTATCTGTACCTTCTGGAGCACGATGTTCAACGACACCTAACAGCCCTCCGGGTTTAAGCGCCTTAAAAAATAGCGCGAATGAAGAGGCCTCAGTGTCCGAACTCAACCAATTGTGGACGTTTCTGAAGGTAACAACTGCGTCCACTGACTCATCCTCTGTGGTTAACTTTTTTGCAGCCGCATCGAAAATCTGTATTTTTACATTCCCGTAAAGCTCAGGATCCGACGCCATCTTAGTTGCAAATCTATTTTGGGAATTTCGATAGTAGGAGCGCTCTGATGAGGGATCGTAATGTGCGGCTAACAGATCACCCTTCAGATATTGAGCTAATACCTCAGTGTACCAACCGCCTCCGGGAGAGATTTCGAGTACATCCATCTCTGGCGCTATGCCAAAGAATTGAAGCGTTTCCGCAGGGTGCCTGTACTGATCCCTGGAGCTATCCCTCTCAGCGGTCGCCAGACCAGAAAATGCGAAGAATACGGATAAGAGTAATGTTTTCAAACCAATACTAGCTTCACCAGAGCAATGGTGGCCAACGGCCAATCGTTCATTTTGTTTAAGTAGCATATTTTTAGGTGTCCTTTTAAAAATTAATTTATGTTTTTGCTAAAACTGTTAAGACTATAACAGCGCTGAACAATAGTGCCATAATATAGATCTTAGATAGATCCATAAACCGTTAGGTCAAACCATGCAGAAACAACTTGTTTTAACCATTTTAGCTGATGATCAACCAGGTGTCGTAGAGCAGATAGCAAGCATCATCATAAATCACAAGGGAAATTGGACGCAAAGTAGCATGTCACGTTTGGGCGGAAAATTTGCCGGAATTTTACTGGCCGACATTAATTCACAGAATGACTCCGCCTTGCAAGAAGCCTTGTTAAATCTCAATAATCAAGGCATTAAAGTAACGATAGAAAGTGCCTTAGCTACTAAAGTAAAAGAACAAAAAACAGTTCAAATTGAGATTGTTGCTAATGATCGCTCAGGCATAATTGGTGAAATTTCAACTCTCTGTGCCAACAAAAATATAAATCTTGAGTCTCTAGAGTCTTGTTGTGAAAGTGCCCCAATGTCAGCGTCGATGCTATTTAGAGCGCATGCTAGTGTCAGGCTTCCTGCAGGCATGAGTGACAACCAACTAAGAGCTTTGGTAGAGGAACTATCCAGCGATCTTATGGTTGAGATTATTAATTAGCAAAAACTCATTGTGCCGCAGAGACCATCGGACTCTCTGCAACCCTGACACTAACCTAAAGGCTATCTCCAAGGACTTCCTTAAACTTCAAACGGTGCCAAATCTCCTGGGGTACGAAGCATTTTATTGACTTCATCCAAGTGCTGTTCTTCTAAGTGGATCATTTCACGGGCATACTCTTCAAGAACCACTGACTCACCTTCTACCAGTTTTAGTAAGTCATAATACACCTCAGCAGTCACTGCTTCATGCTCAAGACTTTCGCTGAGAATATCCCCAATATCGTGTTGCTCTGTCTCTAAAAGTGCACCAATTTTCAGCGATGGATGCCCCCCCAACATTGTCACTAACTCCCCAGCCTTAGTAGCGTGATCAAGACCTTCCTGTGCATTAGCTTTTAACCATGAAACAATCGGTATTCGGTTATATCCATACACCATCAAAGAATAATGTGTATAACGAACTACACCTGAAAGTTCTAATTCCATGATTCTATTTAATGTCTCAATCGCTTTTGCTTTATCGAAATTTTTCATATGTTTTACCTTTCAGAGTCCTTTATAAAGGGAAGAAGCCCCAAACAATAATATGGTTTAGTTAAAGGCACAATAATTGTTGTAAAATAAAGTTCTTTCTAATTCAATTTTTTAGACGAACCAAAATGCTAGATATCGTTCTTTATCAACCGGAAATTCCTCCCAACACCGGGAACATTATACGGCTCTGCGCAAATACTGGTTTTCGCCTTCATCTCATTGAACCACTCGGGTTTGAACTTGATGATAAACGCTTACGTCGTGCAGGGCTTGACTATAGAGAATTCCAAAGCCTGCAGGTCCACCCTACCTGGCCTTCTTATGTGAAGAAAATAAAGCCGAAAAATATTTATGGATTAAGCACTAAAGGAACGACCAGTTATTCATCCATGGCTTATAAACCAGGTGACACATTATTATTTGGCCCTGAAACAAGAGGGCTTCCAGATGACATAAGGAGTTCCATTGGCGTTGAGAATATATTGCGTTTACCTATGCTCTCTAATAGTCGAAGCCTCAACCTTTCCAATACGGTTGCCATAGTGGCCTATGAGGCTTGGCGACAACTAGGATTTATAGGTAGTATTAAATGACAAACATAGCTCAAGACACATTACAGATGATGACAAAAATTGGTTTGTTTTACGGTAGTACCACTTGCTATACCGAGATGGCGGGAGAGAAAATTCGCGATACTATTAACCTAAGCCTTGGTTTTAGTGCAGTCACTCTTCATGACATCGCTCTGGATCCAATCACTCGTATGGCTGAATACCAATATTTAATACTAGGTATCCCTACTTGGGACTTTGGCGAGTTGCAAGAGGACTGGGAGTCTCATTGGGATGCCATGGACAATTTAGACCTGACTGGAAAGCAAGTCGCTCTCTATGGACTTGGTGACCAAGTGGGTTATCCAAAATGGTTTCAAGACGCACTGGGTTATCTCTGGGCTAAAGTCAGAACTCAAGGGGCAAGTACCGTTGGCGCTTGGCCTAACGAAGGGTTTGAATTTGAGGACTCAAAAGCACTTTCCTCAGACGAGAAAATGTTCGTAGGACTGCCCTTGGATGATGAGAACCAGCTTGAGGTTGCTGATGATTATATCGATCAGTGGTGCGATCAAATTATCTGTGAATTTGGACTCGTGTAGTGACTCTTAATGCTGCAGAAATAGAGTGGCGAGAAAACCTTCCATATTCTCTGGACCATGGTGACTTTTATTATTCAATGGCCAATGGATTGCAAGAGAGTTCCTATGTTTTTTTGGAAAAAAATGACTTGCAGCGTCGTTGGCAACACCTCACGACAGAAGATTTTATATTTAGCATTGGTGAAGTTGGTTTTGGTGCAGGTATTAATTTCCTCAACTGTTGCGAACTATGGCTAAGAACAGCGCCACCTGAATGCACTTTGTATTACTTTGCAGCAGAATCGGCACCACTTAAAAAGTCAGATTTAGCCGGGATACATGCCCTGTGGCCGGTCCACAATGACTCTGCAAAATTACTTACTGAACATTATCCAAGCGCTATAAAAGGTTTTCATAATCTTGAGCTATTTGGGGGGCGCATCAAACTATCCCTAATGTTTGGTGATGCTACTGAGATGCTACATTCACTGGGAGACAGTTGTGATATCAGGCACTCAAGTTATAACAAAGCATCTATAGATGCCTGGTTTCTGGATGGGTTTGCGCCAGCTAAGAACCCCTCTGCCTGGTCATCCGAACTCTGTAATACCATTGCTTGTTTATCCTCTAACACAACCACTTTAACTACCTATAGTGCAGCAACAGAAGTATCTAAAAGACTAAATGGAGCAGGATTTAAAGTTGAACATATAGCTGGCTTTGGTAAAAAGAGGGAAATGATTCAAGCTGTTTTTACCAATAAACAGCCTGTGAACACTACGGTTACTGGCACCAATCAATGGCACTTAGATCGGCTAATTAGACCTGCACGAAGCAAACGTCCTACTGTCACCATTATTGGTGCAGGCATAACCGGATGCACCAGTGCGGCTGCCCTTGCAAAACAGGGTTATGAGGTCACTATGGTGGATCGACACCAAATTCCTGGGCAAGAAGGATCCGGTAATAATCAAGCAGTCGTCTATCCTAAATTATCTCTGCGAAATGATAACCTGCCACGGATCAATCTCAGTGCATTAATGTATGCGTCTCGCTACTACCAGCACTTTTGGCAACAGGGCTTAGGGCAGCAATGCGGCGTATTGGTACTTCCTGAAAATCAAAAAAATGAAGAAGAATTTAGTCTAATCGGCCAGCGATTTAAAAATCACCCAAGATTGGTTCAACTACTAAATAATACCGAGATGTTTGAAAAAAGTGGTGTTCAGTTACATGCAACTCAAGGTCTTTATTTTCCCCAGCTTGGCTGGCTTCCTCCTGCGGTGATCTGCCAAAATTTGCTCCAACAATGGGATATTCCCATTATTAGTGCCAATGTATCCAGGTTCGATCAAGAGCCAAACAATCATCAATGGACTCTCTTTAATGATCAAGGAAATCCAATAATACAGTCTGATATTTTAGTTGTTGCGAATGCACAAGATTGTGAAAGTTTTGAGCAAACCCAATTTTTAGGTGTCAGGAAGTTGAGAGGCCAGATCAGTGAGCTACCGATTACCAGTGATAGTGCAAAACTGAGTACGGTAATCTGCGGTGCAGGCTATATAACACCACCTTTGAACGAGTTACATAGTTGTGGTGCAACCTATAACCAAAATGTCTCGACAACTGACTTAAGAACTCAAGATCACCAGACCAATATTGATCAAATGATCCAAACTGACCAGGGTATCGCAAACATTTTGGGGGATTTTGATCTGGAGAGTCTCACTGGACGTGCTAATTTTCGTTGCACAACAAGAGATTATTTACCTATTGTTGGACCAGTTCCCGATGTCGCCAAGATGATCACTAACTATAGTTTTTTACGCCAAGACGCTCGGAAAAATTCCTCTGTTATGGGAAGTTATTTACCTAATTTGTATGTCAATTGCGGAATGGGTTCCCGTGGGCTCAGCTATGCACCATTGACTGCTGAAGTATTGGCCGCAGAGATTAACCAGCAGTTATCCCCAGTCGAGCTCGAACTTCGCCAGGCTATGCATCCATCTCGTTTTCTCATACGAGATCTAAAAAAGAAACGCATTTAACCCTGATCCAGAGCGATCTATGACATGCACAGCGAGTGGTTATTGATTAGATGAGCACCAATTTTAATTGTCTTGAGTCTTAATGCTCAGTAAAAGACCTTGTCGATACAAATTTTGGCTCTCTTTGTGCTCACCCATTTCTGTTAATACATTGGCCAACTTAAGTAATAAAGTCGGTGTGGGGTTCAGTTGCACAGCACTAGAAAAATAATCACGGGCTTTTCCCCAAAACTTAAGCTGACAACAAAGATTACCCAATGTCATGAGTAATGCAGGGTCTTCTGGATGATTAATGAGCCATTTTTCAGCCGTCATTAGGTGCTTTTCGGGCGTCGAGGTTTCTGCTTCGCCGAATTCACGAACTAGATCGGAGTTCCATCGAGAATTAATACTTTTGATCGCCAATACGGCCAGCTTATCAGCATCATTGACTAATTTTAAAGCATCGAAGTACTTGGATATCAGAACAGCCTTATGTCGTAGATGTTTGGGTATCAGCTCCCATAAATCTCCAACTTGATCTCGCTGCTCCTGGGCCGTTACCTCAGTATTTAGCGTAAAATCACCTAGCAAGTTCGCATAAACATCGATTTCCAACTCTTCAAAATCCACTTTATTAAGCGCTTTGAACCGATTTATATCGCTTAATAATTTTTGCAAAGCTACCCAGTCATTGGTCAAATAGTAAATATCCGACAACAACCGCAGAACACCTCGATCCTCCGGTTTTGCTTGTGCAATGGGTTGTAAAAGCGCCAGCGCCTCTGCAAATCGCTCTTCTCTCAAAAGAATCTCAGCGAATGTTTTATCAACTAACAAGCTAGCTTTGGGTTTACTTTCCTTGAGCTTCTCTAGTAACTCATGGGCAAGATCTATTTGGTTATTTTCTGCTGCTGCACGAGCAGAAAATAATAAATTAACATCAGGCATTGATGACTTGGGCGCTGAGGCTGCCAAAATTTCAGACGCCTTTTGCCAATCGTGATCTGCGAAAAGAATAAGTCCTTGAGCTGTCTTGTTGGCGTGACGTTCGCTTCTTCTTGAACCCCACCACTGGCGCAGTCCACCCCCATCCGATAACCATCTGACGAGTAAAATTAGCCAAACAGCTACACCTGTGACTAGTAAAAATAATAATAATCCGACCCAAGCTGTCATCTCAACGGTTGTATTATTCAAGCTAAATAGAATGTAGCCGCTGTCTTGCTGCATTAACCAAATGCTAGATGCACCGAGTAAAAGTGCGGTGACAATGACTAGGAGCAACCTCCTCATGGTCGTGTTGGTTCCGAGTCAAGCACGGGGTCGTTTTCTAAAACACCAATTATTCGACTCTCACGGACAACTAAAAAAGCTTCAAGGGCTCTGATAGAGCGGTTAATATTCGGCAACTCCTGGACTATGTTTTTCTTCTCAAGGTAAGCTAAGCGGTCCTGTAATAAAGTTGAAGACGGATTCATCTGGAAATGCGTTGTTAACCACTCTTGGGCGCCGCCTAAGCTTATCGTATAAATATCTTGTTCTTCACGCAGCACTGCATTTGCCGCCTGTTGCAAAAATAAGCGAAGGTTATTACGTACAATAACTTCTTCACTTGCCAGTAATATAGGTTCTATGGGCCTGTCCCGTTGACGGACTTTTATTAGCTTGCTAAGCCCCTGGGAGAACTCACTAATCAAGTTCGAAAATCGCTGAGAAAGCGTTTCTTCTTCAGTTCCTACCAACGCAGTACCCTCAGATTTTTCACTCACTGAGGCTTCTTTCGTTGCAAACTCTATGAGCTCTAACTGGTCTATCTGCCTAGAAAGCGCATTTAATTCCAAAATCACTCTTTCGACATCTACTTCACCCGCTAAGCGCAGTCGGCTGATATCTTCAGCGATAGCAGAACGCACCGCTAACAAGTCAGACTCATCAAGTTTAACTAAAATAGCGTCCACTTGAAGTAATAAGGCAATTGGATTTTTCGTGCTTCTCTCTGTTTGGAGTCTCTGACTGGCCAAGCGCGCTAAATAGGTCGCCTCAGATAGATACCAATCGCTGCGCGAAGTAGATCCTAACTCAGCAATCCTGGCTCCTTGCGCTGTGACCTGTAGTTGCAAATCATTTATTTTCTTTATAAAAAGGTCAGCTTGTTCTTGTTGATTTCGCCGAGTCAGAGCGATTGCCGAATCAACTGTTGCAGATCGTTTTAATTGTTCATTGAGTTCCACAGTAACTAACGCTAGCTGATCGCTTTGACGAGCCTGAACTTGCCATTGCTGCCACCCGAGCCAGCCTGCACCTGAGACCAATAACAATAGTATTAAAAACACCATAACCTTTATTAGAGGAAATTTTTTGGCATTAGAACCCTTCTCTAGAGATGAGGTGTCTTTATCAGACTCATTAGGCGTTACTGCAGCCGGCGACTTAGAATCTGGACTCGAGGCCGCTTTAGTTTTCTTTCCTGATTCAGCCAATTTCAACTCCCAATATCCAGATCTAAAGATCTAAGTAACCTAGCACTTAAAAATGAGATACAACTACGTCTAAATACCTTTTTGTAATGCTTCATACATAGATTCTGGCAACGCATTATCTGACACTATAATAGAACTATATCCCAGCTGGTGAGCGATTTCAGCCACTCGCTGACTGGGAACGATAACGGAGAACTTATTATCGCTAATGAACCGAATAATTTTTGCTACAGGACCCATAGCTCTCATTAACTCACCACTGTGTGCAACAAGATAATCTATATTATGTAATTGTTCCCAAGCCTTCTCAACCTGCTGTTGATTAACGACTCGCTGGTAAAGATCGCAGTATTCAACTCGAGCACCTCTAGAAATCAATTCATCTCTCAACGTTTCCCGTCCATGGCCACCACGAAAGATAATGACATTTTTATTTTTAGGATTTTGAAACTCTGGCAGCTTCAAAAGACCTTCAGTATCCGCGTTAGACTCGGGGTAGCGTACTGAACTGATGTAGGGCCTAAGCAGGGCAGCAGTTTGCCTTCCAATGGTAAAAACCCTTAATGCCTCCGGTGGCTTTGGCCAGCTCTCATCAAGTAATTCTAGCGCAATTTTACCGGCATGAACGCTAACGAAAATAGCATAATCAAACTCATTTAATGACTCAATTTTTTGCCTAACCCGGGCATCATTAGATATTGGCTTGATATCGATAATTGGAACATGTTTAACATCGATACCTGCTGCTTTGCTCATATTTAAGAATTCATCCTGGTCTCTGTTCGACCGAATAATGAGAAGTCTTTTCCCGGCCAGTTCATTAACTGCCATATACATCAGCCAGTATCTTTCCAGCACCCTGCATTAAAAGCTGTTCTGCCACCTCGACGCCTAACTTATCGGGCTCATCAGCTGGTCCTTCCATCTCTGCACACAGTATCTCTGTACCATCGACACTGCCTACCAAGCCGCGAAGATGAAGCGTCTGTCCATTGCCAGATAAGACTGCAAAACAAGCAATTGGTACCTGGCATCCGCCTTCCAAGTAACGATTTAATGCCCGCTCCGCAAGAACGCAAACCGCTGAGGCTTCATGATGCAACGGAGCTAGTAATCTCATAACATGCTCATCGTCTCTCCTGCACTCAATGCCCACTGCTCCTTGACCGCCGGCTGGTAATGAAATATCCATAGGCAGTCTTTGAGTAATCCTATTTTGCATTTCTAAGCGCAAGAGACCCGCAGTAGCCAGTATGATCCCATCGTATTCTTGATTATCTAACTTGCTTAATCTGGTATTAACATTTCCACGCAGCTCTTTTATCTGCAGAGTTGGATATGCCGCTCGAATTTGGCACTGTCGCCGTAGGCTTGATGTACCAATAATTGCGTTGTTAGGCAGTTCAGCCAAGTTGGCATACTCATTTGATACCAATGCATCAGTAGGATCTTCACGTTGGCAAACAATACCTAACTGCAAACCAGGTGGAAATTCCATTGGTACATCTTTCATCGAGTGCACAGCAATGTCAGCCGCGCCCTCTAGAATAGATAACTCTAATTCTTTAACAAACAAACCTTTACCACCAACTTTAGCCAAGGGAGTATCTAAGATTTTATCTCCCTTGGTTGTCATTCCGATAAGTTCAACTTGCAAGTCAGAGTGATATTCAAGCAGTTTTGATTTCACAAACTCCGCTTGCCACAAAGCTAACGGGCTTTTTCGAGTTGCAATTTTGAGCGTTTGGGCCACTGTATAAACCTAAATCAATTACTATGTATCCATTATCGACGATTTATCTTGTTTTGTCCCAGATCCGCAAGAATTAGCTTTATCAAGCATCGTTAGCCAGCCATAGTAAGATCAATAATCTGTATCGATGATAAAATGGTTATAGCTAATAGCGTTAAGTTTTAAGTTATTCCTGCAATGTTTGGCTATAATCTCAACCTTAATCATTTTAACTAGGCTGTGACTGCGATGAGTGAGTCAAAAAAGACATCACCTGATAGTGCGAAAAAGGCTCAGACTAATCAGTCTTGGGGCGGCAGGTTTAATGAACCCGTCAACGAATTTGTCGCGCGCTTTACTGCCTCTGTGAGTTTTGATCAACGTCTCTTCGAACACGACATCAAAGGGTCAGTTGCCCACGCCACTATGCTTGCAAAAGTAGGGGTCCTTTCTGAATCAGAGAAAAAATCTATCATTGATGGTCTTAACGAGATTGGTGCTGAGATAAGGGTTGGCGATTTCGAGTGGTCGCAGCAACTCGAAGACGTGCACATGAACATCGAATCAGCCCTAACCGCACGAATCGGTGATGTTGGCAAAAAACTTCATACTGGACGTTCAAGAAATGATCAAGTAGCTACAGATATTCGACTTTGGTTACGTGATCAGATTGATCAAATCTCCATACTTTTAACGGACCTTCAAAAGGGCGTGATTGGGCTCGCTTTAGCGGAACACGATACTATTATGCCCGGCTTCACTCATTTGCAAACCGCTCAACCCGTTACTTTTGGGCACCACTTGCTGGCTTGGAACGAAATGCTAGAGCGAGATTTTGGCCGGTTACTTGACTGCCGAAAGAGGCTAAATCAGAGCCCTCTTGGTGCTGCAGCACTCGCAGGGACGACCTATCCCATAGATCGCGTCTTTACCGCTAATCAATTAGGCTTTGATTACCCAAGCGAAAACTCTCTGGATTCAGTGAGTGATCGGGACTTTGCCATTGAATTCTGCGCTTTTGCAAGTCTGTTGACAACGCATATGTCGCGTATGTCAGAGGAGTTAATTCTTTGGGCGTCAGCACAGTTTCAATTTATAGATCTACCCGATCGGTTTTGCACTGGGTCTTCCATCATGCCTCAGAAGAAAAACCCTGATGTTCCCGAGCTGGTTCGAGGGAAAACAGGCAGAGTTACAGGGCACCTGATTAGTTTGTTGACTCTGATGAAGTCTCAACCACTGGCCTATAACAAAGACAATCAGGAAGACAAAGAGCCCCTGTTTGATACGGTTGATACGGTTCAGGATTGCTTGCGCGCTTTCGCCGATATGATCCCCGCCATTGAATCAAATAAAGAAAAAATGTATGCGGCAGCCAAGAACGGCTTTTCCACAGCCACTGATTTGGCTGATTATTTGGTCCGCAATGGCATTGCATTTAGAGATGCCCATGAGATCGTTGGTAAAGTGGTTGCTTATGGCATTGAAAATAACAAGGATTTATCTGAAATGACCCTTGATGAGTTAAATATATTCTCTTCTCAGATCGCTGCGGATGTCTTCGAAGTATTGACCTTAGAGGGGTCTGTCTGCTCTAGAAATCATATCGGTGGGACTGCGCCTGATCAGGTGAAGGCTGCGGCGGCAAGAGCTTCAGAAAAATTGGTCTCTCGTTAGCTAGAAATCGAACTTAATTGACTGATTAGATTGGCTCTCACAAGCATCACCAAGCATAGTTGATAGAAGCTCGCCGTTTACAGTATTCCGCCACTGAACCTGCCCGTTTGGTTGATCGGCGTTTAATTTAAAGTGAAAGCCACCCGACTGTGCCGCCAACCAGATTTCACGCATGGTTGGCTGTCTGGATAAAATTATTTGAGATCCATTGAGATCACAAGTCAACGTCAGCATGCCAGCAGTATTTTCATAATCAATGTCTACTCCGCTGTCATCAATCGTTTCCTCTATAGAGAACATTAAATCATCGGCTATTTGATTAAACTCGGCTTCTTTCATGGTTTTAGACCATCTTTAAACTTTAGATGAATTTGGAATCACTATTATAATTGTTTGGGAGTAATCTGGCACTACCGTTATACTTACACTCTCTATCCTTGGATTATCAAAATGAAAATTCGCTTTTCACGGCTCTTTATTATTATTCTCGCTGGCTTACTTCTCGGATGTGGCAACACTGGTGACCTGTACCTGCCAGAAGATACGGCGGAAACCTTCTCTAATGATACAAAAATTCAAGAGACCTAAAAAAGTATGCATAGTGCCACACAACGTAATAATGGCGATCTTTTTATCGATCAAGTCGCTCTCAGCACCATTGCTAAGCAATTTGGGACTCCTTGCTATGTCTATAGCAAAAAAGCGATCGAACAGAACTTCATCTCTTATAAAAATGCTCTGTCCGATCAGCCACATTTAATTTGCTACGCTGTAAAGTCCAATTCTAATATTGCAGTGTTGCAGACCCTTGCGGCTCTTGGAGCCGGATTTGATATTGTCTCTGTTGGTGAACTAGAGCGAGTACTTTTAGCCGGTGGTAATCCAGCTAACGTCGTCTTTTCTGGTCTAGCAAAATCTAGTTTTGAGATGCGTCGAGCGCTGCAAGTGGGCATACATTGTTTTAACGTAGAATCAGAATCAGAACTAGCTTTACTCAATGAAACAGCTGCAGAGCTCTCTCTTCAGGCACCTGTGTCGATGAGGGTTAATCCAGATGTTGATGCTAATACTCACCCCTATATTTCTACTGGATTAAAGGAAGACAAATTCGGTATCGCTTTTGATACAGCGATAGATGTCTACAAACAAGCTTCTCAAATGTCGAACATTAATTTAATCGGTATTGATTGCCATATTGGATCCCAGTTGACAGAGATACAGCCCTTTGTTGACGCTACTGAGCGATTACTCGTCATGGTCGATCAGCTGTCAGAGCTGGGGATCCAACTGAACCATATTGATATCGGCGGTGGCTTGGGCGTCCGCTACCACGATGAACAGGTTTTAACGGTCGATGCCCTCATGAAGGAATTACTCCCCCTATTTAGTGAGAGAAGTGAATTATTGGTCCTAGAGCCAGGACGCTCAATGACCGCCAATGCAGGCATTCTGTTGACTCAGGTTCAATATCTAAAATCTAATGATCACAAAAATTTTGCTGTTGTTGATGCTGCAATGAATGACATGTTGCGTCCCTCTTTGTATGGAGCTTGGATGGACATACAACCAATCACCACTAATAATAACCCGGAGCGCCAGTATGATGTGGTTGGCCCTGTATGCGAAAGTGGCGACTTTTTGGGTAAGGATCGCAAACTCTCCATAGCCGAAGGGGACTATTTGTGCCTGTTTGGGGCGGGAGCCTACGGCTTTGTTATGAGCTCCAACTATAATAGTCGCCCCAGGGTTGCTGAAATTATGGTTGCAGACAATGAAGCCCATGTTGTTCGTGCTCGAGAGAATTTTGAGGACCTCATAAAAGGAGAGCAAGGGCTGCCAGTTAAATAAACGGTGGGTGGCAAGACAAATATATGTTGATGAAATTTAGCAAAATGCATGGCCTTGGGAACGACTTTATTGTAATTGACGCCGTGACCCAGAACGTTCGTATTTCAAGAGCTATGGTGAAGCGTATTGCCGACAGACATACGGGAGTAGGCTGTGATCAGGTGCTCGTCTTAGAACCCCCCAATGATCATAATGTGGATTTCAACTATAGAATATTCAATCAAGACGGCGCTGAAGTTGAGCAATGTGGTAACGGCGCGCGTTGCCTCGCTAGATTTATTAGAGATAAAAAACTATCCGGCAAACCAGAAATCAATGTTAAAACCATGAATCGTGTCATTAGCTTAAAAATTAATCGAGACAACTCAGTTTCAGTTAATATGGGTATTCCTTTACTAGAGCCCTCAAAAATACCAATACTCGCTGATGCGAGAGATTTAAGTTATGTTATTGATCTTGAAGATCAATCCGTAGAAGTATCTGCTGTATCAATGGGTAATCCTCATGCCATCGTATTTGTTGATGATACAGATACGGCTCCAGTAAAAGATATGGGTTCTCAGTTGGAATGTCATAGTCGCTTCCCAAAGAAAGTAAATGTAGGCTTTGCCCAAGTCCTTGATCGTAACCATCTAAAACTGCGGGTGTATGAGCGCGGTGTTGGTGAGACTCGAGCCTGCGGTTCAGGAGCCTGCGCGGCAGCCGTGGCAGCAATTCAGCAGTCGCTGGTAGATTCACCAGTGACTGTGGAGTTGCAAGGTGGAAACCTCAGCATCGATTGGTCTGGTGAGGGGCAATCGCTTATGATGTCTGGACCTGCAGTAACCAGCTTTCATGGACGCATAAAAATATGAGTAACGATAACTTGACGGACATAACGCTTAAGCAAGTGAGAGGCTATCTTCGTGATCACCCTACTTTCCTAGATGAAAACCCAGATATTCTTGAAACAATGATTGTTCATCATAAAACCGATGGCGCAGTATCGCTAATTGAACGACAGCTCTCCGTTTTGCGTGATCGAAACAAAGAAATTGGAGATCAACTGGATCTATTGGTAGAAACAGCGCAAAACAACGAGCTAATGTTTGAAAAAACTCGACAACTAGTCATCAATTTACTGGAAGCACCCGATTTGCCGGCCCTTGTAGAGACACTATATGAAAGCCTAGGTGTAGATTTTGGTATTGAATCCTTTAGCCTGACTCTATTTGCGAATAAAAAGAAACTTAAAAAAATGATGGCTAAAGTCACTTCCTTTGAAGATGCGAAAACCCAAGTGCCTGCATTAATTGATTTAGACCGATCAATATGTGGTCCACGCCAGGATTCAGAAGTAGATTTTCTCTTTGGAGAATCCCATCAACCGATAAAGTCAGTCGCCGCTGTGACTATAAGAAAAGAAACTACGTTCGGTATTTTATCTTTAGGTAATTCTGACCCTGAGTTCTATAGCAGTGACATGGGCACACTCTTCTTAGACTATGTTGCAGATGTACTTGGTAGACTTCTTTCCCAGCATTTGGAAGTAAAAAGCTAGTGGTTTTAAGAGCGCTTTTTAGGTCTTTTCTTCTTAGTACTTGCCTTACCGTTCACTGAGTTAGGGGATCCTGTTCTAGATTTTTTAGGTCCTGGTTTACGCTTTTTAGCCGTACTTTTAGTCTTTGAAGACTTACCTCGTGATTTTCTTTTTTTCTCATATTCTTTGGCTAACTGATTGGCTTTCGTCGAAACCTGGACATGCTTGTTTTTTTTGCTCCTTTCCGGCGCTTTTGTTTCATCCGTAGGCGAACCAATCAATTCAAAATCAATCTTGCGCTCTTCCAGATTAACTCGAACTAGTTTCACCGAGAGTTTCTGACCCAAACGAAATACTCTTCCGGTGCGTTCTCCAACCATCCTGTGTTGAGACGCTTCATGATGATAATAATCTTTTGGCAACCCTGTTACATGAATCAATCCCTCGACATAAAGCTCATCGAGCATTACAAACAATCCAAACCCAGTGACTGCACTTACAACACCTGTATATTTTTCTCCTACTCGATCCATAAGGTATTCGCATTTCAGCCAATTAACCACATCTCTGGTAGCATCATCAGCGCGGCGCTCTGTGACGGACAGATGCTCACCAGTAGACTCTAAACGATCTCCATCATAGGGATAGATCAGATGTGTTGGTATGGGAATAAACCCATCCACTCTCCGTATATTAGCTATCTTTTTGTTACTTCTGATAAGACTTCGAATAGCTCGATGAACCAACAAATCTGCATACCGTCTTATGGGGGAGGTGAAGTGAGTATAAGCATCAAATGCCAAGCCGAAATGACCAAGATTATTTGGCTGGTAAACCGCCTGACTCATGGACCTCAGCATCACGGATTGAATTACAGAGGCATCATCACGGCCTTTGATAGACCTCAAGACTCTCTGATAATCCTCTGGTTGCGGGTCTTCACCACCTCCTAGCCCAATACCCAACTCTCCTAGAAAATCCCTAACGGAGGTTAATCTTTCCTCACTTGGTCCTTCGTGAACCCTATACAGAGCGGGTATATTCACTCTCTCAAGAAACATTGCCGAACAAACATTGGCACAAAGCATGCACTCTTCTATTAAACGGTGCGCAGCGGTCCGCTCCACTGGAATTATCTGGCTAATTTTTCGCTGCCCATCAAAAAGAATACGAGTTTCTTGGGAGTCAAAGTCAATCGCTCCCCGCCCAGCTCTGCGTTTGTTTAGCACTTTATATAAATCATTTAGAGCGTCAATATGCCCCACAATGGATGCAAACTGTTTCCTAATGCCGGATTGTGAGCCCTCTTCTTGCTGAGCAATAATCTGGGCAACTTGGGTGTAAGTCATGCGAGCATGGGAATGCATCACCGCTTCAGAGAACCGATATCCGGTAATATCGCCTTGAGCATTGATTTGCATTTCACAAACCATACACAAACGGTCTTCAGCTGGATTTAGAGAACAAAGCCCATTGGACAGTTTTTCCGGCAACATTGGAACAACATGATTAGGAAAATAGACTGAGTTTCCTCTTTCAAATGCTTCTATATCAAGAGCAGAACCTACCTTAACGTAGTGAGAAACATCAGCAATAGCTACTATTAACGTCCAGCCACCGCGAGGTTTCTCCTCACAAAACACAGCGTCATCAAAATCACGAGCATCCTCACCATCAATGGTAATTAGTGGTGTTGCTCTTAAATCAACTCGCGATTTCACCTCAGTGACATGGTCAGGAATCTCCCCAGTTTCGGCTAGGACCTCATCATTCCATTGGTATGGGATACCATAGTTGCGGATAGACATTTCTACTTCTAGACCTGGGTCAAGATGGTCACCCAATACCTCAGCGATAGCTCCAATGGGTAAGCTTTGTCGAGAAGGTGGCTCTGTTACATCGACAACCACTATTTGTCCTGGTTTAGCAGCGCCAATCCCCTCAGGTGGAATTAATATATCCTGACTAATACGAGGATTATCTGCTCTTACAAAATTAATCCCACTCTCATTAAAGTAACGACCTACCAGCTGCGATGTATTTCGTTCTACGATATCAACCAAACTTCCCTCTGGCCGCCCGCGACGATCCCAGCCTGCAACCCTTACAAGCACAATGTCTCCATCAAATACTCGACGCATCTGGGTACTAGAAAGATAAATATCCTCACCATCTCCATTGACAGGTTTTACGAAACCGTACCCTTCCGGATGGCCAATAACCCTTCCTTTAACCAAGTTCAACTTATCCAAGGTGCCATAACCGTCTCTGCGATTACGAGCAATTTGACCGTCGCGTTCCATCGCTCGAAGTCGTCTGCGCATGGCCTCGATTTGATCGTCCTCTTTGAGGTTTAATGCCGAACATATTTCCTCATGGGTCAGTGGGCCAACACTCTCAGATAGGTAGTCTAGTAAAAACTCCCTACTTGGGACTGGTTTTTCATAATTACCTGCTTCCCTAGAGGCAAAAGGATCATGATTTTTGTTTTTTTTCTTCATATTCACTACTGAGGCGCGATTTATAGGTAAATGTCATGCATAGCTTGTACAGTCTGCTAACACGTTTTTGCAGTCTATGTGTTATCTTCGAAGGAGTAAAAGGAATTTAAACTTGAATATCTGAATCCGCGGTAAAAAATTCAGCTACGTATTAAATACACACTTGTTTAGGGGAAAAATTAGAGACCACAAAAAAGGCGACCTAGAAGGTCGCCTTTTTTATTTTGGAGGGTTCTTAGCTCAACTTTTCTTTGATTCGAGCAGATCGTCCAGAACGATCACGAAGATAGTAAAGCTTAGCTCTTCGAACAGCACCGCGGCGCTTGACTTGAATGCTGTCTACTAAAGGACTGTAAGTTTGAAAAGTACGCTCAACCCCAATGCCATTAGATATTTTTCTGACAGTAAATGCGGAATTTAACTGGCGATTGCGCTTAGCGAGCACGACACCCTCAAACGCCTGAAGACGCTCTCGAGAACCTTCTTTGACCTTAACCTGCACGACCACTGTATCACCCGGGCTAAAGTTAGGTATCTCCTTGCTCATCTGCTCTTTCTCAATCGCAGCTATAATTGATGTTTTATTAGTCATTTCTTGCTCCTCAATTTTCATTGGTTGGTGGTAAACCACCTGATTTAGAGCTCTGTACAGAGAGGATGGACATTATCCCTTGCCATCATCTGCCAGCGCATTACTCATTTCCTTAAGTAGCGCCCGTTGCTCCTTATTGAGCTCCAGGCGATCCATTAAATCTGGCCTTCGTTGCTGGGTTCGCTGTAGTGATTGTTGCAAACGCCAACGTCTTATTTTTTTATGATCTCCCGATAATAATATAGTCGGGACTTTCTTCCCTTCGTAAGAGTCTGGACGCGTGTAATGAGGACAATCTAACAATCCCGCAGCAAATGAATCTTGATCTGCTGAATCTTCATGCCCGAGCACTCCCGGCCGTTGACGAATCAGCGCATCTATCAATACCATCGCTGGTAACTCACCGCCACTAAGCACATAATCGCCAATGGACCACTCTTCATCAACGTCTAACTCTATCAACCGCTCATCAATACCTTCGTAGCGACCAGCAATCAAAATTAAATTTTGCTTTTCAGCAAACCTGTTCACTGAGGCCTGATCTAAAACTTTACCCTGAGGTGACAAGTAAACGACAAGGGCCTCAGGACCAGTCCATTCTCGTGCTTTACATATCGCCTTGCGCAGTGGCTCAATCAACATCACCATGCCTGGACCTCCCCCATAGGGGCGATCGTCTACTGTGCGGTGCGTATCATCAGTAAGATCCCGAGGGTTAAAACAAACAATATCCAGCAACCCATTTCTTACCGCTCTGCCACTAATACCAAAATCTGTGACTGACTTAAACATTTCCGGAAACAGAGTAATCAATGCAATTTTCATTCATCTCACCTCTGTTAGCACCACTCAACAACTAAAATTCTGGGTCCCAAACTACAGTAATTCTCTGTTTTTCTAAATCTATACTCTTAACAAATTCATTTGAGTAAGGTATTAATCTCTCTTCTCGATCAAGACTATCGAAATCACCTTTAATCACTAATACGTCGTTGGCACCGGTTTCCAACAGTGAGTCTACAACACCAAGTCGACTCGTTCCGTCCTGCAGAACACTGACGACTTCAAGCCCAACTAATTGATGCCAGTAGTATTCGTTACCAATTAAGTCTGGCAGCAGAGCCTTGTCCACCAGGATGTCGCACTGACACCAATCCTTAGCAACATCCCTATCATCTACACCTTGAAGATGAACTACCAATCCATCTCCATGCCTCTTGAAGTCATCGGCAACTAGTTTCTTTAATCCTTCGGTGGTATCTACCCACCAAGGCTGATAATCAAACAAAGTACCTATTTGTTCAGTGTAGGAGAATACTTTGACCCAACCTCGTATACCAAACACCGCAGTTATTCGACCAACAACTAGCTTTTCCGAAAGGCCGTTTTTGCTGGTCATAGGCACATCCTATTCGACTAAGCTGCTGTTTTTGCAGCCTCTTTGAGCAAAGCAGAAACACGGTCACTAACCTGAGCGCCCTGACCCTGCCAATATGTAGCACGCTCCAGATCTACGCGAAGTCGCTCTTCAGCACCACGTGCAACTGGGTTAAAGAAGCCAATGCGCTCTATATAACGAGCATCTCGCGCCTTGCGCGAGTCAGAGACTGTTATGTGATAAAAGGGACGTTTTTTTGCGCCACCACGAGCCAATCTAATTGTAACCATTTACTAAATCCTGTTTTCGAGCAGCACTATTGCCAAACTCGATGCTTTTATTAAAGTCCCACACAAGATGCGTGACTCTCCCGGAAGGCGCGGTATGGTACGCCAAAAGAGTCAAAAATGAAACTAATTTAAGGTAAAAAAATTGGGTTTAGTCCCCCAATGTTTGTGGGGTAAAAGCGAGCGTTACAACTCTTTAGAATTTGGGAAACCCGCCTGGAGGTAATCCTTCCCCGGGAGACATCATTCCACCCATGCCGCGCATCATATTTTGCATGCCTTTACCCTTCATCTTTTTCATCATTTTGCCCATCTGCTTATGCTGTTTTAGCAGTCGATTGAGATCTTGTATACTAGTACCAGACCCCATAGTAATGCGACGTTTTCGCGAACCATTTAAAATATCGGGGTTTTTCCGTTCTTTTGGGGTCATAGAATTGATGATGCACTCCATTCGATCGAATTGACTATTCGGATTATTCTGTTGAGCCATCTGCGCCATATTACCCATGCCGGGCAACTTTTCCATCATTCCCGCCATCCCACCCATATTTTTCATTTGCTGTAACTGATCTCTTAAATCTTCAAGATCAAATCGTTTTCCCTTGACAACTTTCTTAGCTAATTTCTCAGCTTTTTTCTTATCAACCTTTCTCTCAACTTCTTCAATTAAAGAGAGAACATCTCCCATTCCTAGGATGCGCGAAGCAATTCGTTCAGGATGAAAAGGCTCGAGGGCGTCAGTCTTTTCCCCCACTCCCAAAAACTTAATAGGCTTACCTGTGACCTGCCTAACAGACAATGCAGCACCGCCTCGCGCATCGCCATCTACCTTAGTCAGAATAACGCCCGTCAAAGGCAATGATTCATTAAAAGCTTGGGCAGTATTAACCGCATCCTGCCCAATCATGGCATCAATCACGAAAAGCGTTTCTACCGGCTTAGCTACCCCATGAACCTCCTTAATTTCCTTCATCATTTCGCCATCGATATGCAAACGACCAGCAGTATCAATAATGAGTACATCAACAAATTGTTTTTTTGCCGCCTTGATAGCATCATTTACAATTTGTATCGGTTTTTGTTGGGGGTTGCTGGGGAAAAATTCCGCCTGAACTTCCACAGCAAGTGTCTTTAACTGCTCAATAGCTGCTGGTCGATAGACGTCCGCTGATACGACCATCACTTTTTTCTTTTCCCGCTCACGTAAATAACGCGATAGCTTTGCCACAGACGTTGTCTTACCAGCACCCTGGAGACCTGCCATTAGAACCACTGCTGGCGGCTGCGCTGCCAAATCGAGGGATTCATTTTTATCCCCCATAACAGCTTCAAGTTCGGCTTGAACGATTTTTAGAAACTGCTGGCCAGGATTAAGACTACTACTGACCTCTGTACCTAATGCTCTAGTCTTGACCTGCTCTACAAATCCTTTTACTACCAGTAATGCAACATCAGCCTCGAGCAAAGCCATACGGACCTCTCGTAAGGTCTCCTGGATATTTTTCTCACTGAGACTCGCCTTACCTGATATTTTCTTTAAACTCAAAGAAAGGCGATCACTTAAACTCTCAAACATGGCCATGCAAATATTCCTAATCAATCTGTATTGGCGAGCATTATAGCAATAATTACGTCATCCTCTTCACCCTGAGGCCTGAATATGCCAAACTCTTTAAAAATATGGATCGAATTTTAAAATGTTAAGTTCTGTAAGCGGGATTTTCTCAATGATTGCGTATCTGATAGGTTTCATCTATCTAGGTACAAAATTACTCAAAGAGACCGGATTCAACCAATCTTTACTCAAAAAAATAGCCTTACTGGCAATTATTCTCCATGGTTCAGCTGCAGTGAACTTGCTATTTACTGGACAGGGCCTAGATTTAAGCCTTTTTATAATTTTAGTGCTAATCGCATTTGTTATTAATGTGATTGTGTTTATCAGCGGGCAAAACAAACCTTTGCACAGTATGTATCTGGCTCTTTTCCCTATTTCCGCTATTAGTTTGGCGCTGGCGCTAATTACTCCTAGCACTAAACCAGTGATAACTTTGTCCTCGTACATTCAAGTTCATGTTTTAGCCTCTATTCTTGCCTATAGTTTACTAGCCTTTGCGGCTCTCCAAGCATTACTCACTGGCTATCAAAACTGGCAGCTTAAGCATAAGCGTCAAAATCTGTTAATGCGCACATTTCCCCCACTGCAGACCATGGAGGAGTTCCTTTTTGAACTGATCTGGGCGGGCGAGGCTCTGCTTACTCTGTCTTTAATTTCTGGCTTTCTATTCTACGAAGACCTGTTTGATCAAAAGTTATTGCACAAGGTTACTCTCAGTATCGTTGCATGGGGTGTTTATGGAATTTTACTCTGGGGTCGCCACAGTCGTGGATGGCGAGGGATCAAGGCGATAAGTTGGAGTCTGGTCGGATTCTCTGCGATCTTAATGGGTTATATAGGAAGTAAAATTGTCTTAGAATTCATCCTTGCCTAACTTTTAACCCAATTTTATTAAAATGACAGTTGCCAAACCTTTCGAAGTAATTCAACATACCTGTCCTCAAATTTTTTAGGCATACATTTTTGGACGGTTCAGACCCTTTGGTCTTATGGATAGTACTAATTGTCTTGCTGGTACTATCAGCTTTTTTTTCGGGTTCAGAAACTGGAATGATGGCGTTAAACCGTTATCGTCTTCGTCACCAGCGCAAAAAGAGTGCAGGGGCTCGCCGAGCGGCAAAACTATTAGCCAAGCCTGATAAATTGATCGGTCTTATTTTAATAGGTAATAATGCGGTCAATATTCTCGCTGCTATTATTGCCAACATGTTAGCCATTATTTATGTGGGAGAGGCCGCTGCACCTTGGGTTGCAACTGCATCACTAACGATTACGGTGTTGGTTTTCTCTGAGGTCACGCCAAAAACTATAGCAGCTCAGAATCCCGAGTGGTTTGCGTTCAGAGCGAGTCACATTTTAAAACCGCTGTTGCAGTTACTGTCACCCCTAGTTTGGATGGTCAACCAACTGACTAATACTGTAATCTCCCTGCTCGGATTTGATCCCAAGAAAGACCGTGACGATGGTTTGGATTCAGAAGAACTTAAATCTCTAGTGGATCTCTCTGGCCACAAACTTTCAGACAGCCACCAAGGAATGTTGAAAGGAATTCTGGACCTAGAGAATATTACAATAGAAGACATCATGATCCCTCGAAATGAGGTCCATGGATTAGATTTGGAGGACCCTATTGATAGCTTGACAGCCTCAATTTTAGATTCTGAGTATACACGCCAACCTATTTTTGAAGGTGATATTAATAATATTATTGGCGTATTTCACGGACGCAAGGCTCATCATCTTTTGCGGGCTGGGACTATTACTCAAGAGACAATAAAGCAGTTTGCTGAAGAGGCTTACTTTATTCCCGAGAGCACAACTCTTATCACCCAACTTCTTAATTTTAAAAATACTAAAAAGCGTTTCGCAATTGTTGTAGATGAGTATGGAGAGGTCCAAGGCCTTGTGACGCTGGAGGACATTCTAGAAGAAATTGTGGGTGACTTCACGACCAATACAGCAGATGACGAAGATGAAGTCATCGCTCGGAGTGAGAGCAGTTATATTATTGACGGTGCCGCCACTATTAGAGAAATCAACAAAGCGACCGGCTGGGATCTCTCGACTGATGGCCCCAAAACCCTCAACGGTTTGGTCTTAGAGCAATTGGAGAGCATACCCGATGGCAACGTGAGCTTTATGGTCGAAGGTTACCGATTTGAGACAGAGGAAATTAAAGGCGCAATGGTCAAAAAGGTTTCTGTTACTCAAATGAAAAAGCCAGTCGAGCCAGAAGAGTAGAAGAAACTATTTAAATTTATTTGTTTATACGACTGCGTTCGTTACACAACAACAATACTTGGTACTTTTGCTCACTTCCCATAAATTGCCAGTCCTGAATTTCCCTACTACTTCTATGGCAACCAGTACAGACATCATCTTCATCCAGAAAACAAACAGCAATGCAGGGCGATGGAGTATGTCGTTCTATCAACGCTTTATCTCAACTAAATCTGAGGCCATGTGCGCAGCCTTCTGCACATAAACTGTGGCGCCCGCAAGCATAGCTAGTCGCATATTCTCATCGGTTTTTCTAATAACTTTTGCGGGGGAACCAACTACCATTGAACCGTCGGGAATCACTGACCCTGCCTTGACCAGAGCATTAGCACCAATTAGACAATCGCTTCCAACAATGGCCCCATCAAGAACTACTGCCTGAATACCAATTAAAGTACGATCACCTATCTCTCTGCAGTGCACCATTGCTTGATGCCCAATAGTCACGTCTTCACCAATTTTCATTGGTTGGCCAGGGTCTGCATGAAGCACAGCACCATCTTGTACATTACTACGCTTCCCCACCTCAATAATATCGCAATCACCTCGAATTACTGCATTAAACCAGACACTAGACTGCTCTTTAAGGATAACCTTACCCATGATATCTGCGCTTGGAGCGACAAAAGCAGTATCGTCAATTTGTGGGATATCGTCACCGATTGAATAAATCATTTATCACGCCTCTTTAGCCAATTTCTCGAGTTTTTCGTGGGTCGGGTACTCCAAATCAATTCCCGCCCCTAAGGTTGCATTAAGTAGGTCAGTAATAACGTTTAGGGTGAAGCCCCAGATCTTATAATTCTTATACATCAAGAATGGAAATCGAATCACGCCACCACCATATTCAGCATCTAATTGCATGTCGAAATATTCATAGTGGTCAAGATGCATAAATGCCTTTAACGGTGCATTAAAAATTGCTTCTATTTCACCATCATCCGGGTTGAGCTCCAAAATACTGTCAGCCACAGCCACAAATGGAGTCACGCTAATATCTCTGCGCCTAGGAGATGAAGTTGGCATAGTAGCTAGGAGAGTTACTGAATCTGCAGCCAGGCCTATTTCTTCCTGAGCCTCTCTGAGCGCCGTTTGCATTAAATCTTCATCAATCTGATCCCACATACCTCCAGGAAAAGCGACCTCCCCTGCATGGCTCTTTAGATGAAAAGCTCGCTGGGTCAAAATCACCTGCGGATCATCATCGCGCCCATGCAATACCACTAATACTGCAGCAGCTATATGAGTATTCTCTGGATCCGGTTTTGGCCTTTTAAGAGGAAATTTGTCTAAGTGATTTGCAATCATTGTCAGCATTTGTGCATTATACGCAGTCTGAATGTTTTTCTGGATATTTCATGAAATTTTGTTCCACTTGCGGCAACCCAGTCACACGAAAAATCCCAGAGGGAGACAACAGGCTACGCTACGTCTGTGAATTCTGTGAGGAAATACATTATCAAAACCCTAAGGTTATTGCTGGAATACTGCCAACCTATGGTGATCAAATTCTCCTTTGTAAACGGTCAATCGAACCTAGAGTTGGCTATTGGACGTTACCCGCCGGTTTTCTTGAAAACGGAGAGTCTACGCTAGACGGAGCATTGCGCGAGTGCGTGGAGGAAGCGAATGCTACGATGGTGAACCCTCACTTATACGCAATATTTGATATCCCTGAAATTAATCAAGTCTATATATTCTATAGAGCTGAGTTGGCCGAGCCTTCTTTTGGCCCTAGTCTCGAATCCTCGGAAGTCGCTTTATTTGATGAAGCGGATATACCATGGTCTAAATTAGCGTTCCCAATGGTGGAAGAAGCCCTGGACTTTTATCTGGAAGATCGAAAAACTGGGGAGTTTTTAGTAAAACGTAAAGACATAAGACGTCCTTGGAAAAGCCGGCACATTGACGTCTGACACTCAACTCACCAAACACGCTCGTGATAATCTAAGCAACCCGCGCTAGCACACTTGCAGTAAATTCAGCATAAAGAAGACGTCAAGATATTAGGTTTATGCTTTTAGCGTACAAAAAGGGCCAACCTAAGTTAGCCCTTTTATCACAGTATTTGATGAACCGAACCCAAATGCCTACCAAGCCAGCGTGTTCGCATCCGAGAAGCCGTAGGCTTCCTGCAGGATTTCCCGAGCAAAAACTAATTTACCAACGTATGCATAAGCTGCATCTGCGGCAGTTCCAGTCGTTGCAATGCCATTCTGACTGCCATCAGCCAACACTGGTGCATCGCCAATATTCTGCAGTATTATCTTAAGGTCATCCAGATTAACAGAAGCATCTGCATCTCTGAATGGAGACGCCGGACTAAACTGAAGAGTCAAAGCCAGACCTTTAAGGTCAGACCAGTGCTTCGCAACCATTTCAAAGTTGTCCAAACTAGCCGGAGCACCCCCAGTGTACTCACCAACACCTGCTATAACTCCATTAACATGATGGATAGCCGAGGCTGCAATACACTTTTCCCAAACAACTGACGCCATTTTAATGTGATCTTGTAATTTAGTATTTTCAGCCTCACTCAAGTCTGGTGTAGCTTTGTTAGCTGCATTACTAATGATTTGACGAGCAGCAATCACAGAATTCATTATTTCACTTGAAAAATCCGTTGGTGTAGGTCCTGCAGAAGACCCAACATCAAGCTCCGCACAGTTTTTGGCATAGGTGAAGTTATACTCGCCACGTAGGTCAATCATGTCATCAGCATCTGTATCGTGATAACCATATTGCCACCCCTCTCGACCACTCTCGGCTTGTACTTCTAAATCAGTGTAATCAAGATTATCCCTAGCAGCGCCATAGTATCCAAACCCCTGATCAAACGCGTGCTCACTCTCAGAGAAATTATTTGGACTATCACCACCACCATCTGTACTCAGTTGGCTACCAAAATCGTTTATAAAGTAATCATTAGTCGCTTGGGAAAAGTTAACAGCCCCCATCAAAAAATTTGTTATTAGACTGCCATAGTTACGACCGTGGGCATCTGTATTCACATTGGCCGAGGAAATTACGCCTTCAGCATCCGCAATCTGCACTGCGTCGCCATCTGAAGCCATGATTGCTTGAGTAGCAATCCAATCATCAACTAACATAAGAGGGGTAGTTATTAGATTGCCTTCTGAATCAGAACGATTCCAACCAAAAAACTCCCCATCAATTAAGGCCAAAACCTCGCCACAATCGGAACCGCAACCACCAGCAATTTTTTTGTAAAGACTGCTGTCTACAGCTATATCTCCATAAGTGTCTGCATCTTTTAACGAGACATTAGCCGCATCTGCAATATAGGTTCCAATCAAGGGAGCTTTGTTAATTTCTCCATCTGCACCATACACAAAGAAGTTGAGGTCAGCTTTCACTGTATCTTCAGTTTTTGTCCCATCATCAGAGAGCATTGTTGCCATGTAATAGGTCATATCTGAAATCAATACTTGTTCAGCAGTCTGATTATCATAATTTACGGAAGAATTTTCGTCTGAAGAAAAATAAGTGTTAATAAAAGCATAGGTTGTAGGCATCGGATCACAAGCATCACCTTCGCCATTAACGTCAGCATCTGCTTGATCTGCATTGGCATTTAACGGGCAGTTATCATCAGCATTAAGTAACTCATCTCCATCTTGATCATCATCACATGCATCTCCCGCACCATCTCCGTCAGTGTCAGTCTGCTCAGTATTGGCGACCTCAGGGCAGGTATCGCCATTATCACCAACACCATCTTCGTCCGTATCTGCGGACTCTGCCGGATCATTTGGTGCCCAATCTAAGGTGTCTTCAACACCATCTCCATCAGTATCTGGCGGAATATTATTGCCACTGCCACAACCCACAAGAGTCAGCAGCGCAATAGCCATTAGTACTTTTACAAAATTTGAATTAGAAGTCATGCTTGTCCCTTTTTTATCCTAATCTATTATCAGATCTATTGGCCTAAAAAGCCCAACTCTCCTGTGTACTTTGAGATAAAGCTTTGAGAAAAGTTACATCGCAAACCTCTAACACAAACAGTCAATGAGCATTACTATACTTCATCAGTCTTCTCATCGCCCAGCGCTTCATCTATTAATTCTTTTAACTCGCCCTTTTCATGCATCTCAGTGACAATATCGCATCCTCCGATAAGTTCTCCAGCCACCCATAACTGAGGAAATGTTGGCCAATTGCCATAGAGCGGCAAATTAGTCCGTATTTCTGGGTTAGACAGAATATCCACATAAGCAAATCGTTGCCCACACCCCATTAAAGACTGAACCGTCCGAGCAGAGAATCCACATTGTGGCTGGTTGGGTGATCCCTTCATGTACAAAAGTACTGAATTATTTTCTATTTGATCACGAATTGTATCCATTATGTCCATTGCAACTTGCCTATATATTTTATTTTTCCAGCTTTACATTTTAAACGTTTTAAGGCCAATTCTACACTGTTAAAATTTATTATTTTATTACCGTTTCTCAAAAATAATAGGATATCTCCTTTTCTTTGGTGGTGTCGAGTGACCCAAAGCCTCCATACCCAATCTTGCAGGTGTACCTAAAGCGAGTTATCATTCGCTACCAAGGTCAAAGGGCAGCGCAGCTGCCTTTTTTTATTCCAGTAAGAAACTGGAGAGGTATTGGTAGTATGACAACCAAAGCATTGATGAACACCTATGGTATGAGAGCAGCTACCCTGACAAAGGGGAGTGGCGCATGGCTATGGGATGACAAAGGTAACAAGTATCTCGACGCCTTGTCTGGGATCGCAGTATGTGGCCTAGGCCACTCACACACAGCCATCACTCAAGCAATAACCAATCAAGCAAAAATACTAAGTCACTGCTCAAATTTTTTTGCTATCCCTAATCAAGAAGCCTTGGCAGAGAAGATATGTGATATTTCAGGGATGAAGAAAGTATTTTTTGGTAACTCTGGCGCTGAAGCCAATGAAGCAGCCATCAAATTAGCGCGCCTTTTTGGTCATAATTCAGGTTTAAAGCTACCCACAATACTAGTGATGGACAATGCCTTTCACGGCCGGACTCTTGCCACCCTTAGCGCCTCTGCTGGACGACGAGTACAAGCCGGATTTGAACCTCTTGTAACTGGATTTGCTCGAGGTCCTTTTAATGATGCCTCTGCTCTAGAAAAAATCGCAGACAATAATCCAAATATTTGTGCAATTTTTGTTGAGCCTATTCAGGGTGAAGGCGGGATAAGAATGGCATCCACTGAATACCTTAAGCAATTAAGACAGTTTTGCGACCAAAGAGGCTGGTTGCTAATGCTTGATGAAGTACAAACAGGTAATGGCAGAACTGGAAAGTATTTTTGCTATCAGCACAGCGATATTATTCCAGACGTAGTGACCACCTCGAAAGGCCTTGGCAATGGTGTTCCAATAGGAGCTTGCCTAGCATCAGGAAAAGCTGCTGATTTAATGCAGCCTGGCAATCATGGTTCAACCTTCGGTGGTAATCCACTGTCCTGCGCCGCTGCTCTAGCAACAATTAATACTATTGAAAGTGAAGGATTACTTAAACGAGCTGAAATTCTTGGAAAAAGAATAATGGCTGGCCTAGAAAAAGAATTGTCTTCGGTGTCACATGTTAAGAATATTCGCGGAATGGGTTGCATGATCGGAATAGAGCTAGATACACCCTGTAAATCGCTATTTAAAACAGCTATGGATAATGGCCTGGTAATCAATGTAACTGCTGACTCCGTCATTAGATTACTGCCTCCGCTCATTCTTACTGATGAAGAAGCTGATAAGTTGCTGGCTATGCTGGTTCCGTTAATTCGTGACTTTAATCAAGATTAACCTAGAGAAATAGAAAATGGCCATTCGACACTTTCTTACCTTGCGCGACCTGACTACCCAAGAACTAAACCAGGTCATTCAATCAGCTATCGAAATTAAAGCAGCTTATCGCGATGGACGCCAAGATCCTGTATTTAAGGGTAAAGTCCTAGCAATGATTTTCGAAAAATCTTCAACCCGTACCCGAGTGTCTTTCGAAGCGGGCATGGCACAGCTGGGTGGTGACGCCATATTTTTGTCCTCAAATGATACACAGCTCGGGCGAGGAGAACCTATTGAAGATTCGGCACGAGTTATCTCCAGAATGGTGGATATTGTAATGATCAGAACCTTTGGTCATGACAAGATTGAACGCTTTGCTAAATACTCCAAAGTTCCTGTCATAAATGCGCTTACTGATCAATACCACCCCTGTCAATTATTAGCAGACATTCAAACCTATGTTGAACATCGTGGATCGATTGAAGGAAAAACTGTGGCTTGGATCGGCGATGGAAACAATATGTGTCATTCTTGGATCAACGCAGCTATTGCCTTTGGTTTTAAACTCAATATAGCCTGCCCAGAGGGTTATGAGCCCAACTCAGACTTGGTTAATGAAGGTGGAGCAGCTGTCATGTTAACGACCGACCCTGTAGCCGCAGTTAAGGACGCCGACCTTGTTACGACTGATGTATTTGCCTCTATGGGGCAGGAAGATCAACAACAAGACCGTTTAGCGAAATTCTCTGGCTTTCAAGTTAATCACCAATTGATGGAGAATGCTGCGAGCGATGCATTGTTTATGCACTGTCTGCCTGCTCATAGAAATGAAGAAGTGTCTGCGGAATTACTTGAAGATGAGTCTATTTCGGTAGTCTGGGATGAAGCTGAAAATCGATTACATGCTCAGAAAGCATTGATGGTATTTTTACTCGGTGCTAGCTCATAGAAACAACTCAGCTATAAACGACGTCATCAATCTCATATTCCACATCGCCACTGGGCGCCTTCACAACGACAACATCGCCAATTTCTTTGCTAATTAAAGCCCGAGCGATCGGTGACTGATAAGAAATTTTACCCGCTTTCACATCCGCCTCATCATCACCAACGATTCGATAAGATGTAGTTTCGTCTGTCTCTAAGTTAATAATGGTTACCAATGAACCGAAAATGACACGATCTCCCTGAGGGATTTTTGAAATATCGATCACCTGAGCGTTTGACAGCTTGCCCTCTATATCTTGAATACGTCCCTCAGCAAAACTCTGCTGTTCACGCGCAGCATGGTATTCTGCATTTTCTTTAAGGTCTCCATGCTCTCGGGCGGTAGCTATGGCCTCTACAATACCTGGGCGCACAACCTTAATCAGATGCTCAAGTTCTTTCCTGAGAGCGGCCTCACCGTCTGCTGTCATTGCGGTTTTTTGCATTAAGTAATTTCCCTGTGCAATTGTTGTAGACTTCTCACTTTAATATCACCTGCGAATTTTAACGCTTCACAAACCGCACTACCACCTGCCATGGTAGTCGTATAGTACACACGATGCTGCTCAGCACTCGATCGAATTGTCGATGAATCGGAAATTGCCTGTCGTCCTTCGGTAGTATTAACAATTAAATTAATCTTGTCGCTTTTAATCATATCAACAATATGGGGCCTTCCTTCTTTCACCTTGTTAACCGGCTGTACGTCTAAACCAGCTGCTTTTATGGTCTCAGCGGTTCCCTTGGTAGCAATCAACTTGAAGCCTAGGGCGACTAAGTTTTTAGCCAAGGCTGGTAACTGATCTTTATCACGTTCTCGTACACTAACAAAAGCACTTCCTTTACTAGGAATCTCATCACTAGCACCAAGCTCAGCTTTACCGTAAGCTTCGGCAAATGTGGTACCCACGCCCATTACTTCACCGGTAGATTTCATTTCGGGTCCAAGAATAGGATCAATTCCAGGAAACTTATTGAATGGAAACACTGCCTCTTTAACACTGAAATAGGGCGGGATAATTTCTTTAGTAAATCCTTGGTCTTCCAAGGTCTGGCCAACCATGCATCGAGCAGCTATTTTTGCTAAGGAAACACCTATGCATTTTGAAACGAAAGGAATGGTGCGCGAAGCACGGGGGTTTACTTCGATTACATAAATCTTGTCATCTTGCAGGGCCAACTGGACATTCATTAAGCCTCGCACACCAAGTTCACGAGCCATCTTCTTACAGATCTCTCTCATCTCATCTTGAACACTTTCACTAAGACTATAAGGTGGAAGTGAGCACGCCGAGTCTCCTGAGTGTATTCCTGCTTGCTCAATATGCTGCATAATCGCGCCAATAACCACTGAGTCACCATCACTGACCGCATCAACATCCATCTCGATAGCATTTGGTAGAAAGAAGTCCAGCAATACTGGTGAATCATCCGACACTTGTACGGCTGTTTTCATGTAATGTCGTAATTCATCTTCTTTGTAGACTATTTCCATCGCTCGCCCTCCGAGAACATAAGAGGGTCGCACCACCAAAGGATAGCCAATCTTTTTTGCCAACTCGACAGCTTCATCGGCACTGCGAGCAGTCGCGTTGTGAGGCTGTAGTAAGTCTAGCTTTTCAATCATATGCTGAAACCTCTCCCGGTCCTCAGCGCGATCAATCGCATCTGGAGTAGTTCCAATAATTGGTACACCTTCAGCTTCTAGGGCTCTGGCAAGCTTTAAAGGTGTCTGGCCACCAAACTGGACGATAACGCCCTTGGGATTTTCAAGGCGGACAATCTCAAGTACATCCTCTAAAGTAACAGGCTCAAAAAACAGTCTGTCGGAGGTGTCGTAGTCAGTTGATACTGTTTCGGGATTGCAGTTAACCATAATGGTTTCATAGCCATCTTCGCGCATCGCCAACGCAGCGTGAACACAACAATAATCAAATTCTATTCCCTGGCCAATACGATTTGGACCACCGCCAAGAACTAGAATTTTATCCTTATCACTAGGTTCAGCTTCGCACTCTTCTTCATAGGTGGAGTACATGTAAGCCGTCTCAGTGGAGAACTCTGCAGCACAGGTATCAACACGCTTGTAAACTGGATGCATTCCAAAGTCGTAGCGCAAATTACGTACTTCTGCCTCAGTGCACAATAAAATATCTGCTATACGGCGATCGGCGAACCCTTTACGCTTCAATCTGTACAGCGTCTTTTCATCAACGCTGGTCAAACTCGATCCATTCAATCGACTTTCTTCTATAATTAGGTCTTCGATTTGAACTAAGAACCAGGGATCGATTTTAGTAACACCAAAAATCTCTTCACAACTCATACCTTGGCGGAAAGCATCAGCCAAATACCATATGCGATCAGGTCCCGCTTCAGCCAGTTGATTAAATAGAATCGCAGCATGATCCTCATCAACGGTATCAATTTTTGGATCAAAACCAGAAACACCTACCTCTAATCCACGCAACGCTTTTTGCAAAGACTCTTGGAAGGTACGGCCAATCGCCATTACCTCACCAACAGATTTCATCTGGGTTGTTAAGCTCTGGTCCGCTTGGTTGAATTTTTCAAAAGCAAATCGCGGTATTTTAGTTACCACATAGTCAATACTGGGCTCAAAGGATGCAGGTGTAGCACCTCCAGTAATTTCATTTTGCAACTCATTTAGGGTGTATCCCACCGCTAGCTTGGCGGCAACCCTAGCAATCGGAAATCCTGTTGCCTTGGAGGCCAACGCTGAAGAGCGGGACACTCTGGGGTTCATCTCAATAACAATTAGTCGCCCATCTTCTGGGCTCACCGCAAACTGTACATTAGATCCACCCGTCTCTACCCCAATCTCACGCAGAACTTTAATCGAAGCGTTACGCATGATCTGATATTCTTTATCAGTAAGAGTTTGCGCTGGAGCAACGGTAATTGAATCCCCAGTGTGTATCCCCATTGGGTCGAGATTTTCAATGGCGCAAACGATAATACAGTTGTCATTTTTGTCCCTCACCACCTCCATTTCAAACTCTTTCCAACCGATTAACGATTCGTCAATCAGTAGTTCATTGGTCGGAGAAAGATCCAGCCCTCGACGACAGATAGTTTCAAACTCTTCGCGGTTATAGGCTATACCACCACCAGAGCCGCCCATAGTAAATGAAGGACGAATAATACAGGGGAAACCAAATCGATCAGCTACCTGAGTTGCCTCTTCCATACTGTGAGCAATACCAGAATTTGGGGTATTTAGATCTATTGCTTTCATCGCTTTATCAAAACGCTCACGATCTTCCGCCTTGTCGATCGCATCGGCATTAGCACCAATCATCTCAACTGAAAATTTATCCAAAACACCGTGTTTGGCAAGATCTAATGCGCAGTTAAGTGCCGTTTGTCCACCCATAGTTGGCAATAGAGCGTCTGGACGCTCCTCTTCAATAATGCGAGCAACGGTTTTCCATTCAACAGGTTCAATGTAGGTTGCATCAGCCATGGAAGGATCAGTCATGATCGTAGCGGGATTAGAGTTAACTAAAATAACTCTAAAACCTTCTTCTCTAAGCGCTTTACATGCTTGGGCTCCAGAGTAATCAAACTCACAGGCTTGACCAATAATAATAGGTCCCGCCCCCAGAATTAAAATGCTTTTAATGTCGGTTCTTTTTGGCATGTCTACTCCGCTAACCCCTGACGGTTAACTTCCATTAAATCGATGAAATGATCAAACAATGGGGCAGCGTCATGGGGCCCAGGACTAGCCTCGGGATGCCCTTGAAAACTGAATGCTGCTTTATCTGTTCGATGAATACCCTGCAACGACCCATCAAACAGCGATCGATGAGTAGCTATTAAGTTTTCTGGCAAACTACCCTCATCAACAGCAAAACCGTGATTCTGACTAGTGATCATCACGACATTATTTTCTATATCTTCAACAGGGTGATTGGCACCATGGTGACCAAACTTCATCTTCATGGTTTTGGCCCCCGAGGCTAAAGCCAGTAATTGATGACCCAAGCAAATACCAAATACAGGAGTTTGGGTCTCAAGAATCTCTTGAATTGCTTTAATCGCATAATCGCAGGGCTCTGGATCACCAGGACCATTGGAAAGGAATACACCATCCGGTCGCATGGCCAATACTTCTTCGGCTGATGTTTGAGCCGGCACTACCACTAATTCACAGTCTCTATCTACTAGCATGCGCAAAATATTACGTTTCACACCATAATCATAGGCTACAACTTTATATTTACCTTCACCGGGCTTTTGGACTTGATGGCCTGACTCCAGCGTCCAGCTATGTTCTTGCCAAGGATAAGTAGCACCAGTGGTTACTTCTTTAGCGAGATCCATACCTTTGAGTCCAGAAAATTCTCGAGCTGCTTCTAAAGCCTCCTGGTCATCAATATCACCTGCCATAATACAGCCACTTTGGGCCCCAGTCTGGCGCAGAATTCGGGTTAATTTTCGGGTATCAATATCGGCAATACCCAAAATCCCTTTGGCCTTCAAGTACTCATCCAAGGATTCTTGGCTGCGGAAATTTGACGCAAGTAAGGGTAGATCTCTGATAACTAACCCAGCCGCCCAGATCACATCAGACTCTTCATCCTCAGTATTTACGCCAACATTGCCAATATGGGGATAAGTTAGTGTCACTATCTGTCGTGCATAAGACGGATCGGTAAGAATTTCCTGGTAACCAGTGAGGGCCGTATTAAAAACCACTTCACCAACAGATAGACCGTCCGCCCCTATAGCGGTTCCCCTGAAAATTGTTCCGTCTGCTAGCGCAAGTACGGCTTCCCGACAAGTCTGGGAATTCACACAACCTCCTAAATGATTGACGTTTAGCTGGCTTAGGCCTCGAGATGATCTCTAGTGCGTCTAAGCAATATAACTCTGAAATGGTTGGCAGACTTTTCCAAGTTTGCAAAAAAGCGAGATGAAACAAATGGTCTCATCTCGCTTAAATAAAATACTCTCTTTGCTCTAACCTCTCAGAACGAGACCGCTTTTTACTGTCGCGGTGTTAGGAAGTTAGTATAAGGAAAGGGTTGTATATTGTCTATCAATGTTGATCAAAATTTTATTGCCTTGGGGCTTTAAAATGTCAGCCTGAGAGTTTTACTTTAGCGCTAAAACATCTTGCATATCGAACATTCCTGAGTCCTTTTCCATCAGCCATCTAGCTGCTCGCACAGCACCTCTGGCAAAAGCCATTCTACTAGAAGCCTTGTGGGTTATCTCCACCCGCTCGCCATCAGCGGCAAACAAAACTGTATGATCGCCGACAATATCTCCCGCTCTAACTGATGAAAATGCAATTGTAGATCTCTCACGCTGACCCGTCTGACCCTCACGACCAAATATAGCAACTTGATCAAGATCTCTATCTAGAGCACCAGCAACAACTTTACCTAAAGAAAGAGCTGTTCCCGATGGGGCATCTACCTTGTCTTTATGATGAGCCTCACTGATTTCAATATCTGCATCATCACCCAATACACCGGCCGCTATTTCAGCTAACTTAAAGCAGAGGTTTACACCTGTTGCAAAATTTGAAGCCATGCATATAGCTATTCCCTGACTCGCGCTGTTTACCAACTGAGATTGCTCTTCAGTTAAACCGGTGGTGCCCACCACCATCTTCTTTTTATGCGCCAGACAAACCTCTGCATTACTTGTGGTAGAGGTTGGGGTGCTAAAATCTATCAAAACATCAAATGAGTTGATTACATCACTTAAAGATCCAACGACTTGGATATTATTTAGACCCACCCCAGACAACTCACCAACATCTGCTCCAATCAGAGCACTTTCAGGGTTTTCGATCGCCGCAGTAAGCTGAATACCATCACTATTCGTAATCGCTTCAATGAGCGTTTTGCCCATACGACCGCCTGCCCCGGTGATTGCTATGTTGATCACGATATAACTCCTGATTTAGACCCATGCTAGTGTAGCGTAAATCTGTACTTTGAGCTTAGTTAGTCAGGTTGTCGAAGAATTTTTTTACCCCATCAAACCAATGATTGCTTCGGGGGGAGTGCTTGCTCTTTCCAGCAAGACTCTTGTCAAAACTTTCTAAGAGCTCACGCTGCTCGGCATTCAGATTTACAGGAGTCTCCACAACTACTCTACATAACAGATCACCCTGAGCGCCTCCTCTAACTGGAGCAACACCTTTTCCCCGTAATCTAAATAACTTACTACTCTGGGTTTCCGCTGGAATCTTCAGTTTAACCTTGCCTGACAAGGTAGGAACCTCGAGCTCACCCCCCAGCGCAGATTGCGCAAAACTGATGGGTACCTCGCAGTGTAAATTACTTCCATCGCGAACGAAAATATCATGCTTACGCACGTGCATTTGCACATACAAGTCTCCCGTAGGCCCGCCGTGAGGTCCTGCCTCACCCTTACCTGAGAGACGAATTCTATCTCCAGTATCCACTCCGGCAGGTATTTTTACTGACAGAGTTTTACGCTCTTCTTTAACTCCTTGCCCATGGCAGCTACCACAGGGATCAGAGATCATCTTGCCTCGACCACCACACTTTGGACAGGTTTGCTGAACGGAAAAGAAGCCTTGAGACATACGCACTTGACCGGCTCCACCACAGGTATCACAGGTAACAGGAGCACTGCCTTTGCGTGCACCTGATCCATCACAGGGCTCACATGCCACCATCGTTGGTACATCAATCTGCACAGTCTTGCCTTTAACTGCGTCTTCTAAGTCTAACTGGAGGTCATAACGAAGATCAGAACCCCTAGCTGGGCCACTTCGACCCCGACCACCACCAAAAATATCACCAAAAACGTCGCCAAATACGTCACTGAAGCCTGCGCCGCCCTGACCACCACCATTCTGATCCAAGCCAGCATGACCAAACCGATCATAGGTAGCTTTTTTATCGGCATCCCCTAAAATCTCATAGGCTTCTTGAGCTTCCTTGAATTTTTCGTCAGCTTTCTGGTCATCCGGATTTCGATCAGGGTGATATTTCATGGCTATACGGCGGAAGGCCTTCTTTACTTCTTGCTCAGAGGCACTGCTATCCACACCTAAAACTTCGTAATAATCGCGCTTAGACATACTTCGATTTCTTCCCACCTAGAACCTAACGCCATTAGCAACGTTAGGTGTAACCATAAATGAAGAGGCGCGAAACTCATTTTGGAATGTTACCCAAAGGTCGTTTCGCGCCTAAACACTACACATGTGATGATGTTAGATAACCTACTACTTGCTATCTTCTTTAACGTCCTCATCTTTCACTTCTTCAAATTCTGCGTCCATCGCATCATCACCGGGAGCCTGCTGACCCTCACTCTGCTCGCCTTGCTCACCTGCTTCAGCTTGCTCCGCGTAGAGCTTTTGAGCCAGACCCGCAGACGCTTCAGATAAGACTTTTGCCGCCTCATCAATAGCATCTTTATCATCACCCTGAACAGCTTCTTCCACCTGTTTAATGCCAGCTTCGATAGCAGCTTTTTCTTCATCAGAAGCCTTGTCACCAGCTTCTTCCAACGTCTTTTTAGCAGCATGAGCTAAGCCATCAGCCGTGTTTCGCGCCTGTACCAGCTCTTCAAATTTCTGATCATCAGCTGCATTAGCTTCTGCATCCTTGACCATTGCATCGATCTCTTCATCTGAAAGACCTGATGATGCTTTAATAATAATGGACTGCTCTTTACCTGTTGCTTTGTCCTTAGCACCGACATTTAAAATACCGTTCGCGTCTATATCAAAGGTTACTTCGATCTGAGGCATGCCTCTTGGCGCTGGGGGAATGTCTGCAAGATCAAAACGACCAAGAGACTTGTTTGAAGTCGCCTGCTTACGCTCACCTTGCACTACGTGAATCGTAACGGCTGTTTGATTATCATCCGCTGTGGAAAAAATCTGAGACTTCTTCGTAGGGATAGTGGTGTTCTTTTCAATGACCGGAGTAGCTACGCCACCCATAGTCTCGATACCAAGACTTAAAGGAGTAACATCCAGTAGCAATACATCGGTAACGTCCCCAGCTAAAACTGCACCTTGCAGGGCAGCACCGACAGCAACTGCCTCATCGGGATTAACATCTTTTCGCGGCTCTTTACCAAAAAACGCAGTGACCTTGTCTTGAACCATAGGCATACGTGTTTGACCGCCCACCAAGATTATCTCGTCAATCTCTGATGTAGACTTACCCGCGTCTTTCAACGCAATTTTCAGTGGCTCTAACGAGCGCTCAACTAGATCTTCAACTAGGGACTCCAACTTAGCGCGAGTCAGCTTAACAACTAAGTGCTTAGGCCCGCTGGCATCCGCAGTGATATAAGGCAGGTTAACTTCTGTTTGCTGGCTAGATGATAATTCAATTTTTGATTTTTCAGCTGCTTCTTTAAGACGCTGCATAGCCAACGGATCATTATGCAAATCAATCCCGCTGTCCTGCTTAAATTCTGATGATAAATACTCAATTAGACGCATATCAAAGTCCTCACCACCAAGGAAGGTATCTCCATTAGTCGCCAACACTTCAAATTGCTTTTCACCGTCAACATCAGCTATTTCGATCACCGAAATATCAAAGGTACCACCACCCAAGTCATAGACTGCAACCACACTATCACCGGTTGTCTTGTCTATTCCGTAAGCCAGAGCAGCAGCAGTTGGCTCATTAATAATACGTTTGACATCAAGACCCGCAATTCGACCTGCGTCTTTAGTCGCCTGTCGTTGAGAATCATTGAAGTAAGCAGGAACAGTAATAACCGCTTCTGAAATTGTTTCGCCTAAGTAGTCCTCAGCGGTTTTCTTCATTTTTTTGAGGATTTCAGCAGAAATTTGAGGCGCAGCTTTGCTATCCCCTTTAATCTCAACCCATGCATCGCCATTGTCAGCCTTAACAATCTTGTAAGGGACCATTTCAATGTCTTTCTTGACTACTTTGTCATCAAACCGACGCCCTATCAGACGCTTAACCGCATAAACGGTATTCTCAGGGTTAGTTACAGCCTGTCGTTTGGCTGACTGACCCACCAAAATTTCACCATCCTCAGCATACGCGACTACCGAAGGTGTAGTTCTTGCACCTTCTGCATTCTCAATTACTTTGGGCTTATCGCCTTCGAGTACGGCAACACAGGAGTTGGTCGTTCCCAAATCAATTCCGATAATCTTTCCCATCACTTATCTCTCCGTTACTTGTCTTGAAGCCTTTTCAAGGCTTCATTTAAAAATTTATTCGCTTACCCTTTATATGGGTACGTGTTTAAAAATTTCAAGGGTATCTCCAATGGAAATCACCTTTATTAATCAACCAGCTTTAGATACAACCACCATAGCTGGCCTTACCAATCGACCATTTAAGGTATATCCTTTTTGAAAAACATCCATCACCGTATTTGGCTCTAAATCGGGGTTAGGGACCATACTCACTGCCTGATGTAAATCTGCATCAAAAGGTTGGCCTGCTGGATCTACTGCTTCAATTTTGAAGCGATCCAAGACATCAACAAAGGTTTTTAACGTTAACTCTAATCCCGTAGCGACTGCTTTTTGACCTTCATCTGACGCATCGATAGTACTGATTGCGCGCTCCAAGTTATCGACCACAGGCAACAGGTCTGCAGTGAATTTCTCCAATGCATACTTGTGGGCATTCTCTACATCGCGTTCAGCACGACGACGAACATTTTGCATTTCTGCCTGTACCCTCAGCACTTGGTCATTGGCCTTGCTGACCTGCTCCTCAAGCTCTTCGGTACCAGATAACTCATCGTCCGCTAGAAGCTCCGCTACAATCTCTTCGTTAAGCTTTTCTGCTTCATTAACTTCAGCCTCGTCACCAGGTAGATCATTAGACTCCAACGTGCTTTCTTCTTCGCCACTTACTTCGTCTTGCATACTTTTTCCTCTTCTCTTGTTTAGCGAGCTACACTAATGCCCAAGATTATTGATTCGGCGGTTAGTTACGATTACCCTATGGCTACATATGGGGACAAACTCCAAAGTTTCAAGCGATGGCGCCAGTAAAATATGTTCGGCATGGCGATTTATAAACTGGTTGGTAATAAACTTTGCTTCTTTCGATCAATATTAGTAATTACACGCTCGTAGAATCTCTCGAAATAGAGTTTGCTCAAGGCACTACAGCCATCACCGGTGAGACTGGCGCTGGCAAGTCATTGGTATTAGATGCATTAGGAATGGCATTGGGTGATCGTGCCGATACTGACACCATACGACATGGCAAAGAGCGAGCTGAAATCACAGCTACTTTTGATATTAATACCATAGAAGCCGCAAAAACTTGGCTTGATGCCAATGATTTTAATTCAGATGAAAACTGTATCCTAAGGCGTATATACACCCAAGAAGGAAGATCGCGGGGCTATATTAATGGCCAACCTAGTACTATGTCTCAATTGCAGGAACTCGGAGATATGCTCACCGACATCCATAGTCAACATGAGCATCAATCGCTCTTGAGAAAAGACACTCATCGTCGCCTTCTCGATGAGTACGCAAACGCTGAAGGTCTAGCCACCAAGGTCGCAAGCGAATATAGCGCCTGGCACAAAGTACATATTGATCTAACTAACCTACTTCAACGTTCCGATGAATTAGATGATAGAAAGGATTTGTTGAACTTCCAAGTCAACGAGCTACAACAGATCGATCTGACAGCTAAACATTTGGAGCAGCTAGAGCTTGAACAAAAAACCTTGGCCAATGCCGAGCAAATAGTTCAAGACAGTCATAACTTGCTGGCAATTTGTGAACAGGCGGAGGGGTTTAATCTTCGTGATAGCCTCAATAAAGCATTATCAATATTAGCTAATATTGAGTATAAACCTGATGCGCTAAAAATCACTGAAGAGCTTCTGCAAGGTGGCCTTATTCAGATAGAAGAAGCTATTAACGAGATTTCTCATCATATTGATCGTTTTGAAGCAGACCCTCAGCGACTGCAAATCGTTGAAGAGCAACTGTCTGCTGTTTTTCAGTTGAGTCGAAAACATCGAGTAAATCCAGATCAATTAGAGACAACTCTGCAGACGCTAGAAGCAGAACTGAAAAACTTGATTGGTGGCAGTGAGAACATCAATGCATTGGAGGAAAAGCTAGCTGATCTTGCGAGTAGTTATGAAAAATCAGCAAAGCAGTTGTCGTCCAAGAGAAAAGCTGCATCCAAAGCTATGTCCAAAGATATCAATCGACAGCTTCAAAAATTATCCATGGAAGGTGCTGAGTTATTAGTTCAGCTTTCTCCTGTCAATAATAGTGAATATCGATCAAGTGGACTTGAAGAAACAGAATTTTTGCTTGCAACCAACCCAGGTCAACCTCACAAGATGTTGGCCAAAATTGCCTCTGGAGGCGAGCTTTCTCGTGTTAGTTTAGCGATTCAGGTCGTAGCGGCGAGCCACTCTACAATTCCAACATTGGTATTTGACGAAGTCGATGTAGGTATTGGAGGAAGTACAGCAGATATTGTTGGACAACTCATTAAACAGTTAGGTGAAAGAGGTCAGGTTATTAGCGTAACCCATCAACCTCAGGTAGCCGCTCATGCTCATCACCACTATCGGGCGAGTAAAGTCATTGAAGACAATAGCACGGAGTCTCTGATGGCGCCCCTTAATCAGCAACAAAGGGTGGAAGAGCTCGCACGTATGCTCGGCGGTGCAAAAGTTACCAAACAAACTCTCTCTCACGCATCTGAATTACTTAGCTTAGCGTCGGCTTAATGTCTTAGGACTTCGCAAGAAACGAATTGCGAGGCAAAAAAAACCCCGGTCATTAACCGGGGTTTTTTTGACAACTACTGACCTACGCTTCTGGCTCTTGCTCAGGCTCTGAACTTTCAGCAGGAGCGGCTTCTGGAGCAGTGCCTTCTTCTAGCTGAGCTTCTTTGATTGAGAGTTTCACGCGTCCACGATTATCGATCTCAGTCACCTTAACACGGACATCCTGACCTTCAGTTAGGTAATCAGTTACTTTAGCAACTCTCTCTTGAGCAATCTGAGAGATGTGTACCAACCCATCGGTGCCTGGCATAAAGTTAACAAAAGCACCGAAGTCAACGATTCGAACAACCTTACCATCATAAATAGTACCTGGTTCTGGATCCGCAACAATTGCTTTAATAGCGTCCATGGCCGCGTTCAAGCTCTCAGTATCTTCAGAGTAGATTTTGACAGCTCCGTCATCGGTAATATCAATAGTTGAATTGTGATCTTCACAAAGGCTACGGATAGTCGCTCCACCCTTACCAATAACATCACGAATCTTGTCGGAGTCAATCTGCATAACACCCATGCGCGGCGCAGTATCAGCCACTTCATCACGGCCTGAAGCAAGAACCTTGTTCATTTCTCCAAGAATATGCAGTCGAGCGTCCATGGCCTGCTCTAAAGCAATTTCCATGATCTCTTCAGTAATTCCTTCAATTTTGATATCCATTTGCAGAGCAGTAATACCCGCAGCTGTTCCGGCTACTTTAAAGTCCATATCACCTAAGTGATCTTCATCACCAAGAATATCTGTCAGGACAGCAAAGCCTTCGTCTTCCTTAACAAGTCCCATAGCAATACCAGCAACAGGCGCTTTAAGTGGCACACCAGCATCCATTAATGCCAAGCTCGAGCCACAAACCGAAGCCATTGAACTTGAACCATTAGATTCGGTAATCTCAGATACTACGCGAATAGCATAAGGAAACTCTTCAGGGTTAGGTAATACTGCGTTGATACCACGACGAGCCAGACGACCATGGCCCACTTCACGTCGACTAGTAAAGCCAATACGACCACACTCACCCACCGAGTACGGAGGGAAATTGTAATGCAGCATGAACGGATCATCTCTGCGGCCTTCAAGAGCATCGATCATTTGAGCATCTCGAGTAGAACCTAGAGTGGCAGCAACAACGGCTTGAGTTTCACCACGAGTGAACAAGGACGAGCCATGTACCTTCGGGAGAATACCAACTTCAACATTGATACCACGAACTGTTTTAGTATCACGACCATCAATTCGTGGCTCACCTCGAATAATTCTGCCGCGAACAACACTTTTTTCTAATTTCTTGAATGCATCTTTAATATCTTCTTCTGATGCACCCTCGTCTGAGGCTAGCTCTGCATATGCACGATCGCGCAATGCATTAACACTGGCAACACGCTCTTGTTTGTCAACCACCTGATAAGCAGAATCAACATCAGCACCCACTAAACTATTTAGCGCACCCTTGAGTTCTGCATTCTCAGCTTCACCTTGCCAATCCCAACGAGGTTTTCCAGCTTCATCAGCAAGCTGCTGAATAACACTAATCACTGACTGCATTTCTTGGTGGGCAAATAGAACGCCGCCTAACATGATGTCTTCTGACAATTCACTTGCTTCAGACTCCACCATCAGAACAGCATCTTTGGTTCCGGCGACAACCATATCCAGCGAAGAGTCTTCTAGCTCACTATAAGTAGGGTTGAGCAGATAACCTGCCTCTTCTGTGTAGCCAACTCTTGCGCCACCAATAGGTCCATTAAACGGGATGCCTGAGATTGATAAGGCTGCTGATGTTCCAATCATTGCAGCTATATCGGGATCGATATTTTTTTCCGCTGAAACAACAGTACAAACAACCTGAACTTCGTTTTTAAATCCATTAGGGAATAACGGACGGATAGGGCGGTCGATCAATCGAGAGGTTAAAGTCTCTTTTTCATTCGGCCGACCTTCGCGCTTAAAAAAACCGCCTGGGATTTTACCCGCAGCATAGGCCTTCTCAATATAGTGAACACCCAGCGGGAAAAAATCCATTCCTGCTTTGGCTTCTCTTGCGCCAACGACAGTACAAAGTACAGTAGTGTCATCAATTGAACATAAAACTGCACCGGTTGCCTGTCTGGCAACACGACCTGTTTCTAATGTAACGGTATGATTACCGTATTGAAATTTCTTAATTAAAGGATTCATAATTTTACCTTTGTTATTTACCTTGTAGCGCCTTACTTAGACCCTGAGAGTGCGCTGCTCGGGTTACTTATGACTACCGGTTAAAATAGTCATAAGTAACTCGATCAGCATCGATTCAAGCATTCTGTTCAGACGATTAATTTTATGTGTTCAATATTAATAGTACGGCTCCTCAGAGGGAGCCGCACCATGAACACTTATCGACGTAAACCAAGCTTCTTGATTAGCTGGCCATAGCGCTCAATGTTTTTACTCTTTAAATAATCAAGTAATTTGCGACGCTGATTAACCATACGAATAAGACCGCGACGTGAATGGTGATCTTTCTTATGATCCCCAAAATGCTCCTGTAGCTTGTTAATATTTACGGTTAGCAATGCAACCTGTACTTCAGGCGATCCTGTATCATTTTCACAGGTAGCGTGTTCTGCGACGATTGCTGCTTTTTCTTGTGCACTTAGTGCCATGATGTATTACTCCAATATGCGAGTTAAAAAAATAAAGGTTTGCCCGCGCATACTTACAGACAACCTAACGTGATATCTGGCACTCATGTACCAGTACTTATTGATGATAAAAGCTCTACCATCACAAAATTCTATGTTGCTTCCCTAGCAGGTTGAATTTAACTGCTTTCAACCACCAATCTTTTCGGTGCCACCTGACCATCTGCAGTGACTTCGGCTACACCTAGAAAGGTGCCTCCTTCCCGAAAGACGCGCACTATATCCCCTTCTTGGCCATTACGAAAGGCCTCATTTGACATTACTGGCTGTCCTAACTGGAAATAACCAGCAACTACCGCTGATAATTCCACCGCCATTCGGTCCGCTACAGCAATATCCATAGGTTTTAGAAAGCTATCAAGGCCCTCAGGCTCCATAGTTTCTCGTTGCTGCTGCAAGCTATCCAAGGTGATAGTTTCTTCATCTGAAAACGGACCAGCAACATGCCTATGCAAGACGCTAACATGAGCGCCACAACCAAGTGCAGCGCCTAAATCTTCTGCCAGAGAACGTACATAGGTCCCTTTACTCACATGAACCTCAACGTCCAGCTCTGCTTTCAAGCCTGGACGAAACTCCAACACATCGTATTTAAAGACTGTTATATCTCGCGCCTCTCTCTCCACCACAATCCCTTGACGTGCTAGTTTATAGAGTGGCTGACCATTATGTTTTAACGCCGAATACATTGATGGAACTTGCTGTATCTCACCTTTAAACGCTTCAATAGCTGCCAATACTTGCCGCTCAGTAATGGCTGAAGCGTCTTTTTCCTCGCGCACATCACCATCACAATCGCCAGTATCTGTGGTCACCCCCAGAGTAAAGGTACTGCGATAATGCTTATCTGAATCCAACAAAAACTGACTAAATTTTGTCGCTTCACCTAAACAGATTGGAAGCACGCCTGTCGCTAGCGGATCCAAACTACCCGTATGACCAGCTTTATTGGCATCAAATAGATTCTTCACCCGCTGCAAAGCTTGGTTAGATGTTGAGCCTTTGGGCTTGTTCAGCAAGAAAATGCCGTTAACTGGGCGGCCTCGATTACGTCTAGGGGCCAACGTTAATGACCTTTGTTGTCTGCAACTTCGGTATCTGCTTTTTGATCAGCATCTTGAGTGGACATTGCATGATCAATTAGCGCTGACAAGTGCTGCCCTCTGCGACCGCTTTCATCATAAATAAATGTTAATTTAGGAGTAATACGTAATTTAATGCTGGCTGCCAATAACTTGCGTAAATAGCCCGCTGCACCATTTAAAGCTCTCACTGCCTGATCAATTTCTTCTTGATCACGATCACCCACAAAGGTAACGTGAATTTTCGCGTAGGCTAGATCACGGCTAACATCTACATCTGTAACACTGACCATCCCTACCCTCGGATCACGAACTTCGTCGCGAATTAATACCGCCAACTCTTGTTGGACAGCATCTGAAACGCGTTCTGCTCGGGTAAATTCTCTTGGCATGTCAGTCTTTAATTACACCTACTCAAAGTTCGTTATAGTCGCTATGATTAGAGCGATCTCTTCACTTCAGTGACATCATAGACTTCGATTAAATCACCAGCCTTCACATCATTGTAGTCTTTAACACCAATACCACATTCCATGCCGTTGCGTACGTCACTCGCCTCATCTTTAAATCGACGTAGCGATTCAAGTTCACCTTGATAGATCACAACATCATCTCGCAGCACACGAATAGGCTTGTTACGGAAGACAGATCCCTCTATCACCATACACCCAGCAATAGCGCCAAACTTTGGTGACCGGAAGACATCTCGCACTTCGGCAATACCAACAATTTCTTCTTTGGTCTCTGGAGCTAACATACCTGAGAGAGCCAACTTAACTTCATCCAACAGATTATAAATAATGCTGTAATAACGAAGTTCTACACTCTCTTTTTCAGCTAGGACTTTCGCAGAACCGCCAGCTCGGACATTAAAGCCCAAAACGATAGCGCCCGTGGTCACGGCCAAGTTAATATCAGATTCAGTGATACCGCCAACACCAGAGGAGACAATATCCACAGCTACTTCATCGTTGCCGAAGTCATGGAGAGCGCTATTAATAGCTTCCAAAGACCCACGCACATCTGTTTTCACAATAAGGTTGAGCTTATTGACTTGCTCAGATCCCATATCGGTAAACATGTTCTCTAACTTAGCTGCTTGTTGGCGTGACATACGATCATGGCGTGCCTTCGTAGCTCGCAATTCAGCAATCTCTTTCGCTTTTCGCTCATCTGCCACCACGAAGAACTCATCGCCGGCATTTGGAGCTTCATCTAGTCCAAGAATCTCTGCCGGAATTGAGGGTCCAGCCTCAGCAATAGGCTTTTTCATTTCGTTAGTCATGGCACGAATTTTACCAACGCTCTCACCAGCTAACATAAAGTCGCCCTTGCGTAAGGTACCTTGCTGAATGAGCGCTGTAGCAACTACACCTCGACCTTTATCTACACGAGCCTCAACGATAACTCCTCGAGCAGGCACATCTACCGGAGCCTTCAGCTCCAGCAATTCGGACTGCAATAACACAGCCTCTAGCAACTCTTCAATTCCATCACCAGTTTCAGCCGAGACTTTAATAAACTGAGTGTCACCGCCCCACTCTTCAGGAATGACGTCTTTGGCCCCTAATTCACTGGTAACTTTCTCAGGATCTGCTCCTTCTTTATCCATTTTGTTAATAGCAACAACTAAGGGTACACCCGCAGCACGAGCATGCTGAATTGCCTCTTCAGTCTGAGGCATCACACCATCATCAGCGGCAACGACCAAAATTACTACATCAGTAGCTTGGGCTCCGCGCGCGCGCATTGCCGTAAAGGCTGCGTGTCCAGGCGTATCTAAGAAAGTCACCATACCTTTTGGTGTGTTCACATGATAAGCACCGATGTGCTGAGTAATACCACCCGCCTCACCAGAAGCTACATGGGTCTTCTTGATACGATCCAAGAGTGACGTCTTACCGTGATCGACATGACCCATCACAGTAACAATCGGTGCTCGTGGTTCCCCGTCGACTTCACTTTCGATATTTTCAAATTGCTTAGTCAACTCATCTTCAATAGTGTCTTCAACTGCAGCAACAGGTTCATGGCCGAGTTCTTCAACCACTAGAAAGGCTGTCTCTTGATCAATCACCTGGTTGATATTCGCCATCACACCCAGCTTCATTAATTCTTTAACAACTACACCTGACTTAAGTGCCATTTTTGCAGCGAGGTCACCAACAGTTAATTCTTCAGGTATCGCCACTTCAAAGGTCTTCTTTTCAACAGGTTTATTAAACGTGTGCTTGTTATCTACCTTGAGCACAACACCCGTTGTTTTCAGACGATTTTTGCTTGATCGCTCATCAGAATCATCTAACTGTAAACGCGGCTTTTTCTTACCCGGCTTACCAAGAGTCTTTTTTGCTTTTTTAGCTAGTTTATCTTCGTCATCATCAACTGGTTTGCCATGTCTGCGTCCTTTATCTTGAACGGGATCAACAACAGGTGCGGCAACATGCTTTGTGGTCTTGCCCGCTTTCTTAGCTTCGTCACTTGCCAGTGCTGATGCCGCTTCCGAAGCTTTTCTCGCCTCTTCTTCTAACTTTTCAGCTGCTTCTTTTTCAGCCGCTTCCCGAGCCTCTTCATCCGCTTTACGACGACCTGCAATGGCAGCTAGACGTTTGTCTTCAATATCATCTGTGCCTGAGCTTTTCTTAACTACTGGTTCTGCTGCTTCTTTAGCAGCCATCTCAGCTTCTTGACGTGCTTTTGCTTCAGTCTCTAGATCTGCCTGGGCTTGCAACTCTTCATCGCTACGTTTGATATACGTTCGCTTCTTGCGCACCTCAATATTTACGGTTTTACGATTTCCAGACCTTAAGGTACTTACCGTCTTGCGCCTAAGAGTGATCTTTTTGGGTTCGCCACTATTTTCGCCGTGTAGACCTTTGAGATATGCCAACAAAGTCTGCTTTTCCTCATCAGACACCGCAGCATCAGCGGAATCATGGGAAAGCCCTGCCTCTTTCATTTGCATTAGCAAACGGTCGACAGATGCGCCCACGGTTTTTGCTAGTTCAGTTACTGTAACTTCAGCCATCGGTTATCCTCTATTGCTACCCGATTAATTATTCGCTCTGTTCCTCTGCGAACCAAGGTGCACGTGCAGTCATGATTAATGCTGCCGCTTTTTCTTCATCCATACCGTCTACATCCATCAGATCATCAACCGCTTGCTCAGCGAGATCTTCCATCGTAATGATGCTTTTGGCAGTTAATTTATAAGCCAATGCTTTATCCATACCTTCCATCGTCAAAAGATCTTCGGCAGGCTCAACATTAGTTAGTTGCTCTTCACTTGCCAAAGCGCGAGTTAACAAAGCGTCTTTCGCTCTTGCACGTAACTCTTCGGCAATATCTTCATCGAAGCCTTCAATTGCGCTCATTTCCTCAAGAGGAACATAGGCAACTTCTTCAATACTAGTAAAGCCCTCTTCAACCAAGACAACGGCAACATCTTCGTCAACATCCAATGCTTCCATTAAGCTCTCAACAAAGTTTGATGATTCGGCTTCTTGTTTTTCTAGCGCGTCCTCAGTGGTCATTACATTAATAACCCAACCAGTGAGCTCTGAGGCTAAACGAACATTTTGCCCGCCTTTCCCGATTGCCTGAGCAAGATTGTCTGCACTAACTGCAACATCCATTGAATGAGTATCCTCGTCAACAATAAGAGACTCAACCTCAGCAGGAGCCATAGCATTGATTACCAACTGCGCAGGATTGTCATCCCACAGAATAATATCAACACGCTCATCATCTAAATCATTTGACACTGCTTGAACGCGAGCACCACGCATACCTACACAGGCACCAACAGGGTCAATACGAGCATCTTTACTCTTCACTGCAATCTTAGCGCGTTGACCTGGATCTCTTGCTGCACCTTTGATTTCGATAATACCTTCAGAAATTTCAGGCACTTCAATCTGAAACAACTGAACCAACATATCGGGAGTTGCGCGTGATACGAGAAGTTGCGGCCCTCGAGTTTCCTCGCGAATACCCATAAGAATGACCCGAGTACGATCGTTAATACGAAATATTTCTCGTCCAACTAATTCTTCACGCGGCAACATTCCTTCAGCGTTATCACCGAAATCAACCACAATATGGTCACGGGTGACTTTTTTGACTGTACCGTTCAACAACTCACCTACGCGATGCTTGAATCGATTGACAATAATTTCTCTTTCAGCATCTTTTACGCGTTGAACAATTACTTGTTTAGCAGTTTGCGCAGCAATACGACCAAAGGCGATATTTTCAACAGTTTCTTCAAAGACATCTCCAACAGCTAAGGTTGGATCTTTCTCAATCGCCTCTTCAGTGGTGAACTGAGTGCCTAATTCCGCCAAAACATCATCACCAACCACTTCCCAAAAACGGAAGGACTCGTAATCACCTGATTCTCTATCGATCACAACGCGAATATTGGCGCCTTCTTCATAACGCTTTTTAGTCGCCGTGGCTAAAGCTTGCTCAATAGCCTCGAAAATTATCTCTTGGTCGACACCCTTTTCATTGGATACGGCCTCTGCAACCATTAAAATTTCTTTACTCATTTAATAAACTCCACATGCCTCAAAAGCGAGGAACCACGTTAGCCTTTTCTATACCTTCAACAGGAAACAGATACTCATGATCCGTTACCACCAAAATAATCTCATCGCCGTCAACACCGGTTAAACGGCCCTTAAAGTTGCGTCGGCCCTCATAGGGGAAACGCAATCTAAGTGAAATATCCTCTCCAACATACTTTTCGTATTGCCCAATTTCATACAATGGGCGATCCATCCCAGGTGAAGACACCTCTAATACATACTCGCCATTAATGGCATCTTCAACATCAAGAATACTGCTAGCCTGCCTGCTGACACGTTCGCAATCTTCTATACCAACTAGATCGTTATCCTTATCGATATAAATTCGCAGTAGCTTGGTCTTAGCGCCAGTCTGTAAATCAACACCCCAGAGCTCACATCCCAAAGCCTCAACCACCGGCTGCAGTAATTGCCTTATTCTGCTATCAGCTACAGCCATTCCACTCTCCTAACAAACAAAAAATGGGCCTAGGCCCATTTGTTCTCTTCTAAAGAAAAGCCCCAATATGGGGCTCCTCGATTTGCGCCGGACCCGACGCGAATTTTCAACGTAGAAAACGTCTTGCTTAACCAGACCCCTTTTTCTACTAACATAATGCAAGCATAGACAATAAATACTGCTTTAACATTACTTTTGGTGTCAATTTATCCAAAATTGGTAGCGGGAGCTGGATTTGAACCAACGACCTTCGGGTTATGAGCCCGACGAGCTACCAGACTGCTCCATCCCGCACCGACACCGTGGCCACATAACTAAAGGCCACCCCTCCTAGAAAGGACGTGCATTATAGGTAGGGTCTGCAGGTAGGTCAACAAGGCATTGTTAAACTAGATATATTTAATCGAATTAAATTTTCAACGCGATTTATCTAATTCTGTAACGATACTATTTACGATGCTCAACAATTAATTCATAGGCGGCTTGAATCTCTTGGGTCTTTTCAGTGGCTAAATTAACCATATCCTCGGGCATACCCTGACCGATGAGTTTGTCAGGATGATTTTGACTAACCAATTTACGATAAGCTCGTTTGATCTGACTGTCTGAATCTTTGGCATTTACGCCCAAAGCACGATAAGCATCTGCTAATTGATTTTTTGATGGCCGGCCAGCGCCCGGACCAGAGTGTGAGCCCCTAAATCGTGACTGAGCTTTAATCATCTCAATAAACTGCTTGAATAAAGCAGCGCTGAATCCTAAGTGGCGTGCTACCTTAGCCAAAACTTCCTGCTCAGACGGATCCAAATCACCATCAGCCATGGCCAGTGAAATTAAGTAGTTCAGTAACTGCTGTTTGAGGTTGTTATACCTGCCACAGACCCGCATAAACTCCTGCATAGCCTCATCAATCGAGAACTCTGGCTTGGCGCCACTTTTAAATAATTCAATCGCACGCTTTCGGCTGGCGGAATCAAGACGCATCTTGTCCATTAAAGCTTCCGCTTGGGCTATCTCATCACTAGAGATGCGACCATCGGCCTTAGCGACGTGGCCCAGCAAACTAAACACTGTTTGGAAAAAAGAATCTCTTGCTTGCTGCTGCTGGCCACCAGTAATGGGACCCGAGCGAGCACGATCAAACTGGTGGCCCAAGTAAATACCTAGGAGAGCTCCAAAAGGACCTCCTGCTATCATGAACCCAAAAATTCCACCAATGATCTTGCCTGTCATGCCTGTCTCCTCAACACCTTTGTGTATTGTAAGTCCTTGAAACTTTATTGCATCCGTTAAGAGGACAATAATTAAAAATGATGATACGGTGGTTTCCAAAATATTCACAATAAAAGACACTGATTTTTGAAAAATCAAGAACCCCTAAGTATGCATCAATTATTGAAAGACCCTATTTTTGTATTCCTGTTAGTGGCACCACTACCTTTTTGGGTTTGGATATATGCCACTCAGGGAGTAACAGGTATTACTGATCTGTCTTTACTGATGAGCTTAGTAGTGTTTTACCCTTACGTTGAAGAGATCGTCTTTAGAGGACTCATTCAGCCATTTTTGGCCAAACGCTTGAGTCAGCAGTGGTCTGTTTTCTCACTGGCCAATATGCTCACTAGCCTGTTATTTGTTACAGTGCACCTTATCAATCATCCACCACTGTGGGCCCTAGCGGTGCTTGTTCCATCTCTTGTCTTTGGCTACAGTCAAGAAAGGTGCAACCATCTTGCCGCGCCAATCATTTTGCATTGCACATATAACGCCGGATACTTTTTACTACTTGGTTGACGCCGACTATTTACCAATACACTTAAAATTTAAAATGAAACCCAAAGCGTTAGAACTCCCAGATTGGCATTAGAAAAATAACTTGGTTATAAAATAAATGATAAAGGTGTCAGACACCTTAAATAATGATGGTAGCTAGCAGCCATTAAACGAGCATATTACTGGCTACGATCATAGCCACCGACATTGATTACGCCGCGCTCGCTATAAACAAATAAGATAGGTATAAGAGTTTAATGGTGCGGATGGGGGGACTTGAACCCCCACAACCTAAGTTACTACCCCCTCAAGATAGCGCGTCTACCAATTCCGCCACATCCGCAATTAAACTCGTACTAAGAAGATTTGTTGAATAACCTTTTACTGAGGAATATCTGACTCATCTGAAGCAAGTTCAGGGAGATCTGTCTCTTGCAGTGTCTCCACTGGAACTGACTCTAGCGCTGGTATGCTGAAGTCTTCGATCACGGTTTTATTCTTTGCTGTTACCGCTAAACTAACGCTGGTGACAAAAAAGATTGTCGCCAGTAGCGCTGTCATTTTACTGAAAAAGTTCCACCCGCCGCCGCTACCAAAGACAGTTTGCGATGCACCTGCGCCAAAAGATGCTCCCGCTTCAGCGCCTTTACCTTGCTGTATTAAAATAAGGCCAATGAGTGCCACTGCGACTAGAAAGTGAAAGATTAAAATAAATTTTTCCATGATTTTGCGTTTACCTTTATGCCATTAACTGTGCAATATTTAAAAATTCTTGTGCCTTTAAAGAGGCTCCACCTACCAGGCCACCATTGATGTCTGGTTGGGCAAATAATTCAGCAGCGTTACTTGCATTAACGCTGCCACCATAAAGAAGCCATGTATCTGCTCCTTGTAAGCCCAGTTGAGACCGTATCTCTGCATGGACACTTTGCGCTTGCTCTGGGGTCGCTACCTCACCTGTACCAATAGCCCAAACTGGCTCGTAGGCGATAACGCCTCGGCAAAGGTTTTCAATACCTACTAAGTTGATCACTGCGGCAATTTGCTCTGTGACTACCTTTACCGTTTGCCCCTGCTGTCTCTGCTGCAGTGACTCACCAACACAGAGAACTGGAGTTAACCCCTGAGCCTGCGCGGTATTAAATTTTTCTGCTATCTCGTTGTTGCTCTCGGCAAACACTGTTCGCCTCTCTGAGTGACCAACAAGTACATAATCACAGCCAATGTCTTTGAGCATTGCTCCAGAGATCTCTCCGGTAAGTGCTCCGTCATCATGTTGAGACATATTCTGCCCACCCACATCAATGACGCTACTGGCTAGTGCAGCAACAACCGCACTGAGATGCACTGCAGGAGGAAAAACTATCATATCTACACCACTAAAGGTGTCTTCATGGGCTGCTAATTGCTCAACTAACTCAGTTGCGCTATTGGCATTTCCATGCATTTTCCAGTTACCGGCAAGCAGTGGTTTTACCATCTCTTGCAATCCTCTCTGAGGTGCCTTGCAAAAGGGCGCAAAGCCTACCCGACAAACACATTTTTTACAACTGGGAAAAGCGCTTTTCCCCCAGTAATACTATTAACCTACTTGCTGTTCTACAATCTTGGCAATAGCCTTGACTTGTTGTTCTACCAAGGCCTGATCATCACCTTCTGCCATGACTCTAATGAGTGGCTCTGTGCCCGACGGTCTTAACAGTATCCTGCCACGACCCGCCAATTTCTGTTCTGCCTCTGCCACAGCAGCGTTGATGGCGTTGTTCTCAGTTATATCAACCTTTTTAGCAAGCCGCACGTTGATCATAGTTTGAGGGAACTTGCTCATCCCTAATTTAAGATCAGCTAGAGGTTTGCCACTGTCAGAAATCGCTCTAATCACCTGCAGCGCAGCAACAATGCCATCACCCGTGGTATTTAAATCGCTACAAAGCACATGACCGGAGGCTTCACCACCAAGGTTCCAGTCGTTATCTTTCAAGGCTTCAACAACGTAGCGGTCACCGACCTTTGTTCGAAGGAAGGGAATATTCAAGTCTTTCAAGGCTAACTCTAAGCCGAGATTACTCATGAGAGTACCTGCAACGCCATTACAACCTTGCCCTGACTGCAACCGATGTTGCGCGATAATATAGATAAGCTCATCGCCATCAACTATTTCTCCGTTGGCATCTGAGAACAACACTCGGTCTCCATCGCCATCTAGGGCTATACCAAAATCAGCATTCTCTTCAACAACACGCGCACAGAGCCCTTCCATGTAGGTGGACCCACATTTGTCATTAATGTTAAAGCCATTTGGCTCGGTGGCCATGGTAATAGTGTGCGCACCTAACTCTTTAAACACCTTTGGGGCAGCATTGTAGGTGGCACCATTGGCGCAATCTAAAACAATTTTGAAACCCGCCAAATTGAACTGGGAGGGTAAAGACCCTTTACAAAATTCAACATAGCGGCCAGTAGCATCACTGATGCGGCGCGCCTTGCCTAGGGTAAATGAGTCATTGGTAATTAGGGGTTGATCTATTAACGCTTCAATTTCTAGCTCGATATCATCATCGAGTTTAAAGCCATCTGCTGAGAAAAATTTAATGCCATTATCAGCAACAGGATTATGTGAAGCACTAATGACAATACCCGCCGACGCTCTGAAAGCTCGTGTTAAATAAGCGATAGCTGGGGTTGGCATGGGGCCGAGCATATCAACATTGACACCGGCGGCAATAAGGCCAGCCTCCAGGGCGGATTCAAACATATAGCCTGAAACCCGTGTGTCTTTGCCGATAAGGACTCGTTTTTTTACTTTGGTATTGTGGGTTAAAACCTTACCTGCCGCATAGCCAAGCTCGAGCATAAAATCTGCCGTGATGGGGTGTTGCCCTACCGTGCCACGAATACCGTCTGTACCAAAATATTTTCTGCTCATTATTTAGTTTTCTTCCTTAATTGTTGTTTTCCATACATCAATAGCTTGCTTAGTCTCAAGTACATCGTGTACCCGCAGAATGGCAGCACCACGCTGAGCAGCCAATAAGGCCATAGCAACGCTGCCGATTAAACGCTGATCTGCTTGTTCTATGCCGAGCACCTGCCCAATCATGGCTTTTCGGGATACTCCGACCAAAACTGGGTGCCCTGTCTCAACAAACTGATCAATTGCATTAAATAAAGATAGATTATGGGCTAAGGTCTTACCAAAACCAAATCCAGGATCAAGAATTATTTGATCAGAGGCCATACCTGCTTGAGTGCAGGTTATTGTGCGCTCTTCCAAAAAAGCTAGAACCTCTGCTACTACATCAGTGTAGCTGGGTTCAATTTGCATAGTTTTCGGTTGGTTTTGCATGTGCATCAAGCATACTGGCAGTTGGACTTGAGCTGCGGCCTGAAGAGCACCATCACGGCTGAGGGCGCGTACATCATTGATTAAGCTTGCTCCTTTTGCAGTCGCTTCAACCATCACTGCTGCGGTACTTGTGTCAACTGAAACCAGGGCATCAAATCGCTCTACCACTGCCTCAAGAACGGGTATAACCCGGTCTAACTCTTGCTGAGTTGTGACAGCCACAGCACCTGGGCGAGTAGACTCTCCACCTATATCTATAATATCAGCTCCATCAGCGAGCATTTGCTCAACGGCACTAAGCGTTTTACTGAGATCTAGCCGACTTGCTGAGTAAAGATTACCGCCATCAGAGAAAGAATCTGGTGTCACATTGAGAATGCCCATGATAGCTGGGCGTGATAGGTCCAATGGTTTGCTGCCACATTGCAATATCTTAGCCATTAATTTCACCACCCCCAAAAGTAAAAACCCCGAGACCGGAAGGTAGCTCAGGGTTCGTTACTAAACGCATTTGTTACAGGTCCTCGACTGGCCCGCCAATTGGTGACTCATCAGCGGCGGCGGTTTTTTTGCTACCAGCTCCGTCTCCACCTGAGTGCTTATCTGAATCATCCCTGTTCCAGTCACGCGGTTGGCGCACTTCACGACGGTTCATTAAATCATCTACCTGATCAGCATCAATGGTTTCATATTCCATTAGAGCATCTTTCATCGCCTCAAGAACATCGCGGTTCTCTTCGAGCAAGGTTGTGGCCTTAGCATAGGCATCATTGAGAATCGTTTTAACTTCTTGATCAATTTCTCTAGAGGTATCTTCGGAATAATGAGTATTGCCACCCCCCGGCGCCTGAGAATCATCTTCTCCGTACAGGATAGGACCCATTTTTTCATTTAAGCCCCACTTGGTTACCATGTTGCGCGCCATTTGAGTTGCACGCTCGATATCATTTGAGGCACCTGTGGTGACTCCGTCAAATCCTCCAATTAACTCTTCAGCAATACGGCCGCCAAACAGACTGCATAATTGACTGAAAAGCTGAGTACGGTTCATGCTGTACCGGTCTTCTTCTGGGAGATACTGAGTAACACCCAGTGCTCGCCCACGAGGAATAATGGTCACCTTGTGTACAGGGTCATGCTCTGGTACTAGTCGACCAATGATGGCGTGGCCAGCTTCATGGTAGGCAGTGTTTATTTTTTCTTTCTCAGACATCACCATGGACCGTCTCTCGGCACCCATCATGATTTTATCGCGAGCTTTTTCGAACTCTTCCATTGTAACGACGCGCCGATTGCCACGAGCTGAAAACAGCGCTGCTTCGTTAACCAGGTTGGCAAGGTCGGCGCCGGAGAACCCAGGTGTTCCGCGAGCCAAAACAGAAAGATCTACGGCATCCTCTAAAGGTACTTTACGAGCGTGAACCTTAAGAATTTGCTCACGGCCACGAATATCGGGCAAGCTTACATATACTTGGCGATCAAATCGGCCGGGGCGCAGCAATGCTTTGTCCAGCACATCAGGACGGTTGGTAGCAGCGATGACAATCACGCCTTCATTACCTTCAAAACCATCCATCTCTACCAAAAGTTGATTGAGGGTCTGTTCCCGCTCATCATTACCACCACCATAACCACCTCCACGATGGCGTCCAACGGCGTCGATCTCATCAATAAAGATGATACAAGGTGCTTGTTTTTTGGCCTGCTCAAACATGTCACGGACTCGCGATGCACCAACACCGACGAACATCTCAACGAAATCTGAGCCAGAGATAGAAAAGAAAGGGACTTTTGCTTCACCAGAGATTGCTTTAGCCAGTAGCGTCTTACCGGTACCCGGGGGGCCAACCATCAGAACGCCCTTGGGTATGCGCCCGCCGAGGCGTTGGAATTTACTCGGGTCACTTAAAAATTCGACTAACTCGCTGACATCTTCTTTTGCTTCGTCTACACCTGCCACGTCGGCAAAAGTAGTGTTAATTTGGTCACCGGTGAGCAACTTGGCTTTGCTTTTACCAAAGCTCATTGGGCCACCCTTGCCTCCAGCGCCTCCCTGCATTTGACGCATGAAGAACATAAAAATAGCAAGAATCAATAAAATCGGGAAGGCTGCGACTAACAGCTGAGAAATAAGACTGGGTTCTTCTTTTTCTTTGCCAATCACTCTAACGTTGTGATTCATTAGGTCGTCCATCAGTTTTGGATCTTGCATGTTTGGACGCACTGACCGGAACTTAGAGCCATCATTACGCTCACCAGTGATGATTAGATCAGCAATAACTACTTCGCTGACACGATCATTTTGCACTTCGTTGATAAAGTCAGAATAATCGATATTGTTTTGCTCAACCTCAGGCGCAAAGCTATTAAAAACAGACATTAGAATCGCGGCCAAGACTAGCCATACAATTAAATTTTTTGCCAAATCGTTCAATTTACTTTCCTCTTCAATTGGCTTTTAAGCCTTTGGCGACCAGATACACTTCTCTAGACCGGGATCTTGAAGCATCTGGTTTTATAATAGATACTCCATTAAACAATGTTCTCACCTGCAGCACAAATGGATCAAACCCTTGACCTTGAAAAAGCTTAGCAATAAAAACACCATTGATCGTCAACACTTTTTCAGCTAATTCTACCGCGAGTTCAGCAAGATACATCACGGCGGGTTGATCTACTGCTTTGTTACCACTTAAGTTGGGGGCCATATCAGAAATTACAAGGTCTACAGGGCGATTTTCAATGAGTTTTAGAAGTTCATCAAAAATATCTTCTTCGGTGAAGTCTCCTTGAATAAAGTCTACACCTGCAATTGAGTCCATAGGCAACAGGTCTAATGCATGAACCCTGCCGGTGTGACCCACAAGCCTTGCCGCCACTTGAGACCACCCACCGGGCGCTGACCCTAAATCTACGACTGTCATTCCAGATCGGATTAATCGGTCTTTTTCTACGATTTCGAGCAATTTATAACTGGCACGAGAACGATAGCCATCAACTTGAGATTGCTTTACGTAGGGATCCTTTACGTGTTGTTTGATCCAACTGCGATTTTTAGATTTCGCCATAGGTAAGTTTTCGCTAGAATGTGGAGCTACCACTTGAGCTTCCTATTATGACAACTTCCGCTACAGATAAAAAACATTTACGCCGTTTAGGGCACAATTTAAAACCAGTGGTAACAATTGCCACTAAGGGCCTAACTGATACGGTTAATGCAGAGATAGACCGAGCACTGAATGATCATGAGTTAATCAAGGTCAAGGTTGCTGTGGGAGATAGAACCACGAAGAAGAGTGTGAGTGAAGATATTTGCGATAATCATGGTGCTGAGTTGATTCAGTCTATTGGGCATATGCTGCTTATTTTCCGGGCAGCAAAAAAGCCAAACCCAAAATTATCAAATTTACTTCGACAGTAGACTTGAGACAAGAAGAGTCATTCCCAGTGCCGAGTTATGACATAATCTACGAAGAAATTGAGGCTTCAAGGTGAAAGAAATCAGAAAAACTAGGTTATTCGTTGATTATCTTGTGAAACCGGTAATGCTGGGTTTGTTTGTTGCAGCAGTGCTAATTGTGTTGGTGCCTGATTTCCGTCCCACTACAAATAGCCCCTCTGATGACTTGATGACTTTAGAGCAAGCAAATATTAGCTCAGATTGGGCTGGGCAAGTTTCTTATGCCGTGGCCGTATCCAGAGCTGCCCCATCTGTTGTTAATGTCTACACCCTCAAAGGCACCAATAATGGCTCTCCTAGAACATCCCTGGGCTCTGGCGTCATTATGCAATCTGATGGGGTAATACTAACCAATCATCACGTTATTGACGGTGCCATGAAAATTATAGTGTTGTTATATGATGGTCGTGAGGCTGCAGCCTCAATCATTGGTACTGATCCTGAAATTGATCTTGCAGTTCTAAAGATAAATATCGAGGGCTTGACGCCTATTGCTTTAGGCGACCCTGATCAGGCTAGAATCGGTGATGTGGTGTTGGCTATAGGAAACCCTTCGGGAATTGGTCAATCTGTCACCCAAGGCATTATCAGTGCAAAGGGTCGAACCACCCAACAAGAAAATATCTTCGAAAACTTTATTCAAACAGATGCTGCCATTAATGCAGGAAGTTCAGGCGGAGCCTTGGTCGATGCCTATGGCAATTTACTTGGAATCAACACCGCTAAACTTGGTGCGTCTGGTATCAGTTTCGCAATCCCCGTGGACGAAGCTCAAACGGTTTTAGAAGATATTCTTCAACACGGTAGAGTCGTCAGAGGCTGGCTGGGTATGAGTGCTAATCCGGGGTTTCTAGCTGAAAGTATCGCTAAGGAACTTGGTGTTTCACAAACGTTTGGAATCTCAGGAATCACTAATGGTGGCCCTGCAGATAACTCGGGCATAAGGGTTGGAGATCTTATTGTTAAGATAGATGCTGTGCCTGTAACAGATCCGACGGCGAGCGTGATGCAAATTACTAATGTATCTCCAGGTCAGCCGGTCAAGATAAGTGTTTTGAGAGAAGATAAACTTCTTGAGTTCACGGTGATCGCAGGTGATCGCGGGGAAGCACTGGCCAAAGGGCTACTTTAAAAAGTCGCCTACAGCAGATAGTAGCTCCTGATTCTGACTCTCTGTACCGACTGTTATTCGCAAGAACGAATTAATTCTCGGCTGCTTAAAGTGCCGCACTATGATGCCCAATTCTCTAAGATAAGCTGCAATAGCCTCAGCTGAGTGTTGAGCGTGATGCACAAAAACGAAGTTAGCCGCCGAAGGTAAAACGGTAAAGCCTAGTTGTTTGAGATCTTTACTCAGCTCTTCGCGGTCTTTGATGATCCTGTCACACGTCTTGTCAAAATAGTCTTTATCCTCAAACGCTGCAATCCCAGCTGCTATTTGTAGATGCCCAAGAGGATAGGAGTTAAAGCTATTTTTAACCCGCTCTAGGCCTTCTATTAAATCAACAGAACCGATTGCATAACCAATTCTCATGCCCGCGAGCGATCTAGATTTTGACATAGTCTGAACGACCAGCAAATTAGGATAATGATCAATTAATGGAACTGCAGATTGCCCACCAAAGTCAATGTAAGCTTCATCGATAACGATGACTGAATCTTGATTGGCTTTTAGTAATTGCTCAATTGAATCAGTGTCCAGCAATCTACCTGTGGGCGCATTGGGGTTGGGAAAAATAATTCCACCATTAAGCTGCTTATAATCAGCAACATCAATACAAAGATCATCGTTTAACGGTATTACTGAGTAATCAATGCCATATAAACGACAAAACACAGTATAAAAGCTGTAGGTTATGTCTGGAAATAGCAGGGGTGCCGGTTGTTTTAATAATCCGTTAAACACATGCGCCAACACCTCATCTGAACCGTTGCCAACAAAAATTTGGTCGCTATTGAGATTATAGTACTTGGCAATAGCTTGTTTTAACCCATCAGCCCCTGAAGGTGGGTATAGGCGCAAATCTTGATTCAGCGCAGCATCTATAGCTGCTATAGCCCCTGGTGAGGGACCATAAGGATTCTCATTGGTGTTTAACTTTACTATATTGGTTGTGCGCGGTTGCTCCCCCGGAGTGTAGGGTTCTAGTTGCGTTACAAAATCACTCCAATATTTACTCATTAAGCTACCTTACTAGCACTCTCTAACCAAACTTATTACTTTTCAATTCGATACTCTGCTGAGCGAGCATGGGCGGTCAAAGATTCTCCGCGCCCAAGAACTGATGCTAATTTACCTAATTCTGACGCACCCTGCTCAGTACAATAAATTAATGAACTGCGTTTTTGAAAATCGTACACCCCCAATGGTGAGGAAAATCGTGCTGTGGCAGAAGTGGGCAAAACGTGGTTTGGCCCAGCACAATAATCTCCAAGCGCCTCAGCAGTGTGGCGCCCCATAAATATAGCACCTGCATGATGAATACTAGGTAGCCAAGACTCTGGATCTTCCACCGACAGTTCTAAGTGTTCTGGTGCAATTCGGTTGGAAATTTCAGCAGCCTGTTCGGGGCTATCAACCAAAATTAAAGCACCCCTGCTGGCTAGTGACTTGGCAATAATGTCACAACGTTCCATCTCAGGAAGAAGTCTTGCCATAGATTCACCTACCGCTTGGATGAACTTAGGGTCCCAGGTTAGCAATATCGCTTGGGCATCCTCATCATGTTCAGCTTGAGAAAAAAGATCCATTGCGATCCAATCAGGATTAGTCTTACCATCGCAAATGACGAGTATCTCACTGGGTCCTGCGACCATATCCAACCCCACCGACCCAAAAACAAATCGCTTGGCAGTAGCTACATAAATATTTCCAGGGCCAACAATTTTATCGACTTTAGGGATTGTAGCGGTGCCATAAGCCAGTGCTGCGACGGCCTGAGCACCACCAATCGTAAATACACGGTCTACACCGGCAATAGCAGCAGCAGCCAATACGATAGGAGTTAGTTCTCCATCAGGCGCCGGCACCACCATAATAATCTCCTGAACTCCCGCTACTCGAGCTGGAATAGCATTCATCAATACAGAAGATGGGTAGCTCGCCTTGCCTCCGGGTACATAAATACCAACACGCTGCATGGGCGTAATTTGTTGTCCTAGCATGGTGCCATCTGGCTCTTTATATTGCCAAGAGTCTTGCAATTGATGTTGGTGATAATCCTCTATTCGTTGGGCCGATTTCTCAAGGGCCTGACGAGTCTCATGGTCTAGAGATGCTAAGGCTCTGCTCATCTCTTCTTGACCTACACAAATCTGAGTGATGTCACTGCAGATGCGGCGATCCAATCGATTAGTTAATTCAAGCAATGCGTCATCACCATTACTTTGGATATGACTAATAATCTCAACAACAGTTTTTTCAACAGCTGTGTTCGACGCCATATCCCAAGCAATTAGCGAGTCTAATGTCTCACTAAATCCGGAGTCCGTAGTTTTTAGACGCGAAATCTTAACGCCTTGATTACGAGTGGTTGTACTCACAATTCAACCGCCTGTCCGATTGCATCTACAATCGACTGGATACTGCTAAATTTGGTTTTCATGGCCGCTTTATTAACAATAAGCCTAGCACTAATATCCGCTATCTCATCTCGAACCTCTAAACCATTAGCTTTTAAAGTGTTGCCTGTATCAACGATATCAACAATTTCATGGGCGAGTTCTAATATGGGGGCCAGTTCCATAGCACCGTACAACTTAATGAGGTCGGCTTGTCTCCCCTGCTCTGCATAAAATTTGCGCGCAATATTGACGTACTTGGTTGCAACCCTAAGTCGGCCCTGATGAGAGGGAGCTCCTTTCGCCACAGCAGTCATAAGTTTGCAACGTGCAATACCAAGATCTAGGGGCTCGTAGTATCCATCCCCCTGGTGCTCTAACAGCAAATCTTTTCCCGCAACGCCGATATCTGCAGCACCGAACTGCACATAGGTAGCAACATCCGAACCCCTTAATATTAGTAGCCGAAGTTCAGGTCGATTTGTTTCAAACACTAGCTTACGGCTGGAAAAAATATCTTCCAGAGGCTCAATTCCTGCCTGATCTAATAACGGCAATGTTTCCTTTAAAATGCGCCCTTTAGTTAGCGCTAAAGTAATCTGAGTCATGTCTCGTTAGCATCCTCAACTACAAAATTTTATGTATCAAATAAAGTTTAACTACTCTGGTGCACGATGTATCTTTGCTCCGAGTTGTCTTAGCTTTTCCTCGATGCATTCATACCCACGATCAATATGATAGATACGATCAACAATCGTCTCTCCCTCTGCTACCATTCCAGCAATAACCAGAGCGGCTGAAGCTCTTAAGTCCGAGGCCATTACCTGGGCACCTTTTAATTTTTCCACGCCCGATACGATGGCTGAATTACCTTCTACGACAATTTGGGCACCCATGCGATTGAGCTCTTGGACCTGCATCAATCGGTTCTCAAAAATAGTTTCAGTAATAACGCCCGACCCCTCAGCAACTGCGTTAACTGCGGTCAATTGCGCCTGCATATCTGTTGGAAACGCAGGATAGGGTGCGGTTTTTAAACTGATAGATTTAGGCCGTCGACCCAACATATCTAACTCTATCCAATCATCACCTATGGTTATCTTCGCACCTGTTTCTTCCAACTTCCTCAACACCGCTTCTAGGGTCGTGGGGTCGGTCTGATTGACTCTTATCTTACCCTGAGTGGCCACTGCTGCAGCAAGATAGGTGCCTGTTTCAATTCTATCCGGCATCACCTTGTATGTGCCGCCAGAAAGCTTATCAACGCCATGAATTGTAAGAGTACTTGTTCCAGCACCTTGAACATTAGCTCCCCATGCATTTAGGCACTCCGCTAAATCAACTATTTCTGGCTCGCGCGCAGCATTCTCAATCGTTGTGATTCCATCAGCTAAGGTGGCGGCCATCATTAAATTTTCAGTCGCTCCGACTGACACCAAATCCATAAGAATTCGAGTGCCTTTCAATCGACCATCGCAGATCGCATTGATATATCCTTTGTTAATGTCGATAGTTGCACCCATTGCTTCCAACCCGCGCAAATGAAGATCAACGGGCCGGCTACCAATGGCACAACCTCCAGGAAATGAAACGTTAGCTTCGCCATAACGAGACAGCAGAGGGCCTAAAACCAATATAGATGCCCGCATAGTCTTTACAAGGTCATAGGGCGCGGTAACGCTATTCAACGTCGATGTGTCTATTTCAACAGACATTTTTTCATCAACACTGAGTCTCACACCCAGAGTGCCTAGCAACTCGATCGTTGTAGTCACATCTTGTAAGTGCGGCAAGTTGTCGATGCTGACCAAACCTTCACACAGCAATGAGGCCGACAATATCGGCAGCGCTGCGTTTTTAGAGCCTGAAATCCACACTTCACCCTGAAGTGGTCCAGCACCTTGAATAATGAGTTTATCCATTGGATAACCTTACAAAGAAAATTCGTATTGTAAATATAGCGTCTGCTGCGTAGCCTTCTACAGTCTAACCTCTGTATTAACTGCGATCTTGCCACTCTTGTTGAGTAAATAACTTCATATTGACCGCATGTATAGCACCTGATGATATCTGATCATTTAGAACCGCATAAACCAACTGCTGGCGCTGCACTGCGCGCTTCCCTTCGAAAAAATCACCGACGGCGACGATGTTGAAATGATTTCCCTGACTTTCAACTTGAACCTCACAATCAATCAATGTGCTTTCTAATAAACTTTTAATTTCTTCAAGATTCATTCTTTGTTCTCTTAGTGTTTCGTTAATTACTCGTAAGCCAGCCATCAATTACTGTGTCTATGTTGCCTGAGGACTTGCGGGCGGCATTTTGGAACTGACTCGAGAAAGTTTTACTTAAATTTATCCCATTTAGAGTTACATTGACGATATTCCACTCGCCGGTTTTTCTTTTTTTGGCCATCAAGTAATTGAGAGGATAAACAGCTGTCGCACCGCGAATTTCTTGTTTCGCAACAATGACTCTCTTTTCTTTGGACAACACCTGTCTATTGACTAAAACAATTTTCTCATCGCCATAACTCATCAGACCTCGACCATAGGTTTCTACCAAACCTTCTCGAAAAACCGCAACAAATCGATCGCGCTGCTCTCTTGTTGATAATTTCACGTATTTTTTCCCCATGACTTTTTTTGCAACATAATCAAAATCAACAAAAGGGGTCATAAGACTATTTAGCGCACTAAAGTAGGATTTCTCATTCCCGGGGTACTGATCTTTGTGGTCAGCAATAATGGTTAGTAATTCGCTGGTCATCGTCTCAATATTATCAAACGGGTCTTGTTTACTTATTCCGGTTTGGGCAGACGTTTGCGCACCAACTAAGGGCGAGAAACTCAACACTACTATGCACAACCAAACGGTTTTGCTAAACACACTTAATTTGTTCATAAACTAGTCCAATTATTTATTCCTTTAACACCACTTTGTATCAATCATCGATAAAAAATAACTTTCTTAAGAACACTACTGACTTTTGGAGTCGCGCACTATACCATTCCTGAGTGGTTGAATAAACAAAATGCACCCTGGCTGCGGAGAACTTATGCCTGCAATTTATATGTCCATACTCGCTTTAATTGCAGGTCTCTTGGGCTTAGTTTGGGGCGCTGATAAATTTGTTAACGGCAGTGTTGGTGTGGCTCGAAGTTTTGGCATCTCGTCGCTCGTTATTGGGCTAACTGTTGTCTCAATAGGTACTTCAGCCCCTGAAATCATTGTTTCGATTAATGCAGCGTTGAAAAATTCTGGCGGTTTAGCCGTTGGTAATGCCATTGGTTCGAATTTAGCCAACATTGGTTTAGTACTTGGTATCACAGCCATCGTCGCGCCTATTCCCATACAAAAGCATCTTTTGCGAGAAGAAAGCCCGATACTCATACTTATTACCGCCTTTGCTGGACTCTGCCTTTACGATGGGCAGCTAAATCGCGGGGAGAGCCTTGCCTTAGGTTTCTTGGTTATCCCGCTATTAATTATTGTTGTGAAATACAAGAAAAGCCAACCAGATGCGGATGTAAACGCTCATATAGACACTGAGTCAGTCAAGGAAAACTCCTTGAAAAGCTCTGGACTATGGCTAATTATTGGCCTGGCGGCGCTACTTGTTAGTGCTGAAATCACTGTCTGGGGCGCAAAAGATATCGCCCGTTATTTTGGTGTCAGCGATCTTATAATCGGACTGACGGTGATCGCCATTGGGACTAGCCTTCCAGAATTGGCCGCGTCTATTATGAGTGCTCTAAGAGGTCACCATGATATAGCAGTAGGGAATATTTTCGGCTCAAATTTATTTAACATACTACTGGTTATGGCCACAGCAGGTGCTATTGCACCAATGAATCTATCTCAAGAAGTGTTCACTCGAGATTATCTTTCTTTAGCGGCGATGACGCTGTTAATGGTTATAATACTTGCTGTTTCACTTGCAAAAGGGAAACGCAGTAACACAGGTGCGCACCTTTCTAGAACCGTCGGCATTATTCTGTTATCAGCATACTTTTGCTACTATCTTTTGTTATGGCCGTCTATGATGGCTGGCTAGTGATTACCTGAGAAGACGTTTTCGTCATATAATGCAAAATAAGAAATTTTGAACTACAACGAGCGCATTCCGAAATGATCGATTTTATTGAATCAGGCCTTCGTACTATCAAGATGGAAGTTGAAGCAGTTGGACTTCTATCTTCTCGTGTAGATCAGCAATTTAGAATTGCTTGTGAAACAATTTTGGCATGCCAGGGGCGTGTTATTGTGACCGGAATGGGCAAATCTGGCCATATTGGAAACAAAATTGCTGCGACCCTTGCCAGTACCGGTACTCCTGCATTTTTTGTCCATCCTGGTGAAGCCAGTCATGGCGATCTTGGCATGATCACGAAGACTGATGTGGTCATTGCGATATCTAATTCAGGCAATACCAATGAAATCGTGACGCTTTTACCTCTGATTGCTCGATTAGGTATTCCGCTGATTAGCATGACAGGAGACGAGCAGTCGCAACTAGCTAAAGCTGCCTGTGCAAACCTTGATGTCTCCGTAACTATTGAAGCTTGCCCTCTTAATTTAGCACCGACAACAAGTACTACTGTTACCCTGGTAATGGGAGATGCTTTAGCAATCGCTCTTTTGGAGGCTCGCGGCTTTAACGCAGAAGATTTCGCGTTCTCTCACCCTAGCGGAGCCTTGGGTCGAAAACTGTTATTGCGTGTCAAAGATATCATGCACGAAGGTGATCAAATTCCAGTCGTGAGCGCTGGGAAAACACTACAGGATGCGCTGATTGAGATGACCCAAAAAGGCCTGGGCATGACAACAATAATGTCAGACGATGCCAAACTGGTGGGTATCTTTACTGATGGTGATTTACGCCGCATCATAGATCTCAAAGTAGACTTTGCTACTACTTCGGTCTCTGATGTTATGTCGGCAAACCCTAAGACAATCCCACAAAACATGCTTGCCGCAGAAGCACTAACTATTATGGAAAAGGCTTCAATAACAGCTCTAATTGTGGAAGAGGAAGACCATATTACTGGCGTCTTGCACCTGCATGATATCCTAAGAGCGGGAGTGATTTAATGTGTATAACTCCAAAGTCAGTGATAGATGCTGCACAAAAAATTAAGCTTCTTTTACTCGATGTAGACGGCGTACTCACCGATGGAAAACTCTACTATGGTAATAGCGGTGAAGAAATGAAGGGATTTGATATTCAAGATGGTCTTGGTATAAAACTCTTACAAAAGGGCAATATTCAAGTTGGTATCATTACAGGCAGAATGTCTTCCCTACTGCAAAGACGAGCCGATGAATTAGGCATCAGCCCTGTGATTCAAGGTCGTGAGGATAAGTTAACCGCCTTAGATGAATTACTGCCATCCTTAGACATGACTCTCGATGAAATTGCTTTTATAGGAGACGATTTACCTGACCTTGCGGTAATTAAAAGAGTAGGTTTAGGTATCACAGTAGCGAATGCTAGTAGCACTTTAGCCGCAGAGGCTAATTGGCAAACGGTCTCTACTGGCGGCAATGGCGCAGTGCGTGAAGTGGCAGAGATGATACTGATCGCGCAGGAAAAGTTCAGTAAAATTGTGGGGCAATACCAATGATTCGCCAATCTTTTATTGGTATTGCTCTAGTAGTCATCATTAGTTGGTTTTTAGTTGTTTGGGATTCGCCCCCTGAGTCTTTTATACGTAAAAATAATTCTCAAGTGGTTCAAGAACCAAGTGTTGATAGTTACATGACAGCAATGACAAGTCAGCGTTTCTCTGACAATGGAAATGAATTATTTATCTTAACTTCATCTAAAATGGAACTATTGTCTGGAGAGACCCAATTGCATTTATCAGCCCCTCGCTTTGTCTCTCGAATAGGTAATTTGGAGCAGCGTGAAGAGAAAGGTGTTTCTTTTGTTGCTCATTCAGGGACACTGTCAGCCGATGGCAGTAAGTTGTCCTTAAATGGAGATGTTGTGGCGTTTATTAACGGCACCAGCCAACAGAGTACCTTAACCTCGAATAATCTGAGCTACAATTCGGCGCGCATGACCGTTACAACCGATGGAAGTTTTAAGTTAGCGTCCCCAGAGCTAACGTTATCCGGCACGGGCCTTAATGCAGATCTTGATAAAGAAGTATTTAGAATAAACTCCAAAGTACGTGCAACCCATGATGCTATTTAGAAAACTACTGGTTCTTTTTATCATGGCCCACTGCTGCATGGCCTCGGCACTGTCAAGTGATCGCGTTCAACCCATTTCGGTTTCTGCAGACTATGCTGAACGCAATGAATTAACAGGCCTAACTCAGTACCGCGGTAACGTCATTATTAGGCAGGGAAGTATTTTAATTGATGCTGAGGAAGTCACAATCCACTACGAGGATGACACAGTGAGTCGGATTTTGTGTTTAGGATCACCTGCTAGTTACCAGCAAATCTCGCTGGATGATACTACGCTCGTAATAGCTAAAGCCGAGACCATTGAGTATCTCTTGATCAACGATATTATTAATCTAAAAACTAATGCTTCTCTCGCTCGAAATGGTACCTTTATCAAAGGTGATACCATCAACTATGATTTGGCTAAAGGAACATGGAAAGCTAAGGGTGATGATCAAAGTGACCAAAAACGAATACAGCTTGTTATACCTCCTTTCAAGCAGAATGGGACCGCAATAGACGAGCTTGTCAGGACTGGAGTATCCTTAGACAATCTCGGGGAAACAAACTGATGGCTACCTTGGAAGCTAAAAACCTAGCTAAATCATACGGGAAAAAGCCTGTTGTTAGGGACGTCTCTTTATCCGTAAAGCAAGGAGAAATTGTTGGTCTGTTAGGGCCTAATGGAGCAGGTAAAACTACATGCTTTTATATGATTATTGGATTGGTTTCTCAAGATGGCGGCACTGTTCAGATTGATGATGAGGATATAACTTCACTACCAATGCATGGGCGAGCTCGCAGGGGCCTAGGATATTTACCCCAAGAACCTTCGATCTTCAGAGCGATGAGCGTTGAAGATAATGTCTTAGCTATACTAGAAACGCGAAAGGACTTAACACGTAATGAACGGCAAGAGATCCTGAAAACTCTGCTCAATGAATTTCACATCTCTCATCTTGCTAAAAGTACTGGTATGAGTTTATCGGGAGGAGAGCGAAGAAGAGTTGAGATTGCTCGAGCACTGGCTGCCAACCCTCAATTTGTTCTACTTGATGAGCCCTTTGCTGGTGTCGATCCTATCTCTGTAAACGATATTAAAAATATTATTCGCCATCTTCGCGACAAAGGTATTGGAGTGCTGATAACTGATCATAATGTCAGAGAAACACTGGATATATGCGAACACGCGTATATTATCGGTGAAGGCCATGTTATTGCAGAGGGATCTACAGAACATATTTTGAATGACAAAAAAGTCAAACAAACCTATCTTGGTGATCACTTTACCCTATAAAAATGGTCTTTTTTGCATTATTGCATTGTCATGTCAGTAGTTTCGGCACTAAACTTGCTTCTTTAACTAAAGCGTAAACCGTTACTCTATGCGTCCAGGCTTACAATTAAAATTTAGCCAACAGCTGACAATGACTCCTCAATTGCAGCAAGCGATTAAGTTGCTGCAATTATCCACTCTTGAATTAAGTCAAGAAATTACAGAGCAACTTTATAGTAATCCGCTGCTGGAAGTGGACGAAGAGACCGGTAATCCTGGAACCTCAAAATCAGATGTGGAATCTTTGGATTCGCGAGACACCACCCCCATAGATTTAAACGCTGATGACTCTGATATACAACAAGCCGCAACAGATGCAACGGACAAACCCTTCACGGAAGACGAATCAGACTCTGACTGGACCACAGAAAAAACTACTGACCTACCTGTTGATGCAAGTTGGGAGGAAAGTTTTAACACGTCTACCCCCGCGTCAAGTGGTATTGAAGAGGGCAACTGGGAGCAGGTTTATCATGTCACTGAATCGCTTCAAGATCACTTATTGTGGCAACTCAACTTAACGCCTTTCTCTCAACGTGATCAACAGATAGCTGAAGCATATATAGATGCGATTGAACCCTCAGGCATGATTAGCGGCAATCTATCGGATATTCTCTCCTACCATCATGCCAAAGATACCGATGACCCAATCGAAGATGACGAATTACTAGCCGTGTTGCATCGCCTCCAACAATTCGATCCTCCGGGAATTTTTGGTAGAGATGTGAAAGAGACCCTACTGATTCAGCTTAATCAATTATCCAAAGAAACTCCTTTTATCGAGCAAGCACTCAGACTTGTATCCGATTTCTTAACGGATATTGCCTCCATTGATTTAGCCAGTTTAGGTAAAAAAACACGCTATTCTGTTGAGGAGTTGCAAGGTGCACTCAAATTAATAAGAAGTTTGAATCCCCACCCGGGTGAATCAGTATCTGTTAATGATGCTGAATATATCGCTCCAGATGCCTATGTTGAGAAAATATCGGGGCGCTGGACAGTCAGGCTAAATAATTCTAATGTTCCACGCTTAAAAATTAATACGGCCTATTCAGATCTCATTAAACGCTCAGACAATAGTGATCAAAATCAATACTTAAAGGATAATTTGGCCGAAGCACGTTGGTTTCTGCGGAGTATTGAAAGTCGAAATGATACATTAATGCGCGTTGCCATAACGATTGTCGAACTTCAACAGGGTTTTTTGGATCATGGCCCAATAGCAATGAAACCGATGGTCTTATCAGATATTGCGGTGAAATTGGAATTACATGAATCAACAATTTCGCGAGTGACCACGGCTAAATATCTGGCTACGCCGCAGGGAATTTTCGAGCTAAAGTATTTTTTCTCAAGCCATGTTGGCACTTCAGCTGGCGGAGAGTTTTCATCAACGGCAGTTTGCGCTATTCTTAAAACTCTGATCGGCGCAGAACAGCCTTCAAAGCCCCTAAGTGACAATAAATTAATGGCGCTGTTGGAGGAACAAGGTATCCAAGTTGCAAGACGAACGGTTGCCAAATATCGTGAAAGTTTAGGTATACCCTCGTCAAGTCAAAGAAAACGATTTGAAAATGCTAATTGAAAGGAGTACTACATGCAGATGACAATAAGCGGGCACCATCTAGAAATTACAGATCCAATTCGAGACTACGTTACCAGTAAATTATCTAAACTAGAAAGGCATTATGAACAAATAACCAGCACCTCAGTAATTCTGACTGTAGAAAAATTGCGACAAAAAGCGGAAGCAACTGTGCATGTCACTGGGGCAGAGCTGTTTGCGATTTCAGAGCATGAAGATATGTATGCCGCTATCGACTCTCTCTCGGATAAGCTGGATAGACAACTCATAAAGCACAAAGAAAAACATCGAGGCCATTAAAGCAACAGATGAAGATAAATGATGTATTGACCCATGCTACCACCCAAAGTGGGTTGTCTTGGTCAAGTAAAAAGCGAGTTCTTGAGAACCTTTCTTCTCTTATAAGTGATTATTTGGGTGGCGACGAGGAACAAACTGATAGCCTCTTCCATAGTTTTGTAGCAAGGGAAAAATTAGGTAGTACTGCTATCGGCGATGGAGTGGCTATCCCTCATTGCCGTGCTCCTGGCTTCAAACGAATTCATGGTTGTTTAATTACTCTTAAAACCCCAGTTGATTTCGACGCTTTTGATGACAAACCTGTTGATTTAGTTTTTGCCCTAATAGTCCCCGAGGAAAAAAATGATGAACATTTGGCGACGCTGGCAAGAATTGCTGCATTGATGCAAAAGGACGAATCCCGTCAGAAACTGCGAGAATGCACAACAAACCATGACCTCTATGAAACAGCTTTAGCTCTAGAGCGGTCAACTTAATGTTACGCCTGGTGATTGTCAGCGGCCGCTCCGGTTCGGGCAAAACATCTGCGCTGAATATCCTCGAAGATGTCGGCTTTACCTGCATCGATAACTTACCAGCTAGCTTATTGCCAAACTTAATCAAGGAACTCAACTCGGAGGATAGCAGAGGTAACTCTCAACTGTCTCTCATTGAGAATGGGGCGTCCGAAACTATTGCTTATGAGACTAAATTAGCGGTGGGTATCGACGCTCGCAATATAGTTGGTGATCTCAATAAACTACCCGAGATATTAAGTAAGCTGGAAGCAGGGGGCATCGATGTGAGTGTTCTTTTTCTTCAAGCTCGTCGCAGTGAACTGATTAGACGCTATAGTGAAACTAGACGAAAACATCCTTTGAGTAGTGGCGATATCAGTCTGCCTGAAGCAATTGATCTTGAAGAAAAGATACTATCTCCAATTTTGAATATCTCTGATAGAAATCTGGATACATCCGGACTTTCATTGCATCAATTAAGAGATCTTGTCAAAAATACTATCAATCCTAAGAGTACTGGCCATATGTCGATACTGTTTGAATCTTTCGGTTTTAAATGCGGTCTACCCGATGCCTCTGACTTTATTTTTGACGTGCGGTGCCTTCCTAATCCCTACTGGAAACAAGAGCTTAGAACGCAAACTGGTAATGATATAGGGGTTGTTGAATTCCTTGAGGGTCAAGTAGAGGTAGCTTCAATGCTCGCCGATATTATTGGTTTTCTAACCCGCTGGATCCCTAAATTTCAAGCCAATAATCGTAGCTATTTAACTATCTCAATCGGATGTACAGGTGGCCAGCATCGTTCTGTATACTTGGCAAATCGTCTTCATGAGTATTTTTCAAGCAAGCATCCTTCTGTCCAGGTGGTTCATAAGGAGCTTCCTTGATGAAATGTAATGATTCGCTCTAAAATTCTCGTTATTAATAAACTGGGACTCCACGCCCGTGCTGCGACTAAATTAGCTAGCACGGCTGGGCGTTACTCCTGTTCCATCAGGACAGGAACTCAGGAACCTCTGGTAGATGCAAAAAGTATTATGTCGTTAATGCTATTAGCTGCAGCCCAAGGGACAGAACTCATTTTTGAATTTGATGGCCCAGAGCAAGAGTTAGCGTGCCAAGCGATAACTGATCTGTTCGCTGATTATTTTGGTGAAGGAGAGTAATTTGGTCTCATTTAGGGCTACGGTCAAATGACAACCGTAGTCTAATTTAAATATCCCCTATCGAATTTCTCCATACAAAGTTAGAATGGGGACTAGTCCAGCACCATGTGGCTCGACCGGGAAAGCGATGTATGATTATCAACGATAATTTACTTACCAAACTTGATAGCGCTCTAGATTCAGTAACATTGAATCAAATTCGTCATGCCCTCAATAATCTTTCACCCCCAGATATCGCACATCAACTTGAGACTGCACCACCTAAATACCGGCATGTTCTATGGGAACTTATCGATCCAGACATCTCTGGTGAGGTACTTCATGATCTTTCAGATGAAATTCAATTAGAGTTTCTGAACAAGATGGATGGGGCTGAAGTGGCTCTATTAACAGAAGGTCTCGATGTCGATGACATAGTGGATATTCTTCAGCAATTACCGGATCAGGTCATCCCAGAAGTACTGAAAGCGATGTCTGTGCAAGACCGTCAGCGTGTGGAGTCCGTTCTCACCTACGCGGAGGATACTGCTGGGGGTCTTATGGATCCCGAAGTTATTACTGTTAGACCGGATATTAATGTTGATGTTGTATTGCGGTATCTGAGACGATTTGAAGAGATTCCAGATATTACTGACAACCTTTTTGTCGTTAGCCGCAATGATACTTTCTTAGGCAACTTACCAATCAGTAAACTCCTTACTTCCTCACCATCAACCACCGTTAGAGAGGTAATGAATACTGGAGTTAAGGCCATTGATGTCAACTTGATTGATTCAGAGGTTGCGCTTAGGTTTCAGCGCTATGACTTAGTATCTGCACCGGTTATTGATGATCAAAATAGATTATTAGGACGTATTACAATCGATGATGTTGTTGATGTTATTGTGGAAGACGCTGACCACTCATTGCTCGCAATGGCAGGTCTCAGTGACACGGAAGATACATTTTCATCAATTAGTCGAACTGCACCGCGCCGCGCCATATGGTTAGGTGTTAACTTAATTACAGCTATCGTAGCATCCTCCGCGATTAGTCTGTTCGAAGCGACTCTGGATAAGCTGGTTGCCCTCGCCATCCTGATGCCTATTGTTGCTAGCATGGGGGGCGTGGCAGGAAGCCAAACCCTCACCGTAGTAATTCGAGGTATGGCTTTGGGGCAAATTGAACGGGGAAATATAAGTTGGCTGCTAAGTAAAGAGTTTGCTGTAGGCATTGTAAATGGTCTTTTGTATGCCCTATTGGTTGGTTGCATCGTTTCTATATGGTTTCAAGATGTAAGAATGGCCGTTATCATCGGCCTGGCGATGGCTATTAACTTAATAGCTGCTGCACTTACCGGAACAATTTTACCTGTAATACTAAGGTCTCTAAAAATTGACCCTGCATTAGCTGGTTCAGTTATCCTCACCACGATTACGGATATTGTTGGTTTCGTATCCTTTCTTGGGCTCGCAGCAGTATTTCTTGTGTAATGGACGATTCTAAAGAAAAAGCTGAGTATGACGGACCAAGTAAATCTCAACTCAAAAGAGATAGTCATGCATTGCAAGCTATGGGTAAAGAATTGGTGGAGATGCCTGAAGGAAAGCTTCAAAAATTTAATTTACCAGAGGCTCTAGAAGAAGCCATCTACGAAGCTCGAAGATTAAAAAGCCGAGAAGCGAAAAGACGTCACTTGCAGTATATCGGTAAACTAATGCGTATCTCAGATATCGGCGATATTCAAACAACACTCGACAAGATGGACCATCAATCTCTAACTTACCGTCAACATTTTGCGGAGTTAGAGCAGTGGCGCGACAGACTGATTAATGGAGGAAATACCGCCATTGATGAATTTGTGAATGACCACTCGCTTGCAGATCGCCAAAAGTTACGTAATCTGCAACGACAAGCCAATCGCGAACACGAGCTTAAAAAACCGCCGGTGGCCAGTCGAAAGCTTTTTGCTTATATCAGATCACTAGCTGAATAAATTTATTTCAAGCCACCAAATAATATTGAGTTGGCCAATATCCACTAAATAGAGATACATTTTTTCGCTCAACTGGTTGCTACTATTTCTTATTACCACTTGATTGCACGGGAACTGGAGTTTCAATAGGCTTTTCATCTAATTGTGCAGCGAATATTTTATCAACAGAAACTTCGATATCATCCCACGGGCCATTTAAGTTATAGCTGATACTGGAGAGTCTATCTACTTGCTTCTCTACAATCTTACTGGTTACGTAAACTCCTGCGGCTGCGGGAATACCTCCTAAGAGAGCAACTACCCATGGTAAGTTGGTAGCCACTGGTAAAGTCGCAACAAGTTGTGCATCCGCAGTTTCATTAAGTAGATTGAATTCCCCCTCCATACTCATACGACCTGAGGGCATCTGCATTTTGAGTGGATCTAAAAGACGTGCTCGTCCTTCATCAAATTCCACTTTACCTTGGAGATTGTTATACGCTAAGTTTTCTCCCACTACATCAGAGAAATCTAACTGTAATCGCCGCAACCAATTTGCAAAATTAAATAAACTAACCAATTTTAATGCTGCACTAGCACCTCCAGGCGATGTATAAAAGCTACCTTGGTTGAGCTCTACATAGAAGTTTCCAGCTATATTTTGCTTAGAAAAATTCCAAGGTTGATCCAACCAGTCAAGATCTAGAACTAACTTCCCTGACTGGCTATCTACTGGCGTGGGTATTTCGAGGCCCTCAAAAAGATCGCCTATATTATTGATGCCCACTGGCCCAGTCAGCCGGCTGGAATATTGCTTATCATCAAATCCCCAGAAAAACAGAGTCTCTCCTTCCTCAGCTAGTTCGCCTGGCCTTAATCCAAAAATATCTCCTTCGATATTCTTGAACGCTGCTCCCTCTGAATTTGGCCGTAATTGAAAAGATATATTGCCCCACAATTTTTCATCGACAGCCACACTTTCCAAGACTATATCTGATGCTGGAAATGTTCTGGGATCTAATAATTGACCGCTTACTTTCTCTGCCAAAAAGTCTTTAGACATATTTAGCCTAGTCAAAGTTAGCTTCGGCACATCGCCGAGGGTGTCGTCAATTAATAACTTTCCATCAGCAAGATTACTAAAGAACTGCAAATCAATTTGGCCATCAATAAACTTAGTTTCTGATTTGATCAGTTTCAACTCTAAGGCACCCAATTCAAGAAAATCAAAGTTCATATCAAAGACTGGGTACCATGTGGGTTGAGTCTCAGAAGGCTTTTCACCAAATAAGGTTGCAATCGGACGCCAGGAGTCAAGATCTACCGTTGGTAAATAAACTGCAATTAGCATTTCATTATCAGAAGGAACACTTGCTGTTCGATCAAAACTTGCAACACCTCTACTGAAGATGCCTTCAACAAAACGTAGATCTGCAACCAACTTATCTCCCATGGTTCCCTCGATGCGGGTCAATCCAGAGTCAAAGTGCAATTTCAAAGCAAGGTCTCGTTTTTCGCTAGCACTTTTCCCCAACGGCCACGGAAGGATTATTTCATTGGATTCTAACTGGCTGTTTATGAGTAAAGTCACTGGGCTGAGGTCGTCTAATCCCAAAATTAATGAATCCTGAGCAATCTCAGCTCCACCCTTAATAGTCAATTCTCCCTCAATGGGAATGTTGCCTGTGACAACTTTAGTCCATGGAAAATTAACTAGCTGGTTAAGACTCGCTGGCTCAACGATAGTATTTATGAAGATCCGTTGCACACCATTTCGCTTTGCCAGATTCGCGGACAAATCTTGGTTCCACAATTGACCTATGATCGAATCAGAATATAGGCCCCTCTCATTTGAGAAGTTAAGAACGCCATTCATTTGAGTAAGTCTAACAGGCGTATTAGGAATAGATAAATGTGCATCAATCAGGGTACTCGAAATATTATAAGTACCTGCAGAAGAGGTCCCTCCAGACTTTTGTAAAGGAACCTGAAGGGCTAATTGAGCTTCAACTTTTCCCTCATACTCCCAGCTCGGCAAAGGACCGAGATTATTAACCAATGATGAGTTGGCTAGGATACCAATAGCCTCAGAAACACTCGAATCAAGTTCTCCATTGATCGTTAATAAATTAGACTTGGGATGCCCAAGAGGATAGCCTCCCAATTCTAAGCTGGTATTCAAGATATTTGCACCACCTATAGTTCCCCGAGACACTTCTCCTTGAGTAAAACGATCATCAACTAACACTATTGCATCAAAGTCTCTGAGCCCAAGCCATTGGGGATGATAATCAAGAGCTGCAGCCTCAACATCAAACATCAACTGCGTGGTCCTCATTACCGTTCCATCAACGCCAGGACCCGCCCTCTGAAGTAATCCAAACTCTCTGACGTTTCCCTTTAAATTAGAAGCTTCTAGCCATTTTAGTAATGAGGGTGACAATTTATAGGGCAAGTATCCATTAAAATAAGCTGCATTAATATCGGACGCGCCAATGATCAGAGCAACTTCAGGTATGGATTTGTTTTTATTGCGCTCCACCGAAAATAGAAAATTAGCATTACCTGCTTCGACTTGAGCAGTAATATTAGAACTTCTAATGATCAAATTTTTATCGGGGCCGTTAAATTGAGCGTGAACGGTTCCCACCGCTTTCTCAACTGGCAAGTAGTCCTTGTACACCTTCGGGAAAAATAGCTGAAATCCATCATTATCTTCGATATGGAAAAGCGCTTTTGTACCCTCTATTTCTAAGTATCCATTAACGCCTTTAATCCCAGGTGCCCCTTTAAAAGGAGAAACGTTGATATTTTCTAAGTTAGCTGAGGCAAAGTACCCGGCTTTATTGTGCCCGAAGGTCAGAACACTCAGCTCCCCTCTAGGCCGAAGCTTATCAACGGTTGTTAAAACGCTATCTGTCAAAGCATCGGTTTTCTCGAGCAAGTCAGACAGCAGATTTAGATTCAAATGATTAATCGAAACATCAAAATCCTCCCACTGAGAGCCCAGCCTCTCACTGAAGACAACATCTAGTGGCTCTATTTGTGTATTAGACCAATCAAAATCAAGACTCTGGAGACGAAACCCCCAACTTGACCCTGGTATATACCAACCAATAATATCTGAACTCATGTTAGTTATAGGCGGCACATCAGCCAACCAATCCAAGGACACTTCAGAGACTGACATGGTCCCCTCAATATCTATTCTTCCGCCTTGGCTTATATCTAACCAGATTTCACTATTTGCTCCAGCTTTAAATTGCCTAAGCTCACTAAATGAACTTGGCATTAAAGATTTCCCCAACTCTACCAGCGGCGCTGATATATCAAAGTTCTGAATCTTTAGATAACCTTGGGCGCTATATGAGTCAAGATCTGACGGATCTCCATATCCCTCTAAAACAAAAAGGGCTGGAACATCCTGTTCTGAGAAGTAAACCGACATTTCACTGCGATGAAACTCGTCGTCGTTCTCAACTTTGACCGATGCCCCTTTAATACTCGTTGATTCACCTGAAAAGGATTGAAGGTCTATATGAATGTTCTCTAAATGTATCAACCTGCTGTGCATAAAGGGTTTTAAAAGCTCACCCAAGTCTGTTTCAGACCCTCCTGTGAAGCCTTTCAAACTCCAACGTCCTGTAGAGTCTTCCACCATTTTTATCGATAGATTATCAATAACTAACTCTCTCCATACCGCATTGGTATGCCGAAGGCTCCTAAATAGATCAAGTTCCGCTCGAATTTTGTCCAACACCAGCGAAGGACTTTGGTCAGTATCAATAATGGCCACACTAGCGACTTCCAATATGGGCACTAACCTCGGCCACTCGCCACTTAATTGACCAAGAGAGACTTCCACTCCAATATTCTCTGAAAGCAATTTTTCAATATCTGGACGCAAACTATCCACTTGACTAATAGTTTGCCTACCAACCAAGACAAGAATCACAATGCCAATAATCAGAGACACACCAGTGACAAGAGGCCAGCGAGTCCAAGAAGCGTTAGTGATTACTAATTTATCAGTCATTTTGCGGTCTCAAACCGGGATAATATTAAATTTCTCTCTAACAAACGATGACTCTAATGAGAGGTGAACTAAGCATTTTCTGGATTTCTCAAAATCCTCTAAAACAGAGCTGTTGGTCATCGATAAATACTCGATCACCTCAGAAGCTGCCTGTATTTTTAGATTTTTAGCTTGATAAATTTTGGAGACTCGCCAAAGCTCTCTCCAAATTTCATAGCTAACGGTCTCTAAGGATTTTATCGCTCCTCGACCAGCACAGCCAGAACAATCATCATTTAATACATGCTGTAGGGATTTATAGGTTCTTTGTCGACTGATCTGCACAAGTCCAAGTTCTGTAAATTTTGAAACATAGTTTTCAATCCGGTCACTACTCATAGCGCGTTTTAAAATTTCTAACACTGAATTCTGGTTTTTTGTTTTATTCATATCAATAAAATCTATAACGATAATACCGGACAGGTTGCGAAGCCTTAATTGCCGAGCTATGGTTTTTGCAGCCTGACAATTCGTCTCATAAACAGTTTGTTCTGGATCACCGCGACCTGTGCTAGCTCCTGTATTAACATCTATAGCAACGAGAGCCTCCGTTTGATCAATAACAATGTATCCACCGCCCGCAAGATCAACTTTTCGGTGCAATGCTGCGTCTATTTCTTCATCAATTTTGTATTTGCGGAACAGCGGCTCTTCATCCCCATAATAGATCAGAAAATCCTCAAGCCCTGGCTGGATTAATTCACAGTATTCGTGCAAGTCAGAAACGGTCTCATGGTTATCTACGGTTATACTTTTTAAGCGAGTACGGTCTATATCTCTAATTAACCGTTGCTCAACAGAAAGCTCTTGATGAAGACAGGCCGGTGTTTGAGCGCGAGCCTTTTTACCTTGCAATGACGACCACAGAAGCTGTAAGAACTGAGCATCTGACTTTAAATCCTTAAGATCACAGTCTTGACCAGCAGATCGGACAATATAACTACCCTGATTAGTGTCATCGTCGGTGTAACACTCTCTCAAAATAGAAATTAAACCCTCTTCAAGACGCTCCCTCTCCTCTTTCGCTTTAATTAGACGAGATATCTTTATGCCCTCACGCCCGGGCATGAAAACCAGATACCTTGAAGCTATTGAAACTTGAGCAGTTAGTCTAGCCCCTTTATCTCCTATCGGCTCTTTGACAACCTGAACGATAATTGATTGGCCATCATGCAGCAGGTGTCTAATTTCAATTCCATTATCTGCGCCAGTTTTACTTTTTCGCGTCTGAGGTATCGGATTTACATCATCGACATGTAAAAACCCAGTACGACTTGCACCAAAATCAATGAATGCTGCTTGCAACCCAGGCATTACCCTAACAACTTTGGCTAAGTAAATATTGCCCACGATACTTGATTCATCCTCACGCTCAACATGAACTTCTTGAACGATATTCTCCTCTAGCAAAGCAACGCGTAGCTCACCTGGAATACAGTTAATAAGAAGTTCATAATTCATATCTGTAGCCATTTAAAGTGGGGGAATCTGGAGATCTTGCCAAATAGGCACATCAAATCTATTAAGCAAAGAGCAAGTTTCTACAATTGGCAAACCCACAACACCGCTATAACTTCCTAGGATTTCTTTGACAAAAATTGAACCGTATCCTTGAATGGCGTAGCCACCTGCTTTATCTTTTGGCTCGCCCGTTTGCCAATAAGAGAGAATTTCTTGGTCCGAAATAGCCCTGAAAGTTACGGAAGTTTCAGACACCAAAACGCCACTATTACTCCTATTACTCATTGCTACTGCCGATAGTACACTGTGTTTGCGGCCAGATAATGATGTAATCATTTCTCTGAACGCATCAAAGTCACAGGGTTTACCAAACAATTGCCCATCGCACACAAGAATAGTATCAGCACCAAGAGCCGGCCTATCGGAGATTTCTAACTGGCATACTTTATTAGCCTTTTCAAAAGCCAGGCGAGAGACATACTCAAGTCCTGACTCACCCACTCGCGGACTTTCATCTATTTCGGGGACTACAACAATATATCTGACACCAATCTGGCTCAATATATCGCTACGCCTTGGCGAGCCAGAAGCTAGGACAAGGTCGTAATTCTGGCCATCATCTGGGGAATCAGTTTCGTTTATAGTTAACATTTTTTAAAAACCAATCAATGAAAGGCCACACCAAAACCGAGACGAGAGCTGCCATCGGTATATAGCTATAGTCAGTGGGAATTTCCCACATTGAAAATACCATATTTCTCAAAATTTCAGCCAAAATTGTTAGTAAGAAAATAAATACACATCGATGAATCAAGGAAAAATATACTAGCCACCCACTAAGAAAGAGTGGAATCGCGGCAATAATCGAGAAGGTTAAGACATGCAGTCCGATAGGAGATCGGAATATGATATCTGCTAATAGTCCTACTGCGGCAGCAAAACCCACTCCCCATTGGCTAGGCTGAAAAATAACCCATCCAACCGCCACTAATAGCAAAAAGTTAGGCTTCCAAAGCAGGAAATAACCAGAGACTGGAATGAGTTGTAAAACCACTGCCATGGCAATCGAGATAATAACGCCCATGCCCGGTCCTAATCGGATCACTGAGAATTCCCTATTGTTGTACCGTCTTTTGAGGTAAACACTAATAAAAGATATTTGCTCCGGTCCATTTCAGCAGCCGGCTCCACCTCCACATCAATAAAGTTGGCCCCTGGATTTCGCTTAATTCCAATGACGCGCCCCACGGGATATCCTGACGGAAAACGTCCACCCAAACCTGAACTCACAAGTTGATCACCTTTCTTGATATCGGCAGTCGAAGAAATAAACCGAAGTCTCATCCTATTGTAATCTGAGGTTCCCTCCGCAATCGAGCGCATACCATTACGTAGTACCTGAACAGGAATCGCATGTGTGCTATCGGTTATCAATAAGGCAGTACTGTGACTTTCAAAAACTGCTGTTATTTGGCCCATCAACCCTTCGGCATCCAAGATAGGTTGGCCAACATAAACATTATCTTCAATCCCTCTATCAACAATGAGCGTGTGACTTTTTGGGCTTGGAGAAACACCGATAACCTCGGTCACTAGAACACTATCCATTAAGAGCTCTGTGGCATTGAGCAAAAGACGGAGGCGAAGATTTTCAGCCGCAAGCTCTGCCATCCTTTGCAATTGTCCTCGATGAATTAAGTTTTCTTGATTTAAGCGAGTATTTTCTGACTCTAAATCAGAGCGATCAGATAAGATTAACTCACCCCAGGCGTTCAATTGGGATGGAATATTAGCTAACCAATGCAGTGGAACTAACGCTTTATCTGAAAATCTTTCGATAGGTTTCAGCCAATCGGTATAGCTGTGAATGCCCATCATTCCAGTTGCCAAAGCAACAATTAAAAGAATCCTACGAACGATCGAAGATGGTTTAGCGAAAACTTTGCTAATGATAGTGCTCCCGATAAATCAGTAGTAATAGAACTCTGAGCTACCCGACAAACCCTCTAAAAAGCTAGCTTGTTGAGCTTGCGGTTGTCCATCATGTCGAGAAATTCACCACCACCGCGGGCGACGCAAGTTAACGGCTCTTCTGCAACAATGACAGGTAATCCTGTTTCGTGGGCAAGAAGCTTATCAAGGTCTTTGAGTAGCGCGCCACCGCCTGTTAGTACGATTCCAGCTTCAGCAATGTCAGAGGCCAACTCCGGCGGTGACTGTTCCAGAACACGCTTGACCGCCTGAACAATTCCCACCAAAGGTTCCTGAAGCGCACCGAGAATCTCATCACTAGTCAATGAAAAACGTTTTGGAATACCTTCTGCAAGGTTGCGTCCTCTTACTTCAATTTCACGAACCTCTTTTGCTAAATAGGCACCGCCAATTTCCATCTTAATTCGCTCAGCGGTAGTATCCCCAATGACACTACCATATTCTCGCCGTACAAAATTAACGATAGCCTCATCAAACCTATCGCCGCCTATACGAACTGAATCGGCATAAACCACTCCGCTAAGGGAAAGAATAGCAATTTCGGTTGTCCCTCCACCGACATCGACTACCATGGAGCCAACCGCCTCTTCCACTGGTAGCCCAGCCCCTATAGCAGCAGCCATAGGCTCATCAATTAAATGTACTTCTCTGGCGCCAGCATGATAGGCAGCTTCTTTAATTGCTCTACGCTCAACTTCTGTCGCCATACAAGGAACACAGATGAGTACTCTTGGGCTTGGAGGAAAAAAACTTGTGTCATGAACTTTTTTAATGAAATGCAAAAGCATTTTTTCCGTCACTTGGAAATCAGCAATAACCCCATCTTTGAGTGGACGGATCGCGGTAATATCGCCAGGAGTCCTGCCCAGCATTCTTTTAGCATCAACGCCCACAGCATCGACAATCTTTTGTCCCATTTGTTGTCGAATTGCAACAACTGAAGGTTCATTGAGAACAATACCTTTCTCACGAACGTAAATAAGCGTATTTGCTGTACCTAAATCGATCGATAAATCGCTGGAAAACATACCACGAATTCTTTTGAGCATCTGCAAAACTTCCTAAGTTACAACCATCATTATCAAAGCCATGTGATAACGATGTTTTAAAATTAACGGGCAACAGTTTAGAAACTGCTAAAAACTACATTTAGTAGTCGATTCTAGCTGATCTTGAGGCAAACTTCCTACATCTATTAAAAATTAACGTAAATTTCCCTGAAGCACTGAGTTTTATGTCTTCTGAGAAGTGATCTGAGTAACCAAACTGCGCCATTTATGGTACCTTAGCCACCTTGGTAAGGGGGAAGTTAGCGTTCCTAACCAAACTCGACGAAAATATCCTAAAAGATAGGCCAAAGAATGACCATTAAACGAGAAGAAATTGAAAAGTTGGCGACATTATCGCGACTTTCGATTGACGAAAAAACAATAACCGATGTAACGGATCGGCTCAGCAGTGTTTTAGATTTGGTGGACCAGCTCCAAACTGCAAACTGTGAATCTGTGGTAAAGGCCTCTCGTCCGTTTCATTTATCTCAACGATTGCGTAGTGATGAAGTTACTGAAGAGAATCGTCGTGAGGAATTCCAGTCTATCGCCCCTGAAATACATAACGGACTGTTTAGCGTTCCAAAAATGATAGAGTAACCGGATAAATAATGCACAATCTAACTATCTCCGAGCTCATCAAAGGGCTACAAAACAAAGAATTTTCGAGTGTTGAACTAACCCAACACTTTCTTGAACGTATTCGCCAAATAAATGATCAATTTAATGCCGTGATTACGGTAACTGCTGCCCAAGCTCTCAAAGCGGCAGCTTTGGCTGATGAACAGCTTGCACAAGGAAAAGCGCACCCTATGTGCGGAATACCACTTCTCCATAAAGATATTTTTTGCACAAGTGACGTAAGAACGAGCTGTGGATCAAAAATGTTAGATAATTTTGTGCCTCCATATAATGCAACGGTGGTGGAAAATTTTGAGCAGGCTGGCGCAGTCATGCTGGGTAAAACCAATATGGATGAATTTGCCATGGGCTCGTCAAATGAAACGAGTTTTTATGGCCCAGTAAAGAACCCTTGGGCCACAGATTCTGTACCAGGAGGCTCTTCCGGAGGCTCTGCAGCGGCCATTGCTGCGAGACTTGCCCCTGGGGCTACTGCTACTGATACTGGTGGTTCAATTCGCCAACCAGCGGCTCTTTGTGGAATTAGCGGGCTGAAGCCAACCTACGGACGTGTGTCTCGTTGGGGCATGATTGCCTTTGCATCAAGTTTGGATCAAGCAGGCCCGATGGCGCGTACAGCGGAAGACTGTGCAATATTGCTTAATTGTATGGCGAGTTTCGATGAAAAAGACTCAACATCTGTAGAAAAAGATGTTCCTGATTACAGCTCTTCTTTAAGAGATTCAATCAAAGGCCTAAAGATAGGGATTCCCAAAGAATACTTCTCAGAGGGTCTTCATCCGGGCACTCAAGACGCAGTTAGAACAGCCCTTGCGCAGCTAGAGTCTGAAGGTGCCGAGTTAGTCGATATAAGTTTGCCAAATTCCAGTCTGTCTGTACCTGCGTATTATGTGATTGCGCCGGCAGAGGCCTCTGCCAATTTATCGAGATTTGATGGCGTAAAATATGGCTATCGTTGTGAGAATCCAAAAGACCTGCAGGACCTGTACTGTCGAACTCGGTCAGAGGGCTTCGGTGAAGAAGTTCAAAGACGTATTCTAATTGGAACCTATTGCCTATCCGCAGGATATTATGATGCTTATTACGGCAAGGCTCAGCAGGTTAGACAGCTCATTCAGCAAGATTTTTCAGAGGCTTTTAAATCAGTAGATTTAATAATGGGCCCCACCTGTCCATCACCCGCGTTCAAGTTTGGCGCCAAGGGTGATGATCCAGTGGCAATGTATTTGGAAGATATCTACACCATTGCTACCAATCTTGCGGGCTTACCTGGAATGTCGGTTCCCTGTGGTATGGTCGAAGGGAAGCCTGTTGGGTTACAAATCATCGGTAATTACTTCGATGAATCGCGCATACTGAACGCCGCACATCAGTTTCAGCAAGTAACCGATTGGCACACCCAAGCTCCGGAGGGTCTCTGATGAACTGGGAAACTGTCATTGGTCTTGAAATACATGTTCAACTTGCTACTAAGACAAAAATTTTCTCAGGAGCAAGCACCTCCTTTGGTGCCGAACCAAATAGCCAAGCCTGTGCTGTTGACTTAGCAATGCCAGGCACTTTGCCTGTCCTTAATAAGCAGGCTGTTCACTATGCAGTGATGTTTGGCTTGGCGATAGATGCTGAAATTGAGCAAGAATCTGTTTTCGAAAGGAAAAATTATTTCTATCCCGATCTTCCAAAAGGCTATCAGACAACACAGTTAGAGAAACCTGTTGTTGGACGTGGTTCAGTTGTAATCCAGCTCGAAGATGGAACCAGTAAAGCAATCCGTATCCATCATGCTCATCTTGAAGAAGATGCTGGGAAGTCAACTCATGAGGGAGATTTACCTCATGGTGTATCAGGTGTCGACCTGAATAGGGCAGGCACTCCGCTGATCGAAATTGTTTCTGAACCTGACATGCGCAGTGCTGAAGAGGCCGTAGCCTTTGCGAAAAAGCTGCATAGTATTGTCACCTCCATTGGTATCTGTGATGGAGAGATGAGTCAAGGTAGTATGCGTTTTGATGTTAATGTTTCGGTACGACCTACAGGAAGTTCTACCTTGGGTACGCGCACTGAAACTAAAAATCTTAACTCGTTTAAATTCATGGAAGAGGCTATCGAACGTGAAGTAGAGCGACAGATCGATTTGATAGAAGATGGAGGAACCGTTATCCAAGAGACGCGTCTCTATAATGGCGATACCAAGGTCGCTAAATCAATGCGTAGTAAGGAAGAAGCTAATGACTATCGTTATTTTCCTTGTCCTGATTTATTACCCGTTATTGTGACCGATGAGACTATTGATGAGTTGCGCCGGTCTCTGCCTGAATTGCCTGATGCTCGCATGGAACGATTTATTCATGAGTACTCACTATCAACCTATGATGCAAATATATTAGCAAGTGATCCAACTATGTCAGTATTTTTTGAATCATCCGCTGCCCGCTCAAACAATCCTAAGTTAACCGCCAACTGGATGATCGGAGAGCTTACTGCTCGTTTAAATAATGAAAATCTTACCTTCATCAATTCTCCTGTATCAGCTGAACAACTGGCCGGCCTCGTTGCTCGTGTTGCTGACAACAGTATTTCTAACAAAATGGCTAAACAGGTGTTTGATGCTATCTGGCAAGGCGAAGGTAGTGCTGATGAAATTATTGAGACCAAAGGTCTCAAACAAGTCTCTGATAGTGGTGCTCTCGAAGAAATAGTGACTGATGTTTTAGAGGCCAATCCCGCGATGGTTGAAGACTTTGTAAACAGTGATGAAGGTAAACGAAAAAAGAAACTCGGTGGCTTTATGGGTCAAATAATGAAAGCGTCCAAGGGGCAAGCCAACCCTCAACAGGTAAATAAAATATTGCTGCAAAAGCTCAATGAGCTGTTATAGATGGGAATGCTGTAATGAAAGTGACGCGGTATTCAGAAGGTTGCGGCGCGTTGATCAGCGACATTCAGCTTGCTGACCTTAGTGTTACTCAGCTGGCAGATCTACGAACAATATTTGCAAAGCACGGGCTTTTGTTTTTCCGCGATCAAGATTTTTCTCCTCAAGACCATCTACAATTTGCACAGCGTTTTGGCAGTATTGTGGTGAATAAATTTTTTAGAGCTACCGAACAGTTCCCAGAGATTGCTGAAGTTCGAAAAGAAAAAGATCAACAGACCAATATTGGTGGTGGTTGGCATACAGACCACTCCTATGATGATATTCCCGCTATGGGGTCTATACTCGTAGCCCGCAAACTTCCAGAAACAGGAGGCGATACCCAGTTTGCCAATCTCGCCAATGCTTATGATGCTCTCTCTCCACAGATCAAATCACGCATAGAGAATTTACGCGCGGTCCATTCAAACAAGCACCTCTATGGAGAAAATGGTCTTTATCGAATGACCGACTTAGCTGAGCATCTTGGGGGTATGGATCGAGTGGGTGATGCCACTCACCCAGTAGTCATTATGCATCCAGAAAGTGGCCGCAAAGTACTCTATGTGAACCCGGGGCATACTATTCAATTTGAAGGATGGGACTTTGCTGAAAGCCGGAATCTTCTAGATGAGTTATATGCTCATGTGACTCAACCTCAATTCACTTGCAGTTTTAACTGGTGTCCCGGCTCAGTAACTTTTTGGGATAATCGTTGTACCTGGCATCAGGCAAACAATGACTACCAGGGCCAAGCTAGACTAATGCATCGTATTACCTTGGCAGGGTCCGCCTTAACAGCGGCTTAAGTCCAAGGATGCCCGCTATGCGTAAAAAAGGTGATTTACCCAAAAAACATTGCCTAAACTGCGGACTGCCCTTTACTTGGCGGAAAAAATGGGCCCGGAGTTGGGAAGAGGTTCGGTTTTGTTCCCAGCGCTGCAAAACTGAAGCTCGACGTAAATCAAAATAAGATGCTAACTATGCCCACAAACACGCAACACACAGATATTTTGATAATTGGCGCAGGTCTTGCCGGGTTAAGTGCTGCTTCAAAACTTAGCAAACTTGATGTTGAAGTGACTATTGTTGATAAGGGTAGAGGTGTCGGCGGTCGTTTAGCTGGGCGCAGGATAGGGGATGCTAGCTTTGATCACGGCGCTCAGTTTATGACCACTCGTGATCCACGGTTTGTGGCTCAAGTGCAACAATGGTTAAGTGCGGGAGTCGCTGAGGAGTGGTACAGCAGTTTCCCCGGCCAACCTAACAGCCATGCTCGCTATCGCGGAGTGCCTACGATGACTGCAATCGCTAAGCACCTTGCAGTGGGCCTAAATATTCAAAAAGAGACTAAGGCGTTGTCTGTTGCTATTGACCATAATAATTGGGTAGTGGAACTGGATAATGGTCGCAGGATAAATGCAAAAGCCCTCTTAATTACATCACCGGTACCACAAACCCTGGATTTACTAGCCAGCAGTGATCTCAAATTGACAGCCTCGAATCAAGCTAGGCTGGAGCGTATTAATTATGAAAGCTGTATTGCCGTTATGGCAATTCTGGACCAACCTAGTTTTATCGATCCACCAGGTGCTCTAGCATTTGATAAGGGCCCAATCGCATGGATCAGCGATAACTTACAAAAAGGAGTTTCTGTCATTCCGTCGGTAACCATTCATGGTAGTGGTGATTTTAGTCACAAACACTTTGGCGATAAGCGAGATAAAATTGCTCAACAACTGATTAATGCCGCCAAGCCTTATTTAGGAGCTAACGTCGTTGATTTTGAAGTGCACGGTTGGCGCTATAGCAAACCAGTGGTCGTTGACCCAAGCCCCTGCATGGTAGCTAGCGAGGCAACTGAACTGCCAACTTTGGTTCTAGCAGGCGATGCCTTTGCGGGGCCTCGTGTCGAAGGTGCCGTGATTTCTGGATGGGCTGCAGCAGATTTTCTTACCAGCTCATTTAGGTAGACCTACTATTCATTGTAACTCTCTAGACAGCAAACCTGTGTCACCGGTTATACTATTGACCTCTCTATCAGGTAAAAGCAATCTAATCCGATGACAATTGAGTCTGCTCTTCTTACACGCAGTGAATCTTCTTGCGAACTTTGTCGCTCTACTGACGATCTGCGAATTTTTGCTGTTCCTCCATTCGAAAGTGCTGAGCCCGACTATTGCCTGCTCATCTGCAGAATATGTGATGATCATTTAGAAGGCTCATCATCAATGGATGTGAATTATTGGCGCTGCCTTAATGACACGATGTGGAGTCAAGTTCGACCTGTACAGATAATGACATGGCGTCTTTTAACAAAACTGAACTCTGAGCCCTGGGCCCAGGATCTGCTTGATATACTGTACCTAGAAGATGATACTTTAGCTCTAGCCAAGACTGGAACTTTTGATGGCGACGCACCTACTGTTAAACATAAAGACAGTAATGGTGCTCTGCTAAAGGCAGGCGATTCAGTTACACTGATTAAAGACTTAAATGTTAAAGGTGTCAGTTTCACTGCTAAACGCGGAACTGCAGTGCGCAACATCTCTTTAGTTGAAAATAATTCAGAACAGCTAGAGGGCCGGATAAATGGCACTCAAATCATCATATTAACTAAATTTGTAAAGAGGGTTAACTAATGGAAAAAACTGAGCAAGAACTCCGAGTCGAGCTGGCTGCCTGCTATAGAATCTTCGACTACTTAGGCTGGACGGAGCTTATTTACAACCATATTACCGTCAAGCTCCCAGGGAACGACCATCATTTTTTGATCAATCCTTACGGGCTACACTACAGCGAGGTAACCGCCTCTAATCTAGTCAAGGTTGATATTGATGGTAATATAATGGAAGACACAGAATATACCGTAAACCCTGCTGGTATTCTTATCCATACTGCTGTCCACGGTGCCAGAGAGGATGTGCAATGTATTACCCACACGCACACTGATGCAGGAATGGCCGTAGCCTGCTCAACAGAAGGTCTGCGCACTGACAACTTTTACTCAGCGCTTCTTCAAAACAGGGTGGCCTACCATGACTTTGAGGGTCTTACCGTCCTAGATGATGAAAAACCTCGTTTAATAGCCAACATTGGGAATAAAAATCTACTCATTCTGCGCAATCACGGTTTACTAACCTGTGGTCGTTCAATTCCGGAGGCTTTTTACAATATGTGGGCCCTTCAGAGATCTTGTGAGGTCCAAGTCGCTTGTGATGCTACAGGGAAAAATATTATTCCAGTGAGTGACGAAATTCTTGCCAAAGCGGAACAACTGATGACTATTCAGTCAGCGGGTACACCGGCTGGACAATTGGAATTTAGTGCTCTGGTCCGCCTGATTGACAAGATTGATCCTTCCTATAAAAATTAACCAAGCCTAATAGAAACGCCTCGAACAGGGGCATTTCTATTGTCTTTTTCTACAAATTATTTCATTAATTCTCGAGAAATAATCAACTTCATAATTTCGTTACTGCCTCCGTAAATTCTCTGTACACGTGAATCAGCAAAAGCTCTACAAACCGGATATTCCCACATATAACCCCAACCACCATGAAGCTGTAGACATTCGTCCGCCACCTTACATTGTAAGTCAGTGGTTAGTAGTTTAAGTTTTGATGCGGTTACCGTATCTAGCTTATCTTCGAGTAATAGCTCAGTACAACGATCACAAAATACCTCTGCGCTGGTCACTTCAGCAGCCAACTCAGCAAGCTTAAACTGTGTATTCTGAAAAGACGCCACCGTGGTTCCAAAAGCTTTACGGTCTTTGGTATAGGCAATAGTCGCTTCCAATATAGCCTGAGCATTAGCCACCGCGGTCACACCGATGGAGAGCCTTTCTTGGGGTAAGTCCTGCATCAGATAAATAAAACCGCGCCCCTCTTCACCGAGAAGATTTTCTTTGGGCACTTTGACATCTTGAAAAAATAATTCTGACGTATCCTGAGCTTTTAATCCCAACTTGTTCAAGTTTTTGCCCTTACTAAAGCCAGGGAAATCCGCTTCTACCAAAAATAAGCTAATACCTTTAGATCCAGCTGAGGTGTCTGTCTTTGCTACGACTATCACTAGGCCCGCTTTTTGACCGTTAGTAATAAAAGTTTTAGACCCATTCAGAATGTAGTTCTCTCCATCGAGTACTGCTGTCGTTTTGGTCCCCTGCAAATCAGAACCAGCACCCGGCTCAGTCATAGCAATTGCAGTAATTAATTCACCCGACACGCATCGTGGAAGATACCTTTTCTTTTGATAATCGCTACCATAACGGACAATATAGGGTACGGATATATCATTGTGCAGTGACCAGCCTAAACCAGTGCAGCCAGAACGACTGACTTCTTCATTAACAATACAGTTGTAAAGAAAATCTGTGCCCACCCCGCCGTACTCCTCGGGCACCATTGGACACAAAAAGCCCTGCTCTCCGGCCTTCAACCAAATATCATCACTCACCATGCCGTCACTTTCCCATTGCTCATGGTTTGGCATGGCTTCTATTTCAAGGAATTTACGCAGGGAATCACGAAACATTTCGTGGTCAGAATCATACAGCTGTCTTGGAATCATAATCATCTCTCGAGTCAATTTGGAGCAAATGTTAACAATAGTAGCAAGGCAAGCTAGTAAATTTGGTGACTCATGCGTTCTAAGTCGGGCTTACCCTGGAATTAAAACAGAGTACCACTAGTAATAAAGACAGCAGTACCGATGCTGATAGTCCAGTACACGCTCTGTGTTTTGTAGGCTGCACAAATTGCCGCGATTCCACCCCAAAGATATGGGTTGGTATAACCAATATTAAGTTCTTGTTTTTGCATAAGAAGAATTGGAACAAAAATGGCTGTTAAAACTGCTGGCGCACTAAAACTCAATATTTGTCTAATATTTGGACCAAGGCGCAATGGCAATCTGCCTTCTAAAAATAAGTATCTTGTAGTAAAGGTAATAAATGCCAGTAAAATGATAGTTATCAAAGTCATTGTGCTGCTCTCAATTTCTGGATAGCAAAACCTGATAACATCCCTATCAAAGCTGCAGATACCAGTCCTAATTTAATACTGTATATCGAAAAGATCACAGATAGAGAGGCCGAAACTAAAACACAGACCAAAATAGGAAGAGTTTTTATATCTGGAATTACCAGAGCAATAAAGGTAGCAGCAATTGCAAAATCAAGGCCAAGGTGAGTCAGGTCAGGTAACCATGTACCGGCAATGATGCCTATCGCCGTCCAAGCATTCCATGCAAGGTAAAAGCTTCCTCCTGCACCTAACGCATAATATAACCTAAATTTATTGTTGTATGCTCGACGATCGCCAGATAGAGAAAATAACTCATCGGTGAGCAGAAAACCTAGGCCAACCCGCCAATGGGCAGGCTTGTGTTGCAATTTATCTCTCAGGGTTAAACCGTATAGAAAGTGCCGCGAACTAATTACTAGGGCGCTGAATAAAATGGTCAACAGTGGCGCACCTTCAGCCATTAACTCAACGGTGACAATCTGCACCGCCCCACCAAAAATAAATGCACTAAATAATTGCGCTTCAAACCATGTAAAGCCTCGCTGTATGGCTAATGAACCAAACAGAATACCCCAAGGTAAGACAGCTAAGCTCAGAGGTAACATATCCAATGAACCTTTGATCACCGCAGATAGCAAAGCTTTTTGACGGCTGATCATCAATCTCGACTCTTCACGCTTGATACTCGCTCGCTGACATTAATGTCTTAGACAAATTTACGAATCAACCAATTGGGCAAAACATAGATGATTTTTGCCGCTAAGATCCAGCGTCGAGTGATATAAACATGATTCTTTTTACGGACGATAGCTCTAACAAGCTGTGTTACTGCTTTTTCAACTGACACAGTACCAATTGGTTTAGTTTCTAACATCGGTGTATCAATAAAGCCAGGTTCTACCGTAGTAATAGTAATGGGCAGTCTGGAACGCGCTGCTCGAGACCGCATCCCATTCAAGTAATTGGAAACAAAGGCTTTAGTAGCATGATATGTCAGAGCCAAACCGCCAGATAAATGCGCAGCTAAGGAAGAGACACCCACTAAGTGGCCACCACCGCGCTTTAGGAAATGATTCATTGCATCCATGGACATAGCGGTAAAACCACGAACATTGACATCTATCATCTGTGACTCTACGTTCCAATCAAGCTTTTTCTCAGAGGCCCCAACACCTGAGTTGACAACGATTAACTCTACATCACCCATCACATCGATCAGACTGGCTAATTGTGTTCGCGCAATATCAGTATCGACGAGATCAGTTACCTGAACAAAATGCTCCCCAGGTAACAGCTCACTTAATTCATTTAAACGCTCAATACGACGTGCCATGAGCCCCAACTGATATCCTTGTGCAGCGAGTTGAATGGCAAGCTCATAGCCGATACCTGAACTGGCGCCAATAATTATTGCTTGTTTCATAAAATGTGCCTTTTTTGGACAGCGCAGTGTAGCGGCAATAATCCTTGGTGAAAAGGCTAATTAAAAACGAGATAAGACACCAATAAAAAACCCTAAATCATGCTTCGATCTGTTTTATCATATTCTCGGTCAACGAGTAACAGATACTCTGCCCTGCTCTGGGACATTAAACGTCCCCGATCAATGGCAAAATAATCAATCAGGTTATTGAGGTCTCTTTGAGATCTGGGAAAGATAGGTGGCTGTATGCCTGAATTTTCTGTCTGAGTAAAATGAGATTCATCGCTGATACCATATCGATAAAATGGTAGGTGTCTTCGTGAATCACGGGGATTAATAATTAACGCACCCGTGGTCTCGCTTATATTAGGCTCCAATGCTTCGATCAAAGCTCTAACAAAACTATCATCAAGATAACTAAATACATCCCAAAATAAGCATATATCTATCTTAGTGGATGGTCCCAAATTGAGTAAATACCTGAGTGAATCCACTTTTTGCTCATGGTTAAGGTCTGGATTGGGTAAAGTTATACAGTCTTCAGAGTACAAATCAATAAAATTTAATTGACACCTGTACTGACTGAAATATCTAACGGTAGATGAGATTGCGTGTCCCATATCTAGCACAACTAATCGATTATTCACATCAAGGCGTTTAAATAGATCAGGCAATAAACAGCTAGGCACAATATTGGGCCCCTGTTGAACAGGCATAGGAAAGGTCTTAACCAATGCTTGGTTCATCACTTATTATTTAGGAGGCTTTGGAGTCGACTTGATCAGAATCCGCTGCAGTAAAATGCGTTTTGACATTTCGCACGGCAGCCACCGGCTCTGCAGGACTCATTTCAATACTACCTTTGAACTTTGCACCGTCCTCAAGGCTAACCCTGGGGCACTCAATATTACCCAAGACGTTACCGGATGAAGTGATAATCACATTTTCTAATCCTGAAATATTCCCTGTAACCGAACCTTCGATGGAAACGACATTAGCCGTAATATCCGCGTTAAGCACACCTGAATTGGCGATATGAACATGATGACTTTTTGCGGTAATCTGGCCTTTGACTTCTCCTGCAATCACCAAATCCTCTTGACTAACCACCTGACCTTCGATTTTGACACCTGCTCCAATAAGCGCAGTATTATCAGACATTGGTTTAGAATCACCACCCTCTGCCGCCATCGACAAATCTGATTCAGAACCTTTAAGTAAACTCTTATATTTATTAAGCATAGTATGTACCTAGTAATCATCTCAATATGGAACACGTTTTCCACTGAGGGATCGACCATATAAACACAGGAATCTATGCTGTTCTCTATAGTTTTTAGAGCTCAGTTATGTTGCTTTCTAGTTGTTCTTGGCTCTCTAACCACTGCTCTTCACAATTCTTAAGTTGCTGTTTTATATCAGCTTGATTTTCCAAAGCATCCGTTAGAACCCTCTTTTTGTCGTCTTTGTAAATAGTCTCATCTGACAGCTGGTGTTCAACTTCTTTTAACTGTCCCTCCAATTGCGCAATCAAGACCTCCAACTGACGAATTTTCTTAGTTACTGGCGCCAATTTATGTCTATCTTGAGCGGCTTTTTGACGATTAGCCTTTTTGTCTTGAACGCTCTCTGTAACAGCACTATTTGCTGGAGATACATCCCTAACAAAATTTTTCAACCAATTTTGATAATCCTTTAGGTCTCCTTTAAATTCCCCTACAACACCCTCAGCCACCAAGTAGAACTCATCCACCGTGTTACGCAACAAATGTCGGTCATGAGATATCACCACTAAAGCCCCTTCATAACTTTGCAATGCCATTGTCAATGCGTGGCGCATTTCTAGGTCTAAATGGTTAGTGGGTTCGTCCAATAGGAGTAAATTCGGTTTTTGCCAAACAATTAAAGCAAGAGCTACCCGAGCTTTTTCACCTCCAGAAAAGTCTTGGATAGAATCAAGTGCTTTATCATTGTGGAAATCGAAGCCACCAAGAAAATTCCTTATCTCTTGATCTGTCGCTGTTGGAGTAATGCGCTGAATGTGTAGCAGCGGGCTTGCTTGTAAATCTAACACCTCCAACTGATGCTGAGCGAAATAACCTACCTTAAGATTTTCCCCAAACACCCGAACACCGTTTATCAGATCTAAGTCTCCGGTTAGGCTGCTAATTAGCGTTGATTTACCAGCACCATTAGGGCCCAGCAAGCCAATTCTAGTCCCGGGTTGTAGGTCAAAATTCACATCGTTGAGCACGGCCTTTCCAGAATATCCCAAAATCCCCTGACTAATATTGACCAAAGCGCCAAAGGCCTTTTTAGAAACGGGGAAATTAAAATAAAAGGGAGAATCAACATGAGCTGGCGCTATACTCTCCATTCGCTGGAGTTCTTTTAACCGGCTTTGTGCCTGCTTTGCCTTAGAGGCTTTATATCTAAATCGAGCAACAAATGCCTCTACATCTTTCCGGCGTTTTTGCTGTTTCTCGAAACTAGCTTGTTGCAGAGCCAATCGCTCTCCACGAAGTCGTTCAAACGCAGAGTAATTGCCCTTGTAGCTATTAGTTTTCTGATGCTCCAATTGAATGACACGACTGACCACGTTATCCAAAAAATCACGGTCATGGGAAATCACTAGAAGCGTTCCGATATAACTTTTGAGCCATCCCTCTAACCAGAGAGTAGCATCTAAATCTAAGTGATTGGTTGGCTCATCAAGTAAAAGTAAGTCAGATGGACTCATGAGGGACTGGGCTAGATTTAAGCGAATCCTCCAACCCCCAGAAAAACTATTAACCGGCTGGCTAATTTCTGACTGATGAAATCCTAATCCATGGAGCAGTTGCTCCGCTCGTGAGTGGGCATCATACCCATTAATCGTATCCATTTGCTCGTAGGCTTTGGCCAAGCGATTGTTATCTTCGTTTGCGAGAGCTTTCTCAATATCATTTTCAATAGATCTAAGAACAGGATCACCGTCAATAACAAAATCTAACGCACTGCGCTCCGAGGTCGCAAGCTCTTGAGCCATGTGCGCAATACGCCAATCTGAGGGTATGAATAGCTCTCCAGCGTCCGCACTTATTTCACCCATTAGCAGCTTAAATAGACTCGATTTACCACTTCCATTAGCGCCAATTACGCCAATATGCTGACCAGGATGAATCGATAACTCGGCATCGGACAATAGTAGTTTTATGCCACGACGCAACTCAATATTAGAAAACGATATCATTATTCTTGGACTACCTTAGTTTATTCAAATCCCAAGAAACCACCAGATTGATGGCCCCAAAGCTTGGTATAAATACCGTTTTTTCTAAGCAACTCTTGGTGTGTCCCCTGCTCGATTATTTTGCCCTCATCGAAAACAATCAGTCGATCCATTGCCGCAATCGTTGATAACCGGTGTGCAATAGCGATTACAGTCTTACCCTCCATCAACTGATATAAACTCAGTTGAATAGCAGCTTCGACCTCAGAATCTAATGCGGATGTTGCCTCATCTAAAACCAAAATAGGAGCATCTTTTAACAAAACTCTGGCGATGGCAATGCGCTGACGTTGACCACCAGACAAAGTTACCCCTCTTTCGCCAACATGAGCATCATAGCCTCCTCTCCCCACGTTATCTCTGAGGGACAAAATGAAATCATGAGCCTGCGCTTTTTTGGCCGCTACCACCATCTCTTCCTCTGTGGCTTCAGGTCGGCCAAACATAATGTTCTCTCTTACCGATCGATGAAGTAAGGATGTATCTTGAGTCACCATAGCAATATTAGAACGTAAGCTTTCTTGCCGAACGCCTTCTATGTTGTGACCATCAATTGTAATTGCTCCACTTTGAATATCATAGAAGCGTAGCAACAGACTTACTAAACTTGATTTTCCTGCTCCACTGCGGCCCACAATGCCTACTTTTTCGCCGGCGGGAATCTGAAGATCTAGATTTTCAAAAACAGCTTCGCTCGTGTTGTAACTAAAGTTAACGCTATCAAAGATGATGTCACCACGATTCACATTGAGTGCTATAGCATTCGGTTTATCGTTGACTTTACTTGGTACAGATAATGTATTGATACCATCCTGTACCGTACCTATATTTTCAAAAAGACCGCTTATTTCCCATAAAATCCAATGCGACATACTGGTCAGTCGTATTGCCAAACTCATAACAATAGCGATTGCTCCAGGCGTAATTGACCCATTAAACCAGAGATAAATACCCAAGGCCGCCGTAGAAAAAACCAGCGACATATTTAATGCCCAAAGACAAATATTTAGTTTTGTAACCAACCTCATTTGAGGGTGCACAGTATTGAGAAATTCACTCATCCCATCACGAATATATGCTGACTCTCGATTGCTGTGGGAGAACAATTTAAGGGTAATAATATTGGTGTAGCTGTCGACAATTCTGCCGGTCATTAAAGAGCGAGCATCTGCCTGAACCATTGCAATCTTTTTCATTTTAGGCACAAAATAACGCTGAACGATAATGTAGAAAAACAACCAAATAATCAGCGGAATACACAGACGAGGATCAGCACTTGCAACCAATATAAGCGCTGTGACCATGTAGATTGCCACAAATAACATTACATCGAGTAACTTCATTACGGTATCGCGCACCGCTAGTGCGGTCTGCATAACTTTAGTTGCTATTCGACCGCTAAACTCATTTTGAAAGAACCCGTAACTCTGGTTTAGTAGATAACGGTGGGCCATCCATCTCACAGACATCGGAAAATTACCCATTAATGTTTGATGAACAATCAGTGAGCGCATAGCGTTAGATAACGGAATTAATATGAGCATGAAAATTCCCATACCGATCAAAGTGCTTCCGGACTGCTCGATGAATGTCTCAGGATTACTCTCTGATAACCAATCCACGACCTGCCCTAGAATCCCAAATAGCAACGCTTCAGAAATTGCAGTAATTGCAGTCAAAAAAGCCATCAACAATAGCCAAGGCTCCATACCGCGCGAGTAATGACGACAAAACTGATACACACTGTCTGGCGGTCTTTGAGCAGCTTTTTTGGGAAATGGATCGACTAGGCGCTCAAAAAAACCAAACATTAAGATTCCTCAATAAAACTTTTAACATCCCACAAACAGCTGAGATTAGGTGTGAACAAAGATGGACGCAATGATACCAACTTGTACTCTATATAGATAAACCTTAGAGCCAATGGGTCACCAAAAACTTAATAAATCTAAGATACCTAATTTTGAGAACTCTCGTCTTGTTGCCAAACAGGGTGCTTGGTCATAGATGCTAAAAAAAGATCTGACTGCAACAGGTATGCTAACCAGCCACGTAACTTTGCATACGGAGTTTGTTCAAACCAATTTGGATCAACCCCTGCAAATTGACGGATAAAGGGGAATATCGCTATATCAACCAAACTTATTCTGTCAGCCATCAAGAAACGATTAGATTGTAAGCGATCTTCTAATCGGACTAAAAACCGTTCGGCATCTGTCCTGTAATCAATTGGTGACCTAGTGTCATCGGCCTTCTGGTATTTGTAGGCATCAAGATTCCGTTTGAACTCAGTGTCGTTGGCTTCAATTAAACGGCGCCCGAGTATTGGTATTTCAGCGGCCAACCAATTGTTAGCGTCACTGGCATCAGGATAAGTGGATCTGATGGCCCAATGCATAATGGCCAAGCTTTGATCCAGAACAGACCCATCATTTAAAACTAGAATAGGTACGGTACCTTTTGGAGATACTAACAACATCGCCCTAGGTTTGTCCGCCAGTAGAACTTCCCTAAGTTCAACAGGTATACTGCAGTGACAAAGTGTCATTCGAGCGCGAATTGCGTAAGGGCATCGTCGAAAGGAATAGAGTATCGGCAATTGCTGGACAAGTTCAGTCATGATGTAATTATCCGTTGGATTACTACTACTATAAAACACCACTTTAGGAAAACATACTGACAATGAAAAATAGATCCTTTGATTTAATTGTGTATGGCGCCACAAGTTTTGTCGGCCAAATTTTAACCCGCTACCTTTTTGAACACATTGGTGTAGGGGGTAAAGTGAGTTGGGCTATCGCAGGGCGATCTGAAAAAAAACTATCTGTATTAAAAAGTTCTTTGGGGAGCAATGCAGACTCTCTTTCTGTCATTGTTGCAGATGCTAGTGACGAGTTTGCACTGACAACAATGTGTCAATCTGCTCGAGTCATTGCTTCTACTGTTGGACCCTACGCACTTTACGGAGAACCCCTCGTGAAAGCCTGCGCAGAAAATGGAACCGATTACTGTGACCTCTGCGGTGAAGCCTATTGGATTAAAGCCATGATTCTGAAGTATTCTGATGCGGCAAAAGCTTCCGGCGCGCGCATTGTCAGCTGCTGCGGATTCGACTCAATCCCCTCAGATCTGGGTGTTCACTTTTTACAACGCCAGGGTAAGCAGCGTTTTGGTAAATATTTTGATAATATTAAATTAGCTGTAAATACCATGAAAGGTGGTGCCTCTGGCGGTACTCTTGCCAGTATGATTGAAGCTGTAAAAGCTGCAAAAAGTGATCCGAAACTTCGTAAAGAAATGAACAACCCTTATATCCTTTGCCCTGAAAACAAAGAACTTTGCCATCCCCAAGTCAGCATTAAGGGCCCTGTATTTGATATGGATTTCCAACGTTGGTCAGCCCCATTTATTATGGAGGCGATCAATGCTCGAGTGGTTTTGCGCTCAAATATGATTCTCGATACGCCCTATGGCGATAATTTTCTATATCGCGAACAGATGATGACCGGCCAAGGAATTAAAGGCCGATTATCAGCTTTTGGCCTCACTGCCGGTCTCGGATTTTTTGCGCTAAGTGTGATTATCACGCCTCTGCGAAAATTTATGCAGCGCTTTGTTCTACCCAAACCAGGAGAAGGGCCTAGCCCTGCAGCGCAGTTAGCTGGATATTTCGATGTTAGTTTACTAGGAAAAAATACCGACCAAAACTCTCTAACAGTCAGAGTAACAGGAGACCGCGATCCGGGCTATGGTTGTACAGCAAAAATGCTTGCTCAAGCCGGATTATGCTTGGCTTATGACTTTGAGGATGAAGACCCGATGGGAGGCTTTTTAACGCCTGCAACGGCCATGGGTGATCGGCTAATTAAGCGTTTGAGTGAGCATGCTGGTATGACCTTCACAGTCGACTAGCAATCGCCCACAAAAAAGCCCGCTTAAAATAGCGGGCCTTCCACATTCAGTAAAGTTAGCTGTTATTCCATGACGCGGTCTTTAATCACCATAAGTATAATTGCCACAGCGCCAGCATTAATAATTTCACTCATATTACCTAAAATAGCAGTGATGTGTCCGCCGATCACTGGAAGACCTCCAGCAGCTCCAGACATTGCCGATAAGGCTAAAGCAAATATCAGATAAAAAGTTCTGTTATCTTTATCCGCCTGATCACTCAAAAAACCTAAAGCCAAACCAAGTAACACCATAATCAATGCTGCTTCTGGAATAGCCGTAAAGGCTCCGATAACGGCTATCGCTACCGCTAATAGTCTTACTACTTTTAATGGACTCATATTATTACCCCTTATTTTTTTTAATGTCTGAAGAGTGTCTTTTTAAAAAGCACATCTTGAACATAGCACGTAAATTACAGGAATGAAAATATTATAAGTTATTGATTTTATTCAGATTGACATAAACATGGAGTTTTAACACAGAAATATCGAAGCATTTTCAGTCGATGAAAGAAAAGTAATCTTAGGGAAATTTTTTATTCGTAATCTGACAACAGCATCTCTTACATAAACTCAATAGAGATTGACTATTTGAGAACCTTTGCAGTTAGAGTTGGGCTCAAAAAAAGGCGCCTTAGGAGCGCCCCTTTTACTTTCAGCGTTTCCAAATATTGGTTAGTATCATAACCGCGATGATTACGCCTAAACCTGCTGACCCAAGAGAGACTATCACTTCTTGGATATTAGCCATGATGCCGCCAAAAAATGGCACATCCGGCCCAAATAAGGCAGAGACAAGTACAGAAATAGCCAGAACCGCCGCAAGGACTTCAACCGCTTCCCATAGCTGCTTTGTTAATTTCTTAAAAAATTTATTCATAGTGGCACCTTATTTGATCACTTTAGCGAAAAAAGGGGACTCTCAGAGTCCCCCTTCACTTAATAACTAAAAATTTTAGTCCGCAGCATTCATTAAGTAACCAGCAACTAGAAGTCCTACTAGACCCGCATTACCGAGATCAGAGACCAATCCGAGCATGTTATCGAGTACATTGCCTAGAAATGGCACAGAGCCTCCGAACACAACGCCGAGAGCTACACCCAGAACAATCAGAGAAATCGCAAGGCCAGTTAATTGAGATACTATAGCACTTAATTTATCCATTTTTTTTACCCCTTATCTTTAATTTTATTTAGTTAAACTTCTGATTGCATGGTGTGTTTACCAGCAAACATATGGAACATATCACGTTATCAACACTAAATAAAACCCCGAAATAGGCGGTTTTCTACTCGCTTTTGTATATTTTTGGCATAATTTTAACTGTGTAATTTACAATATCTGATTCTCTGTTGAGCCACTTTCCGCTAGAATGGCCTGTCGTAAAATGAAAATGTTTTTAACTAACTGTCAGGTTTTACTCACCTACTAAGAGCTATTAAAATCCCCATGGCACAATACGTTTTTACAATGAATAGGGTCAGTAAGATCGTCCCTCCTAAGCGAGAAATACTAAAAGACATTTCTCTATCTTTCTTTCCAGGCGCTAAAATAGGCGTATTAGGCCTAAATGGCTCAGGGAAGTCGACTCTACTTAAAATAATGGCCGCCTTAGATGCTGATATTCAGGGTGAAGCTCGACCAATGCCCGGCATTAAAATTGGCTACCTTGCTCAAGAGCCTCTGCTTGACCCCGACAAAGATGTTCGCGGTAATGTGGAGGATGGTATGCGTGAGGCAGTGGATGCCCTAAAAGCACTCGACCAGGTTTATTTGGACTATGCAGAACCGGATGCTGACTTTGACGCTTTGGCCAAAAAACAGGGTGAATTGGAGTCAATTATCGAATCTTGGGATGCCCACAACCTCGATCACTCCCTCGATATAGCCGCTGATGCACTGCGGCTGCCTCCGTGGGATGCCGATGTAAACTCCCTTTCTGGTGGTGAAAAACGTCGTGTCGCTCTCTGTAGATTACTGCTCTCTCGGCCCGATATGTTGCTCTTGGATGAGCCAACCAACCATTTGGATGCAGAATCTGTCTTTTGGTTAGAAAAGTTTCTAGAAGAATACGCCGGAACTGTAGTTGCCGTAACTCACGATAGGTATTTTTTGGATAATGTGGCTGGCTGGATCTTGGAGCTTGACCGAGGGCATGGTATTCCCTACGAAGGCAATTATTCGGCATGGCTAGAAGGGAAAAACAGGCGATTAGAAACAGAATCTAAACAAGAAATTTCTCGTCAAAAGGCTCTCAAGCAAGAGCTTGAGTGGGTTAGGCAAAATCCTAAAGGAAGGCAAGCAAAAAACAAAGCGCGGATTGCCCGATTTGATGAACTAAATTCACAAGAATTCCAATCTCGCAATGAGACTAACGAGATCTATATTGCTCCGGGAGAGCGACTTGGCGACAAGGTAATCGTTTTAGATAAAGTTAGCAAAGGATATGGTAATGAATTGTTGATCGACCAGTTGTCACTGTCGATTCCCAAAGGAGCGGTGGTCGGTATTATCGGTGGCAATGGTGCTGGGAAATCAACCTTATTTAGGATGATCGCGGGCACAGAGAAACCTGACAGTGGCTCAATCGACCTCGGAGAATCGGTCAAAGTAGCCTACGTGGAACAAACTCGAGACTCTCTCGATGATAATCACACTGTATGGGAAGCTATATCAGGGGGCCATGATATGCTGAAGATTGGTAATTATGAAGTTTCCTCTAGGGCCTATGCAGGGCGCTTTAATTTCAGAGGTACTGATCAGCAAAAACGCGTAGGACAACTTTCAGGTGGAGAAAGAGGTCGTTTACATCTAGCCAACACGTTAAAACAAGGTGCCAATGTACTGCTGCTTGATGAACCCTCCAATGATCTAGACATCGAAACCCTTCGGGCTTTAGAAGAGGCTGTCCTGTCTTTTCCTGGTTGTGTACTAGTGATCTCTCACGATCGCTGGTTCTTAGATCGGATTGCGACTCACACTCTGGCCTATGAAGATAATGGAGAAGTGGTTTTCTTTGAAGGCAGTTACAGTGAGTATCACGAGGACTTTGTTAAACGGAGCGGCGGGGATGCTTCACCAAAACGGGTTAAGCACAAACGACTGAAAACCTAGTTCGTTAACATTTAAGGATTAATCATGGCTAGTATTTGGTATAAAACACCTGATCCAGCACTAATTGATGCAATGAGTAAAGGTACTATTGACGAACATCTTGGGATTAAAATTACCCAAGTGGGTGATGATTATCTCTCTGGCACCATGCCTGCTGATAAACGTACCTTTCAACCGTACGGTATTGTTCATGGCGGAGCCAATGTCGTCCTAGCTGAAACTTTAGGAAGTATTGCTGGAGCTCATGTAATTGACACGAACTCGCTGCTTTGTCTGGGACAAGAAGTCAGCGCCACGCATTTGCGTCCAGTCTCCTCAGGAATGGTTACAGGCACAGCACGGCCAATCCATTTAGGTAAGCGATCCCATGTCTGGGAGATACGATTAGAAAATGATCAGGGAAAATTGAGCTGTATCGCTAAGTTAATTCTAGCAATTGTAGCTAAAGATCCAGCATAAATTATCCGATATTTGGTTCCGCCTGATCATCCTTAAATAGATTCATTTCAATGAAGAAGAATGCCACTAACCACATGAAGGAATCCCAAAAATCGAGAAAGTCCCCCAGAAACCCCCAATAAGTGGCGGCAGCGAACAGGATTGTGTACAGCAAGATCTTAATTAGCTTGCTCACTGAAACCAGAGTACCCTCAAAACGACTTTGCTGCTGCAATCTCACATCTGCCTCAAGCACCAATACCACCATAATCCACGTGATAGAATTAATTACATCTACCCGCGTCAACCATTGGATGGCTGACCATTGATCAGCTGTACCAATGATCTTCTGACCATTCAATTTAAATAATTCTTGGTTGTTAAGATGGCTGCAGCTATCCACACCAAGCATTGGATATTCATCTAAGTTATCAATTGTTGAAAAATTCTGTGCGATGAGAGCACAAACATCGTCAATGGGATACGGCGAAATGCCACTAATCAGCAGCATCTTAGAAATATAACCGTAAAAAGCATAAATAATAAATCCATAACTAAACACGCGAATCAAAGCAAAACTTATTTTCACTCTCGGTTTGGATAAAGTATTTGGCTGCAGAACAGCCGTTTCTAGCTCAAACAGCAACAATAACAATACCCAAGCAGCCGTATCAATAGTAGCTGCAAACCCCTGAATAATGTCTTTTATGGTAATACCCTGACTAAAGGTTTGTTGCGTTGCTAAAGATTCTTCCTGAAAAAATAAAATGATATTGAGTGTTAATAGGCTATAGACAAAATATTTAAAACCCTTGTAGAGTAAATCTAATTGAACTGATGAAAATGCCTTCATACTCTCCCCTAGAAAATATTTACTTGCCTATGCTGCGGCGCATATTTATTAGTGTCACGCCGATTGAAGTTCAATCTATTTTTTACCGTAACTTTTCTCTATATAGACTCAAAACCCTGCCAAGGAGTGTCAAATCCGAGGGATCATATAGTGAACTTAGAAATTCGCTAGTCGTCTGTGGCTGCTACTGGCTTTTTTAATACTAACATAGCGATTCAAACGTCACACCCACTCTGCATTGTATGCCGCAACCACAAGTGCCCTTAGCAGGTGCAGGCGCACCTTTACGGCACGGTTATTGCTTTCTTTGCTATATAAGTCGATCTAGACCGCTTTCTTCCATTCTTTATGGAAGATAATGGTGCGATTTTACATACGCAATGACACTTTGTGCACTTATTTGGTGCTTATTCCTAGGGGAAAATTATGTTCTTTCAGTATCAGCGGGCAAATATGACCGCACTAGCAATAATACTTGCTTTACTTCCTATACAAGCTTTCGCGGATGACTTAAATGCTGCGAATACATCATGGATTCTCACTTCAACAGCGCTTGTTCTGTTTATGACAATTCCCGGCCTCTCGCTGTTTTATGGTGGTTTAGTTCGCTCTAAGAACGTTCTGTCAGTTCTAATGCAATGCTTTGCTATTACCTGTTTAGCATCTATTGTTTGGTTTGCCTATGGATACAGTATTGCCTTTGGTGACGGCGGATCGATGAATGCTTACATTGGGAATTTAGACAATTTATTCCTCGGAAAAGTCACCGAGGGTAGTATGGCTGGAGATATCCCTGAATCAGTTTTTGCTATGTTTCAAATGACCTTTGCGATCATTACCCCTGCACTGATTGTTGGGGCATTTGCCGAGCGTATGCGTTTTAGTGCAATGCTGTTGTTCAGTGGGCTTTGGTTAACCTTAGTTTATGCTCCTATCACTCACTGGGTTTGGGGTGGTGGTTGGTTAGGCGAGATGGGGCTATTAGATTTTGCTGGCGGGACCGTCGTACATATTACTGCGGGTGTCGGTGCTCTTGTTGCAGCTTTAGTATTAGGCAATCGTAAAGGATTTCCGCGTCAAGCGATGCCTCCGCACAACCTTACAATGACCGTAACAGGCGCAGGTATGCTCTGGGTTGGTTGGTTTGGTTTTAATGGAGGCTCTGCATTAGCGGCTAACGGAGATGCTGGAATGGCTATGTTAGTGACTCATATATCCGCAGCAGCAGGCTCACTAGCCTGGATGATGATGGAGTGGACTAAGCATGGTAAACCTTCAGTTCTCGGTATCGTGACTGGCATGGTAGCGGGTCTCGGCACTATCACTCCAGCTTCAGGGTTTGTGGGGCCGGCAGGTGCGCTCATCATTGGGCTTAGTGCCGGTGTCATATGTTATTACGCAACCCAAGCGATCAAACAACGTTTTAAAATTGATGACTCCCTAGATGTTTTTCCAGTCCATGGTGTTGGAGGTATGCTTGGCACTCTTCTGGCTGGTATTTTTGCCTCAGATGCTCTTGGTATATTTAGCGGTCAAGGTTATAACGAGGGAATGAATATGGCTAGTCAGGTCTCTGTTCAGCTGGTCGGCATCATCGCTACTTTTGCCTATACAGCCATTGTCTCCTATATACTCTTGAAACTCGTCGATAAACTGCTAGTATTACGGGTAGATGAGGAAGATGAAGTGCGAGGTTTAGATCTCGTTGAGCATGATGAGAGGGGCTACGACTTATAATAATAAGATTTTCATAAGAATTATAAGGCTCAACTGTTACTGCAAAATATAGTAATATAAAAATATTGCAGGACAATTAAGAGCTCAAGCCGTTGATTTGTATCAGCGGCTTTTTTATGTCTGCGGCATTATTGATTTTTCAACCCTAGATTTATCAAGAAAATCACAAACATAAGTGGCACCATCTAAAATTCGACTAGATTGCCTCTGCATTAAATCGGGAGGAATAAGGTATAGATGACCCTTGTCTACGGCAGAAATACTTGGCCAACGGCTCCATTTTTCTCTCCACCCCGCAATACGCTCCTCAGACCCACTGGATAAAATAACTTCAGGGTCGGCATTTATAATTGCCTCTATATTGACCCGAGGAACTAAAGGTTGAGCCTCTGCAAACACGTTGACACCTGCACATAGGTCTATCACATCACTGACTAAATGCTTTCCACTTAAAGTCATTATGGGGTCATCCCAAATCTGATAAAACGTTTTTACTTTCTTTTTGTCCACATAAAGTGACTGAAGCTTAACTAACTTTTCTGAAAATTCTGACGCGGCCTGAATACTTTGTGTTTCATTACCAGTAATTTTTCCCAATCGTTTAAATAGGTCGGGAATCTCTTTAATCTTCGTTGTTTCAATGACAAAGACAGGTAACCCTAATTCCCGCAATCGATTAATAACCTCGACTCCATTACCAGAGTACCAAGCTAATATGAGATCCGGCTTTAAAGAAAGAATAAGCTCATAATTGGCTATTGAATGATTATTTACGCGAATAATTTGTTTCGCGGCTTCAGGATAATTACTATATTCATCAGCGCCGATTATTTGGCTACCAGCACCAATATGGAAAAGTATTTCAGTGATATTTGGAGCTAAACTAATGATCTTATTTGCTGGTTCTGTTAACACTATTTCCTTCTCTAGATCATCCATTACACTTATCGCAGCATGCGAAGATAGTGCCAATGAAGTTACAAACATACTGAAGGCCACGCGCAAGGATACAAAAAGAGTCTGCATTAGTTGACCACTAAAGGTTTACCGGTGACTGGGTGTTTTAATATCAAGGGTGTGATACCAAAAACATCAGATATAAGTTGCTCATTAAGGACCTCATCAGGGCTTCCTTGGGCGACTATAGTGCCTTTATCAAACACAATAATATTATCCGCACACCGAGCTGCCAAGTTTAAATCATGCACAACCATGACAACACCGACACCTCGCTCTGCTAACTCTGAAACAATCTTTAAGGTAAGGACTTGATGCGAAAGATCTAATGCTGATGTTGGCTCATCAAGAACCAAAAACTGATTGCCAGTAGTGGTTGGCTCCCATATTTGCGCCAACACTCTGGCCAGTTGCACCCGCTGTTTTTCACCCCCAGACATCTGAGTGAAAAAGCGACTTTCCAAGTAATTGGCATCCACTGCTGTCAAAGCCTCTTTGACTATATGAGTATCTCTCACCTTCCCAGATTGATGCGGAATCCGCCCAAGAGCAACAACTTCGGAAGCATTAAATGGAAAATTCAGCGAGCTATGCTGGGGCAATACACTGACCATTCTTGCTCTTTGGTCAGGACTCCAATCACTCAGAGCTTTATCATTGAGTACAACTTGTCCCTGTGTTGGCAAAATGTCGCCACTGAGTACTTTTATGAAGCTTGATTTGCCCGCGCCATTAGGCCCCACAATAACAGTAATCTGTCCTGTATTTATTGCAACATTAACATCTCTAAGGATATTAAATCCCGACATATGAAGCGAAATTTTATCCGCTAAAAACGCCATAAACTAAAACTCTCTTCGCTGTTGTATCAGCAACATAATAAAGAATGGTGCGCCCAAAATAGCAGTCAAAATACCAGTAGGTAGCTCCACTGGAGCTATAATAACCCGAGCAAGAGTGTCAGCTATGAGCAGCAAAATACCTCCAGCTAAGGCAGAAACTGGCAACAACCAACGATGATCGGGCCCTATTAAAAGACGCACTATGTGCGGTACAATTAAGCCGACAAATCCGATCATTCCTGCAACTGCAACGGCTGTGCCTATTCCCAGAGTAGTCAGTAGAATTAATTTTTTCTTTACGCGCTGAACATCGATACCCAAATGTCGCGCTTCTGATTCTCCCAACAGTAGTGCATTGAGAGACTTACTTTCTCTGGGAAAAAGAATGAGTACAACAACGGCTACTACCGCAACAATAGACACGCGTGTCCAATTGGCTGTACTGAGATTTCCCATTTGCCAGATACTGATTTGCCGAAGCATTTCATTGTCGGCAAAGTAACTTAGTAAACTATTAACTGCACCTCCTAAAGCACTGATAGCTATTCCTGCAAGTAGCATAGTAGTCACTGACGTGCCGAGACTGGAAGTCGATAATCTAAACACTAAAAGAGTTATTAAAAAACTGCCAATAAAAGCTCCCAGAGCAACGACTGACAATCCAAGCACAGCATTAGTTTGTAGCCACGCTCCTGTCAGAACAATGACGATACTTGCTCCTACCGATGCACCGCTGGACACACCAATAAGTGAGGGCGCAGCTAACGGATTCCTGAACAGCCCCTGCATAACAGCACCACTTATCGCAAGTATCGCCCCAATCAGAAATGCCAGACAGATGCGCGACAAACGGATGTCAAACAATATAGTATTAATTTGGTCGGTGTGGATATCAGTGGTCGATGGTTGTAAGAAGAGACTAGTACTCTGCTGAATAATTATATCAATAGGGATATTGACGGTACCTGCGTTAAGGCCCAGCATTACCGCTACGGGTAGAGAAACCCATAGCAAAATACTGAGACCTTGCGCAGATACCCTACGCAATTAAAAGTCCACGCCCTTACGAGCCTTTATACCTGAATGGTAGGCGTGCTTTATATCTTTAACTTCAGACACCGTATCAGCAATATCTCTAATGGCACTTCCGCCGCCACGCCCTGTTAAAACAACACTTTGATTTTTGGGTCGTGCTTTTATGGCATTAATTATTCTATCTTCATCCAGGTATTTGAAACTTAGCATGTAGGTAATTTCATCTAAAATCACCAAATGGTAACGTTCATCTTTTAACATAGGCTCAACTACGGCCCACGTCTTTTCTGCTGCTGCAATATCACCTGAGCGATCCTGAGTATCCCAAGTAAATCCCGTTCCCATTTGATAAAAGTCTACTTCTGGTAATTCATTTTTAAGATACAATTCTTCTCCAGACAATTGCTCTCCCTTTATAAACTGAACTACGCCAACTCTATATCCATATCCAAGAGCTCGCAAAACCATGCCAAATGCTGAGCTAGTCTTGCCCTTGCCATCGCCAGTGAGTAAAACAACGACCCCTTGTTCTTTGACAGCAGAGGCGATTGTTGCATCAATACTCTGCTTTTGCTTTTGCATCTTTTTCTTATGTCGCTCTTCTTTCTCACTATTTTTGTCTGTCATATTTAAAAGCCTTATTTTTTTCAAAAGAGGAGTGGTTTACATACTATAGCGCAATCCCAAGCTGGCACCGAAACCTAGTGTCTGATAACCAAATACTTCCTCATAGTTTTCATTAAGAGCATTTTCTAGCTTAAGGTACATCTCAAACTTCTCAGTCGCCGAGTAATTAAGATTAATATTGACCAAAGTGTGGTTACTTAAAGCAACAACCTGTGATGGCTCCGGAAAAGGTGGGAAGTAAACATCAGTCTGCTCTCCAGTAAACTGAATATTGGTATTTAAATGAAGATTATGAGCTGCCTGCCATCCTAAATTTAGACTTGCAATGTGTCTCGGTCTTCGCACTTCTCTGACGGCATCATCGCCTGTTGAATCAGTATAGGTATAAGCCGCAGACAGTGACATTGATTCAGATATATTACCCACCGCACTTAGTTCAGCACCTTTGCGCTCACTTGTACCATTAATATTGCTAGAGGTATACGCAAAGGTCGCTGGATCATAGACAAATCCGTCTATTTCATTCTCTAACTCTGCTTCGAATATGGTAAGGGATAGAGTTAAAGCACCACCCATAATTAATTGATCAGCACCTAACTCCCAGCTTGTCGATTCTTCGGGAATTAGATTTGGGTTACCAATGAAATTGGTATAAAAACCAAAGCGCTCGGTAAATGTTGGGTTTTTAACCGCCGTACCCACGGCACCGCGAAGACGTATTGCCTCTGTTAATTGATAAATCGCTTCTGCTCTGTAAGTCTTTGCGCTGTCAAACTCAGAATTATCATCATGCCGAGCACTGGCAGCTAGCGTTAGATGGTCATTAATATCCGTACGATACTCAACCGCCACGCTATCAGTATCACGCTCCCGATCTTGATTAGGGTCATAAACGCCCCATGTTATCTCACCGCGCTGCATCCAATCTTCTTTTTCACGCTCAACTAAAGCAGCAATATTCTGTGCGCCCTGATCCCACGTAAAAGACCCGATATACTGAATTTGATCTTTTGTTGATGCGGTTACATTGCCCTTAGCCTTGTCTGCAAAAGCGTTATTATCGCTTTTGGACTGGCTTATCAGAACTTTGTGCTGCCAAGTACCATCTTTGGAGGAATAGTCGCCTTGAAAACGCATAGTGCTATTTTCGAACTCTGAGACTCTGTCTTGATCTTCAATCAAGCCATCAAAATCATTATCAGCGTCAAATTGATTCATACCATCAGACTCTCGCGCAGCAAATGAGATGTCGATCTGATCACTCAACTTCAGACCTGATCTGATGTTATAGGTAGTGTTACGATAACCATCATTTTCATCGCCTGTGCGAGCAATATTATCTCCCTCTGACTCAATATGACTCAGGCCGAAGCGAATATCGAAATCACCTTGTTTATAACCAATGTTAAATCCACTATGATGAGTAGCCCAGCTACCACTTTCTAAGAACAGACCAACACTGGATTTTTCAGCACTTCGAGTAATAATGTTTACTACGCCTGCCACTGCATCACTGCCTCGCAGTGAACTCTGTGGTCCACGAATAATTTCAATACGCTCAATGTCGGACGCAGTAAGGGTTCCCCAGCTAAACTCATCACCTTGAGAAGGGTCATTGGCTTCGACTCCATCAATTGTTACAAGCAAATGATTAGCCTCTGCACCACGCACACGAATCTGAGTTTGCGATCCTAAAACTCCAACTTGACTCACTGAAAATCCAGGGACATCGCGAAGAATATTACTAAGACTAACCGTTGCACGGTTTCTTAATTGCGCTCTGTCAATCACGGTAACAGCATTGGCTGAACGAGAAGCTGTGATAGGGATAAGGGACGCAGATACAAGAACTTCTTCTATTTCTGCATTAGTATCTGATATTACTTGCGCGCTAAAGGAGCTAACCGCCAGCGCAAACGCTGCGGAGTAATGTTTGTTTAACTTCATGTTATAGATCTCTTTCACTCACACCCGAGTGATTCCGTTTAAAAAGATACGAGGAGCAATAGACGGGCGGAACGACAGAATCTGTCAATCAGCACAAGACCGCACCCCGCGGTTTGTCTGCGTAGCGACAGGCCGGTCTCCGGACTCATAAGTGAGCTATCTGCTCTATTCGATAACCTTCCCATGCGATTGCACAGTGGCGTTACTATCGAACATTCTTATTTACCGTTGCGGGGGCAGTATCGGGTTGGCTATTTACAATAATGGAGCTAGCGCACCGATTTCCCGTTTAACTTTCAACTAAGCTTTCTAGTATCAAGAACCTGTTGCCGAAGCAAGAGTGGGAAATGTACGCCCGAGGTACTTAGATGTCAAACAACTTTAAGAACAAATTAATATTTGTCGTGATAATGACGAGTTGATCATAACTTGCCAAAAAGCAGGAGGCTAAGATAGCGCCTCAAGGGCTTCAGTTACCCTTCGCACAGGCACTATCGTCATGCCTTTTATAGGTTGTTTAGGCATATTCGCCGCGGGCACGATAGCACGACTAAACCCGTGCTTAGCAGCTTCTCGCAAACGTTCTTGACCGTTTGCGACGGGTCGAATTTCTCCAGCTAGTCCTACCTCGCCAAAAACAACCAAATCTTTGGGTAGGGGACTATCTCGAAAACTAGATATCACTGACAGTATCAACGCTAAATCGGCACTGGTCTCAAGCACTTTGACCCCACCTACCACATTCACAAATACATCTTGATCACCCACCATGATACCGCCGTGTCGATGCAGAACTGCCAGTAGCATTGATAATCGATTGTGATCTAATCCGACTGTAACTCGGCGTGGGTTACCTAAATGACTATCATCGACTAATGCCTGCAGTTCCACCAGAAGCGGTCGTGTGCCCTCCCAAACCACCATTACAACACTACCAGATGACACTTCCTCTCCACGCTGCAAAAATATCGCTGAAGGATTTGGTACTTCACGCAAGCCTTTGTCAGTCATTGCGAAGACGCCAAGTTCATTTACCGCACCAAAACGATTCTTGTTACTGCGGAGTGTCCTAAAATGGCTATCACTGGAGCCCTCTAGCATTAAGGAGCAATCAATCATATGCTCTAACACTTTAGGACCTGCTAAGGATCCATCTTTGGTCACATGACCCACCATAATAAGTACTGTTCCAGTTTGTTTGGCAAATCTTACTAACATTGCCGCACTTTCGCGGACCTGAGAGACACTGCCCGGCGCAGAGGCCACTTCTTCCAAATGCATCACTTGAATAGAGTCAATGACTAGTACTTTGGGGCGCTTCTGCTCGGCAATAGCACAGACCGTCTCCACCGATGTCTCTGCCATAATTTCGAGCTTATCAGTAGGTAAATCTAGTCGAGCTGCACGCATAGCCACCTGCTGCGGTGATTCTTCACCAGTCACATATAGCGCACTGTTGCTGTCAGCCATGGTACAGAGGGTCTGCAACAAAACTGTACTCTTACCAGCACCAGGCTCCCCTCCAAGTAGCACACAAGACCCGGGCACAAACCCACCGCCCAGCACCAAATCTAGCTCGCCAGTTCCTGAGCTTATTCTTGGAATTTCATCAAGGGCAATCTCAGACAAAGTTTTAACGGCACTATCTACACTCCCAGCGAAGCCCGGACGCAGAACAACTCCACCTCTTGATGAAGGTCCTAAACGCACCTCAGACAATGTGTTCCATGCATTGCATTCACTACATTGCCCTTGCCATTTCCGATAATCAGCTCCACAGTCATTGCAAACGAAAGCTGATTTAGTCTTGCTCGCCACGTAACTCTCCTATTCCTAGTAAGTTGTATTTAAGCTCATTACTGTTGTTATGTACAGTACTAATAGTATTTGAAATAACGAAGGATGAGGTGAATTTTTGTTACGTAAATATACATACGGCCCTGTGTTAGGTTTATCTCGTCCAATCGGTGGCTTTCTGATACAGTAATATGATGTCGTTAATTCCGGAAAAACCTATTGTCATTTCGCCTACTTTGGCCGCTACTATCGGTCTTGAAGAGACGGTGTTGTTGCAACTTTTGCAGGAATGTATCACCCATGGAAATCCTGAGACCAGCAATGGTTTTAATTGGGTAACCCTACCAAGTGAGAAGCTCCTCACACTATCACCGTTCTGGGGGCAAGATGATGTTCGTCGGCTGTCAGCAAGCTTGCATGAAAAAGGACTACTTTTGATTAGCGGCGGCCCATTCACAGCCGGTCAGGCATTTAAATTTGCCTTCAACGAAACATCTGGATCGCAATCCACATTAGCCAACTCCTCGGGTGTCAATCGTTCGATGGTTATGCAAAATCAGCCAAAATCAGCGAAGACTATCGGAGGCAGTTGGCAGCCTAGTGAAGATGCATTGAGGCAGTTGGCTCAGTTGGGAGTGACTAAAGAATTTGCACAACAGCAAATTCCACAATTCGTGTCCTATTGGCGCGATAGAAATGTACCGCGCCATAGTTGGGAATCAAAATACATCAAAGAAGTATGGCGGCAGTGGCAACAAGCTCAGGCAACTCAAAATAGAAAGAGCAAAGAAGTCTCAGTAACAGAAGCCTGGAGACCCTCAATTGATGCTGTGGATATTCTCATCACCAAAGGTGGTATCAGTGGCAATTTTGTTGACGATGCCATACCAGAGTTTATTCTATACTGGCGTGATCGAGGAGATGTCTCTAGTACTTGGGACTCTAAATTTATTCATCATGTACGACGCCAATGGCAGTTCTTTACTGGAATCATGGATCAAGACAGCATGCCACGAATAATCACCTCCCAATGGCAACCCAAGGAAGCGGTATATGATGTATTACAGATGGCAAATATAGAGCGTTCCTTTGCTGAAAAAATTATTCCTGAGTTTGTTTTATACTGGCAGGAGAACGGCACACCGCAATGTTCGTGGAGTACCAAATTTTTGCAGTATGTGAAACGACAGTGGGCATACCAAAGTAAATTAACTACGGAATCTTCAAATGGCAAACAGCAAGGACATTCAAAAGGTCGCATCCGAGATCGCAGCATCATCGACGCGCTCTCCGACCGCAGCTGGGCGTCCTAAGGCTTCGCCAATAAACCCTAAACTGGTTGATGCCGTCAATCAGGTTTTTGCTTTGTTTCGAGTGAATTATCACAACCAGTACTACAGTGCATTCGGTGACAACACAAAGTCTGAAAATCTCGCCAAGAAACTCTGGTTGAGTAAACTAGACCACTTCTCTTCTGAGACTATTTGCGGTGCCGCAGAAAAAATTATCGCAGAGAGTGAATACCTACCTACACTGCATAAAATGCTAAGTGCCTGTCGTCAGGTTGGCATGCCCGCTGGACTGCCTAATCCGAGAAAAGCCTATCAAGAAGCCTGTAATAAACGCAGCCCTAAAGCTCAACAACAATGGTCTCATCCAGCGGTTTATCTAACAGGTCGTGATGCTGGCTGGCACATGTTGGCCAATGAAATTGAGTCAAAGGCGCTTCCTGCTTTCACTGAAATTTATCAACAGTACTGCGATCGTGTTTTGGCTGGAGAGAAACTTATTGTTGATGCAACAGCCTCAGTGGCTGAATTGACTGAATTACCGGCGACTAAGAAGCATAATCAACAGCAACTTAATAATCTAAGAAAACTGTTAGATTAAGGTCTGCGAGATCTAGTTTATGGCACTGCAACCGCTAATACACAATTCTACAGCGCGGCGTATGGCGAAAACCATACTCAATGGATTCCGCAGTTATTTTGCTGACTATCTCAATTCAACACTAACCGCAAAAGCGCGATTTGAGAAGGCCGATTGGCATGGTGTTCGCGAGGCTAACGTGGAGCGTCTGGAGCTATACAAAGATAAGGTAGCACAGACAGTCCAATACCTTGGTATGGTCACTAACAAAGATTTAGAAAATCTCACTCTTTGGCGAGAGGCTAAAAAGGCCTATACACAGTTGGTATTCAATTTTCCTAATTTTGAAATCGCAGAAACATTTTTTAATTCTGTGTTCAGTGATATTCATGATCATGACAAGATCAGTGACGATATTATCTATGTGATCTCTTCCCAGCTAATCGAAGCGCCCGAGGCTGAGTACAGTATTTATGTTCGATACGAGGGGGAGGGTTTCCGCGATACATTTAAGCGCATTCTCGAAGAGGCAGAATTTTCCTTGCCAATGGAAGATCTGTCATTAGATTTAGATTGCATCATGGACGTATTTGTAAAAGAGGTAGCCCCACACCTCAAGAATACACCTGACAAGATTAAATTTGATTTACTTGAATCAACTTTTTATCGCAGCAAAGCTGCCTATATGGTAGGTCGAGTAGTGGATGGGAACCAAACTTTCCCAATGGCTCTAGTGATTCTAAATAATGAGCAAGATGGACTCTACGTCGATACCGCTCTCTTTGATGCCGATGAGCTCAGCGTCGTATTTAGCTTTACTCGTAATCACTTTATGGTCGATGCCCCTCTTCCATATCAATATGCACATTTCCTGAAACATTTGATGCCTAACAAACTTGATTATGAAATATACAACTCACTGGGGTTTCCAAAACATGCTAAGAGTGAGTTTTATCGCCAACTTGTCGGTCATCTAAACAACTCATCTGATGAGTTTGTGGTTGCACCTGGCATCAAAGGTATGGTGATGTCTGTATTCACCCTGCCCTCTTATAATATTGTATTTAAAATTATCAAAGACAAATTCGCCCCTCCCAAAGAAGTGACTCATCAGATAGTGCGTGAAAAATACCGGCTGGTTTCTCGCCATGATCGTATTGGCCGTATGGCCGATACTCAGGAATTCGATAATCTTATATTTCCTCTTAATCGATTTTCAAAGGAACTTCTAGACGAGTTACAAAAGGTTGCCCCATCGCAAATAGAAATTCGTGATGACAAACTTTTGATAAGGCATCTATATACCGAGCGATACATGACGCCCTTAAATATTTTCTTAGAAAGCGCTGATGATAATGAGATAAAAAGCGCCATGGAAGAATATGGCAACTGCATAAAACAATTAGCCGCGGCTAATATATTTCCAGGAGATATGCCTCTAAAAAACTTCGGCGTTACCCGTCATGGTCGCGTGGTGTTTTATGATTATGACGAAATAGCCACTCTCACCCAATGCAATTTTCGCCGAATTCCTGAACCTCGTACCGAGCAAGAAGAGATGCAATCAGGTACTTGGTATACCGTGAATCCTGATGATATTTTCCCCGAAGAGTTCAGACTATTTTTCTCAGGTAACACCAAAGCGAGAAAAATGTTCGAGTCCATGCATAGTGAGCTCTATGACGTCAATTTCTGGACCGATCTACAGGAGCGAATTCGTGAGGGTTATGTCGTTGATGTGTTCCCCTATCGGAGAGCGAAACGATTTGATCGCGGCAAAGTATCTCAGCTAGAAGTCTTTGCGGATTAACGAAAAGGAATCGTCTCAACCCGATCATCTGCACGAATCATAAAGCTATCCGAATTGATGGCCACCAGGGTCCAGACCGAGTCTATTGCATCGCCTTCACGGAAGCTTCTTTCTCCAATAAACAGTCGGTTCGATGTCGAGCCTTGATTAAGATACATATGTCCAGCAATCACTAAGTCAGGTACAGCTAGGGCTTCATTTTTAATCTGTACAGGATCTATCGGTAGAGGTTGCGTCTCAATTGTCTGTAATGGCTCCCCTGAGGAACTATTTGTAGATTCATCGACTTGTAGTATTGAATCATTCATCGCAGGTGATAATTTTGGCGCTTCCACTTGGGTCATCTTAGTGGAACCAAAATAAACTCCAATTAACACGGCCAATGGTACCAACACTACCGTAACTTTTAACCAAGACGAATCTTTAACCGCTTCAGGTTTATAGGGATCCCAATGGGCACTTGCAAAATCGTCCAATTCTTTTGGATCCTCTCGAAGACGGTCTCTCTCAGCTTTTTTAAGTGCGTTTAAAATATAAGACATTAATTATCAGCCTTGAATAATCTGGGGATCGTTTCATCCGTCAACTGATTTAACCTCATCAATGTCTGGGGACCAACAATGCCATCAGGCAAGATATTTTGCTGGCGCTGAAACTCGATCACCTGCTGCTGAACCGCCTCGGTATAGCGGCCGCCACTGATAATATTGTATGAATCCTCCGACACTGCGCCAAGCTTTGCTTGCAACCAACTTAAAGCAGGCTTATTGACATCATCAGCTTGAAGAAGAATGAAGTCCTTTGGAGGCTGCCACAGATATACGTATGTACCTGTCCATCGCTCTTCAAAAATTTGCTTATCCAACAAGACGATTTCGCCATTCTCCAATAAATATACTGTTGACTCGTCTACATTAATTAACATCTGGCTTTTTGCTAATCCCGAGGACTTTTTTAGTACTACGATACCAGGTCGATCAACAACAGTAAGATTATAAATAGTGGCCTGATAAAGCGTTTCCGCGCGCAACCCATTGTCCTCCGCCAGGGCCGAAAGTTCTTCAAAAGTATATACCTCAGGGGCCTCTACGCCCCAAAGTGCCAATAGGTTAACCAAAGGGTTAGTGGGTACGCTAACTGATTCTTGAATCAATTCTTTTTCAACGAGAAAGGGCTCTTCAGTTATTACGGCAATATCATCCTCTTTTTCAGGAACAACATCTTCGCCATCTTGGAGATTAGCTGGAAGAGCAGCGGCAGTAGATGCCAACACTTCTTTTTCGATCGCTCCAGGCTCCTCAATATCCAGACCCCCTGACCCTGCCGGGAGCACAGCGTCTGCGACAAGATAAGGAGTAATCATTTCTTTGATTAAAGGTACGTTGAGACTCACCACCGCTACTAGCGTCAATACAAGCAACCCTAACATGGGCTTGTTAGACCCCCCAGAGTTTCCCAAATCTCCCATAATTTCTGATGCTGCATCTTTCACCAGGGCCGCCGATACTTTCCTATTTCCCAAAGAGTAGGCAGCTACCAATGCCTGATGACAGATTAAATTAATCAATCGCGGAACACCCTTCGTTAATTTAAAGATGGCGCTGATACAACCAGCATCAAAAATAGGCGCGCTAGCTCCAGCATGATGCAGTCTATGATTAATGTAATTTACTACCTCAGCTTTATCTAAGGGCAGCAAATGAAACCGTGATACTACTCTCTGATTCAGCTGTCGAAGATCTTGCTGCCCTAGAATTTCAATCAACTCTGGTTGAGCCACTAGAAGTATATGTAGTAATTTTTGCGTATTAGTTTCTAGATTGCTCAACAACCTTAGGGTCTCTAAAACGTCATTGCTAAGGTTTTGCGCCTCCTCGATAACAATTAGGGTTTTTTTTCCCTCTGCATGACTTGCCAGCAGGTTTTGATTCAATGCATCAATGCAAATCTTAGAAAAAGACAGGTCTTTGTTTTTTGGTAACTTAATTGATAATTCGTGACAGATGCTGGCAAGAAGATCTGTCTCATTGAGTTTACTATTTAAAACGTAAGCAACCCTAACATGGGCTGGGATACGTTGCAGCATAGTGCGAGTAAGTGTAGTTTTTCCCGTCCCTACCTCACCGGTCAACAAGATAAAGCCACCCTCTCGGTCAAGCCCGTACTTTAGGTGTGCAACGGCCTGGCGATGCTGGTGGCTAGGGTATAAAAATCCCGGATCAGGAACAATCGAGAAGGGCTCTCGCTTGAGGGCAAAATGCTGTAAATAAATACTCATAGCCTGCCATTACTCAGTGGTTTCTGATGTTTTCCCTTGATTGATAAATTCTTTGATTTGCTTGGTCACAGCGCCCTCTTCATCTCCTTCAAAATCTCGGGTAATTAGATGGTCAAATTTAGACTTCGATAGTGCCTTCGCATCTTCTGCGGTGCGAATAATCGTCGGTCTAATGAACATCATGAGGACTTTTTCTCTGTCATTCTTGTTAGAGGACTTAAATAAATTACCTATCAGTGGAATATCCCCTAAGAACGGAACTTTTGACGCACTGTTACCGCTAGTTCCTTCAATTAAACCACCTAGAACAAAGATTTCACCATCTTGGATCATCACATTGGTTTGCATAGTACTTTTTGTAGTGGTGGCTCCCAACTGGGAGTCCGCAGTACCCGTTTTGACCGCGGACGATTCCTGCTCGATCTCTAACCGAACCGCATTACCTTTACTAATTTGTGGTTTGACCTTGAGCATCACCCCCACCTCTTCACGGTTGACCGTTGTGAAAGGATTGACACTATTAGAATTATTGGTATTGGCATAACTACCCGTAGGAAAAGGCACCTCCTCACCTACTGTGAGGGAGGCTTCTTCATTATCAAGCGTAATCACCGAGGGTGTAGAAAGAATCTTAGTACGTCCATCGGTCTTAAGTGCCTGAACCAATAATCCAATACCTCGATTGGTGTCAGTATCGAAGTCTCCTACCACGCCGATAACACTTTTAGGTAGCGCTTGAGCAGCACTGGCACCATCAGCACTGCCGCTCAACGCAGTACCTAATATACCTGCTAGCACGCCATCAAAATTAGAGATATAACCACCTCGATTCTTACCGGTAATCACCAATTGTGAGCTAAGGTCTCGAGCCTGCTCTTCTGACAATTCAGCAATAACCGCTTCTATGAGCACCTGCGGTCGCGCCCGATCTAATTTTTTCACCACATTTTGAATTTCACGCACTAACGCGGAGGGCGCGGCCAAAATCAATGCATTATTAAGCTCATCAATTTCTACTTGGTAGGTGGCTTTTCCTTTTGTATCGCCGGTTGACTCACCCGCTAAGCGCAAGAAAACATCCGACCCAAGCATGCCATCAATAATTGGTTTGATCTCTGCTGCTCGTGAGTAGTCCAAATAAATAACTTCAACACTGCCTTTTTTTGCAGAAGGCAGATCCAATAGTTTCAGCATATTTTTAAAGGCAGTCCGAGCCATACCTGGACCACTTACAATTACTCGATTATTCAGTCCATCCTCAACCAAAGACAATTCTTGCTTTTGCAACTGTTTAAGTTGGCCCGCGATATGTACTGCCTCTCCGGCAGAAATATGATTCAAAGTAATTACTTCTACTGCGTTTTGATCGGGATCATCCATCTCTTGTAAGATGGTTTTCACTTTTTTAACGTTGCTTTTAATATCTGAGATCACTAGATAATTACTTTGAGCGTATGCTAATAATCTAGCTCCATTGCTAAGAAGAGGCTTGATTACTGGCACCAAGGTAGCCGCCTGGACATAGTTAATTTTAATGATTTCAGTCACTAGTTTGTTATCACCATCTCCACCAGCGAAATTAAAAGCCTGGGTGAAAGGAATAATTCGAGTGATAGCGCCATCCTCAACCGCCTGAAACCCACCAACCTGAAGTGCGGAAATGATAGCCTCATAGAGTAAAGACGAATCTATTGGCCCGGGAGAAATAATAGTAACCTTACCTTTAACCCTTGGGTCCAGAACAAATGATTTACCAGTAACCTCTGCAGCACTCTCAATCACACTGCGGATGTCTGCGTCTCGAAAATTAATCTGTACCGTTTCAGCAGCAAATGTCTCCGACATCAGAGACCAAAAAAGACATGCAATGATGCCAATTCTGGTCAAAGAGCGATTCTTACCTTTTGCTTTGTAAGTATTAACTATCATCTATTTATTCCGTTTTCCTATTAAATTCGTCGTTTTAGGGTTTTAGTCCCAAAGTTGGTAGCATTTTAGCCGACAGGCTGGCTGCATTGACATAAATAGTTTCTTCTCGACCATTTCTCATTACCGTGACCGGCAAACTATTTGCCGCACTGTAACTCATCATCTTTACAGGATTAGCCATTAAGTCCTGCACTGATAAACCGTCAACCTGAAGTACGACGTCACCATCACGGATGTCCGCCATCATCTTCACCTCTGTTGAAAGATTATTTATCTTAAACCCTGTATCACCTGAAACGTTTACAGGTACTGCCCCAAACATGTTCGCTAGAGCAAAACCTTGGGTTTGAACATCACGACCTGATGTATCAGACACAGTCTCGGTCTGCATAATGACATCGGGCTTTTTCATTAACACCTGTTTTCTCACACCATTCTCAAGAACGATAATCCGAAAAGCCTGGATTTCCACTAGCTCTAATGAACTGCTAAGCTTATCGCCAACTTGGTATACCTTTTCTGCTTGCCCTTTAAATTTTAGAGTGGCAGAGGCGTTCTGAGCAGATAGCATAACCCCTAACAAGTCTGCATTGATTTTAGCATCTTGTAAGGACTGTCCCTGCTGTATAACTTGGGTGACAATGGCAGCTTTCTCTCCACCAAACCAGTTCCATTGTATTATTTTTCCTGAAGTCACTCTTTTAAGCGGCGATGGCTGAGGCTCAGAATCTTCAACTAGAATATCTGTAATTATTAATAAAAGATAAACTCCCAACACACCCATAAGCCCTAGGAGAATTGTTCGAATAACGCTCTGAGAATTGTTTAGATCAACTTTCAATGGCTACAACCTCCATAGAACCCTTCAACTCAGTGACAGAGGATCTCGTTACATCTAAGGCTTTAACAGTATATCCAGCACAAGCAACCTGATGCGCCAGATGCATCACACGGTTAGCATCTGACCCACTAAAGACCAACCGCTGGGTTCCATTATTATTTTGTAATGAGTTAAAGCGAAGTTGGCTACGACGGACCAATTTAGTTAGCTTATCTCTATCAGAACTTTTATCAATATCCCGGCTAGCACAACCATTTTTAAGGCGAACCACAACCTCACGCTGCTGCTCCAACCACTGTAGGTCTGCATTTAATTGCTCAGCCTGCTCAGATAGCTCGCTATGTTTAGCCACCATAGGTGAGATAAGCGCGAATACGGCAGTTACAATTAGGATAATCACCCCACCGGAAGCAAGTTGCTTTTCTCGAGATTCTAACCCATCAAATGTTGATCGAAGCCTGTCAATGATGTCGTTCATCAGTTGCTCCTCCCTTTCACTACAGGTCTGATCGACAAGACAAATAACTGAGAATTATCTTGTTGCTCCTGTCTTAAACTTGTTTGGTACCCAGGGATATTCAGTGATTTCTTGGTTAGTTTGGAACCATTAGTCACTTTCATTTCCAATCCCTCACCATCAACATTAATACTCTTTAGCTCGCATTGGCAGGCGATCATGATCGAATCTAAAGCAGACAGCACTGCGATCGGTGTAGCTTGCAAACTTTGTTGCTGCTTGAACAGCTGTTCAATCTTTGCCTCGGCCAAGTCTTTGATACTAGAAGGCTTAGGTTTCGGGCCAGAGAATAGTTGACTATAACTCGTCACATAAACTTTCTCTCTGGACTCTATTTGCCTCTCAAGATCTTTACTAGCAATTTGGAAATACCCTACAAGTATAAACAACAGAACCGCAGCAGAAGCTGCGGTGGGCCACCAGAAAGTCCAAGCCGTTTCCTGGGCCTTTGGTTTAAAATCTCCCGTCATTAAATTTACCGCGGGAAAATGAGCAAACTCCCAATCAACAGTTGAGTTATTGATATCGGCGCCGTCTCGCAAATGCTCGGGAACCATGCTCGCATCAGGTAGAGAAATAGATAGTCGCGGAGGAGCGCTGGTGTCGTTTAAAATGGAGTCTACCAACGCCCAAGCAACTTCTGGGGTGGCGGCAAACCCGTCATTACTAGACTGACGCACTAACAATATCCCATCACGCCAGCCAATACTCAGAATTCCTGACTCCCAAGGGAGCGCCATAAAATCTGGCGCCATGGCTTGAGCAGAAACACCGGCATTTTCTGCAACGCGAATCCACTCAAGCATGTCTTGCCGGCTAACGGCCATTATCTGTATTTTTTCATCATCTCGACCTGCAACAACAAAATGCATCTCACCTACAGGCTGCAAAACTCTGTCTTCAAGCATCCATGGAAGTAGTTCAGCCCACTTGCGTTGGGGTGCGGTTGGAATGTCCACAGAATGTAGACTAATAGCCTCCGATGGTACCCATAAGGTCATAGGCTCGGCATTCGCTCCAGCCACGGACTTCAAAGGGTCAGTGAGATCACTGAAACGTTGATCAAGGTTGAAGAGGTGATCGACACTCATTTTAAATTATATCTCCATCATCATACAGGCAGGCTGTACTATATTACGTTCAATGTCGATTTGCTGATCTAGATCACTCTCTTTATCTTTTGCTGCAAACATTTTTTCGATTTCAGATAAATCAGCTTTGCTGGGTACTACCGAGGGAACCACCGTTATTTCTCGAGCAATAACGTCTAGCTTAAACAACGGCCAACTTCCAGATCTCTTCATTATACTGGTTACTTCGATCTCTGCCTCACCAATTTCCGCCTTTAGATAAAGCTTAAAGTGCGCTGTAGCGACCGAAACTAAATCTTGATGCCATATCTGCTTGGCCTTTTCAATCGTCTTGCCTTTGCTATCCAAAACAACCAGTCCTAAGTAATTTTCGACGTGATCTTCAAAAGTATCAATATCACTAAAAGGTCGACCTTCAACCACGGCATCTACAAACTGTTGGCCGAAGCTTCCACCAAGGGCTAATAACAGTTCGCTAGATGCAGTGTTAATGTTAATCGGTGTGCTTACCATAGGGCCGGAAGTCTGGGGGCCTGTTACCGGCAGCGCGGAAATCCAAGGCAATAACATTTGAACCTCCTGAACATTATAACCCGCTATATCTGCTAGCTCAGAGGCATCACTAATTTCATCATTTAGCACCATCCGCGGAGGTTCGAAACTTTCATAATCAGGCTGCTCAGCACCCCAACTGCTGGTAACTGCTGAGTCTCCATCAACCCAATCGATAATAGTCGCTGCTCTAGCTGGACTGGTTGGAATTTCAAACAGATTGAGTAGATTTAACCATGTCTTAACAATATTCATGTTTTCTAACTGGTTAAGATCTGCTTGCAGTGATCGTTTTGAGCCTTGTCCTTGAGAGCCATAGAATCGAAAATTATTGACGTTAATCTTGCTCTGCAAGTCACTAATACAGCCAGTGAGTGTGCCACCCTCAACTGGCAGTAGCGGCAAAGCTTGAGCCCAAATTTCGCCATAATGGTCTGATTGATTAGGTTGCCCACCTGTTGGATCTTCAGCTAACAACTCCATTGCCCAGCCCTCTCCGCTCAGAGCAATCAGCAGTGCTTGATCACTGTGCAATGATGCCATAGCCTGAGATACTTCAATTTGGTGGCGATAAAATATATTTGACAGAATCATTGTCACCGCAAGAACCAGAATCATTGCCGCGAGAAGAGCAACACCTCGTTGCTTTTTAGCCTTGGCACTAATCACTTACCACCCCAGGAAATAGCCTCGAGGTCTCTACTTCATTTTCAGTAATTATGGTTACACTGATCATTCGAGGCAAAGCTTTGTCCGTTTGACGTGAGTTCAGTGGAGGCCAGTCAACCGAATAATTACCATTTCCATCCAGATGATTAAACTCTACGTCTTGAACTTTATCTAGCAGGATTAATGTCGTTCCATCACTCTGTCGAGGAGATTCAGTAATCGCCCATGATGTTCGTATCAACTGATCATCTTTGTTAATTGTATAATTAACTCGTCTCATGCCACTGGGGTTTGTTCTAAGCATTGGGCCACCACCGCGACTAAAACGAACACCAAAATCACTAGGGTTAGTCAGGTAAGCGCCCTCTATATCACCCAATCCGTCATGAAATCGTCGTGGTCTTATATGCATTAAATCTCGGCCAATAATTTGCCACGCCCTTTGTAATTGCGCCTCACTTGCCACTCCACTTCGACTGCGCTCGTTAACTTTGGTAACCACTTCGACTGCCTGATAAGACATTACTGAAATAACTGCCAACAAGGCCAGTGACACGATTGCTTCAATCAACGTGAATCCGGACTCCCTGTTAGCGATTTTTTTCACCATTTACTTCCCGACTAGGTAGACCGCAAGAGAAGATTGAAAGTTGTCGCTCCCCTCCAGGCTAACCTGAACTTCATGACGATAAAGATCTTGGCCCATGGCTTTCTCAACTTTTATTTCCCAACGCCAGTCTTGCCCTCCTTGGGTGTCCACTCCTTTAGTTTTGAGTGAGTCCCCTGGACTTCTAGATGCCAGCTTTTGAGAGTACTGGTAGCTGTCCATTAGGTGATTCCAAGCCACCTGATTAGCCAGAATACGGTCTCTAATACGCAGTCTTTCATCGGCGTATTGATGAACCGCGAAAAGAGTGCTGCTAAGAACAAGACTGAGTATAAAAAGCGCCATGACTACTTCAATGAGCGTGAAGCCACGACTATTTGTTCTCATCGGGATGGCTCCACCAGTTCCATAATGATGTTGTTTGTAGTGTCGTCCCATTGATAATTGAAAGCATTTTTATAGGCATTAAAAGACAACTGCATGACCCCTTCAGGCTCAACATACCCATCGGGAAGAAATGCAATCTCGGGTAGTAAAAAATCTTCTTCCTCCACCTCTTCAATCTCTCCGCGCTGATTAATCTGGGGAAGCACCGATCGGCTTTGTACAATTAATTCATCTGCTTCAATGGACTCCATATCCCACGTAATAGTGCCATTGTGATCTAGTACAAAGGGTTCAGGCGACAGCACTTCAACCCAGCGTTTACGGTAATAAATCACCGGTTGTAATTCGATGGTGGCCTGGGATTCCTCTTCAATTTTAGCGATAAGCCCATAGGCTGCTCCTTCGAGAGATGACCGCTGAGCTATCTGTTGCAACCAAATAAGAAGTTTTTCAGCCTCTGCAGGATAACGACGATCAGATGATTGATTGATCGCCAAGATGCTTGCCAAAGCTAATATGACGACAATTGCCACTACAACAAGTAATTCGATAAGGGTAAAACCCTCGGAGTGTTTCATAGGTTACTCTGTTCCAGGCATTGGTATTAAATCATCAAAGTTTCATTCATTGACATTCCAGCTACCCCAATCTGCATTGGAATCTGTACCACCCTGGATATTATCGGCACCAAGAGTAAATACCTCCACTGGCTTGCCATGAGTACCAGGGTTTGCGTATCTGTAGTCTTGTTTCCAAGCGTCTTTCGGTATAGCTTCAAGGTAGGGTCCATTCCAACTAGTCCCCCCAGACCCTGAGGGGGCAATTACCAGAGCCTGCAGCCCCTGAGATTGCGTTGGATATCGGTAGTTGTCCAAACGGTAGAATTTCAGCGCACTTTCGATCTGGCGGATATCTGAGGCCGTCCTCGCTTTCTCCGCCTTGGACACCTGATTGAACAAAGTAGGGGCCAGCATTGCGCTCATGATTGCCATGATTGCCACAACGATCATCATTTCAATGAGCGTAAAGCCAGTTTGTTTGTTTGACATATTCATTTTATATCCTCTTAACCAGACCTTTTTATATCGTATTATTCATGTCCATTATGGGTAGCATGATAGCGGCCACAATGCCCAAAATCATTGCTCCCATTATCAGAATCAAAATGGGATTTAATAGCTTTAAAAATACTTCCACTGCGTTATTTAGACGTGCTGAGTAATATTCTGCGACGCGCAACAACATTTTATCAAGTTCACTGGAGGCCTCTCCACTACCCACCATGTGTACTAAAAACCCACTGCCTTCTAGATTATCTTCTAGAGCTTTGTGAAGGCTGGTTCCCTGACGCATAGCTTCAGTTATACGATCGAACCTACTTTGTAGTGCAAGATTACTGACCACCGCAGACGATATTTTTAAAGCAGCCAACGCAGGCACACCACTACTGAGGAGCACCCCTAAATTTCGAGACCAGTCAGAGATATCAGCCATACGCACCCAACGCCCCATACCCGGCGTGCTCAGAATCATGGAGTGCCAACGCAACTTTAATTCCGGCCTTTTCATTGCCTGGTTAAAGACCAGTATTGTCAGCATCACAAACCCCACAATGAACAAACCATAGTTCTGAGTAAAATTACTAATAGCGACGACAACCTCAGTGATCCAAGGCAAGTCACGCTTTGAGCTTGCAAAAACCGCCGTGATTTTAGGTACTACCCAGACCATCATAATCGATACCATAATGATCGAGACGCTGATTAATGTCACAGGATAAATTAACGCACGGGTGACCGTTTTACGATTCTCGGCACTGGTTTCTAACTCTTCAGAGAGACGTAACAAAATTTTATAGAGATGCCCTGTCTCCTCTCCCACACCCACACCAGCGACGATACTTTCAGGTATTTTATAGGGTGAGCGCCTCAGGGCCTCAGAAAAACTACGCCCCTCAGTAATTTCACTGCGCCAGCTCTCCACTAACCGTCTTTGCTTATCAGTTTCTGCCTGCTCTATGGTCATGCGGAGAGATTCTTCAAGGGGCAATCCTGATTGAATTAAAATTGCCTGCTGGTGAAGCAGTAGAGACAGATCGAGATTATCAACCTTGGCCTCGCGCCCTCGTCTTGAACTCTTACCACTAGCTTTTTTACTGACCTCATCCAAGGTAGAAGGTAATAACTTTTTATCCTTTAGCTGTCGTCGCGCCTGACGCTCAGAGTCGGCAGAAATAACCCCGTTAACTAATTTTCCGGCAGTGTTATACGCTGAATAATCAAAAGTTGGCATCGTAGCTACACGCTGGTGACACGAAGAACTTCTTCGATAGTGGTCATGCCATCACGCACAAGACTGAATCCCGCCTCGCGAATACTTGGAACATGCTCTCGAATTTTAGATTCTAATTCGATTTCGCCAGCATTTTCATGTATCAAGGTTTGCAGCTGAGCATCCACAGAAACTAGTTCAAACAGGGCTTGGCGGCCTGCGTAACCAGTACTGTTGCACTTTTCACAACCAGCACCCTCATATATTTTGTAGCCTACTTCCAATTTTAAAAGATCTCGATTAAATTCATTAGGCTCAACCGGCTGGCGGCAGTGATGACAGAGCTTTCGCAACAAACGTTGAGATAAAATGCCACGAATAGTGGACGCCAATAAGAAGCTGTCTACCCCAAGATCTTGAAGTCTTGTGATAGCACCAGCCGCTGTATTAGTGTGCAGGGTAGATAGCACCAAGTGACCTGTTAAACTTGATTGAGTGGCAATCTCAGCCGTCTCTCCATCACGGATCTCTCCAATCAGAATAACATCTGGGTCCTGTCTCAGAATCGCCTTCAAACCACGAGCAAAAGTCATACCTGCGCGCAAATTAATTTGAGTTTGGCTAATTCCAGGAAGATCATATTCAACAGGGTCTTCAACCGTCATAATATTGCGTCCCTGACGATCCATTTGCTGTAGAGCAGCATACAAGGTGGTGGTCTTTCCGGAACCTGTTGGCCCTGTCACCAAAATAATGCCATGAGGCCGACGAATTAAATCATCTAACTGAGCAGAGGTCGCAGATGGCATACCAAGATCATCCACCTGGAGTTTACCAGCGTCTTTATCCAGCAGACGCATTACCACGCGCTCGCCATGACTTGAAGGCATCGTAGAAATCCTTAGATCAATGCTGCGACCACCAAGCTTGACGCTCATCCGTCCATCTTGAGGCAGCCGCTTCTCGGCAATATCTAATTTTGACATCACTTTGATACGAGAAATAAGTAAGGGGGTAATCTGTGCGGACGGACTCAACACAGTACTCAGCACACCATCCAGTCGGAAACGCACCAATGACTCTTTTTCATAGGGCTCGATATGAATATCCGAGGCATTTTCTTTTAATGATTCAGCCAAAATAGCATTGAGTAATCGAATGATAGGAGCATCATCTTCAGAATCTAACAAATCACCCGTATCTTCAAGATCGGCCGCGGCTGACTCCATATCAACAAAGTCTTTAATATCTTCCATCACCGATTCAGAAGAATTTTTTCTGCCACTATAAATCTCTGACAGCATTTTATCGAAAACTTTGCTATCAACTCTGCTAATCGAAGAGAACCCGTTATTTATGCGACTAACTTCAGTAATCGCCCACTGACTAGCATCAGGAGACAGTACAAGATCACCCTCAGATTCACGCACTAACAACCCGTTACTTCGAGCAAATTCGAAAGGGAGTAATTTAGCGTTTGGTTGTGCCATCTTTAAATCCTTGAAAAAAGCAGCGGCCTGCAGTCTGATCATTTCGCCGCACACCGTAAAACACTAGACCGTGCTAAACCTGCCAATTAGACAGGGATCACAAATCTGCAGAGGGCTTTCCACCAACCATGGATGGAAACGGAAACGGACTCACATTACCCCCGCTGGCCTGAGTGATTTTTCCAGCACCTTCTTTTTCAACTTCATCAATGCGAACGATAGATTGCATGGGGATGAAGCTTCGCTTTATATCCGAAAACTCATTCTTGAGCTTCTCTTCCGCTGGATCCACTATCATCTGAGAACGCTCACCAAAGATAAATTCCTCAACCTCCAAAAAGCCCCAAAGGTCGCTTTGAAAAACGTGACGAGCATAGATCTCGTAAACTTCCCCTTGGTTAAGAAAGGTAATTCTGTAAATAGGTTCACTGGCCATGGATTTTCTCTGCATTACACGCCTAAAAAGAATAAATATAATATCATAATCAACCCTAATAACATCGCAAAATGTTGCGCAATAGGTACTCAGAGCTATAATGCGCGAACTTTAAAGACAAAAGCCTTAGCAATGCAGCAGAAGCCTGTTAAAAAACTCCATATCGTCACTCATGGCTGCCAGATGAATGAGTACGATTCTGCTCGCATGCGTGATCTGCTCGGCGAAAGCCACCATATGGTAGCTACGGATAATGCTCAAGATGCTGATGTTATCCTGCTTAATACGTGTTCAATCAGGGAAAAGGCTCAAGAAAAAGTGTTTCATCAACTTGGTCGATGGAAACACCTCAAAAAAGCCAACCCTGATCTAGTGATTGGTGTTGGTGGGTGTGTCGCCAGCCAAGAAGGTGAAGCTATTGCTAAAAGAGCGCCCTTTGTAGATGTTATATTTGGCCCACAAACCCTCCATCGTCTGCCTGAGATGATGGAATCCCGAAAATCTGATGGTACTGTAATTGTGGACATCAGTTTTCCTGAAATTGAAAAATTTGATCGGCTTCCAGAACCTGAGGCTGATGGTGCTAGTGCCTTTGTTTCCATTATGGAAGGTTGCTCTAAGTACTGCACATTTTGTGTAGTCCCCTATACTCGGGGAGAAGAAGTTAGTCGCCCGGTAGCAGATGTTCTCGCTGAGATCACTTCACTTGCGGATCAGGGTGTGCGAGAAGTTAACTTGCTCGGTCAAAATGTGAATGCCTATCGGGGAGACATGCCAGACGGAAGCATCTGTGATTTTGCCGAACTTATCCCTTTTGTCGCCAGTATCGAAGGTATTGATCGTATCCGCTATACAACGTCCCACCCAGTGGAGTTCTCTGACGCTTTGATTGATGTTTATGCTCAAGTACCAGAATTAGTTAGCCACCTGCACTTGCCGGTACAAAGTGGGTCAGACAAGATTCTTATGGCAATGAAACGAGGTCATACAGCCATCGAATATAAGTCTAAAATTAGACGCCTTAGAGAGTTGCGACCTGATATAAGCATTTCTTCTGACTTTATCATTGGCTTTCCTAACGAGACTGATGAAGACTTTGCTGCAACGATGAAATTGATCGAACAAGTTGGTTTTGATACTTCATTTAGTTTTATCTACAGCGCAAGACCTGGCACACCCGCAGCTGATATGACAGACAATATTTCTGATCGGGTAAAAAAGGAACGACTGAAAATCCTCCAAAGCCGTATTAGCCAAAATGCATTTGAAATAAGTCGAAGAATGGTGGGCTCTAAACAAAATTTGCTAGTAACCGGTGTTTCAAAGAAAGATCCCGGACAACTCCAAGGGCGAACTGAAAATAATCGCGTCGTTAATTTTCGCTGTTCCGATCAGAGCCTCATCGGACAATTTGTAGAAACAATTATTACTGAGGCTTTGCCCAACTCCCTCCGAGGCCAATTGGCATAAGAGACTTTGATGAACTTTAGGTTAGAAAAATAACCTTTTCATTTGGCTTAACTCACTGTCGTTCCGATCTTTGCATTCCGAACCACTAAAAAAGAGTTTACGCTGATCCCTTGATCGAGCTATGCTAAGAATAGTTAACAATTATAAAGGCGCTAATACACCCCTTGAAACAACTGGAAAGTCAGTCTTCTGCTTTTAATATCACCCTTGAGCCAAATGATGCTCACCGGCTTGCCTCACTCCGCGGTCAATTTGATGATAATTTGCACCTAATCGAGCAGCGACTTAAAGTTGAAATACGCTCCCGAGACAACTTCTTTGCAGTCTTTGGTGATGAAGACGATGCAAAGCATGCTATTGATGTCATCTTTAACCTTTACCAAGAGACAGCTCACTACAGCGATGTGACACCTGAAGAGGTGCACCTCCATCTCCGCCAATTTGAGAGACCAAAACCTATGGATCAATCTGCACACAGTGTTCAATCCGTCAATGATATTGATAATTTTTCAATTATTCGTACTAAAAAAGGAAATATTAAACCTCGAGGAATTAACCAGCAACGTTATGTTCGGTCGATACAAACCCATGATATTAACTTTGGTGTTGGTCCAGCGGGCACAGGTAAAACTTACCTGGCAGTCGCCTGTGCCGTGGAGGCATTACTTAGAGACGAAGTAGAGCGTATTTTGTTGGTGCGGCCAGCGGTAGAGGCCGGTGAAAGATTAGGGTTTTTGCCGGGTGATCTTGCACAAAAAGTAGACCCCTACTTACGACCACTTTATGACGCTCTGCATGAAATGCTAGGGTTTGAGACGGTTGCAAAATTGCAGGAGAGGAATGTTATTGAAATTGCTCCATTAGCCTATATGCGTGGACGTACCCTAAATGGCGCCTATATTATTTTGGACGAGAGTCAAAACACCACGCGCGAACAAATGAAAATGTTTTTGACGCGTATTGGGTTTGGCTCCACGGCAGTCGTCACAGGTGATATGTCTCAAATTGATTTACCAAGAGGCGTTAGCTCGGGTTTAGCTCATGTTTGTGATGTTTTAAAAGATGTTGAAGAAATCAGCTTCACTCACTTTGAATCGCGCGATGTGGTTCGCCATCCGATAGTGCAAAGTATTGTCGATGCCTATGATGCCTTTGAAAAAGATCACTAACTAATCTAACTATGGCTATTTTAGTAGATATTCAAAGAGCCTGGACGTTGCAGGAAACACCTGGTGCCGCAAGTATTGAATCTTGGGTTAATGCCGCTTTAGGTAATCGAACAGGTCCATTTGAGCTCAATATTCGAATTGTTGATCAACAAGAAAGTGCCCAATTAAATTTTCAATATCGGGGTAAAGAAGGTCCCACTAATGTACTTTCATTCCCCTTTGACGCAGTCACCCCAGAGCCTATGCCAATACTAGGAGACCTAGTTATCTGTGGTCCTGTAGTGTTAGAAGAAGCCAAAGAGCAAAATAAAAAAAATGATGCACACTGGGCGCATATGGTTGTGCATGGCGTATTACACTTGTTAGGCTATGACCATTGCGTAGATAATGAAGCAAAGGAAATGGAAACATTAGAGAGAGCGATTTTGCGCGGCCTAAATTACCCAGATCCCTACATTGAAATAACTGAGCATAATTGAGTTAACCATGAACGACGAATCCTCATCGACGAACACTTCAGAGACGTCATTGCTGAAAAAAATTACTCGTATATTCTCTCCTAACCCAACTAGCAGCGATGAAGTCGCTGACATGCTGCGGAGCGCTGAGAACGAGTCTATTATTGATGCTGGTGCACTTCAAATTATGGAGGGTGCTCTAAAGGTATCCGATCTTCAGGCCCGGGAAATAATGATCCCTCGCTCACAAATGA
>Ga0206124_10000006_pt1 | contig 209466 bp, 192 predicted proteins | sample Helgoland_Spring_3_FD_148671 | JGI IMG/M metagenome (GOLD analysis project Ga0206124, IMG submission 148671) | Pelagic subsurface seawater microbial communities from Kabeltonne, Helgoland, North Sea - Helgoland_Spring_Bloom_20160321_2 | ecosystem: Environmental > Aquatic > Marine > Epipelagic... | reverse complement strand
GTTGTAGGAGGTAATATTGGTAAACTATTATAAGGTATATTTCTATTAAATTTTGTCATTTTAAATAAGGGTACATATTACTCACGTAATCTTAACGAGGGTAAATATACTAAAAATTTACCTTTATACTGCTAATAGATGTAATTATTACGTTCAATAAACAGATCATAAAAAAATTAGGCGTTACGAATTACTATAGTAATCAGGAATTATTTGATATTTTATCAAAATACTTGATGTCCTTAGAAATGTATAAAAAGTCGATTTTTTGAAAAAAATTACCAAAATTTTCAAAACTGATTTTCCAAGTTTTTTTAATTGATTAGGTTTTGTGGAGAAAACAGTTCGGGATTGAAGAAAATATCTGAATCCCCTTTTATAACACCTAAAAACGTTTAAGCAAGTTGGGATACGGGAGTCCGGCCGGGGGTCCCCTCATACTATATTAATGTGCCGATAACAATAATACTAATCACCATCGTGATGGTGATCCATTACAAAATATTATCCGCACAAGAAAATTACAGCGAGCTCAGTAACATTTAAGTTAATTCATCTGAGATTTTAATTGGCAAGAAGGAAATTAAATCAAGATTTAAAATACTCTTTTGAAAAGAAAATTAAATTAAAAGAAAACTTGTTGTACGAAATAGATTCAGGTATTATCGTTAGTAAAAGCTATATGGAAAGTATAAGAAACTTAGTTTTTTGTAATTCTCCAGGTAAAGAAGATGTTACCATGAAATTATTTTCAAGAATCATGAAAAAATACATTGACTAACTAAAACAATGTAGTTTAAGTATTCATTGCTTATTCTGTTTTGATGTAATATATTTGAAAGCTTATAGATATAAATATGATATTAATTGCAGACGGAGGTTCTACAAAAGCAGATTGGATAGCCTTAAATACAAATAAAGAAGAAGTTTTTAGAACCAGAACCTTAGGGTTAAATCCTGCTGTTGTTGCTGAGACCGAATTGCGGAATAGAATCATTAACATGTTTCAGTTAATGCAAGTGAAAGAAACAGTGAAAGAAATTCATTTCTATGGGGCTGGTTGTGGAACACCAAAACCCGTTGCAATTTTAAAAACGTTGTTGGAATCTATTTTTGTAAATGCCAAGATATTTGTCTCAGAAGACTTGTTAGCTGCAGTGTATGCATCTTCTGGAGATTCTGAAGCAATTGTATGTATTTTAGGGACTGGATCTAACAGTTGCTTTTACGATGGTAAAAACGTACACGTAACCTCACCATCTTTAGGATATACAGTTATGGATGAAGCCTCTGGCAACTATTTTGGAAAAATTTTATTGAGAGATTTTTACTATCACAAAATGCCTAAAACAATTGCGAAAGCGTTTGTAAAGCAATTTGATTTAGAGGTTGACGAGGTTAAGTTTAATTTGTATAGACAGCAGAATCCGAATATGTATTTAGCAACCTTTGCAAAGTTTATGTTCGATTTTAAAAATGAAAAGTACATTCAAAAAATGATCAAAAAAGGATTTGAAGCTTTTTTTGAATATCGAATTTTACCTTTTCAAAAAAGTGTAGATATTCCGATCTATTTTATAGGATCTATCGCTTTTTATTTTAAAGATATATTAGATGTTGTAGCTTCAAAACACAACCTTAAAATTACGGACGTTATTCATAGGCCTATTGATAACCTTGTTGCATATCATAAGAATAAATTATGAGATTTATCGAAAAGGCTTATATTAATTTATGTGTAGATAAGTAAGATTGCAGCAACAAACCAACTGTCATTCCTGCCTTTCGACTCCGCTCAAGATAAACTTCGGTAGGAATTTTGTCATTAATAATGCTATATACATAGAGATTTCTCGACTTCATTTCTTTTCTCTCCATTTCGCTCGAAATGACAGTAAGGTGTCATCTCGACCTTGTGGAGAGATCTATATTAATTCTTGTAGATTTCTCGACTTCATTTCGTTCCACTCCATTTCACTCGAAATGACAGTTTTACGTAGTTTGAGTTTTGGTTGTTCAATAATCAATACTATTTGTTTGAGAGTTGTTACAATGTCATCTCGACCCTGTGGAGAGATCTCACTTCAGTATTCCTATTACAAATACACAGCCTGCAACTCTTTATTTCTTAACTTTTTCTTGATAAAAAGTTACAAACCTGCCTGCCGGCAGGCAGGAATCAAACCCTGCCACAGGAAATTCTTGCGGATCCTTCACTATCAACACTTCATGCATAAAGCTCCGCTTTGCACTTCCGTGTTTTCGCTCTTTATTTCTTTGACCGACTGACTGCTTAAAAATGTATTGCTAAATAAAAAGATGATAAGATTCACTAAATCCAAATGTCCATAATCGTTGCAGACGAGCTTCAATAAGAGATAAATGCGAAGCAGCAAAAGCTGTTTGAGGCTTTAGCCGAGTTCTTTTGGAGCAGCTTTTTTCTCGTTAATTGAACGTCGAAACGTAAAGGACTAGACTTTTTTGGTTCTTTTTTCGGCAATGGAAAAAAGAATAAGAGATTACTTCGTAGGTATTCTCCTTATAATTTCGACATAACGAAGCATGACAGAGACGATTTTTATTCTTTAACTTTTTCTTGATGAATACTTCGACATGCTCAGCACAGGCGTTACAAACCTGCCTGCCGGCAGGCAGGAATCAAACCCTGCCACAGGAAATTCCTGCGGATCCTTCACTATCAACACTTCATGCATAAAGCTGCGCTTTGCACTTCCGTGTTTTCGCTCTGTATTTCTTTGACAGGATGCCTTTAATAAAATACAGAAATTTATATCAGCATCTAACTCGGCATCTATACTTTTTCGCTATAAAACAACAAGTCCTTTAGCAAGGGATGAAGCAGTGTCCAAAGAGTGAAACGGTCTGGGCGCGGAGGATAAAAGGAGTTGGTAGTTTTAACGTAAAAGAATGAAAGCCTAGATTTTTGGTTCTTTTCAGCGATGGAAAAGAACAGAATAAAAATTTTTTTCTCTTTATATAATATTCATTTATTAAATAATAGCTTAAAATGAACGAAATAGAAAAAACATCTCTTTATGTCTTTTAACTTTTTCTTGATAAAAAGTTACAAACCTGCCTGCCGGCAGGCAGGAATCAAACCCTGTCATAGGAAATTCCTGCGGATCCTTCACTATCAACACTTCATGCATAAAGCTCCGCTTTGCACTTCCGTGTTTTCGCTCTGTATTTCTTTGACAGGATGCTTACAATCTATATGAAGAACAAAACATCAGTATCAAACACGGCACCTATACTTTTTTGCTTAAAACCTGTACCGAACTTGATTCGGTATTTTCGGCAATGGAAAAAAGAACATAACCATTGAGAATCTTTCAATCATAATAATTTAATCTCTCTCTTAACTTTTATCTATAAGATTACTTCGTCGAAACCTCCTCGTAATGACGTTGCTTAATATGTATTGTCATTCCTGCCTTTCGACTCCGCTCAAGATAAACTTCGGCAGGAATCTTATCATTATAAACATCACCCTAGAGATTTCTCTATTCCGCTTCGCTCTAACTGTCTGTCGAAAGACAGGCTCGAAATGATGGTACAATGTCATCTCGACCCTGTGGAGAGATCTATATTAATTCTTGTAGATTTCTCGACTTCATTTCGTTCCACTCCATTTCACTCGAAATGACAGTTTTCGATTCGATAAAAATCAATTTATAAAATCTAAGATTCTCTCTAAAGCCATTCCTCTTGAGCCTTTGATCAATAGGTGTTGGTTTTTGAAAGGCGAATGCTCTAAATAGTTTTTTAGCAACTCAAATGATTGAAATTTTTTAAATTCGGTGGTTGTTTGATTAAACAATTCACCCACAAAAAGCACATTTTTTAAACCTAGTTTTTTACAGTAATCACAAATAAATTGATGTTCTTTTTCGCTATCTTTTCCTAGCTCAAACATGTCGCCAAGAATTGCAATTTTGGCATCCGATTTTAGTGCGCTAAAATTATCTAAAGCAGCTTTCATGCTTGTTGGATTTGCATTATAGGCATCTAAAATAATGATATTGTTGTTTTTTGTCTTTAGTATTTGAGATCTATTATTGGTGGGTTCGTAATTCTCTAAGGCATTTTTTGTGTTTTCTAAAGAGATGTTAAAATGTTCTCCAATGGTTATTGCTACAGCAATATTACTAAAGTTGTAATTTCCAATTAAATGTGTTTGTATACGTTCATTTTTAAATTGAATTTTTACAAACGGATTTGCATCTACAAACTCTACTGAATTACTGAGTGGAACGACATTCATTGCTGTTGTTTTTTCTACTTGAATTTTGTCATTTGTGTTTACAAAAACAGTTTTATGATTCTTTTTAAGATAGGTATACAATTCAGATTTTGCTTCAATAACGCCTTCAACACTGCCGAAACCTTCTAAATGCGCTTTTCCAAAATTGGTGATATATCCAAAATCAGGGTTCGCAATAGAACATAAGAATTCAATTTCTTTATGATGATTTGCGCCCATTTCTACAATGCCAAATTCCGTTTGTGGTGTCATTGAAAGAAGGGTTAAAGGAACTCCAATATGATTGTTTAAGTTTCCGGTTGTAGCCGTGGTTCTATATTGGGTTTCTAAGATGGCATTGATCAATTCTTTAGTGGTAGTTTTACCATTACTACCCGTTAATCCGATAATTGGAATGTTTAATGTTTTTCTATGATAACTAGCTAATTGTTGCAATGTTTCTAAAACATTATCTACTAAAATAATAGTATCTTTTGTTGCATATTCTTTTTCATCAACAATGCTGAATAAGGCGCCTTTTGAAATGGCTTCTTCTGCAAAAACATTCCCATTAAAGTTTTCTCCTTTCAAAGCAAAATAAAGGGTGTTTTTCCTAATTTTTCTAGAATCTGTATCAACACGATAATGTTGAGAATAAATCTTATATAATGTTTCGATATTCATTTTTTAAATATAAAAAACCTCATTGTAATATTGATACAATGAGGCAGTATTATTTTTTAAAAGAAAAAACTATCTACTAGGGTTTCTAGCTGTTTTTTTCTTGTATGTCATCGGACCAATTCTATCTGTTACACATCTAAAACCAATAAAATTAGTTGACATGTATTCTGGTAAATACCTTCTTTGAGCAGGATCTAGCCAATATTCTCTATCGCTCCAAGAAGCCCCTTTGTAAACTCTTGTGTTATCACTAATTAATGTAGATCTAAATTTAGAATCGTATTTAGTGACAATGTTTCCTAAGCTATCTCTTTCAATTTTAATCGCTTTTGGAGAGTTATACATTGATGGATTGTTATTAGAATCAGATTGAAAATATCTTGACGAGTTTTTATCTCCATCTCCTAAATTAGAGTTGTCACCTTTTGTGTAATTTCTTCTTAAGTAGGTATCGTTCTTTGTAACAGGAGTTGATTTTATAGTTCCTGGTAAATACAACGGAATTACTTTTCCGTTAGGTAATGTATCATACACAATAGAATTTTCATCAACAACAACAACCTTACCATCCTTACCAATCACTTTTTTAGAAAAGATATTCCCTCTAAAATAGTTCAAATCATTTGCTTCTGTATCAATATTGGGTCTGTAAACATCAGCAACCCATTCTGCTACGTTACCAGACATGTCATATAAACCAAAAGCATTTGGTGGATATGATTTTACCTTAATAGGAATGTCAGATCCATCGCTACTCCAACCAGCAATTCCACTATAGTTTCCTTTAGCTTGTTTAAAGTTGGCTAATTGATCCCCTTTGTATCTTTTAGATTTAGCTCTGGTGTATTTTCCTGCCCAAGTATATTTTTTTCTCCCTCTAATATTATTGTATTCTCTATTTTCTATGTTAGCTTTAGCTGCATATTCCCATTCAGCTTCAGTAGGTAAACGAAATTTCTGTGCTAAAATACCATCAGAAGAAGTAATATGTCTACCTGTAAAACTTCCTTTAGTAGGTCTAGACTCACCCTTTTTTCTAGGAACAGGCAATCCTTTTTTGTAGATCGTAGAATCACCATCAAATAATGCATAGGGTTTTTCTAAATACACTTCTGTGTCAAAAACATCTTTTCCATTAAAAGCAATTGAATCCATTTTCCAGATGTTGTTAATTACACCTTTATCCATTAAAATCTTTAAATTCACGGCATTTGTTCTCCATTTACAATATTGGTTTGCTTGTAACCAACTAACACCAACAACAGGATAATCTGCATAGGCAGGGTGACGTAAATAATTTTCTGAAAGTAAAGCTGTATTCCCTAATCCTTTTCTCCAAACCAAGGTGTCTGGTAAAACAGAAGTATAAATATGTTTAAATTTTGGATCTTCTGGAGGAAACACATCTTTAGTGTATTGCACAAACAACAAATACTCTGAGTTTGTTACTTCTGTTTCATCCATATAAAAAGAACGAATGTGCATGTTATTAGGAGTAGTATTCCAATCATACATGACATCATCTTGAACGCGGCCCATAGTAAAAGTACCGCCTTCTATAGCAACCATACCACTAGGTGGTTTATCGTCTTTAGAAGATTTTCCTTTAATATAGTTTCCGTAATCTGGATTGTTAAATTTCCATCCGGTTAATGTGGACGTATTTCCGCCACGAGATTTAGATTTACATTGTGTAAGCGTTAAACTAACAATTACTAAAAAAGAAAATTTTAATAAGTTTTTCATGTATCTTATTTAAATTTATTTAAGGGTTTTTATTAAGCATTGCAATTTACAATAATTATGTTTTCTACCAAGATAATTTACTTTTTTTAAAGCCTGCTTTATTTATTCAAATTATAAACGATTGTTTTTTCGCTTTATTATAAGTATTCTTGTATTGGCTTAAAATATCGTGCTAATTAGAGCGTTATTTTGATTAAGAAATGAGAAAAACAACATTCCTTTTTGTATTGTTTATGGGTTTAAGTACCATAACCTTTTCACAAACTACAAATTCAGTACTTTCTGCTGGAGAATGGTATAAGTTTTCTGTAGATACAACAGGTGTTTTTAAAATTGATGCTGCATTGCTTCAAAAAATGGGAATCAATACTTCACAAATCAACCCTAAAAACATTCGAGTTTATGGAAATGGAGGCGCAATGTTGCCGCAAAAAAATAGCGATTTTAGGTATGCTGATTTACAAGAAAACGCTATTTATATAGAAGGAGAAGACGATGCTGTTTTTAATGCGGATGATTTTATTCTGTTTTATGCAAAAGGCCCTCACGATTGGGATGTAAATCCAAACCTTGAAGCGGCAACGCATCGACAAAATATTTTTTCAGATAAAGCCTATTATTTTTTAACCATCGCTCAAACAACCGGAAAAAGAATTTCAGCGATCCCAGATGTTCCCGGCACAGCTACAAAAACCATCACTACTTTTGATGACTTTGTCTTCTACGAAAAAGAAACTAGAAACTTATTCGCCGTCGGAACTCAATGGTTTGGGGAAGATTTTAGTGTAGAAAATGTTCAAAATTTTACAGTAGACTTTAGTTCTGTTGTTGTAAATTCTCCTATAAAAGTAACTGTAGGCGGAGCAGCAATTTCGGCACTTTCATCAACCATGGAGGTAAAGGTAAACAATCAAAATGCCTTTTCAATTAGTTACCCTGCTGTTACTAGCGGGTCATTAACCTTGGGTTGGCCTAATTTTAATTCTTCTCAGCTACAAGTAAGTTCTTCTAATTTAGACATCTCTATTACCTATAACAACAATGGAAATCCTGGTGCAAAAGCCTACTTAGATTATATAGAAGTGGTTGGAAAAAAACAATTAACAGCTACCAATCAGCAGTTTTCTTTTCGGAGTTTTGAAGCTTTTAAATCAATCGGAATTGTAGAATATCAACTGCAAAATGCCACAAATATTTCTCAATTGTGGGATGTTACAGATCATATCAATCCGAAAAGGATTTCGAATGTGTCAAACGGAAGCAATTTTACATTTAAAGCAAATGGTGGGACTTTAAATGAATACATTGTTTTACATCAGGCAGATTATTTTACGCCAGAAGTAGAAAGTAATTCCTTGGTGAAAAACCAAAATTTGCATGCGGTAAAAGACATTAACTATATCGTAATTACCAACGAAGAATTGTTTTCTCAAGCACAACGTTTGGCAGACTATCATCAAACTAATTCTGGGCTTACAACAAGAGTAGTACAACTTTCAGAAATATATAATGAGTTTGGTTCAGGTTCTCCAGACATTACCGCGATAAGAGATTTTATCAAACAGGTGTATACTACAAACACCAATGCTTCAAGCAAATTAAATTACGTTTGTTTTTTTGGTGATGGTTCTTATGATTATAAAGACAGAATAACAGGCAATACAAATATTGTTCCTGTTTTTGAGTCTTTTCAAAGTTTTAATTTGGCAACTTCGTATGTTACAGACGATTATTTTGTGATGTTAGATTCCAACGAAGGAAGTATGCTAACAACAGATACTATTGACGTTGCTTCTGGTAGAATTCCGGTTTCAACTGTGCAACAAGCAACAGAAGTTGTAGATAAAATTTTAAGTTATTACAATACGTCAACTTTTGGAGATTGGAGAAACACCATCACCTTGATTGCAGATGATATTGATGAAACTGGAGAGGAAACATTACAGTTAGGTTTAGAGAGAATTGCAGATTCTATCAAAAAAAACAAACCAGTTTTTAATGTCAATAAAATTTATGCAGATGCTTTTAAACAAGAAAACTCCTCTGGCGGCGAACGATATCCGCAAGTAAATTTAGCGTTGACAAATGCGATAGAAAAAGGAACTTTAGTGCTAGATTATTTTGGTCATGGAGGTGAAGATGGTTTTGCAAGTGAGCGAATTCTAGAAGTACCCCAAATACAATCTTTAAATAACAAAAAAGCATTACCCTTATTTATAACGGTAACCTGTGAGTTTTCTAGATTTGACAACCCTTTGAGAACAACGGCAGGTGAGTTGGTTTTATGGAATAAGAATGGTGGAGCAACCAGTTTAATTACTACCACAAGAGAAGTTTTTATATCTACAGGGCAAAATTTTAATGAACGTTTGTTGAAAATTTTACTGCAATTTAATAATGAAGATTTATCAATTTCAGAATCGTTAATGGCAGCGAAAAATGGTTTCTCAAGCTTTCAGAAATTCTTTATTTATTATTTGGGTGACCCAGCAATGAAATTAGCAATTCCAAAGCCAAACATTCAAATAACTAAAATGAATGGTATAGGCATTACGCAATCGTTAGATACCTTAAAAGCGTTATCTAAAGTAAGTTTTGAAGGAATTGTAACCGATAATTCAAATCAAGTGTTAAGCAACTTTAATGGTACATTATCGACTACGGTTTTTGATAAGCCCATAAATAAGACCACCTTAGACAATGATAATTTTGGTATTAAAATGAATTTTGATTCTAGAGAAAGTAAATTGTTTAGAGGAAAATCTAGTGTTACAAATGGAGCCTTTAAATTCGATTTTATTGTTCCAAAAGATATCAAAGTTGAATATGGAAAAGGAAAATTAAGTTTCTATGCTTCCACTGCAAATGAAGATAAATCTGGAGCAAATTTTGATGTTGTTGTTGGAGGTATAAATCCGAATGCAACTAGTGATACGGTTGGGCCAGACTTGTCAATTTATATGAATGACGAATCTTTTATTGAAGGAGGAAACACCAATACCTCTCCAAATTTAATCGTTTCCTTGTCAGATTTAAGTGGTATCAATACTTCGGTTACGTCTATTGGTCATGACATCGTCGCTATTTTAGATGGTGATCAGGCAAACCCTATTGTTTTAAACGATTATTATGAAACCGAATTAAATGATTTTACCAAAGGAAAAGTAGTCTATCAATTAAGAGATTTATCGGTTGGAAATCATACCATAAAAATAAAAGCTTGGGACACATATAATAATTCGTCAGAAGCAACGTTAAATTTCATGGTTGTTAGTGATAGCGGACTTGTGTTAGATAATGTATTAAACTATCCAAATCCGTTTGTAAATTATACAGAGTTTTGGTTCAATCATAACAAACCAAATGAACCATTAGAAGTGCAAGTTCAACTCTTTACCATTTCTGGTAAAATTATCAAAACAATTAATCAGACAGTACAAACTTCTGGAAACCTTTCTCGGAGTATACATTGGAATGGTTTAGATGATTTTGGGAATAGAATAGGAAAAGGAGTTTATATATATAAGTTAAAAGTAAAATCAACGATTAGTAATCAATATTCAGAGAAATATGAAAAATTAGTCATACTTTAGTCTCAATCTTGATTCAACCAAACCTAAAAGATCAAATGAAAAAAAGTTACGTATTACCTATAGTAGTCTTGTTTTTTATGGTGGTTAATACCATTCAAAGTCAGTCTAATTCAATAACAACAGCAGCCCCATTTTTATTAATTACACCAGATGCTAGAGCAGGAGGAATGGGAGATATGGGAGTAGCAACATCATCCGATGCTTTTTCTTTATTTCACAATCCATCTAAAATCGCATTCAATACAAATCAAATAAGTATTGGAGCCAATTATACACCATGGTTGCGCAACTTGGTTGATGATATTTTTGTGGGAGGATTGTCTTATGTGAACAGGTTTAGTGAAAATGCAGCTTGGGCTGTAGATTTTAAATATTTTTCTTTGGGTAAAATAGAATTAACAGATTCTAGTGGAAATCCAATTGGAACTGAAAATCCAAATGAACTATCGGTTTCTGGAGCTTATGCCTTAAAATTAAGTGAAACTTTTTCTATGGGAGTTGGGTTGCGTTATATTCATTCAAATTATAAACTGAGTGTTCAAAATCCGAATATCAAAGCAATCAACTCGTTTGCTGTAGATGTTTCTGGGTATTACAGATCTCCAGAAGAAAATTATGGAACCTTTAATGGTAGATATCGACTAGGGTTTAACATTTCTAATATTGGGCCAAAAGTATCTTATGTCCCAGGAAATGAAGATTTTATTCCGACAAACTTAAGATTGGGTGGAGGTTTTGATTTTATTTTAGATGATTATAATATTATCGGAATTAACATAGAAACCACCAAGTTATTAGTGCCATCTCCACAACCAGATAATTCTGATAAAGATAAAGGTTGGTTGTCTGGGATGTTTTCATCTTTTGGTGATGCACCAGGAGGCTTTAGCGAAGAAATAAAAGAATTTACCTATGCTCTAGGAGCAGAATACTTATATAACAAAGCCTTTGCGTTAAGAACTGGATATTATCACGAAAGTGAAATTAAAGGGAATAGACAATACTTTACAATGGGTGGCGGATTTAAAGCAAGAGCTTTTTCGTTAGATTTGTCTTACTTGATGAACGCCTCTAATGTAAATCATCCTTTAGAAAATACTTTACGTTTTTCATTATCATTTGATTTAGGGGAGATTTATGAAGATTATTAGTATCTTCGTTAGCACACCAGTTTACAACAACTATGAAAAAAATTGATGTAGTAGCTACTGCAACTATTTATGAAGATGTTTCAGAATTACCTTCAGATGTTCAAATACTAATGAATAAAGCGGTTGAAGCTCGAAATCAAGCCTATGCGCCCTATTCTAAATTTAAAGTTGGAGCAGCCTTGTTATTAGAAAACAATCAAGTTATTTTAGGGAATAATCAAGAAAATGCAGCCTATCCATCGGGAATGTGTGCAGAAAGAGTTGCTATCTGGAAAGCGGGTTCGGATTATCCAGGAGTTAAAGTAAAACAACTGGTTATTACTGCAAGTTCTACCAATACTAAAGTTGATAGACCTGTTGGACCCTGTGGTGCTTGTAGACAAACATTATCGGAATACGAAATAAACCAAAAAGAACCGATAGAAATTTATTTTATGGGAGAAGTTGGTAAAGTTGTAAAAACAGCATCGTTGTTGTCTTTATTGCCTTTTTCATTTGATAGCACTTATTTATAATGCAACAAGACATTTCTTCTAGAGAAGATATACATTTTATCATTACAGAATTTTATAAAAAGTTAATTTCTGATTCAGAAATGCTTCCTTTTTTTGAAGAAATAGTGCAACAAAATCACTTAGAAAAGCATATAGAGATCATCACAGATTTCTGGCAAGATATTTTGCTTCATACAAATTCGTATCAGAACAATGTTTTGCAAAAACACTTAGATTTTAATAAAAAAAAGCGTTTTAAAAAAGAACATTTTAAGAAGTGGTTGTTTTATTTACAAACTACAATTGATGCTTTTTTTGAGGGTCAAGTTGCTCAAAATATGAAAGATAGAGCCAATTCAATAGCTATGGTAATGCAAGTAAAATTGAAACTTTACGATTAGTTTAAATTATCTCTTTTATAATTCGTTTTTAGTAAAAATATCTAGAAATTTTATAAAATGCATAAAAATTAATAAAAGTATGTGCTATTTATATTTATACAAATTAAAATGTGTTTCTTTGTTTAGGTTAAACAAAATAGCAATTAACTTATTAGGATGATTAATTCAAAAATTACAGGGACTGGTTGTTATATTCCAACAATTATTCAAGGGAATGATGCTTTCTTAGAGCATGAGTTTTTAAATGAAGATGGATCTAAATTTGAAACGAGTAATAAAATAATTATTGAAAAGTTTAAATCTATTACAGGAATAGAAGAAAGAAGATATGCTTCTAGCAACTATTCAACTTCAGATTTGGCTTTTTTTGCTGCTCAAAAAGCAATTGAGACCTCGGGTGTAAATCCAGAAGAATTGGATTACATTATTTTAGCACATAATTTTGGAGATGTAAATAAGCCTGCAGGACAGAGTGATATTTTACCAAGTTTAGCTACCAGAGTTAAACACAGTTTAAAAATTGAAAATCCAAATTGTGTTGCGTACGATATCTTATTTGGATGTCCAGGTTGGATTGAAGGTATTATCCAAGCACATGCCTTTATAAAGTCAGGGATGGCAAAAAAAGTATTGGTTATTGGAGCAGAAACCTTGTCTAGAGTTGTAGATAAAACAGATAGAGATTCTATGATTTTTAGTGATGGGGCAGGAGCTTGTATTGTAGAAGCGCATGAAGATGATACCATCGGAATTTTAAGTCACGCTACTCAAACCTTTTCGAAAGAAGAAGCCTATTACTTGTATTTTGGAAAATCAAACGCTACAGATTCTTCAGAAGATGAAAAGTATATTAAAATGGATGGTCGTAAAATTTACGAGTTTGCTTTAAATCATGTTCCGAATGCAATGAAATCTGCTTTAGATAAAAGTGGTATAGCTATTAATGATGTGAAAAAAGTATTTATTCATCAAGCAAATGAAAAGATGGATGAGGCAATTATAAAACGATTTTACAGATTGTTCAAACAGCAAGTCCCAGAAGGAGTGATGCCAATGAATATCCATGAATATGGAAATAGTTCTGTGGCAACGGTGCCTACTTTGTTAGACTTGGTTTTAAAAGGACAGATAAAAAATCAAGAAGTTCAAAAAGGAGATGTAGTTATTTTTGCTTCAGTAGGTTCTGGAATGAACATCAATGCCATTGTATATCGTTTTTAACAGAAATTAAATACCTAGATTTTCGTTTTTTTAAGACACGAAAAAAAATGAAAATAGTTGTAAAAAAATCTAAATTCTTGTAGTATTTTTGCACATGCAACAACACAATGTACTTATATTAGATTTCGGTTCGCAATACACACAGCTTATTGCGCGTAGAGTTAGAGAGTTAAACATTTATTGTGAAATTCATCCCTACAACAATCCACCTAAAGATTTAACAAATTATAAAGCAGTCATCCTTTCTGGGAGCCCCTCTTCTGTTCGTTCAGAAGATCCACCGCATCCAGATTTATCAGAAATTAGAGGTAAAAAACCTTTGTTAGCTGTTTGTTATGGAGCTCAATATTTAGCTCATTTTTCAGGCGGTTTGGTTGGCCAATCGAACACCCGAGAATACGGAAGGGCAAACTTATCTTATGTAAAAGAGAATGAAGTTTTCTTTGAAAATATTACAACAGGAAGTCAAGTTTGGATGAGTCATTCGGATACGATTAAAGAATTACCTACCAACGGTTTGCGTTTAGCAAGTACAAATGATGTTGAAAATGCAGCCTATAAAATTGAAGGAGAACAAACATTTGCTATTCAGTTTCATCCAGAAGTATATCATTCTACAGACGGAAAAAAACTATTAGAAAACTTTTTAGTAAAAATTGCGGGTGTTGCACAAACTTGGACGCCAGATTCATTTGTTGAAAGTACAGTTGAAGCAATCAGAGAAAAAGTAGGCACAGAAAAAGTAGTCTTAGGGCTTTCTGGGGGAGTAGATTCTACCGTGGCAGCAGTATTATTACACAAAGCAATTGGAAAAAATCTACATTGTATTTTTGTAAACAATGGCTTACTTCGTAAAAATGAATTCACCGATGTGTTAAAGCAATATGAAGGAATGGGCTTAAACGTAAAAGGTGTAGATGCATCAGATCGTTTTTTAGATGCTTTAAAAGGATTAACTGATCCAGAAGCCAAAAGAAAAGCCATAGGAAAAGCTTTTATAGAAGTTTTTGATGATGAATCACATAAAATTGAAGATGCAAAATGGTTGGCACAAGGAACTATTTATCCTGATGTAATAGAGTCTGTTTCTGTAAATGGAGGACCATCAGCAACTATTAAAAGTCACCATAATGTTGGGGGATTACCAGATTTTATGAAGTTAAAAATTGTAGAACCATTACGAATGATTTTTAAAGATGAGGTAAGAAGAGTTGGGGCATCTATGGGAATTGATAAAGAATTGTTAGGTAGACATCCATTTCCGGGTCCAGGTTTAGGGATTCGAATTTTAGGAGATATCACAAAAGAAAAAGTAAGAATTTTACAAGAAGTTGATGCTATCTTTATAAACGGATTGAAAAAGAGCGGTTTGTATGATAGTGTATGGCAAGCAGGAGCAATGTTATTGCCAGTAAATTCTGTAGGAGTTATGGGCGATGAGAGAACTTACGAAAAAGTGGTCGCTTTACGAGCTGTTGAAAGTACCGATGGTATGACCGCAGATTGGGTAAATTTACCTTATGAATTCTTGCAAAAAACATCAAACGATATTATCAATAAAGTAAAAGGTGTTAATAGAGTAGTGTACGACATTAGCTCTAAACCACCTGCAACAATTGAATGGGAATAACATACTAAGCTGGCATATTTTATGTTATACTATACATAATAGCCAACGTTAGAATTTTTTCAAAAAGTAGAAATATATATTAGATGAAGCATTTTAAATTAGTAGTTCTTTTTTTCGTTTTTACCATTGCTATTTCTTGTGGACAGCAAAAAAAGTACATTACGTATAAAGTAAAGAAAGGTGAAACCATGCGAATGATCGCTAAAAAATTGGACATCGATACGAAAGATTTATTACGCTTAAACCCAGATGTTGGTAGAAGACCAAAACCAGATACAGAAATCTTTATTCCAAGTAAAAACTCACGTAATCTTATAGATATAAATGACACCCCTAAAGATCGTATCGTAAAAGATACTATTCAAATTGATAGTATCAAAAAATTAGATGATATAGAAGGTTTAGATGAAAAATATCTTTTACACACCGTAAGTAAAGGAGATACTTTTTATAGTTTAACTAGATATTATAATGTTTTAAAATCAGATTTATTAGCCTTAAACCCAACCTTATCAGAAGGATTAAAGTTAGGAGCTATTATAAAAATTAAAGAAAGAGTTGAAGGAGAGAAATTGGATGTAATCTATAAGGACACTATTTCTGATATTGATGCAATTAAAGTAGCATTGTTATTGCCATTTAGAGCCAAGGTTTTTGATACGGTTCCATCACAAGATATCTTTAAAACAAGAGCCCTGCCAAATATTGTTACAGATTTCTATTTAGGTGCAGCTTTAGCAATAGATTCATTAAGAAATCAAGGAGTGCAAATCGATTTTTCTGTTTTCGATACTGAAGATAGAAACACCAAAATTGACGAAATCATTACAGATAATTCGCTAGAAGATAAAGATGTTATTATTGGTTCAATCTATTCTGATGAAACCATAAAGTTAGCAAACAGTGTAAAAGCGCCCTTAGTTTTCCCTATTTTTTCTAAAGCACAAACTTCTTTTTCATCTCCTAGAATTGTTAAAACATCTCCAGATAAACATTTGTATAAAGAGAAATTGTTGTCTTATGTTTCTAAACAATACAAAAATGAAAATATTATTATCGTTGGCGATTCTACCGCTGCTTCTATTACAGAAATAAATCAGATTGCAAATATTTTAAAGCAACACGACTCTATTAAAGAAGTGCATCAAATAATACCACATTACGGTTATATTGCTCAAGAACGTTTTTTAAAGATGATGAAACCTGATTCTACTTTAGTAAATAATTGGGTAATTATTGCAACCAATAATGATGTGATAGCTTCTGATGCAATTAATAGTTTGATTAGTTTTCCGGATCCTCCAGAACCAGAAGAAGGGGAAGAACCGGAAGAAAAAATCAATTATAAGGTGAAATTGTTTGGATTTGACAAGTATGATTATGTGGCTTATAATAAGTTAGCACAATTACAGTTTGTCTACGTTACAGATACCTATGTAGATGAATCTTCTTTGGCAGCGAGAGTTTTTAACAAACAATATTTACAAAAAAACAAAGCCTTACCTTCTTTTTATGCTACTCGTGGTTTTGATGTCACTTATGATGTACTTATGAGATTGGCTTCGGGAAAAGAGCTGTATGATACTTTTAAAGATGGTGTTTCTTATCGAGTTGAGAGTAAATTCGATTTTGATAAAAGACTTTTCGGTATTTCTCAAAACCGGGGATTGTATCTGTTAGAGTTTCAAACAGATTTAAGCCTAAAAAGAATTGAGTAAATAAAAAAAGCTTCTGAATTATCAGAAGCTTTTTTTAATATATTATTTAGTAGCAACTAGATTTTTTTCATCTGTTGTTTCATCATTTTTATTTGTTCGTTCAACATACCTTGTTTGTCAAGTTTTTTAGCTTCATTCATTAACATGGTTGCTTCACGTTTTCTTCTTTTTGTCATTGCAATTCCGGCCAATTGTAGTTTTGCCATGGCTAAATCATGCCCCATAGACAAACCTAGTTTTACCGCTTTCTTTAAATATTTTTCGGCTTGGGTAATATTGGTTTGTGATAACATAATTCCGTGTAAAAAATTATAGTATCCTTCTTGCTTTCTTGTTAAAGCTGCACTCGGATTTTTAATATAGTTCAGCCATTTTTGAGCTCCAGGAAAATTTTGTTTACGCAATTGTAAAAATGCCAATAAGATAAATTCGTTTTTAAAATACAACAGAATAAACATTCCGGCTAATAATAAAATGGAAATACCATTCATGATATGACCTTGAGCAAATTCATATACAGACCAAGCTGTAATTAATACGGCAATAATTAATTTAAAATTTTTATGAAACATAATTTGTTATTTTAATTTTAAGAAAGCAAAAATACAGCTTTCATTTGATTTTTGTTTGTCTCTTCGAGTGAAATTCCTGTAAAGAAATTTAATACTTCGACTTAGCTCAGTAGAACTATCGAGAAGTTATTTTTTATAATATTTTTTATACTTAAACCAGGCAAAAGTTCCTAAGATAGCTACAAAACCAACTGAGTAATATACAGAAGTCGGAGTTATTACTTTATCTCCACTAGCATACGAATGCAGTCCAGATAAATAAAAGTTTACCCCAAAGTACGTCATCATAATAGAAGCATAGGTAATAATAGACCACAAGTTAAATGTAAACCTGCTTCTTAAACCCGGAATTAAACGCATGTGTAAGACAAAAGCATACAGCATAATACTAATTAATGCCCATGTTTCTTTTGGATCCCAACCCCAATAGCGTCCCCAACTTTCATTCGCCCACATTCCACCTAAAAAGTTACCAATGGTCAACATGATTAAACCAACGGTAATAGACATTTCGTTAATAATTGTTAACTCTTTGATAGCTAAATCTAATTTCTTTTTATTCTTTTTGGTTGTAAAAGCTATTAAGAATAACGAGAAAATTCCTAAAATCATCGCTAAAGAAAACGGACCGTAACTAGCTACAATGATAGAAACGTGAATTAACAACCAATACGAATTTAACACAGGCTGTAAGTTTGCAATTTCTGGATCTAGCCAATTTTGGTGTGCGAATGCTAAAATAACTGCTGTTAAAAATGTTGTTGCCGCAATGGTTAAAGCAGATTTTCTTCCAAAATACAAACCAAATAACATGGTTGCCCAAGCTACATAAATAATGGATTCGTAGGCATTACTCCAAGGTGCATTTCCGCTAATATACCAACGCGCTCCTAATCCTAAGGTATGAAAAACAAACAATCCAATGATAATTGCAATCAGTCCTTTTACGATGTAATTAAACACTTTTCTGTCAGAAAAAATTTGTGCGACAACTACAAAAATTAATAAGGCTCCTGCGAAACCTAGATATTTTGCCAATCGACTAAAAATACTGAACTTATTGTAAGCGATTTCTAACTCAATTTTATCATCAGCAGGAATAACTTGTGCACCAAATTTCTTTTGGAAATTTTTAATTCCGGTTAACACTTTATTTGCTTGTGTATAATCGTTTGTCTCTTTAGATTTTTGCAACATTTGTATGTAAACAGGCATCACCTGACGCACGAAAACAGAATCAGTTCCTTTAAAGCCAGCATTTAATGTTTCCGGTTGAGAAACCCATTTGTTATTTGGGTCATTCGGAATTGGGAAAATCTTAAATATTTGTCCCCCAATAGCACTGTAAAGTAAACCAACTCTTTTGTCGATGTTGATTAAATCTTTTTCGAACTTATTTTTTACATTTTTCTTTTGAGATTCATCAACTCTTGTACGTATTTTATAAACACCGTCCTTTGTCAAAAAATCGGATAGCCTCGCATGTGTAGCGTCTTTAGGAACTCCAATTATCTCTCTTACTTGCGTGTTTCCTTTTTCTAAATACACCATCGGAACTTCAATCCAAAATCTTGGGTTTTCTATGATTGACAACAACACTTGACTTGGATTCATTCCTTTAAAAACCTCTTGGTGGGTTACTTTTCTAACCAGCTGAGAAGCAAAAGTATGTGCAGGTTTCATTCTTCCACCAGCATCTTGAATCACCAAACTATTAAACAAATCTGCATGTTTAGCATCTACAATATTGGCATTTAAAATAGAATCTATTTGTTGTTCTGAAATGGCATGTTCTTGGTGTTGTGCAGAAACAGTAACAGAGAAAAACAACAACCCTAAAAGAGATAAAGCTGCTTTTTTACTTCTAATTTTTTTCAACGTATTTTTTAAATAATCAAAACGTGTATTTTTTGCGAATAAAATAGAAATCAACCCAAAGTACAACATTGAATAGCCAATATATGTAAAAAGGGTTCCCCAGAAATCGTGATTTACAGATAGGTGGGTTTCTTCAACCTCTTTAGTATTGTCATAACTTGATTGGAAGAATTTATATCCTTTAAAATCTAAAATATGATTCATAAATATTCGATAATCAAAGGTCTCTTCTTTTGTAATAACGGTTACCTCACTGGCATAGGATGCAGCGCTTTCTGAACCCGGGTATTTTTCTAGCTGAAAATCCCTTAATTTGATGTGAAAAGGAGTTTCTAGGGTGTTAGAACCGTATAAGAGTCTAAAGTTTAAATTAGCAACAGATACTTGTTCAGAGTTTTGTGTATTGTATTTACCTCCTAATAATTCTACCCTTTCTGTTTTGTTGTTTGTGGTAATTTCCAACACAATTACATCATGCTTTTGATCGTTTTTAGGACCACTTACCATTTTTAAAATCCCTTTTTCTGCAGGTTTCGGAATTACAAATTGCAATCCAGAAATGTTGTGTAGCGATAAATAGTTAAACGTAGCTAGAGAATCCTTAGTCACTGTTCCTCTTTTTTGATCAGCCATACGTAACCAAGATCCATCTTCTTTAGAGTTTATTTTCAGCTCACCATCTACAGTTGTAAAATTAATGGTCGCATTGTTTCCTGTATCAAACCCCACTAGAACATTATGAATGTTTTGAGTAGTTCCCTTTTTAATATAATGCTCGTGTCTTGTACCTTCACTAGATTCTACAAAGAATAAATACTCATCGCCATTTTCATCTTCGATTAATTTTTTTTCTGCCCACGGGATGTATTCTACCAATTTAAAAGCTACATCTTGCTGTTTAAATTTAGTTGAAAACCCCCAGTTATTACTGCCCCAAGCAGATAATAATATGGGTTGATGTATGGTTGGTTTTTGCTGATTGTTATCATCAATAACAACATTTAGATAGGTGGTTTCTGAAATAAATTTATTGGTAACTTCACCTTCTTTGATGATCATTAAACCTTCATATCCAATATAACGCGTAATACCAGCCCCAATTAAAATGAATAAAAAGGCAGTATGAAATAGTAATACTGGCCATTTCTCTTTTTTATACAATCTGTATCTAAAGATATTTCCAAAAAAATTAATGACAAAAAAGATCATAATGGCTTCAAACCACCAAGTATTATAAACTAAGGCTTTAGAAGTTTGTGTACCAAAATCATTTTCTATAAAAGTGGCTACACCCATTGCTGTTGCAAACAGGAAAAATAAAACAGCCATTAAACGTGTTGAGTAAAGAATATTGAAGATTTTTTTCATCTCTAAATTTGATTGTAAAAGTTCACAAATTTAAGGATAAAAGCTTGAATAACCTTTTGGAATTGACTGTTTTTTAAGTTGTAGAAATGTTAAAAAAAACAGTTTTTTAAATGCTTTTTATAGGCTTTTCCTGAAAATGTTTATGATTAAGAAGTAATCAATTTAAAACTAATTTCTTAGTGTTTAACAAATTAAAGAAGCTATAATAAATTAAGATTCAAATACACCTTCGAAAAAAGTTCCTTTTCCTTTAGCAACAATCTTACAAGATGGTAACCGATTTGAAAGAGCTAATAAGGTATTATAATCTTCAACATCATTACTGTCAACAAAAAGTTCTTCTAAATGAGCTAAGTTTAGATTAGCCATATCTTTTCCAGAAATATTAGTTTCATGCACTTGCAATGAAATTAAATGAGTCATTTGGTTAAAATATTGAATACTTTTTTTACTAATATTAGTTTTTTTTATCGAAGGTGTTTTATACTATTTAGATTTACTAAATGTGAGATACCTTTATCGGTAATATTCGTAAAAGTTAAGTTTAAATTTGTAATCGTAGAGCATTGCCCTATGTATTGTAAACCAATATCGTTGATATTTGTTCCATTAAGTGAGACGGATTCTAAATTTGGAAATTCCTGGAGCTTTTTAAGCTCCTTCATATTCCCAATTTGCTTAAATCTTGTTTCAAAAGAAAAATGAATTCTTTTTGCTTTAAATACTTCGCCGAAAATGATTATGTCTTTTTTATTGCCCACTTATTTCTTCATAAAGTTCTTTTAAATAGATAACACGTTCTCTTAAATATCTCTTGTCATGGCTAAGGGCAGCAGCGCGAGCCATTGTTCCACCTTGATATTGAATTTGGTAATAAGAATAGTAAAATTGAACTTGTTTTTTATGAAAGGCAAGCTATTTTGTTTGAGTTTCCTCAAGTAATTTTATGTCGAGAAGCTTTTCATTTTCTTTTAATAATTTGAGTGTCGTTTCCATTTCAGATTCCCAAGCTTTTAAAGCTTCTTTTTCACAAATAATAGATCCAATGGTTGTTGGAACAGCTTCTTCTAAACATTTCTGATTTTTTACATCTATCGGATGTTTTTGCTGCTGTGCAAATGTTTGAAAAACCTGAAATATAATGAGTAGTAGTATTAAATTTTTCATTTAATCATAAATGCTTTTGTATTCATATTATTCAGCTACAGAATCAATTAAAATAGTCAGCATATCAATAGCGGCTTGTGCAATTTTGGTTCCTGGACCAAATACGCCCACAGCACCAGCATCAAATAAAAATTGATAATCTTGCGCAGGTATTACGCCACCAACAATCACCATAATATCTTCACGTCCGTATTTTTTTAATTCATCAATTACTTGTGGAACCAAGGTTTTATGTCCGGCAGCTAAGGATGAAATCCCTAATATATGCACATCATTTTCTACAGCTTGTTTAACGGCTTCTTTTGGTGTTTGAAATAACGGACCAATATCTACATCAAATCCTAAATCTGCATAACCTGTTGCTACCACTTTCGCTCCTCTGTCATGACCATCTTGCCCAAGTTTGGCAATCATAATGCGCGGACGTCTTCCTTCTAATTCAGCAAATTGATCTGCCAATTTAGTTGCTTCTTTAAAGGTTTTGTCTTCTTTTATTTCTTTGCTATACACGCCAGATATGGTTTTATGAACTGCTTTATGTCTTCCAAAAACTAACTCTAAAGCATCAGAAATTTCGCCTAATGTAGCTCTGTTTCTTGCTGCAATAATAGCCAATTCTAACAAGTTTTCTTTTCCAGACTTTGCAGCTTCAGTCAAAGCTACTAAAGATTTTTTTACTTCAGAAGTATTTCTTTTAGATTTTAATGCATTTAGTCTTTCAATTTGAGATAGACGAACGGCTTCATTATCTACTTCTAAAATATGTAATGGATCTTCTTCTTTTAGTTGATATTTATTAACGCCAACAATGATGTCTTGTCCACTGTCAATTTTTGCTTGTTTAATAGCTGCTGCTTCTTCAATGCGCATTTTCGGAATTCCCTTTTCAATTGCTTTGGTCATTCCGCCCAAATTTTCTACTTCTTTAATTAGTTCCCAAGCTTTGTTTGCAATGTCTTCAGTCAATTTTTCAACATGATAACTTCCTGCCCAAGGATCAACCGTTTTGGTAATATGTGTTTCTTCTTGTAAATAGATTTGTGTATTTCTAGCAATTCTTGCAGAAAAATCTGTAGGTAATGCAATGGCTTCATCCAGCGCATTTGTATGTAAACTTTGAGTTCCTCCAAAAGCTGCTGCCATCGCTTCAATGGTAGTTCTGGCAACATTGTTAAACGGATCTTGTTCTGTTAAACTCCAACCACTTGTTTGGGAATGCGTTCTTAAAGCTAATGATTTTTGATTTTTTGGATTGAATTCTTGCACAATTTTCGCCCATAACATTCGTGCTGCTCTCATTTTTGCAATTTCTCTGAAATGATCCATTCCGATTGCCCAGAAAAAAGAAAGGCGAGGCGCAAAGGTGTCAATATCCATACCTGCTTCAATTCCTTTTTTAATGTATTCTAGTCCGTCTGCTAAGGTATATGCCAATTCAATTTCTGCTGTAGCACCAGCTTCTTGCATATGATAACCAGAAATAGAAATAGAATTAAATTTTGGCATTTTATTGCTAGTATATTTAAAAATATCAGCAATAATTTTCATGGACGGAGTTGGTGGATAAATATAAGTATTACGCACCATAAACTCTTTTAAAATATCATTCTGAATGGTTCCAGAAAGATTTTCTGGAGATACACCTTGTTCTTCTGCGGCAACAATATAAAAAGCTAAAATGGGTAAAACAGCACCATTCATGGTCATAGAAACCGACATTTTATCTAACGGAATTTGGTCAAATAAAATTTTCATATCCTCAACAGAATCGATAGCAACACCAGCTTTACCAACATCCCCTTGCACACGTTCATGATCTGAATCGTACCCTCTGTGAGTAGCCAAGTCAAATGCAACAGAGAGCCCTTTTTGACCAGCTTCTAGGTTTCTTCTATAAAAAGCATTGCTTTCTTCTGCGGTAGAAAAACCAGCATATTGTCTAATTGTCCAAGGTCTACGAACGTACATAGTAGAATAAGGTCCACGTAAAAATGGCGGAATTCCAGCAACAAAATCTTCATGAAAAAAAGTATTTTCACCATCAACTTCTTGATTTTTAATTGCAATATTTTGAAGATTTTTTCTGCTCATTTTTATTGAAGCTTCATTCTTTGATACATTTTTTCACCTAATAATTTAATCTCTTTTTTAATGGAGTTCATTTTAATAATAATTGTAATCATATAAATGATAACTATTGACACTAAAAATACACTAATAACCAAGATTAGGTTATAGCTATCTCCTAAATACTTGTATATTTTTCCTTCTATTAAATAAACAAGCACAAAACTAAAGCAAACTAAAAGAAGAATAGAATAAGGTATTTTCTTTTTAAATCTTCTTAATTCTTTTTTAAGTTTGGTTTGCTTAATCTCATCTTTAATGACGGATTTATCTTTTTTCATTTAACGCAATTTTACTCAGATTCTAATTTTTTAATTTCGTTGGCTTCTGCCAAACGTTTTTTTATAATGGGGGGTAGCAATGTTTTTATAGGATTTGATTTTGCAAAAGGATAAATTTCAATTTCATTTTTCATGAAATCATTTTTATTCATTTGTTTGTTTGTTCCCAATAAAACAATTTCTTCTTTGTCAAATTTTTCTTGCTCTCTATTAGCGTTTTCAGTAATTTTTCGTTGGATAACCCCTTTTTTTAATTGTGTTAAAAAACCACCAGATTTTTCGATGTCTTTAAATATTTGTATAGCCTTTTCAGCTAATTGTTCTGTAATGCTATCTATATAATAAGATCCATTTGCAAAGGTGTTTGCATATTCTAAATAACTTTCTTGCTGTAAAATAAGTAATTGATTTCGAGCAATTCGTTCTCCAAATTCATTTTTCTTATGAAAAACACTATCATAAGATACATTGTTAACGGTATTTGCTCCACCCAAAATAGCACTCATACATTCAGATGTTGTTCTCAACATATTTACGTTGTAGTCATAAATTGTTTTGTTTCTTAATGTAGGTTGTGCAAAAATATGAGCAGTAGTCTCTTTTGCATCATATGCTTCTAAAAGTGATTTCCAGAGAATTCTAAATGCCTTTAATTTTGCAATTTCGAAAAAATAATTGCTTCCAACAGCAAAGTTAAAATGAAACTTAGAAGCAATGTCTTTACCAAAATGATTTAAATATTCATTTGCATGAGCTAGGGTATAGGCTAATTGCTGCGTTATTGTTGCTCCAGCATTTTGATATAAAGTAGCATCAACACCAACAGAATTATCACAATGATTAACAATACTTTCTAATTGTAGGTGATCTGATTTTAAATTGTGAAACCAATTTCCTGATTGTACTAAATTATTGATAATGTCAACTTGAATGTAGCAGTTTTTTGAATTGATGAAACTAACAACCTCTTTAATAAACTCTGAATCTAAAAACAGAAACCTAAAATAGATTATTGTATTTTCAATATCTATATTTTGAAGCAATATTTTATAGTCGAATTGTTTATTCGCAGTAAATTCTATAGCAGTTGCCCCTTTTTTCAAAGCATTTAATGCAATGTAGTTTGTTATTTTCTCATCATTTATAAAAATTGATTGAGAAATATCAAACCTAAATTTAGCTTCTGTATCTATGTTATTTTTTCGATCTTCTTTAGTGTAAAAAGGTTTTACAACAATATCTTCATCTGTTTTCCACAACAGGGTTTCGTTATAATCAGCACCTTTTAAGTCAACTTGAATTTTCTGTTTCCAAGCTGCAGCCGAAGTAGTCTTAAAATCTTTAAATAATGGTGTATTCATTATTTTTTTATCGTATCAAATTCTATAATATAAATGTCTTCATTCTCACGCTTCATCAAATATTTTTCACGCGCAAATTTTTCTATTTGCAAAGAATCCTCTAAAGTTTTAATAGTTAACTTGTCTTCTTCTATTTTTTTCTTATAAAAATCGATAGCAATTTCTAATTCTTCAATTTCTTTATCAAACTCTTTATGTACAAGATAAGAGTTTTCATCAAAAAAGAGCATCCAAACAGTAAATACTATTAGTATTATGACATATCTGTTTGTAAAAAACTTGACAAACTTATTTTTTTTTAACTGTTTTAAAGTCATTATAATTTATTGCTAATTACCGTTCTAAGTATATCAATTGCAACAGTATTATGTCTGTCATTTGGAATTATAATATCTGCAAAGTTTTTTGTTGGTTCAATAAATTGTTGATGCATTGGTTTTAAAGTGTCTTGATATCTACTCAATACTTCATTAATGTCTCTTCCTCTTTCATTAATATCTCTGCGGATTCTTCTAATGAGCCTTTCATCTGTATCGGCATGTACAAATATTTTGATGTCAAAAAGATCTCTTAGTTCTTCATTGTTAAAAATTAAAATTCCCTCTACAATTACTACTTTTCTTGGATGCGTTTTTACAACATCTTTTGTTCTGTTATGGGTTACAAAAGAGTACACTGGTTGATCAATTGTTTTGCCTGCTTTTAACTTTTTTAAATGCTTGATAATTAATTCGAAATCAATAGCTCGTGGGTGATCAAAATTTATTTTTGTTCGCTCTTCGTAACTTAAATTATCGGTCGCTTTATAATAAGAATCTTGAGAGATGACACATACCTCATCAGATGGAAGTTCTTTTATTATTTTTGTAACCACAGTAGTTTTTCCACTTCCTGTTCCTCCAGCAATTCCAATTATAAGCATGATAATAAGGTTGTATTTGTATAGTAATTGTGAACAAATTTAATGAAAATTCGTTCAAGTTAAAGCATAAAAAAAGTCCTTTCTTTTGAAAGGACTTTGAAGAGCCGATGAAGGGACTCGAACCCCCGACCTGCTGATTACAAATCAGCTGCTCTAGCCAGCTGAGCTACATCGGCTTTTGCTTTATTTTTAAGCGAGGCAAATATATTATGATTTATGATATTGACAAACTATTTTTTATTTTTTTTAATAATAAAAAACCTAGTTTAAAAAAGCAAGACTTTGTATTTGTTGGGGTGGCAGGATTACCTTCTTTCAGTCGGTGATCCTGATTAGCGAAGCTGCAAATAAAAACCTTATTCGTTGTCACTCATTTAATGCTTTTTGTTTTTTATAATCATTCCTAAACAAGTTCAAGAATGTATTAAAAACAAAAAAACCTCTATAATTTTAATTATAGAAGTTTTTTATTTGTCGGGGTGGCAGGATTCGAACCTGCGACCTCCTCGTCCCAAACGAGGCGCGATGACCGGGCTACGCTACACCCCGAAATATTTTTCTGGTAGTGTCGTTTATCTCGATTGAAATCGAGAGGTTACACCTTTAAATATTTGGATTGCAAACATACTATATTATTTCTATATTGTAAAGCATTTCTATTTTAAAAAACAAACAGCAAAATGAAGAATTTAAAAGTAATTTTCGGAGTAGTATTAATGAGTGTATTGTTACTGAGTTTTATCAATTTTAACAAAGAAGAAGCCAAAATAAATAAAGAATATGATTTGGTTGTACCGGACTTAACTATCCCATGGGGATTTACTTTTTTACCAGATAATTCAATGCTAATTACTGAGAAAGAAGGGAAGTTAATTCATTTTAAAAATGGCAAGAAAATTAATATTACAGGACTGCCAAAAATAAAGGTACAAGGTCAAGGAGGATTGTTGGATATAGAATTGCATCCAGATTACAAAAAAAATGGATGGATTTACTTTACATATGCTTCAGATACGGGAGAAGGAGAAGGAGCAAATACAACTTTAATGAGAGCAAGGCTTAATAACACTAGGTTAATCAATCAAGAAGTATTGTATAAGGCAAGCCCTAATACTAAAAGAGGGCAACACTTTGGTTCTCGAATTGCTTTTGATAAAGAAGGGTATCTCTATTTTAGTTTAGGAGATAGAGGAAATAGAGATGTAAATCCGCAAGATATTACTAAAGATGGAGGTAAAATTTATAGATTACACGACGATGGTAAAATTCCAAAAGACAATCCGTTTGTTACTATAGATAATGCGAAAACTGCAATTTATAGTTTCGGACATAGAAATCCACAAGGAATGGAAATCAATCCTTTTACAGGAGATATTTGGACTCATGAACACGGACCAAGAGGCGGAGATGAAATAAACATCATTAAAAAAGGAAAAAACTATGGTTGGCCAACAATAAGTTACGGAATCAATTATAGTGGAACAAAGTTTACAGATAAAACTGCTTTACCAGGAATGGAGCAACCTTTGCATCAATGGACTCCTTCTATAGCTCCAAGCGGAATGGCTTTTGTAAATTCTGATAAATACCCTGGCTGGAAAGGAAATTTGTTAGTAGGTTCTTTAAAGTTTCAATACATCTCATTTTGCACTTTAAAAAATGGAAAAGTAATTAAAGAGGAAAAAATTTTAGAAGGCTTAGGAAGAGTTCGTTCAATAGAACAAGGAAATGATGGTTATTTATATGCAGGAATTGAAAGATTGGGAATTGTAAGAATACTTCCCAAGAAATAAATTTAATCACTATCGATTTTTGTTATAAAACTATTTTAATTTATCGTCTTATATCTTTCAAAAAACGGTTTAAAAAAAATACATTTGCACTTACAAAATTTAGAATAATGGCAGAAAAAATAAAATGTTTGATAATTGGTTCTGGACCTGCTGGATATAGCGCGGCAATTTATGCAGCTAGAGCAGATATGAAGCCAGTTATGTATACAGGAATGCAAATGGGGGGTCAGCTAACTACAACTACAGAAGTAGATAATTTTCCAGGATATCCAAATGGTACGGACGGAACTGCAATGATGAACGATTTACAAAAACAAGCAGAACGTTTTGGAACTGAAGTACGTTTTGGAATGGTAACTAAAGTTGAGTTGAACGACAAAATAGGCGGAATTCATAAAGTTATTGTTGATGAATCTATTGAAATTGAAGCACAAACAGTAATTATTTCTACAGGAGCTACAGCAAAATATTTAGGAATAGAAAGCGAACAACGCTTAATTGGCGGAGGAGTTTCTGCATGTGCAACATGTGATGGATTCTTTTACAAAGGACAAGATGTTGTGGTTGTTGGCGCTGGAGATACAGCAGCAGAAGAAGCAACTTATTTAGCAAATATTTGTAAAAAAGTTACGATACTAGTTCGTAAAGATTTTATGAGAGCTTCAAAAGCAATGCAGCATAGAGTTCATAAAACAAAAAATATTGAGGTTTTATATAATACCGAAATTGACGAAGTTCTAGGAGATAACGTTGTTGAAGGAGTTAGAGCTGTAAACAATCAAACTAAAGAAAAAATTGAAATTCCTGTAACAGGAGTATTTATAGCAATTGGTCACAAACCAAATTCAGATTTGTTTAAAGGTGTTTTAGACATGGATGAAGTAGGTTATTTAATTACAAAAGGAAAATCTACAAAGACAAATTTACCAGGTGTTTTTGCAGCTGGAGATATCCAAGATAAAGAATACAGGCAAGCAGTTACTGCAGCTGGTACAGGTTGTATGGCAGCTTTAGATGCAGAGCGTTATTTAGGTGCTTTAAAATAGCAAGATAGTAGTAAAGAATGTAAATAGAGATTTGACATTGTTGTGATCTTTGTTTTTTCATATAAAAAGACCGTTAGAAATTTTCTAACGGTCTTTAACAAACAACTAAATTCTAAAACTTATAAAGTTTAAGAAGCTTATTAAAGGTTTATAATTTTTATCTTAGAGTATTTCTTAGAAAAGATTATTCACCTTATTATTTTAAAAACAATATTTGTTTTCTGATTTTATTTTTTCAGAAATTTCTTTACGTAAATCAACAATATCTGGGTAATTAGCGTATTTAGTGAAACGCTTTAATCCCATTAGCATCATGCGTTGTTCATCTCCTTCGGCAAAAGAAATAATACTTTCTTTTCCTTTTTCTTCAATAATATCTACTGCGTGATACAAGTACAATTTAGACATGGCAATTTGTACAGATTGTTCTTTTTCTCCAAAACGCTTGGCATTCTTTTCAGTTCTTAAGATTGCAGATTCTGCCATGTAAATTTCAATTAAGATGTCTGCAGCAGCAATTAATAATTGTTGATGTTGTTCTAAATCTGGCCCATATTTTTGAACAGCAGCTCCTGCAACCATCAAAAATGTTTTTTTCATCTTCGCTATCATTTCTTTTTCTTCAGAAAATAGTTCAGAATAATCTGGCGTATCAAAAGAAGGTATTCCCATTAAGTCTTCTTGAACTTTCATTGCAGGACCTAATAAATCTACATGACCTTTCATCGCTTTTTTAACTAGCATTCCTACAGAAAGCATTCTGTTAATCTCATTGGTTCCTTCATATATACGAGCAATTCTAGCATCTCTCCAGGCAGCTTCCATCGGAGTTTCCTCTGAGAATCCCATTCCTCCAAAAATCTGAATTCCTTCATCTGCAGAATTTTGTACATCTTCAGAAACAGCAACTTTTAGAATAGAACATTCTATTGCATATTCTTCAACACCTTTTAACTCTGCTTCTTGGTGCGTGTTTCCAGCTTCAACTCTTAAAGCAATTCTGTCTTCTATATCTTTAGCAGCTCTATAGGTTGCAGATTCTCCAACATATGCATTTGTTGCCATTTCAGCTAGTTTTACTTTGATAGCACCAAAATTTGAAATAGGAGTTTTAAATTGTTTACGCTCATTGGCATAATTTACAGCTGTTGTTAATATTCGACGTTGCGAATCTAAACAAGCACCAGCCAATTTAATACGACCAACATTTAATGCATTCATGGCAATTTTAAAACCTTCACCACGACCGGCTAACATATTTTCAATTGGAACTACAGTATCATTAAAAAACACTTGACGAGTAGAACTTGCACGAATTCCTAATTTATGCTCTTCTTCACCCAATGTAATTCCGTTTGGATTTTCTTTATCAAATTCGATAATGAATCCAGTAATATTTTTATCATCTTCAATACGAGCAAAAACAATCATCAAACGACAAAAACCTGCATTAGAAATCCACATTTTTTGACCGTTGATTTTGTAACTTTTCCCCTCTTCGGATAAGGTTGCAGTTGTTTTACCAGAATTAGCATCAGAACCTGCTCCAGGCTCAGTTAAACAATAAGATCCAAACCATTCACCAGAGGCTAATTTTGGAACATATTTTTGTTTTTGTTCTTCTGTTCCGTACAACGTAATTGGTAAGGTTCCAATTCCGGTATGGGCACCAAAAGCTGTACTAAACGACCCAGTTCCACTAGAAATATAGTCACAAGTTAATAAGGTAGAAACAAAGCCCATTCCCAATCCACCATAAGCTTCTGGAACAGCAACACCTAAAAACCCTAACTCACCAGCTTTACGCATCACTTCTTCAGTTAAGGCATATTCTTTTGCTTCGAATCTTGCTTTGTATGGAATGATCTCACGATCATTAAATTCCATCACAGCTTCTTTCATCATGGTTTGTTCTTCAGAAAAATCTTCTGGAGTAAACACATCGTCACAACTTGTTTCTTTTACGAGGAATTGTCCTCCTCTTAGTAATTCTTTTTTTTCTGTGCTCATAATCTTTTTGATTTAAGAAACAAGAAACGAGAACCAAGACGCGTACTTTTTTGTCTTGACCGAATTCTTGAAATCATTTTTTATTTTTATTTTTTGAATTTGCCACTTTGTGACTCTGATACTTTGTTACTCTTTAACTACTTTAAAAATTCATAAACCCCTGCAGCACCTTGCCCAGTTCCAACACACATGGTAACCATACCGTATTTTCCTGTCATATTTCTTTTGCGCATTTCATCAAATAATTGCACTGATAATTTTGCGCCAGTACAACCTAAAGGATGACCTAACGCTATTGCACCACCGTTTACATTAACGATGTCTTGATTCAAATTTAATTCACGCATTACAGCTAACGATTGAGAAGCAAATGCTTCGTTCAATTCAATCAACTCAATATCGTTTTGTTTCAATCCTGCTTGTTTTAATACTTTCGGAATTGCAGCAACAGGTCCGATTCCCATAATTCTAGGTTCTACACCGGCTGCAGCATAATTTACCATACGAGCAATCGGTTCTAGATTTAACTCTTTCACCATGTCTTCACTCATGATTAAAACAAAAGCGGCTCCATCACTCATTTGAGAAGAGTTACCAGCGGTTACGCTTCCTCCTTGAGCAAACACAGATCTTAGTTTAGCCAACGCTTCTTTGCTTGTTCCTTCTCTAGGTCCTTCATCTTTAGTAACAGTATACGATTTTGTAGCTTTTTTACCATTGCCATCAATATAGGTTTGTGCTACATTGATAGGAACAATTTGATCTTGGAAACGATTTTCTGCCTGCGCTTTTAACGCTTTCATATGTGAATTGTATGCAAATTCATCTTGGTCTTCTCTAGAAACCTTAAATTGGTTTGCAACTGCTTCAGCTGTATTTCCCATTCCCCAGTAATATTCTTCATGGCCTGCATTTACGAGATCATAATTCAGTTCTGGTTTAAATCCAGTCATTGGAACTGCACTCATACTTTCTGCTCCACCTGCAATGATGCAGTCTGCCATACCAGCTTGAATTTTAGCTGTTGCCATTCCGATGGTTTCTAATCCTGATGAACAAAAACGATTTACGGTTACACCAGGAACATCTACGATGTCTAACCCCATTAAAGAGATTAATCGTCCCATGTTTAATCCTTGAGAGCCTTCTGGCATTGCATTACCAACAATTACATCATCAATACGAGTTTTGTCAAAGTTTGGCAATTCATCCATCATGTATTTAATGGTCTCAGCAGCCAATTCGTCGGTTCTTTTAAAACGGAAAACACCTTTAGGAGCTTTTCCAACTGCGGTTCTGTATGCTTTTACTATATATGCTGTTTTCATAATTTTTATGCTTTTGGCTAATTGCTTTTAGCTGTTAGCGCTTTTTTATTAAATAATTTTCCATTAGCTAATTGCTAAAGGCTAATAGCTTGAGTAACTTTAGTTGCGCAATGGTTTACCAGTTTTTAACATGTGTTGAATTCGTTCTAATGTTTTTCTTTCTGTACAAAGACTTAAGAAAGCTTCGCGCTCAATATCTAATAAGTATTGTTCAGAAACTCTAGTTGGTTCAGATAAATCTCCACCAGCCATTACATACGCCAACTTGTTGGCTATTTTCTGATCGTGTTCTGAGATATAGTTACTAGCCTCCATAGAGTCAGTACCTACTAAGAACATTCCCAATGCTTGTTTTCCTAGAACCAATATATCTTTACGTTTTACAGGTTGTGTATAACCAGCTTCAGCCATTAATACTGCGTGCTTTTTAGCTTCGGCAATTTGTCTGTCTTTGTTTACTACCACAATATCTTTTCCTTTTTGCAAAATTCCCAAATCAAAAGCTTCATAAGCAGAAGTGGCTACTTTAGCCATTCCAATTGTTAAGAAATGTTCTTGTAAAACGTTTAGTTGTACATCTCCTTTGTGAAATAAATCTTGAGCTCTTAAAGCCATTTCCTTAGATCCACCACCACCAGGGATTACACCAACTCCAAATTCTACCAATCCGATATAAGTTTCTGCTGCTGCAACTACTTTGTCTGCGTGCATAGATAATTCACATCCACCACCTAAAGCCATTCCATGAGGAGCAGATATAGTAGGAATAGAAGAATAACGCATACGCATCATGGTATCTTGAAAATATTTGATAGCCATATTGAGTTCATCATATTCTTGCTCAACAGCCATCATAAAAATCATTCCAATATTTGCTCCAACAGAGAAGTTGGCTGCTTGATTTCCAATCACTAACCCTTGAAAATCTTTTTCAGCTAAATCTATTGCTTTATTGATTCCTGCCAACACATCACCACCTATGGTGTTCATTTTCGATTGGAATTCACAGTTTAAGATTCCGTCTCCTAAATCTTCAATTACGACTCCAGAGTTTTTAAACACTTCGTTTGATTTACGAATATTATCTAAAATGATAAAGGCATCTTGCCCAGGTTTTTTTGTTTGAGTTTTAGCAGGGATATCATAATAATAGGTTGCTCCCTCTTTAACAGAATAGAAAGATGTTGAGCCATTTGCTAACATATCTGTTACCCAAGATGCAGGAGTTTTACCTTCTGCTTTCATAATTTCAATTCCTTTTTCTACACCAATGGCATCCCAAATTTCGAAAGGTCCATTTTCCCAACCAAAACCAGCTTTCATGGCATCATCAATTCTGTATACTTCATCAGAAATTTCTGGAATTCGATTCGAAACATATTCAAACATTGCTGAGAAATTTTTTCTATAAAATTCCCCAGCTTTGTCCTTACCAATAACCAATACTTTAAATCTATCAATCGGTTTATCGATTGTTTTTGTCAACTCTAAGGTTGCAAATTTTGCTCTTTTATTTGATCTGTATTCTAAGGTCTCTAAATCTAATGTTAAGATTTCTTTTTGACCATTGGCGTCTACAGATTTCTTATAAAAACCTTGCCCTGTTTTACTTCCTAACCATTTGTTTTCCATCATGGTTTTAATGAAACTTGGAAGTTTGAATAATTCATGCGCTTCATCTTCAGGACAGTTTTCATAAATTCCATTTGCAACATGAACTAAGGTGTCTAAACCAACAACATCTACAGTTCTGAAGGTTGCCGATTTTGGACGACCAATAACCGGACCCGTTAATTTGTCAACTTCTTCAACAGTTAATCCTAATTCTTTTACTTGATGAAACAACGATTGGATTCCGAAAATTCCAATTCTATTCCCAATAAAAGCCGGAGTATCTTTTGCTAAAACCGAAGTTTTACCTAAAAATTTAGACCCGTAATTCATTAAGAAATCGGTAATTTCTGGTTTACAATTTGGACCTGGAACTACTTCAAAAAGCTTTAAATATCTAGGTGGATTGAAAAAGTGAGTGACAGCAAAATGCTGTTGAAAATCATCACTTCTTCCTTCATTCATAAAATGAATAGGAATACCAGAAGTATTAGAAGAAATAATTGTTCCTGGAGTTCTAAATTTTTCAATTTTTTCAAAGACTTGTTGTTTGATGTCTAAACGCTCAACAACAACTTCCATTACCCAATCTACCTCTTTTATCAAATGCAAATCATCCTCTATATTTCCAGTGGTAATTTTATCTGCAAATTTTTGAGAATATATAGGTGAAGGCTTCGACTTTAATGAAGTCATTAACGCATCGTTTACTAAACGATTACGAACAATTTTATCTTCTAAAGTCAATCCTTTTGCTTTTTCTTTGTCGTTTAATTCTCTTGGAACGATGTCTAATAAAAGCACTTCTACACCAATATTGGCAAAATGACAAGCAATACCGCTTCCCATAATCCCAGAACCAATGATGGCAACTTTTTTAATTCTTCTAGTCATTTGTATAGTTTATTGAGCAGATTTTTTTGATTTTTCGTAAATCATTTTATCTGCTATTAATTTATTTATTGTTTCCGTTACTTTAAAAAAGCTTTCTAATTCTTTTTCTGTAACATGATCTCTAACTACATTGTTAAATTGATAAACAGAGTTTTTAGAGATTTCTCTCATTTCTTTTCCGTAAGCTGTCAATTTGATTAAAACCCCACGACCATCTTCCGGATTCTTCTCTCTACTAATAGCTCCTTTGTCTTCCATGCTTTTTAATATCCTTGAAAGACTTGTTGGTTCCATTCCCATTAAAGGCCCCAAAGCTGTTGATGGTGTTCCGTTTTCATAATCAATATTTAATAACACAAAAGCGGTTGCCATTGTGCTATCATGCTTTGCTGCCTGCTCATTATACAATTTAGCAACGGCTTGCCAGGTTGCTCTTAATTGATGATCTATAGAAAACGTTTTATCCATAAATACAAATATATGAAAAAATATTATGCACGCATAGTAAATTGTAAAAAATTATGCACGCATAGTATTTTTTATTTTTAAGACGTGAAATAATTGACAAACAATTAGAGAGTATTGCCTAGGAGTAAAAGAATATTACTTAATTTTGTTTGATGTCAAAAACCACGATTATTAGTTTAATTATTAAAATAAATCAATGAGTAACTTATTAGAAATAAATAATGTAACTAAAAAATACGGAGAATTTACGGCTTTGAATAATGTAACTTTAAATATTCCAAAAGGAAGTGTTTTTGGGTTGTTAGGTCCAAATGGAGCAGGGAAAACATCCTTAATTCGAATTATCAACCAAATTACTTTGCCAGATAGCGGAACCATTTTGTTAGATGGAGAACCATTAGAACAAAGCCATATTGAACAAATAGGATATTTACCAGAAGAACGTGGTTTGTATAAAAGCATGAAGGTTGGTGAACAAGCTTTGTATCTAGCCCAATTAAAAGGATTGTCTAAAATAGAAGCTAAAAAACGTTTAAAATATTGGTTCGATAAATTTGAAATTGGAGCTTGGTGGGATAAGAAAATTGAAGAACTTTCAAAAGGAATGGCACAAAAAGTGCAATTTATTGTAACGGTGTTACATCAACCAAAATTATTGATTTTTGACGAGCCATTCTCTGGATTTGACCCAATTAATGCGCAATTAATTGCCAAGGAAATTTTACAATTGAGAGATGAAGGAGCCACCATTATTTTTTCTACTCATCGGATGGAATCTGTAGAAGAAATGTGTGATTATATCGCTTTGATAAATAAATCGAATAAAATTGTAGACGGAAAATTAGATGACATTAAAAGACAATATAGAAGTAATACTTTTCAGATTGGATTGAAAACTTCTAATTCTAAAGAAATAGAAACTATTTTAAAACAACAATTTGAAGTAACACCCACAGATTATAGAATGTTAAATGAAGGTTTTACAGCCAATGTTAAAATTCCTGAAAATGAATCTCCCAATGGATTAATTTCGCTTCTAATGAAATATGGAGAGCTGCAACATTTTTTAGAATTAGTACCGAGTGCAAATGATATTTTTATTCAAGCAGTACATAAAAACAGCTAAGCTATGAAGAAGTTAAAATTAATTATTAGAAGAGAATTCTTAGCGAAAATAAAAAATAGATCCTTTATAATGATGACTTTTTTAAGTCCGTTATTGATGGTTGGAATTGGATTTTTAGTGTTCTTTTTAAGTAAAAAGAATGATGAAAATGTTAAGAACATAGTTTACGTAGATGAGTATCAATTGTTCTCTAAAGACGATTTCGAAGATTCTAAATCGGTTCATTATTCAGATTATACAGTATTAGGGATTGAAGAGACTAAAAAGAAAGTTGAAGCTGGTGATTATTATGGAGTTTTATACATTCCAAAAAAAGATAGTTTAGAGGTCTTGGCAAATTCTATTGAGTTTTACTCAAAAGATTCACCAAGCATGTCTGTTATTGGAAATTTAGAAAGTAAAGTATCAGCAAAATTACGTCATTTGAAGCTAGATCAATTAGGAATTGATTCAGAAAAAATTAAAGCCTCAAGGATTTCTACAGGGATTAAAATGTATAATTTCTCAGGAGAGCAGTCTTCAAAATTAATTAATGGGTTAAAGATTGGAGTAGGAGTAATTGCAGGTTATTTATTAATGATGTTTGTAATGATTTATGGTACTTCTGTAATGCGAAGTGTTATCGAAGAAAAAACAAGTAGAATTATAGAAATCATTGTTTCGTCTGTAAAACCTTTTCAATTGATGTTGGGTAAAATTATTGGAAATGCTTCTGCCGGATTATTGCAATTCTTTATTTGGGGTATTATCTTGTTATTAATTAGTCTTGTTTCATCTTATGTTTTCGGAATAGATATGACAGAAGTACAAGCATCTAAATTATCACCAGAACAAATTGCAACAATGAAAGCAGCCGCAGGAAATGGAGAAATGCAAAAGGTTATACAAGAATTTTTTAGATTGCCTTTAGTAACCAATTTTATATTATTTATTTTTTACTTTTTAGGAGGTTTCTTTTTGTACAGTTCTTTATTTGCGGCAGTTGGTGCAGCAGTAGATAGCGAAACAGATACTCAACAGTTTATGTTGCCAATAATGTTGCCCTTAATTTTAGGCGTTTATGTTGGTTTTGCAACGGTTATTAATGATCCTCACGGACCTATTTCTACCATCTTTTCTATGATTCCATTTACATCTCCAATTGTAATGTTAATGCGTGTTCCGTTTGGTGTTCCGTGGTATGAAATTGCTATTTCTATGGCATTATTATTGTTCACTTTTGTGTTTATGGTTTGGATGGCAGCTAAAATATATAGAGTAGGTATTTTAATGTATGGCAAAAAACCAACCTATAAAGATTTGTATAAATGGATAAAATATAAAGGATAAAATGTATCTTTAAAACATGGAAAAAATAAAAGAACTTTTTAATTATACGTTTTCCTTTGGTGAAAAAGTACACATCAGTGTTTTGGCAATTATAATATTAATTCTAGCTTTTATAATTACTGCTTTTCTATTAAAGGTACTGCGGAAATTTATCACTAGAAAACTTCCAGAGAATGATAAAGTAAAATTTGTTTCGGTTTTTAGTTACTTAAAGTGGCTGGTGTATATTATTATTTTTTTAATAACAATGCATACCGCAGGAGTAAATGTTACTGCAATATTTGCTGCATCAGCAGCATTATTGATTGGTGTTGGTTTGGCATTGCAAACTTTGTTTCAAGACATTATTTCCGGAATTTTTATTTTAATAGATCAATCTGTACACGTTGGCGATATCATCGAGTTAGAAGGAAAAGTTGGTAGAGTAGAAGAAATAAATTTAAGAACAACCAGAGCAGTTACAGTAGATAATAAAGTGTTGGTTATACCCAATCATTTGTATTTAACAAATAGTTTATATAACTGGACAGAGAATGGGGTTGAAACAAGAGAGGGAATAAATGTTGGAGTCGCTTATGGGAGTGATGTTAAACTCGTAGAAAAGTTGTTGTTAGATGCGGCTAAAGGAAATACGTCTGTGTTAAAGTATCCAGAACCAAAAGTATTGTTTATGAATTTTGGAGATAGTACTTTAGAGTTTAGAATTGCATTTACCATCAAAAATAGTTTCGAAGTGCGTTTTGTTCAAAGTGATATTCGTTTTGAAATAGATAGATTGTTTAGAGAAAACGATATTAAAATTCCTTTTCCACAAAGAGATATTCATATTATAGAAAAATAAAAATACAGATGCCAAAGATTTTAATCATAGAAGACGAAGCAGCAATTAGAAGAGTATTAAAAAAAATTATTTCTGAAGAAAATGAGGCACATAATGTAGAAGAAGCAGAAGATGGCCTGCAAGGCATAGAAATGATTATGAACACCGATTATGATTTGGTTTTTTGTGATATTAAAATGCCAAAAATGGATGGAGTGGAAGTACTTGAAAAAGCAAAAAAAATAAAACCTGAAATTCCGATTGTAATGATTTCTGGTCATGGAGATCTAGAAACTGCTGTAAATACAATGCGTTTGGGAGCTTTTGATTATATCTCTAAGCCACCAGATTTAAATCGTTTGCTAAACACTGTTCGAAATGCTTTGGACAGAAAAGAATTGGTTGTTGAGAACAAACGATTAAAGAAAAAAGTTAGTAAAAGCTATGAAATGGTAGGAGAAAGCAAAGCCATTTCTCATATTAAAGACATCATTGAAAAAGTAGCAGCAACCGATGCGCGTGTCTTAATTACTGGGCCAAACGGAACAGGAAAAGAATTGGTTGCACATTGGCTCCACGAAAAATCTGATCGTTCTAATGCACCAATGGTAGAAGTTAATTGTGCGGCTATTCCTTCAGAGTTGATTGAGAGTGAGTTATTTGGTCATGTAAAAGGTTCTTTTACAGGTGCCAATAAAGACAGGGCAGGTAAGTTTGAAGCTGCAAATGGAGGAACTATTTTTTTGGATGAAATTGGAGACATGAGTTTGTCTGCACAAGCAAAAGTATTGAGAGCTTTACAAGAAAATAAAATTACTAGAGTTGGTTCAGATAAAGATATTAGTGTAAATGTTAGAGTAGTTGCAGCAACCAATAAAAACTTAAAAGAAGAGATTTCTGAAGGACGATTTAGAGAAGATTTATATCATAGATTGGCTGTAATTTTAATACAAGTTCCTGCTTTAAACGATAGAAGAGAAGACATTCCGTTATTGGTAGATTTCTTTTCTCAAAAAATTACAGAAGAACAAGGCGGTGCTAAAAAGGCTTTTTCGAATGAAGCTATTCAACTATTGCAAGAATACGATTGGACAGGTAACATTAGAGAATTAAGGAATGTTGTAGAGCGCTTAATTATTCTTGGAGAGAATGAAGTGTCTAAAAAAGACATTACCCTTTTTGCAAGCAAATAGGATACTATTCGTAAATAAAAAAGGGAGGTAAATACCTCCCTTTTTTGTTTGAATGGAATTTATTTCAGGTCAAATCGATCTAAATTCATGACTTTTGTCCAAGCACAAATAAAATCTTTAACAAATTTTTCTTGACCATCATTAGCGCCATATACTTCGGCAATAGCTCTTAATTCTGTATTCGAACCAAAAATTAAATCTGCTCTGGTGGCAGCGTATTTCATTGCTCCAGTTTTGCGATCTCTTCCAATAAATTCTTTATCTTCTGAATTTGTTGCTGTCCAGGTAATTGAGAAGTCCAAAACATTTTTAAAGAAATCATTGGTTAAATTACCTACGTTTTCTGTGAAAACACCAAGCTTCGATCCATCATAATTGGTGCCTAAAACACGCATTCCTCCAATTAGAACAGTCATTTCTGGAATTGAAAGCGTCAATAAATTTGCTCTGTCTACCAATAAATCCTCAGCAGCTACCTTTAAATCAGATTTTATGTAGTTTCTAAAACCATCAGCTAACGGCTCTAAGTACCCAAAAGATTCAAGATCTGTTTGCTCCTGTGAAGCATCACCTCTTCCAGCTGTAAATGGAGCAGTGATTGAATGACCTGCGTTTTTAGCAGCTTGCTCTATTGCAGCAACACCTCCTAATACAATAAGGTCTGCCATTGAAATCGTTCCTGAGAATTCTTTTTGAATGGATTCAAGACTATTTAAAACTTGGTTTAAGGCAGTTGGGTTGTTGACTTCCCAACTTCTTTGTGGTTCTAATCGAAGACGACCCCCGTTAGCTCCTCCGCGTTTGTCTGATCCTCTAAAGGTCGAAGCAGAAGCCCAAGCTGTTGTTACCAATTGTGAAATGCTAAGACCTGAAGCTAAAATCATCTTTTTTAGTGCAGCTATATCAGCATCAGATAGGGTATAGTTTACTTTTGGAATAGGATCTTGCCATACCAATTCTTCTGTAGGAACTTCAGGGCCTAAATAACGATCTTTAGGGCCCATATCTCTATGGGTTAGTTTGAACCATGCTCTTGCAAAAGCATCTTCAAAAGCTTTGTGGTCCTTATGAAATCGTTTAGATATTTCTAAGTATGTTGGGTCCATTTTAAGTGCCATATCAGCTGTAGACATCATTAAATCTTGTCTTCCGTTTGCATCACCAGCCTTAGGAGCCATTTTAGCATGAGAAGCTGCAGTCGGTTTCCATTGATGTGCTCCTGCTGGACTCTTTGTTAATTCCCAATCGTAGTTAAGAAGTACCTCAAAATAATCATGATCCCACTGTGTTGGATTCGGAGTCCATGCCCCTTCTAAACCACTCGTAATGGTATCGTCTAAAACCCCAGTACCAAAAGAGTTTTTCCAACCGGTACTCATTTCTTCGATAGAAGCACCATGTGGTTCTACTCCTACATATTTTGATGGATCGGCAGCACCATGTGCTTTTCCAAAGGTATGACCTCCAGCAACTAAAGCTACCGTTTCTTCATCATTCATAGCCATACGGCCAAAGGTTATTTTTATATCATGTGCAGATTTTAATGGATTTGGTTCTCCATTAGGTCCTTCTGGATTCACATAGATCAGTCCCATATGCACTGCTCCTAAATGCCCTTCAAGATCGCCATCACTGGTGTCATAACGCTCGTCATTGTCTAACCAGCCTGTTTCTGAACCCCAATATATATCTTGTTCTGGCTCCCAAACATCTTCACGTCCTCCTGCAAAACCAAAGGTTTTAAACCCCATAGATTCTAAGGCGCAATTTCCTGCCAAAATCATTAAATCTGCCCAAGAAATTTTAGTTCCATATTTCTTTTTGACAGGCCATAATAACAACCTTGCCTTGTCTAAATTTCCATTGTCTGGCCAGCTATTTAAGGGCGCAAAACGATGTGTTCCAGTACCGGCACCACCTCTACCATCACCAACACGATAGGTCCCTGCACTATGCCATGCCATTCGAATCATAAACGGGCCATAATGTCCATAATCTGCTGGCCACCAATCTTGAGATTCAGTCATTAAATCAATAACATCTTGTTTCAGTTCTTTATAATTGACGCTGCTAAAAGCTTTAGCATACTCAAAATCTTCACCCATAGGGTTAGATTTTGATGCATTTTGACGCAGAATATTTAGTTTAAGTTCATTTGGCCACCAATCGCGGTTGTTCGTTCCTCCACCAGCAGGTTTCTTTTGAGATCCACTAAGAAAAGGACATTTACCTTGGTCGCCTTGTATGTTGTTGTTTTCCATATTTATGAGTTTTAAAAATTCTATATTTTCAAAGTTACAATAAAATTAAAAATAATTTTTATCTATATTATTTATTTAAATATAAGTTAAACTTATAAGAAAGTTTCCGTTGCTCATGCGAATTCGTTTTTTTCTATTACCTCAACCTTGTTGGCTCTTTTTCAGAGGAATAAAATCAAAAAAAAATCCTTAAAAGAACATATAAAAAAACCTTATAGTTCTATAAGTAAAAAGGCTCGCTATGCTTTTTTAATCCTGCTATGTATGGTATTTTTGCAGGATAAAAAAATCACTAAATTAAAAACAAAAAATGGCAACAACAGTAGGTAAAAAATTTCCAAATTTATTTGTAGATGCAATGAATGAAATGGGAGATACATTTAAAGTAAATGTATTAGAAGAGGCAGTTAGCAACAAAAAGAAAGTTGTATTGTTTTGGTACCCAAAAGATTTTACATTCGTTTGTCCAACAGAGTTGCATGCTTTTCAAGCAGCAATTGGTGAGTTCGAAAAAAGAAACACTATAGTAATAGGAGCTTCTTGTGATACTCCAGAAGTACATTTTGCTTGGTTGAGTACAGCAAAAGATAATGGTGGAATTGAAGGTGTAACTTATCCAATTTTAGCAGATAGCAATAGAAATTTGTCATCAATTTTAGGTATTTTAGACATTACTAACGAAACTTTTGATGAGGCTTCACAAACGATTCAAGTTGAAGGAGATAATGTAACCTATAGAGCAACTTATTTAATTGATGAAGAAGGAACTGTTTTTCATGAAGGAATTAATCATATGCCAGTAGGTAGAAATGTAAATGAATATTTACGTTTAATTGATGCCTATGCTCATGTGCAATCTCATGGAGAGGTTTGTCCAGCTAACTGGGAAGAAGGTAAAGATGCAATGAAAGCAAATGCTAAAGGAACTGCAGAATATTTAGCTTTTCAGTAAAAAGTTAATTACGAATTATGAATTACGAGTTTTAAACTCTCAATTTATAACTTAAAATTTATAATCATTATGGTACAAGAATTAAATCAAGATAACTTAGGGCAAATTATAGCAGATAACAAAACAGTTGTCGTTCAATATGCAGCTACTTGGTGTGGAAACTGTAGAATTATGAAACCAAAATTTAAGAAGCTAGCTTCAGAAAATGAAAACATGGTTTTTGTAATTGCAGATGCAGAAAAATTTCCAGAAAGTAGAAAATTAGCAGATGTAAGTAATTTGCCAACTTTTGCAACTTTTGTAGAGGGTGCTTTTGTAAATCAAACCCAAACAAACAAGTTCGAAGTTTTAAAAGAACTGGTAAACGAAATAGCATAGTTATGAAATTACCAATTATAAAACACCTTACTAATTTTATCGAAGAGAACGATCAAGATTATGTCATTGAAACTATAGAAACTTTAGAAGCTTTAACAGAAGTATCATCTTTAAAAGATGAAGAATTAGATGTTATTGGAGAACTTATTTCGAATATGTATGGGGCTATAGAAGTAGATAAAATGATCAAAGAAGGTATGCCGAAAAAAGAAGCACTGAATGCTTTTATGAAACGTGTACTAGGTTCTATTGATACTTAATTTTAGTATATAAATTATAACAAAAATCCCGAGTTTAATAACTCGGGATTTTTTATGTTAATTTGTTTTGTTCTTCATTAGCTTTTCTAATAATTGCTTTTAATTTTTCTTGTTGCGCAATTTTTTCTTGCTTTACCTTATTAATTTTTCGATTCATTAATTTGGTATGTTTGGCTTTGTTAACGGTATTTTTTGCCTTTCCTTTTTTAGGCATTTAAATGATGAGAATAAGAGTTTTTAAGAATTTGCATTGATCATTTCTTCTATTTTATTAAGAAGGTCTTTAGGGTCAAATGGTTTATAAACAAAACCATCCATACCACTATCACGAATTTTATTTTTTACTTCAACAAAAACAGAAGCTGAAAGTGCTAAAATCGGAATTTTAGTGTTAAATTTTCTTATTTCAGTAGAGGCGGTATACCCATCCATAACAGGCATTTGAATGTCCATAAGAACAGTGTCGTAATGATTTTCTTTTACCATATCTACTGCTTGCTGACCATCATTAGCTACAGATATTTCTAAACCAGCTTTTTCCAATATTTGTTTACCAACCATAACGTTGATAAGGTTGTCTTCTACCAGTAAAACTTTTTCACCTTTGAAACCATATTCTTTCTTTTCGATTTGTTTTTCTATTTCATGATCTGAAACTGTGTTTAATTCTAAATCAAAATAAAATCGACTTCCTTCATTCAGAGTACTATCAATAATTACTTTAGAATTCATAGCTGTTACAATTCCTTTCACAATAGAAAGTCCTAGCCCAGTTCCACCATATAATCGATTTGTGCTACTAGATGCTTGGGTAAATGCTTCCCAAATTTTCTCTTGTTGTTTTTGCGTTAAGCCAATACCAGTATCTCTAACTTCGGTGTGTAAAATGATACTTTTATCTGTGGCTGATTTTTTCTTAATTAATAAGGTTACACTCCCTTTATCAGTAAACTTTATAGCATTAGAAACAAGGTTGTTAATTACTTGGTTAAAACGAACAACATCTAATAAAACTACAGGAATGTCTTCATCAATTTCTAATTCTAATTCAATCCCTTTCTTTAAACAAGATGATTCGTGTATTTTTTTGATTTGCTTTACAACGCCTGATATATCAGCGGGGATTAGATCTAATTCTATACTTTTAGACTCCATTTTACTAAAATCCAAAACGTTGTTTAGTAAGTTTAATAAAATTTTACCTGAATAATTTAATGCTTCGATATTTTCTTTTTGATCTGGACGTGGATTCGATTCATTTAAAATATACGACAATCCTATAATAGCATTTAAAGGCGTTCTAATTTCGTGACTCATCGTACTTAAAAACTGAGACTTAGCATTCTATGCTTCAATAGCTTCCTCTTTTTTAGTATGAATTTTAGAAAAATAGCGTGCATTTAAATAAGAAAAATAAACCAATTGAAAGGTTACCAAAACGATTGTACTAATTACTGAAACTGGATAAACAGTATGTATTGCTAGTTCACGATCCATTTGAGTATCCGTAAAAAGCTTAAAATTTGTAAAGTGTAAAAGAATCCAAAATATTCCCGGTAAAATAGAAAACAGACCTACATAGATCTTCTCTTTTCTAAAAGAAAATAGTAAAAAGGGTAATCCAATTGCAAACATTAATACAAATTCTACACTCCCACCTTTGCCTATAAAAGAGGCCGTTAAAGAAACACTAAAGTTTAAAGCAATCAGGTAAATCACTCTAGCAACCGTTAAATTACCATACCTAGAAAGTAAACAAGAAATAACAAATAGAACCGCTGTAATTCCTAAATAGTTACTTAACTTTGGCATATCAATAGCTCTCGCTATAAAAAACCAAATAAGTGTAATTACTGTTGTTAAAATAGAAAGCGAAAAAACTAATTTTACTCTTGTTTGGGAGAAGTCAGCCATACAAAATGATATATGTTTAGTTGCTAAGTTATTAATTTTAATTTTAAAATCAAATGCTATTGAAATATTACTAACTATTTCAAACTCCTTATATTTACACAAATAATTTTTTATGAGAGTTGTATTCTTTTTTCTAGTCTTACTGTCTGTAAGTTGCACCACTAAACCAGAAGCAATAGAATTTTCTGCCATTAAAATTGCTAGAGATACTTATGGTGTTCCACACATCATCGCAAAAACAGATGCAGAAGTTGCTTACGGCTTGGCTTGGGCACAATGCGAAGATCAATTTATAACCTTGCAAGAATTAATGGCAGCCTGTAAAGGCATGTTGGGTGAAATAAAAGGAAAAGAAGGATTGGTTGCGGATTTCGGCATTAAATTTATGGGCTTGCAAGAAATTGCAAAAGCCAATTATAAAAGAGATGTCACAGGTAAATTTAAAACCTATTTAGAAAGTTTTGTTGCAGGTGTTAACGCATATGCAACTTTACATCCTGAAGAAGTGGTGTTAGACGATTTGTTTCCAATTACGGGTCAAGATGTAATTGTTGGTTATTTACTAGGGAATTTAGAAGTATCACACGCAGGAAAAGATTTGGCAAAAATTTTAAACGGAACTATTTTAAAAGAGTTGAATACTGATGTTCCAAAAGGTTCTAATGCAATTGCTATTTCGAAAAGAAAAACTACTGATGATAAAACCTATTTAGCAATCAATTCACATCAACCATTAGAAGGTTGGTATTCATGGTATGAAGCACATTTAGTTAGTGATGAAGGTATGAATATTTTGGGTGGTACCTTTGCTGGTGGAATTTGTATTTTTCATGGAGCAAACGAAAATTTAGCTTGGGCACACACCGTAAATCATGCAGATTTTTCGGATGTGTATCAATTAGAAATGAATCCAAAAAACGACAATCAATATAAATTTGACGGAGAATGGTTAGAGTTGAAAAAAAAGAAATATACTTCTTGGTTTAAGTTAGCTGGCCCCATAAAGTTTCCAATAAGTAGAACTATTTATGAAAGTAAATATGGACCCACCTTTAAAACAGAACAAGGAGTTTTTGCTTGGAATTTTGTGGTAGGTCGCTCAATAAAAATGGCAGAGCAGTGGTACGAAATGAATAAAGCGACCAACTTTAAAGAGTTCAAAAATGCACTTGAAATACTTGGAATTTCTACGCTAAACTTTGTGTATGCAGATAGAGAAGACAATATTTATTATGTAAGTAATGGTGGTTTTCCGTATCGAAATCCTAAATACAATTGGAGTGGAATTTTACCAGGAAATACCTCTGAGACATTATGGGGCGAAAAGACAATTCCTTTAGATAGTTTGCCTCAAGTTTTAAATCCGAAAGGCGGATGGGTTTTTAACACGAACAATACCCCGTATTCTGCAACAGATTCTTTATCTAATTTTAAAGAAACTTCGTTGAATAAAATTATGGGCTATCAATCTAAAGGTTTGGAAAACAATAGGAGTTCTCGGTTTTTAGAATTGATTTCTCAATACGATTCTTTGTCGTATTCTGATTTTAAACGCATTAAGTACGACAATCAATATCCTTCTAAAATGACAACACCAAAAGCCATCAATTTAGAAGATTTAATGCATTTAGACGCTTCTAAATATCCAGATATTTCTGATGCAATTACACAGTTAACGAATTGGAATCGGAAGTCTAATTTAGAAAATACTACTGCGGCATTATTTATTATTTCTTGGTTAGAAATTGATCGCATTAGAACTGAATCTGGAAGAAATATTCTTTACGGAACAGTGACCGAAGAAGATTGTGTGGCGGGAATTAGAAAGGCAAAAAAAGAACTGCTAGAAAAATATGGGAGCTTAGAAGTTCCACTAAAAAAAGTGCAACGGCTAATTAGAGGAGATGTAAATTTACCCATGGCTGGAATGCCAGATGTTTTGGCAGCAATGTACAGCAAAGAACATACAGATGGCACATATAAAGCTTTTGCTGGAGAGTCGTATATAGAATTAGTTCGTTTTGGAAAAAATGGAGTAGAGATAGAAAGTGTAAATACCTTCGGAGCTTCAGAAAAACCAACTAGCAAGTATTATACCTCAGAAATGAAATTGTTTGCGAATCAACAACTGAAAAAAATGACATTAAATAAAAAGGAAGTATTAAAAAATGCTGTTCGAATTTATTCTCCTTTTGGGATAAAAAAATAAGCTATCAAAGTAGATTTTGATAGCTTGTTTTTTATATTACTATTATTTTAATAGTTCGTCAAGTTTTTCGAATGCCTTTTCTCCACTCCCTAAGTAGCGTTGTATAATTTTGCCTTCAGGGTCAATAATAAACTTTGTAGGAAAACCAGCTACATTAAATTTTAACACCAAGTTATCAGTGTCTTTTCCAGATTGTACTTGTTGCCAATCATATCCTTTTTCTTTTAGGAAATTGACCATTTTTTCTTTAGAGTCACCACTATTAATTCCTAAAACAGTCATCTTGTTGGCATATTTATCTGCATATTCTTTTACTTTAGGCATTTCTGCAACACAGGGACTACACCAAACTCCCCAGAAATCAATCAATACATATTTTCCTCGTAATGAGCTAAATGTGAAATCTGAACCATCTATGGTTTTGTTACTTGTAAAATCGGGTACAGTTTTGCCAATTAAGGTAGATTCTATGCCTTTAACTCTTGATGCTAGCTCTTTGTAATACGTAAAATTCTCTAAGCTTTTATCAAATTTATTAAATGTGGCAACAGCTTCTTCATTAGAAATTTGTCTTCTAACCATCATGTCAGATAAATACCAAACAGCAGCTTCTGAAGTTGGATTCTTTTTTATAAAATCACTCTTCAATCGAATTACTTCTTCGTCTAATTGCACAATAGAATCTGTAATGATTTTGAACCGAGGGGCTTCTTCTTCTAATTTATTTTTCTTTAATAAATAGTTTACAGAAGCATTCATCAACGGAAATATCTTGCTGTTAATTTTTGCTAAATCATCATTTGTTTTTGTTCCTGTTGGATATGCATTGATAAAATCAGTCACCTCTCCTTTAAACACGATTTGGTCACCAGGTTTTGCAATAAAAGCAAATTGTGATGATTTTGCAGGATAATAGCCTCTGCCAGATCTTTTGATAGTACGTTCTACATTTGGCCAAAAAATAATATGTTCAGCTTTGTTGATTTTTGCAGTATAGGTAAATTTACCATCTTTTACGAAAATAGAATCTGTAACCCTTTTCCCAGAACTATCATACACGCTTCTAGACATGTAGTTAGTTTCTAAACCTTTGATATCTCCACTAACAGTAAAGGAATCTGCGGGTGTTTTTGATTCTTGATTGCAGGAAACTAGTAATGCTATCGCTATTAGTAAAAAACTATTTTTTAGATTGTTTTTTGTTGTCATTTGATTTGGTTTTTTGTTGAGGTTTTTCTCCTTTAGAAGGCATTGGTCCTCGTAAATGAATAATTAACCCGTTTAAAAAATTACGTAAAATTTGATCTCCACATTCCATGTACTTTGGATGCTCTTCGTTTCTAAAAAAAGCACCAAGCTCTCCTTTAGAAACTTTAAAATCTACCAAAGCGCAGATTTCAATTATATCTGTATCTCTCAACTTGTGAGCTACACGTAATTTTTTAAAAATATCGTTGTTTGTTAATCCCATATAGCAAATGTATGTTATTTAAAAATAAAATAAATATCAGTTTAAGTGAAATGTAGATTATTTTTTAATGAAGTACTAATCTACCATTTGAAAAATAGCCAAAGCATATACGGCAAAACGAGCAAAACGAAATAAGCCAAAAAGCATCACGCCTTTTAAAGGGTATTTTATCAGTCCGCCAGCCATACAAGTAATAGAAAATGGTATTGGTAATAAAGCGCCAACTACAATTAAAAAACCACCCCATTTACTAGTGTTTTTTAATTGTTTTGCCATTTTTACTTCTAAGAAATTTTTAACCTTTTCAATTTTTAATGCTGTTTTTCCGATAAAAAAAGAAATAATTCCACCTAAATACGATAAAGTAGCAAGAATTGCAAGGGTAATTACTGGATTACTTGTTTTTTTAGACCAAGCAATAAATATTTCAGGCGGAATTAACCCTAAAACAGATTCTGAAACAAAGAAAACTGACAGCACACCAATGGTAGAAAAAGTTTCGGTCATGTGTTGCAAACCATCATTAATGTTGTAGACATATTTATTAAAAAGCAATAAGCCAACCACTACCAACGCAATCGGAATAATCGACTTGCGTAAGCTAACTCCAATAAATTTATAAAACCCAGTATATGAATAATACTGGTGTAATAATTGGTATTTTGGTTTTTTTCTAACTCTTTTTCTTTTACTCATTTAGTTGCTTGATAGTTTCTTTTTTAGCAGCAGCAAATATACAGTATAATTCAATTTTACACGAATATTACCTTCAGTTTTAACGAAAAATTAATAGCTTAGAATTTAGCAATGGCAGCTTCTGCACATCGTTCTCCATCCATAGCTGCAGAAACAATTCCGCCAGCATAACCGCCACCTTCGCCACAAGGAAATAATCCTTCAATTTCTGGGTGTTCTAGATTCTCTTTTCTTGGGATGTTAACTGGAGATGAGGTTCTAGATTCTACACCAACAACATTAGCTTCAGCCGTATAGTAACCATGCATTTTTTGCCCGAATGCTTCAAAACCTTTTCGTAACCTTCCACCAATTATTTTAGGTAATAAAGAGTGTAGTGGAGCTGATTTTAATCCGGGTTGATAAGATGTAGCATTTAAATCTATAGATAAATTTCCTTCTACAAAGTCTGTTAAACGTTGAGCTGGCGCTGTTTGACTTCTACCGCCAGAGGTAAATGCCAATCGTTCTAAATCTTTTTGAAATTCCAATCCTTTTAAAGGACCGAATTTCTCATATTTAGCAAAATCTTTGTCGATATTTAACTCAACAACAATTCCAGAATTTGCATACAAATTATTTCGTCTGCTTGGCGACATTCCGTTTACTACCACTTCGCCATTTGCTGTTGCAGCGGGAACGATGAATCCACCTGGACACATACAGAAAGAATATACACCTCGATCATTTACTTGCTGCACTAAGCTATATGCCGCAGCAGGCAATAATTCATCACGTTTTCCTTCACAATGATATTGTATAGAGTCTATGATATGTTGCGGATGTTCTACACGAACTCCCATGGCAAAAGATTTTGCTTTTAGAGAAATTTCTTTTTTATGGAGCAATTCATAAATATCTCTAGCAGAATGCCCAGTGGCTAAAATAACAGCATTTGCAGTCATTTCTGTTCCGTTTTGCAATTGAATAGCTTTAACTTTATTGTGTTGAATTATGAAATCGGTTACTCGAGTTTCAAAATGAATTTCGCCACCGTGATTTAAAATTGTTTCACGAATGTTCTGGATTATTTTTGGCAATTTATTAGTTCCAATATGCGGATGTGCATCGATTAAGATTTGTTCAGAAGCTCCATGAAACACTAAGTTTTCAAAAATTCTACGAACATCGCCACGCTTTAAACTTCTAGTATATAATTTTCCATCAGAATAGGTTCCTGCACCACCTTCACCAAAGCAATAGTTAGAATCTTCGTTTACAAAATGTTCTTGGTTGATGGCTCTTAAATCTCTACGTCTGTCTTGAACATTTTTACCGCGTTCTAGCACAATTGGTTTAAATCCTAATTCTAAACAACGCAGTGCAGCATACATTCCGGCTGGCCCAAAACCAACGATATGAATCTCTTTCGCATTAGAAACATCTTTATATTCAAATTGAGGGGCAGAAGTTTCTGGTATTGGTTCATTAATATACACAGCAACTTTGTAATTAAAGTAAATTTGAGGTTTACGAGCATCAATAGATTTTCGCAATACTTTTACGCTAGAAATAGTAGAAGGTTTAATGCTTAAATGGTGTGCCGCTTTTTTAAGCAGGATACCTGTAACATTTTCTTCTTTTAATTGGATTCGAAGCTGTAATTCTTTTACCATTTGGCAAAAATAAGGAAATTAAGTTTGTAAAACTTGGTTGCTTTTTTGAGAATTTTACAATTAAAAACTACTGATTTAAAAATAGTTATCTTTATTTTAACATTTTTTTAACTATATTAGAGAGAGCTAAAACTTAAATCCCCTTTTTAACTCAATTAATAACAAAAATGAAAAACGCAGCTTTTATTTTTACGATTCAAATTTTTGAAAATAGTCAATCTCAAATGGTGTTTGATTATATTGAGTATTTAATACTTCTAATTTGTTTTATGGCAGCTTCGATTTTAATGATGTTAATTCCAATTATTTTATGCTATTCGATGCTAGATAATTTTATTAGAATGAATGGCTACAAAAAAGATATAAAAGAAAGAACAAAAAGTGAAGAAGCAAGTTCTAAGTACCTAAAAGCTATTTGTATTGAATACAATAAGGCTTCTTCTAAGTTTTTTAAAAATTTAAGCGCACTTGTAACTTGGAATATTTTCTCTTTTATTTATGTTTTTTTTGGTTTTGAAAACTTTAATGATGGTTTAAAGGAGTATTTTTATTTTCCATTCGCAGTATTACAATCGCTCAGTAAAGAAGAGATTTTTGACTCGATCTATAAATTTCAATCAAATTGGTTGTTTATGGGCGCTATTGTGTTGGCTACCTTTTCCTTTTCATTTTTTGGAAAATATATTGGTAAGAATATCGCTAAAGTATAATTGAAAAAAATGGAGTAAAATTAACTTTTTAAAGCTTTCCATTTCTTCAAAATCTCTTCTTCATTCATTAAAACTCCTTTTGGGTTCTTTTCAACTACATCTCTTTTTTCTTGGGTAATTGCATCAGAATACCACCAGTCGTGCATTTCTTTAACCGAAGTTTTTAAATCCCTAAAAGTTAGCCCTGCTGTTATTGCTTTTTTATTTGAAGCTCTAGATGAACCATAATTTTTTCCGATAGGAGGAATCCAAGGGACTAAATATTGTATACCATTTTTTTCTAAAAAATCATAATCATCAATGGCAACAATATTTGTATTAACATTAAAAGCTCCTTTGGCTTCATTAACAAACTCTAACATGGTTTGTTGATTTGTAGGCCCTACTATATTAAATTTACCAGTAAGTTTATTTTCAGCTAGTCTAATCATAAATTCAGCAACATCTCTAACATCTGCATATTGTACCAAATCTTCTTTTTTGCCAGGAACTAAAACATCACCACCTTTTGCTAAACGAATTGCAAAATGAATAAATCGGTTGGTTTTATCTCCAGGACCAAACATATAGGTGGGTCTAGCAATAATCGTTCTATCTACTCCAAATGCTTTGATGGCTGCATTTTCTGAATTGGTTTTCATTACGCCATACCAATATTCTAATTTTTCGTCTGGATGATCTAAGGTTTCAGGTTCTTTTGTTAAGGTTACAGTTTCTTCGGTAATATGGTCTCCTAAATACGGATAATAAACTCCAGTTGATGAAATATATAAATAATATTTAACTCTATCTTTTAATAGTTCAGCTGTATCTGTAGTCCATTTAACATTTTGTCCAGAGTTGTCGATTACCAAATCCCATTCACCAGTTTCTAATGCTTTTAAATTGTTATTTCTATCTCCAATTAAATGTTCAACTTTATCAAATACTTCTGGATGCACAGTAGATTTTGTTTTTCCTCTTGTAAAAATTGAAACTGAATGTCCTCTTTCTAAAGCATATTTAATTTGATGCGGTCCTAAAAAACTGGTTCCACCTAAGATTAGGATTTTCATTTTTTTACTTTCTTCAGTATCACAAGCTAACAAACTTGTTCCTAAAAACGGAATTGCAATTCCGGCTGCGATACTTTTTTTGATAAAATCTCTTCTACTTTTAGAACTTTCCATGCAAGTAATTTTTGATAAATTAATTGGAAAGATAGAAATTATTTAAAAGAAATAAAAATTGATTTTTTTTTGACTTAAAAGTATGCTGTTGGCGGTTCCCAAGTTTTGTCGCTTCCAACAATATTTCTTGGCGGACTAACAATTTCCATCCAAATAGGAATAACTTTTATCAATATATAACTCTCTTTTTTATTGGGATAAAATGATTTCCAAGTTTCTTTCCAATGCTTGTTTTTTTCTTGTTGATTGTCAACTAAAGTTGCTTTGCCGTGAATAGTTACGTAACCAGAATCATCTTTGTCTCTATAATAAATGGTGACCAACTTATTTTGTTTGATTTGTGCCACTTTTCTGCTTGTTGGATTTGTGCCAAACCATACCGCTAAATTTTCTTCTGGCGGAAAGGGATCCATCATTCTAACTCTAGAAATTCCGTTTTTATCTTGAGTAATCAATGCACAAATTCCGGTTGAATTCATGATTTCTTTTGCCGCTTTTATCAATACTTCTTTTGAGAAAGAAGTGTTTTTGGTTTGTGTAAACCCAACAAATGAAACTGAAAATAGTATAAATAGGAGTAGATTTTTTTTTATCATAATACTGTAGATTTTGTCATTCTATCGTTTCCGAAAATATCTTTTCTTAATTCTGTTTGAAATCCTTTTTTAGTTAATAGACTTAAAGTTTCATTCCCTAAATATTGATTGATTTCAAAATACAAAACACCATTTACTGTTAAGTGGTTTTTAGCTAATTCTGCTATTTTTTTATAAAATACTAAAGGGTTTTCGTCATCAACAAATAATGCCAAATGTGGTTCATTTTCTATAACGTTTGGCTGTATTTCTTTTTTTTCCAATTCACGAACGTAAGGCGGATTGGAAACGATAATGTCAAACTGTTTGTCGTTGCGAGGAGTTTTCGACGTGGCAATCTCATTGCTATTTTGAGATTGCTTCATTTCATTCGCAATGACGTTTAGCGAGGTTGCTCTTAAAATATCTTGCTCAATAAAATTAATTTGAACATCATTTAATTCAGCATTTTCTTTTGCAATTTTGATTGCTTTTGATGAAATGTCAATTGTTGTAATGTCTGAGTTTGGTAAATTTTTAGCTAAAGCAATAGGGATGCATCCAGTACCTGTACCAATTTCTAAAATAGATAAAGAAGCGTTTTTTTTAGAATCATTTATAATCCATTGTACTAATTCTTCGGTTTCTGGCCTTGGAATTAAGGTATCTTTTGTAACTTTAAAAGGTAAGCCATAAAATTCAGTTTCTCCTAAAATATACTGAATTGGTTCTTGATTTTTTAAACGTGATAATGAATTGTATAAGTGTTTGAATGTATCTTCGGAAATGCTTACTTGATTGTTTAAAGCAACATCGATTCGTTGCAATCCAAGCTCTTTTTCTATCAATAAAAAAAAGAAAGAGTCAATTTCTGTTTGAGGAAAAACCGCTAATAATTCTTTATTAAAATGATTTCTGAATTCTTTTATAAACATGTTATAAATCTTTTAACATCCAAACATTACAAGAATAATGTCCGGTGTTTCCTACAGGTTTATCTAGAGAGATAAAGCCGTTTTTTTTATACAAAGCTGTTGCAGCATGCATGTACGGCATGGTTTCTAAATAGCATTTTTCGAACCCAAATTCTTTGGCTTTTTGTAAACAAGCGGTTATCATTTTACTTCCTAAACCTAAACCTCTTGCTTCTGGTAAAAAGTACATTTTTTGAAATTCGCAAATGCTCCCTTCATAATTGTCAAGTTGAGCAACACCAGCTCCGCCAATAATTTTTCCATCAAGGTCAATTACATAATAGGCAGAAGTAGGTTTGTTGTAGGTTTCAAACATGTCATCTAGGGCTTTATCTTCATATGCTGTACCAACTTTTGGAACTCCAAATTCAATTAAAACATCTCTGATTACTTTTTTAATCTGCTGATTGTCTTTTGATTGAATCTCTCTAAGTATCGGTTGTTTTGTTTTCACTTTAATACACTATTTTTGCAGGAGCAAGTTATCATTTTTAATTAAAATAATGCACATTTCTAAACACGAAAAATACATGCAACGTTGTTTGCAAATCGCTAAAAACGGTATTGGATCTACACGTCCAAATCCGTCTGTTGGCGCTGTTGTTGTGTTGAATGATGAAATTATTGGAGAAGGGTATACAAGTGCATACGGAGAAAGTCATGCAGAGGTAAATGCTATCAATGCAGTAAAGGATAAAACATTGTTAAATGAGGCTACTATCTATGTCACTTTAGAGCCTTGTTCTCATGTTGGAAAAACACCGCCCTGTGCAGATTTAATTGTAAAACATCAATTTAAGAATGTAATTGTTGGCTGTGTAGACACTAATAGTTTAGTTGCAGGTAAAGGAATAGAACGCTTAAAAGGTGCAGGAATTAATGTGGTGGTTGGTGTTTTAGAAACTGAATGTTTGGAGCATCATAAACGTTTTTTTACAGTTCAGAATAAAAAGCGTCCCTATATTATTTTAAAGTGGGCAGAAACTAAAAATGGATTTATTGCTCCTTTAAAAAGAGATGATAAAAATCCGGTTTGGATTTCAAATCAATATTCTCAACAATTGGTGCACAAATGGAGAAGTGAAGAGCACGCTATTTTAGTTGGAACAAATACGGTTATTGAAGACAATCCGAGATTGACTGTGAGAAGTTGGAGCGGAAATAATCCGATTAGAATTGTGTTGGATAGAAATTTAAGAATTCCGAAAACAGCATCTATTTTTGATGAGTCTGTAAAAACAATTGTTTTTACAGAAACAAGAATGGTGCATCAAGATTCAAGAGAATCTTTAATTTTTGAAATAATTGATTTTTCGAAACAACTTGCTCAACAAATTTGTGATATGTTGTGTAAACATCAAATTCAGTCTTTAATTATTGAAGGAGGAACGCAAACAGTACAAACTTTTATAGATGCAGGTTTGTGGGATGAAGCTAGAATTTTTATAGTTAAAAAGGAGTTTGTAGACGGAATTAACGCTCCACTTGTTTCTGGTAAATTAGTTTCAGAAAACACAATAAAAGGTGATGTTTTAAAAATAGTAAAGAATGATTAAAAACATCATTTTTGATTTTGGAGATATTTTTCTAAACTTAGATAAAAATGCAACTTTTGTCGCGTTAGAGAAATTAGGAGTAAATGAAATTACTAATGAAATGATGTTAATTGCACATCAGTATGAAAAAGGAGAAATTACTACAGATAATTTTGTGAATTATTTTAATGATACATTTGATATTTCTAAAGAAGAATTGGTTTTTGCATGGAATGCAATTTTATTAGATTTTCCAAACCATCGATTGCAATTTTTAAAACAATTGGCTGCAAGTAAAAAGTATCGATTATTTTTATTGAGTAACACCAATGAGTTGCATATTTCTTGGGTGCAACATCAGTGGGGAGAAGAGCTGTATACTGAATTTAAAAATTGTTTTGAACAGTTTTATTTGTCACACGAAATACATTTTAGAAAACCCAATTCAGATATTTATAAATATGTGTTGCAAGAAAATAAGTTAAATGCTGTAGAAACTTTTTTTATTGATGACACCAAAGAAAATACGGATGCTGCAGAGAGATTAGGAATACAAACTTGGAATTTAATTCCAGCTAAAGAAGATGTTGTAGATTTATTAACTAAAAAGGAATTTAAAGCGTGATTTATTTACTGTTAAGTATTGTTTTTTCAACATTGATATTTGTTATTTTTAAATACTTTGATGTTTTTAAAATAGATACTTTAAAAGCCATAATTGTAAACTATGTTGTTGCTTTTATCTTAGGGTTTGTACTTGCTGAAATTGATTTTTCTGTAAAAGAGCTACCAAATCTACCTTGGTTTTTTGGGGCAATTACGTTGGGTTTGCTATTTGTTTCTATCTTTTTTGTGATGGCATTAACAGCGCAGCGAAACGGCGTTTCTGTGGTTTCGGTAGCAGGAAAAATGTCGGTGGTGATTCCAATAATTTTTGGAGTTGTTTTATACAATGAGTCTTTGTCAGCTATAAAAATAATTGGAATTGTTTTAGCAATAATTGCCGTGTATTTGGCATCGGTAAAAGAAGATTTAAAAAAACATGAGAAAGCTGGATTGGTTTTGCCAGCTATCCTTTTTTTAGGCTCAGGTGCTATTGATACTATCCTGAAATTTGTCGAAATTAATTATGTAAAAGAAAATGAAGTTTCACTTTTTTCAGGAAGCTTATTTGGATTTGCTGCACTTTTTGGATTGCTCATTTTAGGATTTAAAACCATTCGAAAAAGAGAGGCATTTGGAATTAAAAATGTCATTGCAGGAATTGTATTAGGAGTTCCAAATTACTACTCAATTGTATTTTTGATAAAAGCATTGCAAAATAAAAACTTAGAAAGTTCAACCTTGTTTACCATTAATAATGTCGGAATTGTAGTAGTTTCTACATTAATTGGTTTGTTGCTTTTTAAAGAGTCGTTTAGTTTGAAAAATAAAATCGGAATTGCATTGGCAATAACCGGAATCATTTTAGTTGCAATTGCTTGATGGAAGATACCTATAAAACTATAGAAAAACAATCAGAAGAAACACTGTTTAAAGATCGAAATAGTAAGTTTTTTGGATATGCTTTTCCGGTTTTAAATGAAGAGGATATTAAAAATGCGCTAGAAGAATTGAAAAAGAAACATCATTCTGCAAGACATTTTTGCTATGCTTGGCAATTGGGAGTTGAAGCCATTTCTTATCGTGCAAATGATGATGGAGAACCTAATAATTCAGCAGGCATGCCAATTTATGGACAAATTCAGGCTTTTGAGGTGACCAATATTTTAATTGTTTCTGTCCGTTATTTTGGAGGCACTAAACTATGTGTTGGTGGACTGATCAATGCCTATAAAAATTCTGCACAATTAGCATTGGAAGCTTCGAAAATTATTACCAAAACAATAAATATTCAATTTCAATTATCTTTTGGTTACGATGTAATGAATAAGGTAATGCGTATTGTCAAGGAAAAACAATTAACGTTAGTTTCTCAAACTTTAGAATTAGATTGTCAATACATTATTTCAGTTCGTAAAAAAGAAGCTGAAGCAATTTTAGAAATCTTTACCAGCCTGTATAAAGTAGAAGTTAAAAGATTAGATTAATTTTTCTAAAATATAATCCGGACAACGCATTGGTTTATTTGTTTTCATATTGATAAAAGCTAACATTGTATATCCGGTTGTTAAAAGTTCTTTTTTTTGATTGAAAATTTCGTACTCAAACTCAATCTTAACAGTAGGAATTTTTTTTAATGTAGTTTTTACCGTAATTTCATCGTCGAACTCAGCCGATTTTTTAAAATTGCATTGTAAAGATACAACTGGAAGCATTACATTATTTTCTTCCATGTTTTTATAAGAAATACCGAAAGACCTTAGCCAGTCTATTCTTCCGATTTCAAAAAACTGCGCGTAGTTACCATGATAAACAACACCCATTTGGTCTGTTTCTCCGTAACGTATTCTAAATGAGATAGATTGTGTAAACAAGAATTTTATTTTTTTGTGGTTCTTACTTTACGAAAAAAAAAATTAATAATCAATAGCAATTTCATTTTTTTATACTGAATTTTATTCACACTTTTGTAAGGCTCTTTTGAAAAGGTAAAAAAACCAAAATATAGAGCAAATTAATTAACCCAATTATCTGCATAAATAAGAATGACTAAAACTGCTGACTCAGTTTGGAATGAGTGCCTCTCTTTTATTAAAGACAATATAAAACCGCAAGCATATAAAACTTGGTTTGAACCTATCAAACCAATTAAAATTTCTGGCGAAGCTTTAACAATTCAGGTACCTAGTAAATTCTTTTATGAGTGGTTAGAAGAGCATTACATTAAATTACTTAGAGTTTCTTTGCAGAGAGAGTTAGGAAAAGAAGCAAAGTTAATTTACGATGTACGTATGGAAAATACGTATAGCAGTAATAGCCCACAGACTGTAAAAATACCAAGTTCTAATAGAGACCCATTAAAACCACAAAGAGTTACGGTTCCTTTAGAAACTAAAGATAGAGAGTTGAGAAACCCATTTGTAATCCCAGGATTGCAAAAAGTAAAAATAGAATCTCAACTAAATCCAAATTACAATTTTAATAATTTTGTTGAAGGAGATTCAAATCGTTTAGCGCGTTCTGCAGGAATGGCTGTTGCCAACAAACCTGGTGGAACTTCTTTCAATCCGTTGTTGATTTATGGTGGAGTAGGATTAGGAAAAACACATATTGCACATGCAATTGGAGTAGATATCAAAGATAAATACCCAGACAAAACTGTGTTGTATATATCGTCAGAAAAATTTACACAACAGTTTATAGACTCTGTAAAGTCAAACACGAGAAACGATTTTATTCATTTTTATCAAATGATTGATGTGCTGATTATTGATGATGTACAATTTTTATCGGGTAAAACTGGAACTCAAGATGTATTCTTCCATATATTTAATCATTTACATCAAAATGGAAAGCAAGTAATTCTAACTTCAGATAAAGCTCCTGTAGATATGCAAGATATCGAACAGCGTTTATTATCTCGTTTTAAATGGGGATTGTCTGCTGAATTACAGGCGCCAGATTATGAAACTAGAATTTCTATTCTTCAAAATAAATTGTTTAGAGACGGAGTAGAAATGCCAGAAGATATTGTAGAATATATTGCAAAGAATATCAAATCTAATGTTCGTGAATTAGAAGGTGTTATAATTTCTATGATTGCTCAAGCATCATTTAATAGAAGAGAATATACGTTAGAATTAGCAAGACAAATTGTAGATAAGTTTGTAAAGAACACCAAAAAAGAAGTTTCTATAGATTACATTCAAAAAGTAGTTTCTAAATACTTTGATATGGATGTGGCAACACTGCAATCTAAAACAAGAAAACGTCATATTGTTCAAGCACGTCAATTAGCGATGTTTTTCGCGAAAAGAATGACCAAGTCATCTTTAGCTAGTATTGGTTCACAAATTGGTCATAGAGATCATGCAACCGTTTTACATGCTTGTAAAACAGTAGATAACTTAACGGAAACTGATAAGCAATTCAGAAAATACGTTGATGATTTAACCAAGAAGTTAACTTTCTAAACTTCAAATTATGAGAATTTTAATGGTTTGCTTGGGGAATATTTGCCGTTCTCCATTGGCAGAAGGTATTTTGCAATCAAAAGTATCAGCAGATGTAAAAGTAGATTCAGCAGGTACAGCAGCTTATCATGTAGGAGAGTTGCCAGATAGTCGCTCTATTGCTGTGGCTAAAAAATATGGAATCGATTTAACAAATCAACGTGCAAGAAAATTTACAGTAAATGATTTTGATACTTTCGATTTGATTTATGCTATGGATGAAAGTAATTATCAGGATATTTTAACATTAGCAAGAAATACTGAAGAGAAGCTAAAGGTTAAACTTATTTTAAATGAAGTTGACCTAAATTCAAATCAAAGTGTTCCAGATCCTTATTATGGAGGAAACAACGGTTTTGAAAATGTTTACCAACTATTAGATGAAGCCTGTCAAATTATTGCCAATAAAATAGAAGAGTAATGAAAGGAAAGTTATATTTAATTCCAACTACTTTAGGAGATAATGAACCGCTAGAAGTCATGCCAATTTCTGTGAAAAAAGTTATTGAGCAAGTAGATTATTTTATTGTAGAAAATGAAAAAACAGCGAGACGTTTTATAAAAAAAATTACACCAAAAAAATCGCAGCCATCACTAACAATTATGATGTTAGATAAGTATGCTGATGAACTGGAAACTAGAGGTTATTTAGATGTTTGTAATGATGGAATTTCGGTAGGATTATTATCAGAAGCGGGTGTTCCAGCAGTTGCAGATCCTGGAGCAACTATTGTAAAATTAGCTCACGACAAAGGAATTCAAGTTGTTCCGTTGGTTGGGCCATCATCCATTTTAATGGCCATGATGAGTTCTGGAATGAACGGACAAAGTTTTGCTTTTAATGGATATTTACCAATTGATAAATCGGATAGAAAAAAGGCAATAAAAGAATTAGAAAGATTATCTAAAGAGAAGAATCAATCTCAAATTTTTATTGAAACACCTTACAGAAATGATAAATTATTAGCAGATTTAAAAACAATATTAACACCTACTACACTTTTATGTGTTGCAGCAGATATCACATTGTCAACGGAATATATTAGAACAAAATCAGTTAGCGATTGGAAAAGTGAAAATCCAGATTTGCATAAAAGACCTGCAATTTTTATCATCCATAAAGGAGCTTAAAAATGCAATAGGTGAAATTTAAAATCGCCTCTGCTTGTGTACTCTAAAGTTGGAGCAGGAATTTTAATAAAATTGATAGTTGAAAACAGTGTTTTTAAGAATTTAGACGTTGTTTTTATTTTCGTTAAATCTACATCCAAGCTTAGATAAAATTGTCTATAGGGGTCTTGAGTAAACTGATTATTTGGATTTGATTCTCCATATAACATTCCTTCTGCACCATAACCAAAAGCAATATTCAACCATTTAGGAAAATTACTTTCTTTATTAAAAGACCAGATATTGGCAGACAACCAATACGTTTGTCCGTTGTAATCTTTTAAAGCTTGTTGAATAAAATTACCACCTAAAGTATTGGGTCTTAATTTTGCATATGCTGTTTTACTAAAGGAATATTTTAGTATAATTCTTTGCTCTTTCCAAAGAACTTCTTGTCCGACTAATAAACCAGTCCCGCTAGCGTTTGCTAAAATATCTCCCCAGGATGCGCCCCATTTTTATGAAAAACCATCTAAAATTTCTACAGCAGATAAGAAGGTAAACCCTAATGTTGCTCCATAAATTAATTGATTTTTTTTAGAAACACCTGCCCAATTTAACACACTCATTGCTGTTTTCCCAACATAATAGGAAGTCATTACATGACCAATTTTATCCATTTGTTTCCAATGGTTATTGTCGTTTTTAAAATGAAAACTAGAACGCGGATAATCTGAATACCACATTTTATCCAATCCAATCAATGCAGATGTTGCCAAAATGGTTTCTGTAATTGCTATGGCATTTCTTCTTTTAATATGTAAGGTATCGGACTTTTTATAGAAGGATGAAGTTTGTCCTTGAAGGTTGGTTGTAATAAGGAAAACAACAATAAATAGTATTTTATAAAAAACAGATTCCCGATTTCTCGGGAATGACATCAATATTTTATTTTTCGCTTTACAGTTTAGCATTAAATTATCTATTAATTCCTTTGTCGCTAATCCAACGTTGATATTTTCTGGCGTTTCTATTATGCTGACTTAATGAATTTGCAAATTCATGATATCCAATTTTTTCAACGCTAGCACACATGTAAAAATAGTTGTGTTTTTTTGAAAATAAAACGGCATCAATGGAAGAAATGTCTGGCATTGCTATTAAAGTAGGCGGAATTCCCTTGTTCTTATAGGTGTTATACGGTGAGTTTATTTTTAAATCTTTTTTCAAAACACGCTTAACCATAAAATCTTTACCATGTTTTTCTTTTAAAGCATAAATTATTGTTGGGTCTGCTTGTAATGGCCAACCACGTTTCAACCTGTTTAGATATAATCCAGCAACAATTGGTCTCTCAGAAATTTTTGCAGTTTCTTTTTGCACAATAGATGCTAGGGCAATAACCTTTGTTCTGCTTAAATTGAGTTTTTTAGCTTCATTTTCTCTTTTTTCATTCCAAAAACGATTATACTCTATATACATTCTATCTCTAAACTGTTCTGCTGTTGTATTCCAATAAAACTCATAGCTGTTTGGAACGTACATTCCTAAGGCAGATTTTAAAGTAAATTGATTTTTTTCTAGAAAAACAACATCTGTCATGGCATTCAAAATTGAAATTGAATCTGCTTCAATTTGCTCGGCAACTCTACCTGATAATTCTTCTAAAGAATGTTGGTTGTTAAATACAACTAGTGTTGGTGTTTGCTGTCCGCTTCGTAATACATTAATGATATCATTATTTGAAAACCCTTTTGTTATTTTGTATTTACCAGGCTTAATTGATTCTTGATAATTTTTTCTTTTTGCTACCCAAGCAAAAGATTTTACCTGTTTTAAAAAAGGACTAACTTCATTTTCTACATCAGTTAAAGTACTATTTGTTTTTATAAAAATAAATCCATCTTTAACAACATTAGGTTTGTAAATTTTACCATAGATGTTGTAAACGACAACTCCGCCAGTAATTATTAAAAGGCTTGAAATTAGTAAAATAAACTTCTTTTTATTCATGAATTAGTTGGTATAAAATCTCGTCTTTAAATGTATTATTCGAAAAAATCCAATCTTTTTTTGTGCCAATTACTTTAAATTGATGTTTTTCAAAAAGCGAACTACTTTTCTTGTTGTCTGATGTGATATTTGCATACAATTGATGCAAACCTAAATGTGTAAAACAATATTGAATTAATAACTCTAAGGCTTCAGAAGCAAAACCTTTTTGTTGATGTTTTTTGTGAACTAAAATTCCAATTCCGGCTCTTTTGTGTTGGGCGTTAAAATCAAAAAGATCAATCATTCCAATAGGTTGATGGCTGTTTTGCTCTTCAATGATTAAACGTAGTTGTTTGGCTTCAAAGATGTCTAAATGAGCGTTTTCTATGTATTGTTTTAATAAAAATTTAGAAAAAGGTGTTTGTGTGTGGCTAACTTCCCAGAAAGACTCATCGTTTTCTGTGTCAAACAAAAATTGAAGATCTTCAGGTTCTAAGGCCCTTAAGCGTATGTTATTTCCCTTTAAAGTATTCATTAAATTTCAATTGATCCTTTAAAAACAAAAGTTGCAGGACCTTTTAAAAACACATTCTTATAGTATTCGTTCTCTACGTTGAAAGAAACTTCTAATTCCCCACCCAAAACAGGCAATTTAATCCTGGTTGCTTTTGTTTTATTTGTTTTGTGCATTGCTATTGCTACAGCTGTAACACCTGTACCGCAAGCCAACGTTTCGTCTTCTACACCACGTTCGTAGGTTCTAACTTTAAAAGTGGTATCATTTAGTTGTTGTACAAAATTAATATTGCTTCCTTCTTTTCCATAATCATTTCGTATTTTCTTGCCATTAGTAACTACATCATAATCAGTTAAATTCTCAACCAATTGAACATGATGAGGAGATCCCGTGTTTGTAAAAACATAGTTGTTGTGAATTTCTACGGTTTTTACATCAATCATTTGTAGTAAAACTAACTTGTTTTCTATAGTAGCATGATGGATACCATCAACAGCGTTGAAAGTCGTTTTGTTAGAAATAACACCTAGTTTATTCGCAAAAGCGACAATACATCTTCCACCATTTCCACACATCGTTCCTTCATTGCCATCAGCATTGTAGTACACCATTTTAAAATCAGTTTCTACATCCGTTTCTAACAAAATGATTCCGTCAGCTCCAATACCAAAATGTCGATCACACAATTTATGAACTAAATGATTGTTCTCTTTAGGAAATGATGTATCCCTATTATCAATCATGATAAAATCATTCCCAGTTCCTTCGTATTTATAAAAAGCGATATTCATAAGGAACAAATATAGCAATTTATCTGCTGAATAAAGTTTGTTAAAGCTCGGTTAAAAATCGTTAAAATGCAGTTAAAACAAATTTTTGTAAAATGTTAAAATCGTATATTTGAATAGTTCTAAAAAATGATAATAAAATGAAAAAAGCAGCAAGTTTATTAAGTATTGCAATTTTAGGGGGAATATTAACTCTTGGCGGTTATAAAGTATTTATAGAAAAGCCACAGCTTGTTATAGAACGAACGGTTGAGCCTTCTGCACAAGTCGTAAAAACAAGTTTTTCAAATACAAATTTACCGGCAACAAATTCGCCAACTAATTTTACCGAAGCAGCAGAAAAAACAATCCATTCTGTTGTGCATGTAAAAAATACAGCAATTAAAACACAATCTGATCCTTGGGCTGAATTGTTTTATGGTAGAGGAAGCGGGACAAGAAAATATGAACAAGTAGGAACAGGAAGTGGAGTGATCATCTCTGAAGATGGTTTTATTGTAACAAATAACCATGTAATAGATGGAGCATCTGATTTAGAAGTAACCTTAAATAATCAAAAGAAATATAAAGCTAAATTGATTGGAACAGACCCAGAAAATGATATTGCTTTATTAAAAATTGATGCAGATATGAAGTTGCCTTATATTCCATTTGCAAATTCTGATGCTTTAAAAATTGGAGAATGGGTATTGGCTGTTGGAAATCCATACAATTTAACTTCTACTGTAACAGCAGGTATTGTAAGTGCAAAAGGTAGAGACCTAAAAGGGAACGGTAATATTACAGACTCCTTTATTCAGACTGATGCAGCTGTAAATCCGGGAAATAGTGGAGGTGCTTTGGTAAATACACGTGGAGAATTGGTTGGAATTAATACTGCTATTACCTCTAAAACAGGTTCTTTTGTTGGGTATTCTTTTGCAGTTCCTTCTAATATTGCCAAAAAAGTAATTGAAGATTTAATGGAGTTTGGAAGAGTACAACAGTCTGTGTTGGGAATTACGGTTGATGCTAATTATTCTGAAGAAGGAGTTAAAATTGGAGGATTACCAGGGGATAGTGGTGCTAAAAAAGGAGGATTAAAAGTTGGAGACATTATTAGAAAAGTTAACAATGTGAAAATTTCTAAATTTTCTGATTTAGCTGGACAATTGAAAGCAAAACGCCCAGGAAATTTTGTAGATGTTACTATAGATAGAAATGGATCTTTATTAAACAAAAAAGTAAAACTCTCTAAAAAAGATGTTTACAGGTCAGAGAATTATCGTTTAGATTTGAAAGATTTGACTAAACCTGAAATGAAAAAATTAGGAATCTCTTATGGTGTAAAAATAGCAGAAAATTATTCTCAACGAACAGATGGCTCGAGTATTAAAGGATTTATAATTACGAAGATTAATAATAAAAAAGTAGTTAGCGCTGCACAATTAGCAACCTTTTTAGATTCGCAAAAAAGATATTCTGTTACCATAGAAATGATAGATTTAGATGGAGAAATCGTAAAATATTATCTTAGATAAATAGATTAAATTTAGCTTTTTAAAATCTCGCTTTTACTATTAAAAAGCGAGATTTTTATTTTATAAAACATAGTAATCAAATCGATAGAAATAAGTATTTTTGCACCAAATTTGAAAAACAACAGATATAACACAACTATGTCAACAACAACAAATTATGAAGATCAAGTATCTTCACAGGTACATACTCTTAGAGCTACAGTAGATTTTATCAATATCGTAAACGATTTGTGGTATGATAAATCTATAGAATTGGTATTGTTTAGAAATCAATTAATAGATAAGCATGCGAGTGAAGTTTTAAATTTAATCAACTATGCAAAAGAGTTTGTAGCAAAACCAATTACAATTTTTGATGCCTTAGATATTGCAAGAGCAATTCAAGAATTAGAGTTGCCAGCATCAAAATTAGATATTGGAAAGTTAGCTTACGAATGCCAATTAAATGAGAGCAATTGTGAAGACAAATTAGCCTTTGTAAAAAAACAGCTAAGTGGTGCAAAAGACAATGGAGCTATCGAGCCAAAAGACGTTGTTTTATATGGATTTGGTAGAATTGGTCGTTTGTTAGCACGTGAGTTAATGAACAAAATGGGTAAAGGTTCTCAACTTAGATTGAGAGCAGTTGTAACTCGTGGTAAAATTGATCAAACAGTTTTAGAAAAAAGAGCATCGTTATTAAGTATTGATTCTGTTCATGGAGATTTTAAAGGAACAGTTGAGGTTGAAAAAGAAAATAATGCATTAATCATTAACGGTACGACAGTTTATATGATTTCTGCAAATCAGCCAGAAGATATAGATTATACTGCATACGGAATTGATAAAGCTTTAATTATTGATAATACAGGAGCTTTTAGAGATAAAGAAGCATTAAGCAGACATTTAGTTGCAAAAGGAGCAAGTAAAGTATTATTAACGGCACCAGGAAAAGGAGTTCCAAATATAGTGCATGGTGTAAATCATAAAGAAAACAATCCAGATGAAATAGATATTTTTTCTGCAGCTTCTTGTACAACCAATGCAATTACACCAGTATTAAAAGTTTTAGAAGACAATTTCGGAATTAATAAAGGACATTTAGAAACTATTCATGCGTATACAAACGATCAAAATTTGGTTGACAATATGCATAGTAAATATCGTAGAGGTAGAGCAGCAGCTTTAAACATGGTAATTACAGAAACTGGAGCTGGAGCTGCAGTAGCAAAAGCATTGCCAGCATTGGCTGGTAAATTAACCTCAAACGCTATTCGTGTTCCTGTTCCTAACGGATCATTGGCAATCTTGAGTTTACAATTGCATTCTGAAGTAACAATTGATTCTGTAAATGCAATTATGAAAAAATACGCTTTAGAAGGAGATTTAGTTGAGCAAATTAAATACTCTGTTGATAATGAGTTGGTGTCTTCTGATATTGTAGGATGTTCTGCTCCATCAATTTTTGATAGTAAAGCAACAATTACAGACGGAAATAGTATTGTAATTTATGTGTGGTATGATAACGAATACGGATATTCTCATCAAGTAATTCGTTTAGCAAAACACATTGCAAAAGTGAGACGTTTTACATACTATTAGTAGTAATAGATAGATCATAAAAAAGCCGAAACAATTTTGTTTCGGCTTTTTCTTTTTATGAATTTTAATTTAGATAAACAATAAATGTGTGTTTTCTTGATCGGCTCTGTTGTAAAAATCGCCGATAGTTAAAATACCATCTAAATCATCTATTAAATCTTTTTCTTCTAAATGGAACATTTCAACGGCTAATTTACAAGCCCAAAGTTTACATCCAGAATCTGAAAGAATTTCTAAAAACTCGCTAACTGGTGGCATGTCTAATTTTTCCATTTCTTTCTTCATCATTTTTGTAGCTAAAGCTTCCATTCCTGGAAGTCCACCAAGCATTGTTGGTATATGCATTGCAGGATTTCCCACAGTTGCCACATGTAAATGTTCTAGTTTTTTCTTTTGAATTGCTTCTAATCCAAAAAAGGTAAAAAATATTTCTGATTCAATTCCTTCCATTCTTGCTCCATTTGCCATTATAAAAGCTGCATACACATTTTCTATTGTAGCTTTTGATAAGATGAAAAGCATTTTTCTAACTTTTGTATTTCCCATGATGTTTAGTTTTTTATTAGATACAACTTTTTGGTTTCGGAATTCCTGCTATTAAGGTTGCTTTCTTTAAAGGCCCTCCAGGAAATAATTCATAAAACTCTTTAATGTTTATGACTCCACTTTTTTTAATTCCTCTAATAGATAAAGGTTCTTCACTTTTGTATTTATCGTGAATGTAATCTATAACTTCCCAATGTTTATCTGTCATTTCAATACCTTGCTCTTTAGCAATCTCGGCACCAATTTCTTTTGTCCATTGTGTAAAATCTGTTAAATAACCTTCTTCATTAATTTGTATAATCGATTGTAAATATGTTTTTTCATGATATTATTTTTTGGTAGATTTTTTATTAATTCACTAATTTTTTTCCTTTTTTACTCATAGTTGCAGAAACAAAAGGGATGTGAACTCCTTTAATAAGCATGTTCCAGTAAATCCATCTAAAAGCCATTTTTCCCATATGATTTGTTCTGCTTTCTTTTAATAAACTTAAAGGTCCAACTCCAGGGAACGGAAATGTTCCTTCTACCGGTTCTGTTGTGTAATTAAAATCAATTAAAAGTGCTTTTCCATTACTTGTTTCTATAAAACAGTTTGCATGTCCATCAAATTCTTCTTGAGGTTCTCTACCATCTATATAACGTAAGATATTTTCAGTCAATATTTCTGCTTCAAAATGTGCTACTGATCCAGCTTTAGAAGCTGGTAAGTTTGTACAATCACCAATTGCAAAAATATTCTCATTAGCTTCTGTTTGTAGTGTAGTTTTATTGGTTGGTATGTAATTTAAATCATCACCTAAACCAGAACGTTCTATTAAAGCATCGCCCATGTTTGTTGGTACGGTTACCAGTAAATCGTATTCAACTTCTGTATCTGCGTAATCAATTATTTTATTGTTTTCGTAATCTACGCGCTCAATATTAAAGTCTGTAACTTCTTTAATTCCTTTTTCCTCTAATAAATAATGCAAAGCTTCAGTTGCTTTTGGTTTTGTAAAAGCACCATCTAAAGGAGTTACAAAGGTAATGTCTACTTTATCTCTCATGCCTTTGTTTTTAAAGAATGAATCTGCTAAAAAAGCAAACTCTAAAGGAGCAACCGGACATTTAATAGGCATTTCTGTAATGTGAATTACTAATTTTCCGCCTTCCCATTCTCTTAATTTATTACGCAATGCTTTAGCACCTTCATAAGTATAAAAATCAAAAATATTTTTGTGCCACATTGGTCCATCCGTACCTTCAGTTTCGTCTGGTGCTATTTTAGTACCTGTAGCTATAATTAAGATATCATATGATATATTTCCTACATCATTTAAAATAATAACTTTTTCTTCTGGTTTTATGATTTCAACTTTATCTTGAATATAATTCACTCCTTTTGGAATGAATTTTTTTCCATTCTTTTTTACTTGTTTTGTTGTATAAATATCAAAAGGAAGAAATAAAAATCCTGGCTGATAATAGTGTGTTTTATACTGATCTATAATGGTAATTGTCCATTTTTCTTTAGGGAGTTTAGAAACTAAGTGGTTTGCCATCATTGTTCCAGATGTTCCTGCTCCTAATATTACTAGATTTTTCATGTTATGAATTGTTTATAGGTCAAAATTACCAAAGCTTTTAAAGGGTAAGCATGATAAATATCATATATAAAGCCCTGTGTAACATTTGTTACATAGCGAAAAGACAATATTTTTAAATCTCTATAAAACATAGAGAATTGCCTTTAAAGTTTTATTTTTATTGTTTTAGAACCAATTATTATTTTTTATAAATAGATTTATCTATGAAATCTCGTTTTATTTTATTTTTTGCATTAACAATTACCACATCAATAATGGCTCAAAAGAAAGGCTCCTATTATAACATACCAGAAGCACCAAAAGAGTACACTGCAGCAACAGTTTCTAGTAGAATGTTAGATGGATTAGGCTTTCGTTATTATTGGGCTTCTTATGGGTTAACAGAAAAAGATTTAACTTTTAAACCAAGTTCCGAAGCAAGAACTAGTTTAGAAACACTAAAGCATATTTATGATTTAACAACTGTAATTTTAAATTCTGTAATAGGTAAACCAAATACTGGGCAAAAATGGCCAGAAATGACTTTTACTGAATTGAGAAAAGCCACCTTATTAAATATCGAAAAAGCGAGTAACATTTTAAGGAACTCTAAAGATGTTTCTAAATACAACATTGTTTTTAAGAGAGGAGAAAACACAAGTCAGCTACCTTTTTGGAATCAAATAAACGGCCCAATTTCTGATGCTCTTTGGCACGTAGGACAGGTAGTTACTTTTAGACGTTCATCTGGAAATCCATTGCCGAAAGGAGTGAATGTGTTAACAGGAACTAAAAATGATTAGAAATTACAATTAATTCTGAAAAACAGCGCTAATACATAATTAATCTTCTTCAAAGAAATCAACAGTAACTTCAAATTCATCTGTTAAAAACTCCTCTTTGCTCATCCAGTATTCAGAAGTGGTAATTCTATAATTATCAGCGTTCTTTTTCAGTTGCCAAATCACATCATTAGCTTCATCAAATGCTTCAGTAGCATTTAATTGATTTCCGAACAATCTAATAATTACATTATGGCTATCTAAATTTTGTGCAAAACATTTCAATACAATTTCTTTTGTAATTTCTGTTTCAGCATTTGCTAGAGGTAAAATTTCAAAATCTACAATAGTTGCTTCGGTATTAAAAAACTTACCATTATATGCTTTGTAAAGTAATTGATTGACAGAAAATAAATCTTTATGCAATCCTATTTCAGGATATTCTTCAGAAATTTTATCCAATAACATTTCATGCGACAATTGCTCTATTTGTCCTTCTGTTAAATGCTCAGAAAGTTTATGGGTTAAAACAATAGCAGCAGCTTCATTTGGTTCGTAATCTGTAATTGCCATAAATAAAAGCTCTTGCAGTTCTTCACTATCATTGCCTTGTGCATCAGCAAAACCAAACTTTTCTAAAAGCTCCTTGTAGTCACTAATATTCCATGCATCAGGAAGTGTATTCACTGTAGAAATTTTATGTATTTTTATAGCGTATTTCATTTATTTAAATCATTTTTGAATGAATTTATAATATACAATTTTTTAAAATTAAAAACTAGTTTTTTACAATTAAATATGAATGCTGAAGAAAGAATTTATCAACTTCGAGAAGAATTAAACCTGCATACCTACAACTATTACGTTCTAGACAATGCAACAATTTCTGATTTTGAGTTTGATGTTAAATTGAAAGAATTAGAAAAATTAGAGAAAGAAAATCCACAGTTATTTGATGCCAATTCTCCAACGCAAAGAGTGGGAGGAGAAATCACTAAAAACTTCGAAACCGTTACCCATAAAAACAGAATGTATTCCTTAGATAATTCGTATTCTAAAGATGATTTATTAGATTGGGAAAAGCGCATTCATAAAGTTTTAGGAACCGACGAAGTTGCGTTTACCTGCGAACTAAAATATGATGGAGCTTCCATCAACCTAACCTTTGAGAACGGAAAATTTGTAAAAGCCGTTACTCGTGGAGATGGTTTTCAGGGAGATGATGTAACTACAAATATTAGAACTATAAAATCGATTCCTTTACTGCCAAATGGAGATTTCGTTTCTGACTTTGAAATGCGGGGAGAAATAGTTTTGCCGTTAGATGGTTTTCGAAAAATGAACGAAGAACGTCTGCAGAATGGTGAAGAAGAATACAAAAATCCAAGAAATACAGCTAGTGGGAGTTTAAAATTACAAGACAGTGCAGAGGTTGCCAAACGTCCTTTAGATTGTTTATTGTATCAAATGGTTACTTCAGAACGAAAATATAAAACACATTTTGAAAGCTTAGAGAATGCCAGAAAAGCTGGTTTTAAAGTTCCTGAAACAATTTCATTAGCAACATCTATAGACGAAGTTTTTGAGTTTGTAAATTATTGGGACTCAAAACGTCATTATTTACCCTATGAAACAGATGGTGTTGTTATTAAAGTAAATAATTTACAACAACAAGAAGAATTAGGATATACCGCAAAAGCACCACGTTGGGCAATAGCCTATAAGTTTAAAGCAGAGCAAGTGTCTACTGTTTTAAATGAAATTACCTATCAGGTTGGAAGAACAGGAGCCATTACACCAGTAGCAAACCTAGAACCTGTGCAATTAGCAGGAACCATTGTAAAACGTGCTTCTTTGCATAACGCTGATCAAATTGAAAAATTAGATATTAGAGTTGGTGATACTGTTTTTGTTGAAAAAGGAGGAGAGATTATTCCGAAAATTATAGCGGTAGATTTTACTAAACGCCCACAAAATTCTATACCAACAAAATACGCAACTAACTGTCCAGAATGTAATACAGCATTAGTTAGAACAGCAGGTGATGCTAAACATTATTGTCCGAATGAGTTTGGTTGTGCTCCACAAATTACAGGTAGGATACAGCATTTTATCAGTAGAAAAGCGATGGATATAGATGGATTAGGTGGAGAAACCGTTGATTTGTTACGAAAAGAAGGCTTGATTGAAAATTATTCAGATTTGTATGATTTGAAGGTCGAGCAAATCATTCCGTTAGAAAGAATGGCAGAAAAGTCAGCACAGAATATGATTGAAGGAATCGAAAAATCAAAAGAAATTCCCTTTGAAAAAGTGCTATTTGCATTGGGAATTCGATTTGTCGGAGAAACTGTTGCCAAAAAATTAGCGAAGCATTTTAAATCTATAGATAATTTGATGGCAGCTGATTTTGAAACCTTAATTGCAGTGGATGAAATTGGAGACCGTATAGCACAGAGTATTATTGATTTTTCAAATGATTTAGGAAATATTCAATTAATCAATCGATTGAAATCTTGTGGAGTTCAATTACAAGTTTCTGCGGAAAGTTTAGAAAACCAAACAGATAAATTAAACGGAAATATTTTTGTGGTTTCTGGTGTTTTTCATCGGCTAAGTAGAAATGAGCTTAAAAAAGCCATTGAAGATAATGGCGGAAAAGTAAGTTCATCTATTTCTAAGAAAACTACATATATTGTTGCAGGAGATAATATGGGGCCAAGTAAATTAGCAAAAGCACAAGATTTAGGAATAACCATTATTTCTGAGCAAGATTTTATAGATATGATAAATTAAAAATTTTTAAAATGACCAAACAAACTAGAATTGTCATCGCTACTACCTTATTTTTTATTGCTGCAATAGCGGATGTATGGGGAATTATCACAGCAAATGAAACATTGCAAACAGTTGCAAAACCAATGCTACTGACATTGTTGGCGTTGGTTTATTTAGTATCTGCTAAAAAACCAATTTTTTGGTATGTTTTCGGAATGTTTTTATGCTTTGTTGGTGATGTATTGTTAATGTTTGATGGAGCTAATTTTTTTATGTTTGGGCTTTCAGCATTTTTATTGGCACATGTAGTGTTTATAAAAGTAACCTCCAATTTTTTGCAAAGAGATTTAACGGTTAAGATGATATCGTCTGCATTTCCATTTGTGATTTTCTTCGGAGTTTTAATGTTTCTAATCTATCCAAATTTAGGAGGGATGTTAATTCCGGTTGCTTTATACGGAATTACAATTTCTACATTTGGATCTGTAACATTGTTAAATTATAGAAGCGAAAAATCTACAGAGAATCTATGGTTATTTATTGGAGCAATCATCTTTATCTTATCAGATAGTTTAATTGCGTTGGATAAGTTTTATCAACCAAATGAAATTTATGGGGCAACTATTATGATTACCTATATTTTAGCACAGTTTTTAATTTGTAAAGCAATGATTGTAAAATCAAATTATACTGAGTAAAAAACGACTTTACTTCAAAGTCATCAGTATCAAAAATTTAAACATAGAAGAGAATCTTCAATAAAAAACGCTTTATACTAAGTTTTTTCCCTTAAGTAGTTAATGTTTTTTTAGTTAGATTTGTAAGTAATAGAATTACAATTTCAGAACCTAAGATTTTTATGGCTTTAGAAAAATTAAGAAAACAATTTTTACTAAAAAAGTTTCAAAAAGAATTAAGTTTAATTCCAGAAACTAGAACGCCAAATTCTAAACAAATTCATTCCGTAGCAATTTTAACAACACAAGAACTATTTGAAGAAATAGACATCGCTGAGTTGATACATTACAATATAAAATCTGTTAGAAGCGTGCAAGTTTATTATTTTAAAGCATTTAGAAAGTCTGATACAAAAGATTTTAAACATTTTACAGAAAAAGATATTGATTGGTCAGGAAAAGTAAAAGATGTAAGTTTAGAAAGTTTCATTGATAACCCATTTGATTTGTTAATTGGTTATTTTGATGTGCATAATTTATACTTAGAATATTGTGCTTTAAAATCTAGGGCTACTTTTAAAATTGGCTTTGCAAACGTAAATGATAAGTTGTATGATTTGGTGGTTTCAGAAGATCCAAAAAACATAGATAGCTTTATAGAAGTTATAAAAAAGTACTTAGAATTACTTCATAAAATAGAATAGTAAGTTATAAAATTAACAACTCAATAGAAATTAGTTATATTTCTTGTTAACAGGTATTTTATAACTAATAAATAACTGAGTTTTCTTAGCAATGCCTTAAATTTGTTTAAAATTTATAAAATTTAGAAAAATGCAAAAGTTTGTTGGTACTGGAGTTGCGTTAGTTACACCCTTTAAATCTGATAAAACAGTAGATTTTGATGCGCTTAAAAAACTGGTTTCTTATACTATTGATAACGGAATTGATTATCTTGTTATTAATGGAACAACAGGAGAAAGTGCTACAATAACTAGTGTAGAAAAGAAAGAAATTATTAATGTAATTGCTCAAGTAAATAACAAGAGAGTTCCGTTGGTTTTAGGTGTTGGTGGAAATAATACTGCAAATGTTATTAATGAGTTGCAAACAGCAGACCTATCAAAAATTGATGCGATTTTATCTGTAGCACCCTATTACAGTAAACCAACACAAGAAGGTTTTTATCAGCATTTTAAAGCCATTTCTTTAGCAAGTCCAAAACCTATTATTTTGTATAATGTTCCAGGTAGAACATCAAAAAATATGGAGCCTTCAACAATTATTCGTTTGGCAAATGATTTTGAAAATGTAATCGCAGTTAAAGAGGCAGCAGGAAATATGCAGCAATATTTAGAGTTGATTAAAAATAAACCCAACGATTTTTTAATTATTTCTGGAGATGATGATTTGGCATTGCCAGTAGTTTTGGCAGGTGCTTCTGGAGTTATTTCTGTGATTGGTCAAGCATTTCCAAAAGAATTTTCTTCTCTAATAAACTTAGGCTTAGAAGGTAAAAATAAAGAGGCGTATGCTCTTCAGTTTAAGCTGACAGAGATAATAAATTTAATCTTTACAGAAAATAATCCAGCAGGAATTAAAACAGTTTTACAAGAGCTAAATATCACTTCGGATGAAGTTCGTTTACCTTTAGTGAAAACTACGAGTGAGATCCAAAAAGAAATCGCTAATTTTGTAGCGAATTTTTAATACAACAAACATGTTAACGGTTAAGATAGAAGCAGCATTAAATAATCAAGTAACCGTAGAAGCAGAATCGTCGCAAGTCTATTTAGCAATGGCGTCTTGGGCAGAAAATCTTGGGTTCGAAGGGGTTTCTCAATTTATGTATGCACACTCAGATGAAGAAAGACAGCATATGCTAAAGTTGATAAAATTTATCAATGAACGTGGTGGTCACGCTAAAGTATCTCAACTTTCTGCACCTCCAACAGAATTTGGTTCATTCAAGGACATGTTTCAAACACTATTTGACCACGAAGTAATGGTTTCTAAGACCATTAATGATTTAGTAGATGTTTCTTTACAAGAAAAAGATTATGCTACTCATAACTTTTTACAATGGTATGTTTCTGAACAAATAGAAGAAGAGGCATTGGCAAGAAATATTTTAGACAAGATTAACCTAATTGGCGATGATAAAAGTGGTTTTTATTTGTTTGATAATGACATCAAACAACTCATTACAAATACCCAAAATCAGCAGGTTTAACATTAACAAACTTTTAGTAAAACTATATGAATCATTTAAAGGTTTTTATGGTTAATTGCACATTACAATTTTACAGTGTTAAAATCGTTTTAATAATCCATAATTAATCACTAATTTTGCCAAATGTTTAGAATGAAGAATTTATTATATTTTGCTTTTGTAGGATTGCTCTTTACATCGTGTAGTGAGTATCAAAAAGTATTGAATAAAGGTACTGTAGAACAACAGTATGCTATGGCTACAAAGATGTATGAAGCAAAAAAATACAACAAAGCTTTAGATTTATTTGAGAAGGTTACACCAACTTACAGAGGTAAGCCACAGATGGAGCGAATTCAATTTATGGTAGCTCAATCTAATTTTAATACAAAAAACTACGATTTAGCGGGTTATTATTATAATAGATTTACTCAAAATTACCCAAAGAGTTCTAAGAAAGAAGAAGCAGCATTTTTATCTGCATACAGTTATAAACTTGCATCGCCAGCTTTTAGCTTAGACCCAATAGACACCAAAAAAGCTTTAGATGCTTTTCAAAAATTTATAGAAGATTATCCAGATTCAGAAAGAATTACGGAAGCAAATAAATATTATCAAGAGATAAGCTATAAGTTGCAAAAGAAAGCTTTTGAAATAGCAAAAGTATATTATACGACTGCAGATTATGATCCTGCAAGAAATTACGAAGCTGCTATTGTAGCTTTTGATAATTTATTGGAAGACTATTTAGGGTCAGTTTTTAAAGAAGAAGCATTGTATTACAGACTTAAAGCGTCGCATGATTTAGCCTTAAAAAGTACTCCAAGAAGAAAAGAAACACGAATAAAAGATGCTATAAAAGCATACGAAAAATTAAAAAGAAACTTTCCTAAAACTAAATATTTAGAAGATTCTAATAATATGTTAGCCAATTTAGAGAAAGAACAAAAACAATTAATAAAAAGTTAATAATGGACTATAAAGAAACGAATGCACCTGTAACAACAATTACGTACAATAAAGATGCTATTGAAGCTCCAACTCATAATATTTATGAAGCTATAAATATTATTGCAAAAAGAGCTACTCAAATTAATAGTGATTTAAAGAAAGAATTGTTAGATAAGTTAGATGAATTTGCTACTTATAACGATAGCTTAGAAGAAGTTTTTGAAAACAAAGAGCAAATCGAAGTTTCAAAATTCTACGAAAAATTACCTAAAGCTACTGCTATTGCAATAGAAGAATGGTTAAACAATAAGGTTTACCATAGAACTCCAGAAGCAGAGTAATGTCTATTTTAAGCGGTAAAAAAGTTTTACTAGCCATTAGTGCTGGTATTGCCGCTTATAAAACGGCCAATTTGGTTCGTTTATTTATAAAATCTGGCGCAGAGGTAAAAGTTATAATGACACCTGCGTCTAAAGATTTTATCACTCCACTTACACTTTCTACACTTTCAAAAAATCCAGTTTCATCTACTTTTTACGACAAGGAAGATGAAAATGAATTATGGAATAATCATGTAGAGTTAGGACTTTGGGCAGATATGATGTTGGTTGCACCAGCAACAGCAAATACATTGTCTAAAATGGCAAATGGCACTTGTGATAATCTTGTATTGGCAACCTATTTGTCAGCTAAATGTCCCGTGTATTTTACGCCAGCAATGGATTTAGATATGTATCAACATCCATCAACAAAAAACTCATTAGAAAAGTTACAAAGTTTTGGCAACGTTTTAATTCCTGCTACAAGCGGTGAATTAGCTAGTGGTTTAGTTGGTGAAGGAAGAATGGCAGAACCAGAAGATATTGTTTCTTTTATAGAAAAAGACATCCTTTCTAAATTGCCTTTAAAAGGAAAAAAAGTATTGATTACTGCTGGTCCAACATATGAAGCGATAGATCCAGTTCGGTTTATTGGAAATCATTCTACTGGAAAAATGGGATTTGAAATTGCAAAATCAGCTGCAAATTTAGGTGCTGAAGTGATTTTAATAACTGGACCTACAAGTCAACAAATACAACATTCATTCATCAATAGAATAAATGTTACTACAGCATTAGAGATGCATGAAGCAGTTCATAAAGAATACGCACATGTAGATATTGCTATATTATCTGCTGCTGTTGCAGACTATAAACCTAAAAATGTTGCCACTCAGAAAATAAAAAAGGCAGCCAATTCGTTAGAGATTCAGTTAGAGCCTACAAAAGATATTTTAGCTTCTTTAGGAACGGCAAAAAAGAAACAGTTTTTAGTTGGATTTGCACTAGAGACAAATAATGAAATTGAAAACGCAAAAGACAAGTTACAGCGAAAAAATTTAGACATGATCGTTTTAAACTCATTACAAGATAAAGGTGCTGGATTTGCAAAAAACACAAATAAAGTAACTATTATTGATGCGGATTTAAATGAAACACCATTTGAATTAAAGTCGAAATCTGATGTTGCTAATGATATTATCAATCATATTTTAAAAAAAATCAATGCGTAAACTTGTACTTTTCTTTACTCTTTTTTTAGCATTTAACTCAGTTAATGCACAAGAATTAAATGCATTGGTTACCGTAAATGCTGATAAAATTTCTGGATCAAACAAACAAGTTTTCACAACTTTACAAACTTCACTTACTGAGTTTATCAATCAAAAAAAATGGACTACAAATAGTTACAAACCACAAGAAAGAATTAATTGTGCGTTTACCATTATCGTTAACAAACAGCCAAGTTCTAATCGTTTTGAAGCAAGTATTCAAGTTCAAGCTGCCAGACCAGTTTACGAAACTTCTTATATGACACCCATCTTAAATATTAACGATTCAGACTTTAATTTTAAATACGATGAGTTTCAGCCTTTAAACTATAATGAAACTATTTTCGAATCTAATTTGATTTCAACTCTTGTGTATTATGTTCATATAATACTTGCAGTAGATGCTGATACGTTTAAATTAAATGGAGGTAACACGCACTATCAAAAAGCAAAAGATGTGCTCTTATTAGCGCAACAAAGTGGAGGTTCTGGTTGGACAAATGAAGTGGGTAAGCAAAACCGTTTTAGCTTGATAGAGAACTTGACTTCAACTGAATTAACAGGGTTTAAAAATATTTTATATACCTATCATAGACTAGGTATGGATGTTTTTTCTAAAGATAAAAACAAAGCAAAAGCAACCATAGAAAATGCTGTATTGCAATTAGAACCGTTGTACAATAAAGTAATTGGAAATCCTATTATTCGGTTTTTCTTAGATGCCAAAGCAGATGAAATCGCCACCATGTTTTCTGATGGGCCAAGAACAAATAATGCTTCTAAAATGCAAAATCTTTTGCAAAGAATTTCTCCAACAAATAATGATAAGTGGCGAAAAATTAAGTAATTTTAACTTTTAAAATTATTTAGTTGTTAGTATCAATCTCCATACAAAATTACGCGTTAATCAATCAGTTGTCAATTGACTTCACTGATGGTTTGTCTATTATTACTGGAGAAACTGGCGCAGGGAAATCTATTTTGTTAGGTGCCTTAGGGTTGGTGTTAGGAAATAGAGCAGATGTTTCTACCTTAAAAGATACCTCTAAAAAATGTGTGGTAGAAGCACACTTGGCAATTTCTAATTATCATTTACAAGATTTTTTTACTTCTGTTGATTTAGATTACGAACCGCAAACAATTCTGAGACGAGAAATTTTACCTTCAGGAAAATCACGCGCCTTTGTTAATGATACTCCTGTTAAATTATCTGTGCTAAACGAATTAAAATCAAAATTGATTGATGTGCATTCTCAGCATCAAACATTAGAGTTGTCGGATACTAATTTTCAGTTTCACATCATAGATGCTTTGGCGAAGAACAGTGAAAAGCTAGCTTCATATCAACAAGGATTGAAGCAATTACATGTGTATCAAAGAGAATTGCAAGAATTAGAGACAAGTCAACGAGAAGCCAATCAACAATACGATTATAATTTACATTTGTACAATGAGTTGAATGAAGCTAAATTAATTGTTGATGAACAAGAAGAACTTGAAGAAAAATTAGAGAAGTTAAATAATGTTGAAGAAATTCAGTTGAATTTATCTGAAGCAGTTCATTTAGCTACTACTGATGAAATTGGAATTCAGACGTTGTTATATACCTTAGAAAATAGACTGCAAAAGATTGCGCCTTACTCCAAAGAATATGAAGAAATCTCCAACAGAATTACCAGTATAAAAATTGAGTTAGATGACATTGTTTCAGAACTTGAAGATGCAACCGACTCGATAGATTCCAATCCAGTTGAGTTAGAGAAACTTAATGATAGATTGCAATTGCTATACAATTTACAAAAGAAACATTATGTAAATTCTGTTGCAGAATTGTTAGAAATTCAAAAAGCATTATCTGAAAAAGTTGATCAGGTAGAAAATGCAGAAGAAGTCATCAATCAAAAGTTAAAACAGATAGATGAAGCTTCAAGGAAACTAGATGAAATAGCAAATCAAATTTCTACTTCAAGAAAGAAAATACTTCCAAACCTAAAAAAAGAATTAGAACAGCTATTGTCAGATTTAGGCATGCCAGAAGCACGTTTTTCGATAGAACTATCAACTTCAGATACGTTTCTTTCAAATGGAAAAGACAAATTAAGCTTTTTGTTTTCTGCCAATAAAGGTGGAAGTTTTGGTGAACTTAAAAAAGTAGCGTCTGGAGGAGAGCTATCTCGAATTATGTTGGCAATCAAAAAGATTTTATCTGAAAACATACAATTGCCAACGATTATTTTTGATGAAATTGACACCGGAGTTTCAGGAGAGATTTCAAATAAGATCGCTAAAATTATGCAAGAAATGTCTAAGCAAATGCAAGTAATTACCATTACCCATTTGCCTCAAATCGCTGCAAAAGGAAATCAACATTACAAAGTGTATAAAGAAGATGTTGCTGGAGTAACTACAACTAATTTAAAGCAGTTGTCTGAAGACGAACGTATTGTTGAAATTGCAGAAATGCTAAGCGGTAAAAAAATATCAGAATCTGCAATTACACATGCAAAAGAATTATTGAACTAAAAGTTACATCAAAAAAAATCAACTCATGTTAGGACTCAGAACTACTATTTACAAAGTTTCAGATTTACAAGAAGCAAAAGAATGGTACTCTAAAGCATTTGAAACAAAGGCCTATTTTGATGAAGTATTTTATGTTGGATTTTCGATTCAAGGATATGAATTAGGCTTGTTGCCAGAAGAAGGAAATGCTAATAAATCAGACAATGTGCTAAGTTATTGGGGTGTTGAAAAGATTGATGAAACCTATACTAAATTGATTGAATTAGGAGCGACAGAACACGAAAAACCCAACAATGTGGGTGGTGAATTAATGGTTGCTTCGGTTAGAGATCCTTGGAACAATGTAATTGGATTGATTTACAATCCGTATTTTAAACTCCCAGAATAATTTGAAATTCAACTTCTCAATCATAATTCCCGTTTATAATCGTCCGAATGAAATAGACGAATTATTGGAAAGTCTTACCAAGCAAGATTTTTCTGATGATTTTGAAGTGTTGATTGTAGAAGATGGTTCTACTGATAAAAGCGAACACATAGTAGAGAGATATAAAAATCAGTTAGATTTAAAATACTTCTTCAAAGAAAATAGTGGAGCAGGAGCTAGCCGTAATTATGGAATGAGCCATGCAAGTGGAAACTATTATCTCATTTTAGATTCTGATGTAATTTTACCAGCACACTATCTTACTGAAGTTTCTAGGGGATTGAATACAAACTATACGGATGCTTTTGGCGGACCAGATGCGGCACATCAAAGCTTTACATCGTTACAAAAGGCAATTAATTATTCGATGACTTCTTTTTTAACTACTGGAGGTATCAGAGGGAAGAAAAATGCAGTGGGAAAATTTCAGCCAAGAAGTTTTAATCTTGGGCTGTCTAAAGTTGCTTTTGAAAAAACCAAGGGTTTTGCTGATTTAAAAATAGGTGAAGACATTGATTTGACATTTCGTTTATGGGAAAAGGGTTTTGAAACCCAATTGATAGAGAATGCTTTTGTGTATCATAAACGTAGAAGTACCATCCAGCAATTTTTTATACAAACCTTTGCTTTTGGAACCGCAAGACCACAATTAAATAAACGATATCCAGAAACCGCTAAAATCACCTATTGGTTTCCTTCATTATTTATCATTGGATTTGACATCAGTTGTATTGCTGCCATTTTTGGTTATTGGCAATTAGCGGCATTTTATGGATTTTACTTTGGATTGCTATTTTTAGACTCTTTATTTCAAAACAAAAATTTAGTTGTTGCTTTTTTAAGCGTTGTTACAACATTTACGCAACATTTAGGATATGGATTGGGTTTTTTAGAGTCGAAGTTTTTAAAGAAAGATTAGTGATTGTCATTCCTGAAAAAGCAGGAATCTATAAGTAGTTTGCTTGGATTCCTGCCTACGCAGGAATGACATTAATTTATGAATTCCAATCAAACTGACAATTATCTTAATTGATTCAATGTTTTAAAGGTTAAATCATCCAAAGTCATAGCATCTGTTTTAAACTCAAGGGTAACAGATTCGTCAGGTAGCATATCAAAGAAATTGTCAGAAAAATACCCTTTTTGTTTAGTAGATAAAAACACATCTTTTTGCAAAACAGCACTTTTTAATGTGATTGAAAAACCAGTGGTTGTTTTTGTAATTTCTTTTGTAATTTCTCCTTTAGGTAAGTTTAAATTCTTCGGACTCTCAAAATAATAGAGCGATTTTTTATTGTTGAATTTGGTAATGTAAACATAGTTTGTTCTGTAAATATCAACATTTGGGATGCTAAATACTTCTTGACTCGAGTTTGGTTGTACTAGTATTTCTCTTGAATTTGACCAGATTTCATTTCCCTTAAAATCAATCATTTTCATTTTTAAATCGCCAAGCACTTCATCAAAAGTGTCGTTGATGGCAAATGTTTTAATATTGAATTTATTTTCTTCATACGAAATCAACACATTTTCAAAAGCTTTTTTTGCTTTGTATTGCAAGGCTTTCCAGTTGCCAAAATAATCAATACTAGACCAAGAAATTGCAGGCCAACAATCGTTTAATTGCCAGTACAATGTTCCCATATTGGTTGGTTTTGCTCTTCTATGAGCTTCTATCCCCATGACAATCCCTTTGGCTTGTAACAACTGACTTGCATAGACGTAATCTTCATCGTTTGTAGGAATTTTATAATCGCGTTTCATATATTCATCAATCAACTGAAATCCACGAATATGTTTTTGATGCGATTTGATAGCATCCGTTTTTAAATCAATTGTTTCACTTTGATTGATATAATTAATGGTTTCAGAACTCGGAAAAGATTGAAAACCAAACTCGCTCATAAACCTCGGAACTTGTTTTTGAAAATGCTCAAAAGGTCTAGCATCATGCCAAACCCACCAATCGTGTGCATCGCCTTCAAATTCGTATTTCGGATTTCCACGTCCAAATTTTGGTGAACTTTCCCAATAACTTGTTTCGCTAAATTTTGCCACAGTATTTGGTAAAATTGAATCAAAAACAGCTAAATAATCATTCCAAATTTCTTGTTTTTCTTTTTCTGTTCTACCATCTTGCCAACCCCATCGTTTCCAGCCTTCTGAGTTTTCGTTATTCCCTGCCCATAGAGCAATAGAAGCATGATTTCGCAAACGTTTTACCTGCTCTTCAGCTTCTTGCGTTAGGTTTGCTAAGAACGCTGTATCACCCGGATACATGGCACAGGCAAACATAAAATCTTGCCAAACTAAAATTCCTTTTTCATCACAAAGCTCGTAGAAAATATCGTTCTCATAAATTCCGCCACCCCAAACTCTTAGCATATTCATATTAGAATCTACCACATCAGAGAGCAGTTTTTGATAATGATTGTCCGTTACTTTATTTTGAAAACTATTTTGCGGAATGTAATTGGCACCTTTCATATAAACAGGTTTCCCGTTCAGTTCAAAATAAAACGATTCACCAATAGAATCTTTTTCAGTAATCAATTTGATAGTTCTAATTCCTTTTTTTATAGATTTTTCATCTTTTATTTTATTGTTTTCAATCAGCTTAAAATTAAAATCATATAAGTGTGGTTTTCCTAAATTATGAGTCCACCATAACTGTGGATTTTTAATATCAAAAGGAATTTTATAACGGTGTTTTCCTTTAGAAACTTTTAAGTGATTAGAATAAGTTTGTTTGTCAGCTGATGTGACAATCATAATGTCCTTATCTTCATTGCTTTCAAGTGCAATTTCAATTTCTAAACTAGCATTGTTTGTTGTAATGTTTTTTTGTTTGATAAAAATGTCATCAAATTTGATGTCGTTCCAAGCTTTTATAGATACGTTTTTCCAAATTCCAGAAGTATTGATTTTTGGCCCCCAATCCCAGCCATATTGAAACTGTGCTTTGCGAGTATAAATTCTTTTTCCTTCGGGTAATTGATAAGGATTATTTTTCTCTTTTATCTTTTCAATACTGTCAGTATTAGAAAATACTATTTTTAGCGAATTACTAAGTTTTAAGTACTTTTTTACATCGAGAGTAAAAGTTCTAAACGCATTTGCTGTTGTTAAAATTAATTGATCGTTAAGAAAGATTTGAGCATAGGTATCTAATCCATCAAAAGTAATGTTGATGTTTTCTTTTTGTAATGTTTCTTTAGCAACTGTAAATGTAGTTTGGTATTCCCAGTCTTTCTGAGAAACCCATTGCACTTTCTCTTCGTTGGTTTTTATAAAGGGATCAGGAATCATTTTATGATTCAATAAATCTGTAAAGATGTTTCCAGGGACAGAAGCCGATTTCCAATCAGTACTTTCTACCGATTTAAATTGCCAGTTTTCATGAATAGTATAAGTAATAGGTACATCTGAAGTTGTTTTTTTACAACTATAAAGACTAGAAATTACTAAAAGAAAAAGAAAGTATTTATGTTTCATTCGAAATAATTGCTAAACAGTTTTTAATTTTTTGAACATCAGAAAATGCCAAATTTGTTTCATCAAAATGTTTGCTACTGTTCAAGGAAACAAAAGGGTTTTCAATGGTTTTAGTTTGTGTAGATGCTGATAAATGCACTTCGTTGAATCCGTTTTTTTGAAACAATGTAATATTCTTTTGATTGATGCCGCCACCAGGCATAATCGTGATTTTTGAAGTAGCGTTTTTAAATTCAATTAAATTATGCAGTCCAATTTCAGCTGAATTTTCTTGACCAGAAGTTAAAATTCTATTTACTCCAATCTTCTCTAATTCTTTGATTTCTTTTAGTGGATTTGTAACCCAGTCAAAAGCTCTATGAAAGGTAAAGTTCATCGGTTTAGCAACAGCTACTAGCTCTTTTGTTCTTTCAATATCGATGGTATTATCTAATTTTAAAACTCCAGAAACAATTCCAGTTACTCCCAATTCTTTACAGATTAAAATATTCTCTTTCATAATTTGAAACTCAGCATCTGAATAAGTAAAATCACCACTTCTTGGTCTTATCAATACATGAACAGGAATTGTCAAATCATGCATTACTTTTTTAAGCAAACCATACGATGGTGTAATACCACCAACAGCTAGTTCAGCACATAATTCAATTCTATGAGCTCCCGCTTTTTCGGCATTGCTAGCAGATTGATATGAGTTTGCACAGATTTCTAGTTTCATATTATACAGTGATCATTTTACCTTCTTGTCAGGTCGAGCGCAGTCGAGACCTATTGTTGTTGATAACCTCTCGACTGCGCTCGAGGAGACATGGTTTTCACTCAATAATAATTTCATCAATAAACAACCAAGGTTTATGTCCGGCTCCTTGTCTACCATCCGGAATTACTCCATAGTTAGTCAATTTTAATTTGATAAAACGTGTAAATATTTTGGTCTCTAATTTTAAATCCACAATTTTTTCTTCACTTTCTTCCAATTCAATTGGTAAAAATTCTTCATTTCCAGGAAAGCTAACAACCACTTGAGAAGGTGCATAAATCCAACTTCCAACTTGATTGTTAAAGCGTGTAGATATAGAATTGATATTCATTTCTTTTCCTAAATCAATGGTGATTTCAACATCTTTTCCATCAAAACCTAACCATTGATCGTCTCCATAACGCTTGTCGCTACCACTAATCCCATTGATCAAAGCTGAGTTTCCACCAGCATTGTATTTTTCGCTAGGAGGAACATCAAAAGTTATTTTTTTACCAACTGCTTTGTGCATTTTTATGGTTTCTGTAAAAACACTGCTCACTTGTTTTTCTGAATCAAAAGAAGCTGCATTTACCGTTACACTCTTCTCTATAGCTAATGGTGCTTTATAAATAGTAGAATTGATATTTGGCATTGTTCCGTCTGTAGTATAGCGAATGGTTTTACTATTTGAAGAAGTTTTTAAATTTAGAGACAAAACGCCTTCTTTTATTTCCGATTTTCCTAAAACTTCATACAAGTGATTTGCATAATTTACATTTCTGGCATCTAATCTTTGCTGATAAAACTCTAAACGAGTTTTGAAATTTTCGTAATTTTTATTTTGATTTTCAGACCAAACAACTTCGCTCAATGCAATCATTCTTGGAAAAGCCATGTATTCAACTTGCTTAGAATTATTCATGTATTCTGTCCAAACATTTCCTTGAGCTCCCAATACATATCTAGCTTCTTCTTTGGTTAATTCTTTCGGAATTGGATTAAAACTATATACCTTTTCTAAAGGTAAAAATCCGCCAATCGCCAGAGGTTCGTCTTCTTTTGTAGATTGATAATGATCAAAATAACAATGAGAACCTGGTGTTAAGATTACATCGTGATGTTGTTTGGCAGCTGTTACAGCTCCTGCAGTACCACGCCAAGACATAACTGTTGCATTAGGAGCCAATCCGCCCTCTAAGATTTCATCCCAACCAATAATTTGTTTGCCTTTAGAATTGATGTATTTCTCCATTCTTGTAATGAAATAACTTTGCAAACCATGTTCGTCTTTTAACCCTTCTTTTTTAATCAAAGCTTGGCAGTGAGCACAGTTTTTCCATCTTGTTTTTGGTGCTTCATCTCCACCAATATGAATGTATTTTCCAGGAAATAATGCAACAACTTCATCTAGTACATCTTCTAAAAATTTAAAGGTTGCCTCTTTCGGACAATAAATGTCTTCAAAAACACCCCATTTTGTAGCTACATCAATTGATTTTCCGGTACAACCTAATTCTGGATAGGCACTAATAGCAGCTTGTGCATGACCAGGCATTTCTATTTCTGGAATGATGGTTACTTGTCTTTCTGAAGCGTATTTTACCACATCTTTTATTTGCTCTTGTGTGTAGAATCCACCATATTTTTTTCCGTCAAATTGATGTGGCTGATCAGAATAATGACCAATAAGTGTTTCATTTCTGTATGCAGCAACTTCTTGTAATTTAGGATATTTTTTAATTTCGATTCTCCAACCTTGATCTTCTGTTAAATGCCAGTGAAATGTATTCATTTTTAGCATGCTCATTAAATCGATGTATTTTTTAATAAAATCAACCGAAAAAAAATGACGTCCAACATCTAAATGCATCCCGCGATATTTAAATTGAGGAGCGTCGGTAATTTTTATGTTTTGAATAGAAACAGTAGAACCTTTAAATGTGCTATTTTCAAATGAGGCTGGTAATAATTGACGTAAAGATTGTACGGCGTAAAAGGCACCTTTTGCAGAACTGGCAGCAACTGTAATTTCGTTTGAAGTTACTTCCAATAAATAACCTTCTGGATTTGTAATAGAGGTGTCTTTTTTAAAGTTGATGACATTCTTATATTCGTCCGATTTTAATTGGATGTTGCTTCCATATTTGATGTATGATGTTAAAAACTCGGCTACTTGTGTAAATTCATTCTCAGAAAAAACACCTGTTGAACTGCTCAATTCAAAAACACCATCGTTGATTTGTTGAAAAGACGGAACAGGAATAATTGCTGGATTGACAGCCATTTGTTTTTCTTCGGTACACGAATTAAAAAGTAAAAGAAACAACGAACAGATTAAAAAAATTCGGTTGTGTTTAAAATTCCACATAAATTAATAGGTTGATTATTGATATCTTGCTAATTTAGTCAAATAAATAAATTCAAACACGGAATGAAAAAATATTTTCTACTGTTAGTTCTACTATCATTCTTCTTAAATTCTTGTAAACCCAAGACACCAATTTCTTTAGCACAAAAAGACAGACAATTAATTTCTTATGTAAATCCCTTTATAGGAACCGGTGGTCACGGACACACCTATCCAGGAGCAACTAGACCATTTGGAATGATGCAATTAAGTCCAGATACACGCCTAGATGGTTGGGATGGTTGTTCAGGATACCATTATTCTGATACTGAAATTTTTGGCTTTTCGCATACCCATTTAAGTGGAACTGGAGTTTCAGATTATGGAGATATTTTATTAATGCCAACAAATAAAGTGGTGTTTAATAATGGTGCTGATGGTAAGGAAGGTTATAAATCAACATTTTCTCATGACAAAGAAGTTGCAGAACCAGGGTATTATAAAGTGCATCTAGACGACACCAATATTGATGTTGAATTAACCGTTACAGAACGAAGTGGAATTCATAAATACCAATTTGCAGAAGGTTCTAAGCAAATTATTATTTTAGATTTAGAACACAGAGATGAAGTGTTAGATTCTAAATTAACTATTAATTCTAAAACAGAAATTTCAGGATATCGTTTTTCTAAAGCTTGGGCTACAGATCAACGATTGTTTTTTGACATGCTATTCTCAAAACCATTTACAAAGGTTACTTTTTTAGATGATAAAACATCAGGAAAAAAAGTAAAAGCTGCTTTTGAATTTGACAATACAACGGGGAACGAAATCAATGTTACTATCGGAATTTCACCAGTAGATGAAGAAGGTGCAATTCATAATTGGCAATTAGAAATTGGCAGCAAAACCTTCAAAGAAATTAAAAAAGAAACACAAAGTGTTTGGGAAAAACAATTAGAAAAAATTGTTATAGAGTCAGAAGATTTTGATTATAAAACCAATTTTTATACCGCCTTATATCATACCATGATTGCACCTAATCTGTACCAAGATATTGACGGTCGTTATCGCGGAATGGATATGAAAATTCATAAAACAAACGAGTTTGATTATTACACAGTTTTCTCACTTTGGGATACCTACAGAGCGGCACATCCATTATATACAATTATAGAACAAGACAGAACCAATGATTTTATAAACACCTTTTTAGCAAAATATGATGAAGGCGGAATCATGCCAATTTGGGATTTATCGGCAAGTTATACCGGTTGTATGATAGGGTATCATGCAGTTCCTGTAATAGCGGATGCCTTTTTAAAAGGAATTAAAAATTACGATGTAGAAAAAGCTTTTGAGGCTATGAAACATTCTGCAACAAGAGATAAATTAGGATTGGATTCATACAAAAAATATGGATTTATCCCTGTGCAAAAAGAATCAGAATCAGTTTCTAAAACCTTAGAGTACGCTTATGATGATTGGAGTATTGCTCAAATGGCAAAATCGTTAGGAAAAGAGGATGATTATAAAACATACACGGAAAGAGGTCAATATTATAAAAATGTTTTTGACCCTTCGTCAAAATTTATGCGTGGACGATTTAGAAATACGTGGTTTTCACCTTTTGATCCTTTTGAAGTAAACTTTAATTATACAGAAGCCAATTCTTGGCAATACAGTTTTTATGTTCCGCAAGATATCTCTGGATTTATTGATTTACTTGGTGGAAAAGATCAATTAGAAAAGCAATTGGATAAATTGTTTACGGCTAAAAATGAAACTTCTGGGAGAGATCAAGCAGATATCACAGGGTTGATCGGTCAGTATGCACACGGAAACGAACCAAGTCACCATATGGCATACTTGTATAATTTTGTCAATAAACCTTACAAAACACAAGAAAAAGTGCGGCAAATTTTAAAGGAGTTGTACACCAATGATCCAGCGGGAATTTCAGGTAACGAAGATTGTGGACAAATGAGTGCATGGTATGTATTGAGTTCTATGGGCTTTTATTCTGTTACGCCTGCATCAAATCAATACATCATTGGAGCACCATTGTTTCCAAAAGCAACCATCAATTTAGAAAATGGTAAAACATTTACAATTGTAGCTGATTCTATTTCTAAAACGAATGCATATATAAAATCGGTTGAGTTAAATGGAAGAGAATATCCATTTACATTTTTAAAACACAAAGACATTGTTGCAGGAGGTAGTTTGCGATTTGTAATGACAGACAAACCATCAAGCTGGGGAACAAGCGATAATCATATTCCGGTTACAGAAATCAAAGAACATTTAATTGTAGCTGCTCCATTTATTGAAAGTGGTGAAATCGCTTTTAAAGGGAAAACAACTATTGCTTTAAACTCTGTAAATAAAGACGCGACCATTTATTATTCAATCGGAGAAGAATTTAAGAAATACGAAGACCCAATTGTTATTGTAGACAAAGTTTCACTAAAAATGTATGCACAAAAAGGGGATGCAAAAAGTGCAACCATCACAACTGAATTTTTTAAAATTGATCCGAATATTAGAATCGAATTAAAAACTAAGTACGCAAATCAATACAATGCAGGTGGAGATAATGCCTTAATAGACGGAATTATTGGAGCACAAGATTTTAGAACCGGAACTTGGCAAGGATATTCTGATGTTGATTTACATGCAACTGTAGATTTAGGAAAACAAAAAGACATTTCTTCTATTGGTCTTGGATTTTTAGAAGATCAACGAAGCTGGATTTTCTTACCAACTAAAGTAGAAATGTTTATCAGTTCTGATAATAAAAGATTTACAAAAGTAGCGACTAAAGTTATTGATGCTACCAAACCAGAAGAAAATGTATCCGTTAAAAAAGTAGAATTTAGTTTTAAAAATAAAAAAGCAAGATATATAAAAGTAATCGCAAAAAAACTTGGGGTTTTACCAACATGGCATTTAGGCTATAAACACGATGGTAGAAGCTGGTTGTTTGTAGATGAAATTCAAATTAAATAAATGAAGGTCATTGCGAAGAAAGTTTTTTCTTTCTAAGGCAATCTCATCATTAAAAAAGAGATTACTTCATTCCTCGTAATGACAAAATAAAATAATAATTGTCATTCCTACGTAGGCAGGAATCTATATAATTAAAAATACTGAACTAAATTCAGCATAAAATGAAAAGAAGAAATTTTATAAAAAGAGCCTCCTTAACAGGATTAGGATTGGCAGTTGCACCATCAATTATTTCTTGTGAAACTGAAGCTAAAACAGATAAAAAAGCAATTGCAATAGCAACACCTGTTTTACCAATCGTAGTGGCTACTTGGAATTTTAAAAACGCAACAAAAGCAGCTTGGAAAGTCTTAGAAAAAGGTGGAGCATCTATTGATGCTATTGAAGCGGGTTGTAGAGTTGAAGAAGCTGACTTAAAAAACACAACGGTTGGAAATGGTGGATCACCAGATAGAGATGGAAATGTAACACTAGATGCCTGTATCATGAACAAAGATGGTGGTTATGGTGCGGTAGTTTGTATGGAAAATATAGCACATCCAATTTCTGTAGCTCGTAAAGTAATGGAAGAAACGCCACATGTATTGTTAGCCGGAAAAGGAGCAGAGCAATTTGCAGTAGAGCAAGGTTTTAAAAGAGAAAATTTATTAACTGAAGCTTCTAAAAAAGCCTGGTTAAAATGGAAAGAAAAATCAGAATACAAACCGATTATCAATATCGAAAATCATGATACTATTGGGATGTTAGCTATTGATAAAAATGGTGATATTTCTGGCGGCTGTACAACAAGCGGAATGGCATATAAGATGGCTGGACGAGTAGGGGATTCTGCAATTATTGGTTCAGGATTATTTATTGATAATACTATTGGAGGCGCCACTGCTACAGGAATGGGTGAAGAGGTTTTGAAAACTGTTGGAAGTTATTTGATTGTAGAATTGATGCGTCAAGGAAGAACACCACAAGAAGCTTGTGAAGAAGGTGTAAAAAGAATCGTAGAATCCAATCCAAATTATCAAAATTTTCAAGTGGGTTATGTCGCGCTTAATAAACAAGGTGAATATGGTTGTTATTGTGTGCATGGCGGATTTGGAATTAGCAAATACCAAGAAGGAAAACAAACCTATATAAAATCAAATGCATATACCAAAAAAGCATAAAAACTATGAACACTTCAACGAACAAATCATATAGATCCGCTTTTATATTTTTAACGTCTTTATTCTTTTTATGGGGGTTTATCACCGTGTTGGTAGATTCATTAATACCGAGATTGAAAGATGTTTTTGAAATGTCATACGCAAAAACAGTCTTAGTACAATTTGCCTTTTTTGTAGCCTTTTTTGTATTCTCTTTACCTGCAGGATTTATTTTATCAAAAATTGGGTATAAGAAAGGAATTATCTGGGGATTGGTAACTATGGCAATTGGTTGTTTGTTGTTTTATCCTGCGGCAGAACACAGATTGTTTTCTGTTTTTTTAGTGGGATATTTTACGTTAGCAGGCGGAATTACCATTTTACAGGTTGCCGCAAATCCTTTTGTGGCCTTATTAGGAAGTGAAGAAGGAGCAAGTAGTAGATTGAATTTATCTCAAGCATTTAATTCTTTGGGGACTACCATTGCACCCGTTGTTGGCGCCTTGTTTTTACTGAGCGATTCTGTAAAATCATCCGAAGAAATTGGTTTGTTAAATGAAGTTCAAAAAAGCGAGTATTATATTGCCGAAGCAGCTACGGTTCAAACGCCGTTTATAGTAATCTCTGCATTTATTTTGTTGTTAGCACTCGTTTTTATGTTTACCAAATTACCAACATTGATAGAAGAAAGCCCAAAAGGAGGTTATTTTAAATTACTAAAAAATAAAATCATGTTGATGGGGGCATTGGGAATCTTTGTCTACGTAGGATCCGAGGTTGCTATTGGTAGCTTTTTAGTAAATTATTTTTACGATACAGGCTTAGCACCTATTGTTGCAGAAAACGAAACCATGATGAATATTGCTAACACCATTGCCAACACATTTAATCAATCATTTTCTGGAAAAGATCCAAAATCGTTGTTAGGGATTTTTGTCATCTTTTATTGGGGTGGTGCCATGATTGGTCGTTTTGTAGGCGCGTATTTAACTAAAATTATGCCTGCAGGAAAAGTGTTGAGTATTTTTGCGCTATTGGCAATTAGCATGATTGTAATTTCTATAAACACTTCAGGGTTAGTGTCTATGTGGTCTATTTTAGCGGTTGGCTTGTTCAACTCTATTATGTTTCCAACTATTTTCACCTTAAGCTTAGAGGGTTTGGGCGATTTAAAAGCGCAAGCTTCTGGTTTGTTGTGTATGGCAATTGTGGGTGGAGCGATTATTCCGTTTTTCTTTGGAAATTTAATTGATGGTTTTGGCTTTAAAACAGCCTTTATTTTAACGATTGTGTGTTATGGCTATATTCTGTTTTATGGGCGATTTAAAACGAATAAAACTGTTTAATTTTAAAGAATTTCAAGTTTTTAATTTATAGCAGTTCATTTTTCCATTGCTGAAACCTTTCGTCTGGGCTCAAGGTGACACTAATTTGTCATTTCGACAGAACGATGTAAGAGTGACGAGAAATCTCATGCGATAGAACTACAATTTATGAGATATCTCGACTCCGCCTGCCTGCCGCATGCAAGGCTCGATATGACATTCGTTTATGAGATTCCTTCTTCATTCTTCATCGGAATGACAGTGCTTTTTTAGATTCCTGCTTTCGCAGGAATGACAATATGTTTTAAGGTCTCATTTTGCGACTTCAAGTTCTTTTTATAAAGACCTTTCGACTGCGCTCAAGGTGACATCTATATAAAAGACAAAACTCTGATCATGTTAATAATATTCGTTGTTGTCATTTCGACAGAGCGAAGCATGAGTGACGAGAAATCTCATGAGATAGAAGTACAATTTATGAGATATCTCGACTCCGCCTGCATGCCTCCGGCAAGGCTCGATATGACATTCGTTTATGAGATTCCTTCTTCATTCATCATCGGAATGACAGTGCTTTTTTAGATTCCTGCTTTCGCAGGAATGACAATATGTTTTAAGGTCTCATTTTGCGACTTCAAGTTCTTTTTATAAAGACCTTTCGACTGCGCTCAAGGTGACATCTATATAAAAGACAAAACTCTGATCATGTTAATAATATTCGTTGTTGTCATTTCGACAGAACGATGTAAGAGTAACGAGAAATCTCAAGAAAAGAACTACAATTGGTGAGATTCCTCCACTTTGGTCGGAATGACAGTTCATTTGAGCTTCCTTCGTTTTAGTCGGAATGACATTTTTATAAAAATAAAAACCCCGAAGTATTCACTTCGGGGTTTTCTATTTTAGATTCCTGCTTTCACAAGAATGACATTTAAAATGTCTATTTTCTTTTCTTTTGCTGTGCTTGTTGTTCTTGCGCTTGTTTCATCGCATTGTCTAAACGTTGTCTAAACTTTCCTTTTTTCTTCTCAGGACGTTTTTTGTTTTCTTCAATTTTTGCATGAATCTTGTCTTCATCAATTACATAGTTTTTAATTACTAACATAATTACAATCGTAAGTAGGTTAGAAACAAAGTAATATAAACTTAAACTACTTGCATAATTGTTAAAGAAAAACAACATCATAATAGGAGAGAAGTATATCATCATCTTCATCATCTTGGCCATGTCTGGCATTCCTTCTTGTGCAGGTGCTTGCATGTTTGCTTGTTGACTTTGATTCATTTTCATATAAAAGAAAATAGCAACAGACGCTAAAATTGGAAATAAACTTACGTGATCTCCGTAAAACGGAATGCTAAAAGGCAATTGAAAAACAGCATCATACGATGATAAATCGTCTGCCCATAAAAAACCTTTCTGTCTTAACTCTATGTTCGATGGAAAGAACCTAAATAACGCAAAGAAAATAGGCATTTGTAACAATGCAGGTATACAACCAGACATCATACTCACTCCAGCTTTTCGCTGAACTGCCATGGTTTCTTGTTGGCGTTTCATTGCATTTTCTTTTCCAGGATATTTCTCGCTAATAGCAGTTAACTCTGGGCGAATTACTTTCATTTTCGCACTTGAAACATACGATTTGTAAACCAACGGAGACATGATAATTCTAACAACAATGGTCATTAAAATAATAATCAATCCGTAGTTAGACATTAAACCACTTAACCATCCAAATATTGGAATGAAAATGGCTCTGTTAATGGCTCCAAAAATACCCCAACCTAAATCAACAATTTCTCCAAGGTTTTTTCCTTTGTAGGCTATTAATGTTTTATAATCTGCCGGACCATAATACCAGTTCATATTGTAATTTAACTCACCATTATTTAACGCTAACGGAGTGTTTAGTTCGTATTTTTTTGTAAAAACTGTATCAATTTTATCATCATTAACTAAGTTCGTAGATATTAAAGATGCTTTATTAAATGACTTGTCAGTTAATAAAATTGATGTAAAAAAGTGTTGTTTAAAACCAACCCATTGTACATTGTCTACGATTTCGTTATCACTAGCCCCAGCAGACAAATAATCAGCTTCATCTGTATAGAATTTCAACTCAGAATACATATTTTCTGTAGAAATACTTTTCTCGTTACGGTATGTTTTTAAATTCCAATCTAAATTAATGGTGTTAGAAGCATTGATAACGTTTCCTAGTCCTTGAGAACGCACAGCAAAATCTACCATATAATCGTTTGGTTTCATTTCATAACGATATTCTAAATATTGAGTTTCAGAAACTTTCAATCTCATAGAAAGCACTTGATTCTCCCCATTTTTAGAAAGCGAAGGAATAAATAACAAGTCTTGTGTATTTAAAATACGATTGTCTGTGGTTCCAAAATTGATATTGAAAGAAGCGTTCTTGTCTTTAATTAAATACAATGGTAAAGAATCGTATCTTTTATAGGTCTTAACCAGAGCTTCAATAATTTGACCTCCTTTGTTATCGATTGTTAATTTTAGTTTTTTATTTTCTAAAACCGTTGTTCCTTCTTTTGCTACTTGTGCTCCGTAAGAAAATGCGCCCAATTTGTTTTGCAATGCAGCATTTTTTAAAGAGTCATTTGTTACAACAGGAGTTGCAGTATTTGTGAGAGTAGGAGTTGTGGTGGTTTTGGTAGAATCTACAATTGTTTCTGTAGTGTTTTCGGTAGGTAGCGCTTCATCTTGGTTTGTGTACATAAACCAAAGCATAATGGCTCCTAATAATAGTAATCCGATAAACGAATTTGTGTCAAATTTTTTTTGTTCCATTGATTGTTCTTAAGTGTCAACTTGTCATTCAGTCTTCAAAATTTGAAGATAAGCGCGACAAATGTAGCAAAACTGTACTGTTTTTAGTTGATTTTATTACGTTTATTTTTGATAATTCTTATAGTTCAAATGCTATTCCAAATTAAAGCTGAATGGCTTTCAGATTAATTAGACACCTCTTTTTGCTATTTGTTACAGTATTATTTTTTTGAATGTTTTAACGTAGCTTTTACAAAGCTCACAAATAAAGGATGTGGATTTAACACGGTACTTTTGTATTCTGGATGATATTGTACACCAACAAACCAAGGGTGGTTTGGTAATTCAATAATTTCTACCAATCCAGTTTTTGGATTGATTCCAGTTGCCTTCATTCCAGCAGCTTCTATTTGTTTTAAATAGTCGTTATTAAATTCATAACGATGTCTGTGACGTTCGCTAATCAATTCTGATTTGTATGCGTCAAAAACTTTTGAATCTTTTTTGATTTCACAATCCCATGCTCCCAAACGCATTGTGCCTCCTTTTTCTGTTACATTTTCTTGACTTTCCATCAAGTTGATTACAGGGTGTTTGGTGCTTTTGCTCATTTCTGTAGAGTTTGCATTTTCTAAATGAAGAACATTTCTAGCAAATTCTATAACCGCCATTTGCATTCCTAAACAAATTCCGAAAAAAGGAATGTTGTTTTCTCTAGCATATTTTACGGCTTTAATTTTTCCTTCAATTCCTCGATCACCAAAACCAGGTGCCACTAAAATTCCGTTTAAGCCTTTTAGTTTTTTCTCAACATTTTTTGGAGTTAAGTTTTCAGAATGAATCCAACGAACATTTACTTTAGTTTCGTTTGTAGAACCTGCGTGTATAAATGCTTCAGTGATCGATTTATAAGAATCATGCAATTCTACATATTTACCAATCAAACCTATTTCAACTTCAGAAGTTGGGTTTTTGTGTTTTTGCACAAAATTATTCCATTCAATTAAATGAGGTTTATTGTCAATGGGTAATTTAAGTTTGTTTAAAACGACTTTATCTAAACCTTCTTCAAACATTAAATTAGGAACATCATAAATGGTTTCTGCATCTATAGATTGGATAACATCTTCTTGCTTCACATTGCAAAACAAGGCTAGTTTTCGTTTGATGTCATCTGAAATTTCGTGTTCTGTTCTACAAACTAATATATCTGGGCTTACGCCACTTTGCATCAACATTTTTACGGAATGCTGTGTAGGTTTTGTTTTTAATTCTCCTGCTGCTGCTAAATAAGGAACTAAAGTTAAATGAATAACAATTGCGTTTTCTTCGCCTTTTTCCCATAACAACTGACGCACGGATTCTACATAGGGTAATGACTCTATATCACCAACGGTTCCACCAATTTCTGTAATTACAATATCAAAATCACCTGTTTCACCTAAGATCTGAACTCTGTGTTTAATTTCATCCGTAATATGCGGAATTACTTGAACTGTTTTACCTAAAAACTCCCCTTTTCGTTCTTTATTTATAACCGATTGATAAATTCTACCCGTTGTAACATTGTTTGCTTGAGAAGTTGGAATGTTTAAAAAACGCTCGTAATGCCCTAAATCTAAATCGGTTTCTGCGCCATCATCAGTAACATAACATTCACCATGTTCATACGGATTTAATGTTCCGGGGTCTATATTAATGTAAGGGTCTAATTTTTGAATAGTTACAGAATAACCTCTCTCTTGTAAGAGTTTCGCTAAAGATGCAGCGATAATTCCTTTTCCTAGTGATGATGTTACGCCTCCAGTTACAAAAACGTATTTGGTATTTTTCATGGTGATGGGGTTTGGACAAAAGTACTAACTCTGGAAGTTTTGACAAATAAAAAAGCAATAAAATCTGCAATATTTTTTATAGTTTTGAGCAGCAAAAAAATAATTTATTTTTTTTTAAAATAGTATTTGTCAAAAACAAAAGTAGTTGTATATTTGCCCACGCTTTTAGCAGACGGAATTTCACAAAAGCAAAACATATTAAAGACGATATAAAAATATAAGTAATGCCAAAAAGAACGTACCAACCATCAAATAGAAAGAGAAGAAACAAACACGGTTTCAGAGATAGAATGGCTTCTGCTAACGGTCGTAAGGTTTTAGCTAGAAGAAGAGCAAAAGGAAGAAAAAAACTAACTGTTTCATCTGAAACAAGACATAAGAAATAATGATTAACAATTGTTAATAATTAAGGTGTTACTATTTTTAGTAACACCTTTTTTTATACCCAATCAATTTTTATTTTTACAAACTCAACACAATTAATAAGATATGCCCAAAACAAAAGACTTAAAATCCATTTTAATTATCGGTTCTGGACCCATCGTAATTGGTCAAGCATGTGAATTTGATTATTCAGGTTCACAATCATTAAGATCTTTAGCGGAAGACGGAATTGAAACAATTTTAATTAATTCAAATCCAGCAACAATTATGACAGATCCGTCCATGGCTGATCATATTTACTTGTTGCCTTTAACTACAAAATCCATCATTCAAATCTTAAAAGAGCATCCACAAATTGATGCTGTTTTACCAACAATGGGTGGACAAACAGCTTTGAATTTATGTATTGAAGCTGATGATAAAGGAATTTGGGAAGACTTTGGCGTAAAATTAATAGGAGTAGACATAGATGCCATTAACGTTACTGAAGATAGAGAACAGTTTAGAGAGTTGATGTTGAAAATTGGAGTTGACATGGCGCCACAAGCTACAGCAACATCATTTTTAAAAGGGAAAGAAATTGCACAAGAATTTGGTTTTCCTTTAGTAATTAGATCTTCATATACTTTAGGTGGAGCAGGAGCTTCAATAGTGTATGACCCAAAAGATTTTGATGAATTATTAAGTAGAGGTTTAGAAGCATCGCCAATTCATGAAGTAATGATTGATAAAGCGATGATGGGATGGAAAGAATATGAATTGGAACTATTACGTGATAGAAATGATAACGTGGTAATTATCTGTTCTATCGAAAACATGGACCCAATGGGGATTCATACTGGAGACTCAATTACCGTTGCTCCTGCAATGACACTTTCTGACAAAACCTATCAAAAAATGCGAGATATGGCAATACATATGATGCGTTCTATTGGAGATTTTGAAGGAGGATGTAATGTGCAATTTGCGGTTTCTCCAGATGAAAAAGAAGATATTATAGCTATAGAAATAAACCCACGTGTTTCTCGTTCATCTGCATTGGCAAGTAAAGCAACAGGGTATCCAATTGCAAAAATTGCAACCAAATTAGCAATCGGATACACATTAGATGAATTAGACAATCAAATTACAAAATCTACTTCTGCATTATTTGAGCCGACGCTAGATTATGTAATTGTAAAAATACCACGTTGGAATTTTGATAAATTTGAAGGTTCTGATAGAACCTTAGGTTTGCAAATGAAAGCAGTTGGAGAGGTAATGGGAATTGGACGTTCGTTCCAGGAAGCATTGCACAAAGCAACGCAATCTCTAGAAATTAAACGCAATGGCCTAGGGGCAGACGGAAAAGGCTATACAAATTACAATCAAATTATCGATAAATTAACCAATCCAAGTTGGGACAGAGTTTTTGCAATCTATGATGCCATTGCAATGGGAATTCCATTGAGTCAGATTTATGATATCACAAAAATTGACATGTGGTACTTAAAGCAATATGAAGAGTTGTTTTTACTAGAGAAAGAAATTTCAAGGTTTACCATTGATACCATTCAACGTGATTTATTATTAGAGGCAAAACAAAAAGGATACGGCGATAGACAAATTGCTCACATGCTAAAGTGTTTAGAAAGCCAAGTATATAGTAAAAGAGAAGAGTTAAACATCAATAGAGTTTTCAAACTGGTAGATACCTGTGCAGCTGAATTTAAAGCGATGACACCCTATTACTATTCTACTTTTGAAAACGATATGGTTACTGCAGACGGCAAACAATACGCAGATAATGAAAGCGTTGTTTCTGATAAGAAAAAAATTATAGTCCTTGGTTCTGGACCAAATAGAATCGGACAAGGAATTGAGTTTGATTATTGTTGTGTGCATGGAGTTTTAGCAGCAGCAGAATGTGGTTATGAAACCATTATGATCAACTGTAATCCAGAAACGGTTTCTACCGATTTTGACACTGCAGATAAATTATATTTTGAACCTGTTTTTTGGGAACATATCTATGACATCATCAAACATGAAAAACCAGAAGGTGTTATTGTTCAATTAGGTGGGCAAACCGCATTGAAGTTAGCAGAAAAACTAACGAAATACGGAATCAAAATTATCGGTACTTCTTTTGAAGCGTTAGATTTAGCAGAAGATAGAGGGAGTTTTTCAGAATTATTAAAAAGAAATAACATTCCGTATCCAGAATTTGGAATTGCAGAATCTGCTGATGAAGCCTTGGCTTTAGCAAGTCAATTAGACTTTCCAATTTTGGTAAGACCATCTTATGTATTAGGTGGACAAGGAATGAAAATTGTTATCAATAAAGAAGAACTGGTAGAACATGTTGTTGATTTGCTGAAAGGAATGCCTGGAAACAAATTGTTGTTAGATCATTATTTAGATGGCGCGATTGAAGCAGAAGCAGATGCTATTTGTGATGCGGATGGTAATGTCTATATCATCGGAATTATGGAGCACATTGAGCCCTGTGGAGTGCATTCTGGTGACTCCAATGCCACCTTGCCTGTATTTAACTTAGGAGATTTGGTATTGCAACAAATTAAAGACCACACTCATACAATTGCTAGAGAATTGAAAACGGTAGGTTTAATCAATGTTCAGTTTGCGATTAAAGATGATGTTGTGTATATCATTGAAGCAAATCCAAGGGCATCTAGAACAGTTCCGTTTATAGCAAAAGCATACAAAGAACCGTATGTAAATTATGCAACAAAAGTAATGCTAGGAGAGAAAAAAGTAACAGACTTTAAATTCAATCCGCAATTAGAAGGATATGCCATTAAGCAACCTGTTTTTTCTTTTAATAAGTTTCCGAATGTAAACAAGAACTTAGGTCCAGAAATGAAATCAACCGGAGAAAGCATTTTGTTTATAGATAGTTTAAAAGATGATGAGTTTTACGATTTATACGCAAGACGTAAAATGTATTTGAGTAAATAAAACGAATTTTAAATGTAAATAGCCGAAGCATTTTTGCTGAATTAATTTCAGTATTGCTTCGGCTTTTTTGCTTTATATTTGTAAAAAGCTTTTACAAAAAATGAATTATATTTTATTTGATAGTGATGTGCGTAATGCATTGCTTCCGTTTACATATACAAGACCCGTTGCTGATATAAGAGTTGGAATTTTAACTATTCGTGAAAAATGGGAAAAATATTTGGGTTTAACAACTACAACCGTTACTGAAGAGTATTTAGAGGAAAAATATCCGATGGTAGAAATGGAGCAGAATATTTTAATCAATGCTTCATACATTCCAACTAAAAATTTGGTAGCAAAAGTAAAAGAGCTTTCGGAAAACGAAGCTATTTTTAACGGAGACACTGTCATTGCTTTTTATACAACAGATACACAAGAAGAAGTAGATTTTTCATCGTACAAGCAAATTGAGTTTGAAGAAGAGTTATTACAAATTAAAAATACCTGGGATATTTTTTCTTTAAACCATAAAGCAATTCAGTTAGATTTTGATTTCTTAACAGAAGATAGAACATCACAAGAAATCCCAAAAGATGTTCATGTAATTAACAAAAAAAACATTTTCATTGAAGAAGGAGCAACCGTTTTATACTCGTCTTTAAATGCTTCTGAAGGACCAATTTACATAGGTAAAGATGCCCAAGTTTTAGAAGGAAGTTTGATTCGTGGACCCTTTGCAATGTGCGAACACTCTGTTGTTAAAATGGGTGCTAAAATATACGGAGCAACTACTCTAGGGCCTTATTGTAAAGTGGCTGGAGAACTTAATAATTCGATGTTGTTTGGATATTCTAATAAAGGGCATGAAGGGTTTTTAGGAAACTCAGTGCTAGGAGAGTGGTGTAATATTGGAGCCGATTCTAACAATTCTAATTTAAAAAATAATTATGCTGAGGTGAAAATATGGAGTTATGAAACCCAACGATTTGCAAAAACTGGTTTGCAGTTTTGTGGCTTAATTATGGGAGACCATTCTAAATGTGGAATTAACACCATGTTCAATACAGGAACCGTTGTGGGTGTCTCTGCTAATATTTTTGGAAGCGGATTTCCAAGAAACTTCATTCCGTCTTTTAGTTGGGGAGGAGCTTCAGGATTTACAACCTATCAATTGCCAAAAGTTTTTGAAGTTGCAGAAGTTGTTTTGCAGCGTAGAGGTTTAGATTTTGAAGAACAAGACAAAAAAATACTCGAAAAAGTATTTGAGTTAACCTCACAATACAGAAAAGATTAAAATTAAAAAAAGCCTCGAAATTTTTCGAGGCTTTTTTTAATGCTATATTATCCGTAATTAATTTCTACTTATGATACTTCCAGATCCAAAAGACTTACTGTCAATTTTATCTGGTTTTCCTTTGTAATAGATAGAACCAGAACCTGCAACTCTTGCTTTGATACTTTTACTAACCGTCGTTTTCACATTTCCAGAACCCGCAACGTTTACACTAGTAGATTCAGATTTTAACTCATAAGCATTGATGTCTCCAGAACCTGCAATAGAACAATTTAATTCGCTAGATTTTCCGCTCAAATCAATGTTTCCAGAACCAGCAATGCTAGTTTTTACTGTGTTTACATCAATATTGAGTTTAATGTCTCCAGAACCCGCTAAAGCCACTTTAAAATCATCTGCTTTTCTAATTCTTTATTTTTTTCTCTTAAGTCTACAGCAGCTTTTTCTAGGGTTAATTGAGCTTTTCTAAGATTTAATATATTCATTACTTGATTTCCTAGGGCTCGCAAAGATTTTAGCTGACTTTGTTTTAATAATTTAGGTTTGTCGTCAATTACACATAAAGTTCCTAATGGAAGACCATTTTCGCTTATTAAAGGAACACCTGCGTAGAATATAACTCGAGGTTCGTCGGTAACCAATGGATTGTCGTGAAAGCGTTCATCTTTTCTGGAATCTTCAATTATAAAAACATTTTCTTCATCATTTATTGCATGAGCACAAAAGGCATAATCTTTTGGTGTTTCTGAAACGGCTAAACCGTGATGTGACTTAAACCATTGTCGTTTGTCATCAATTAAACTTATTAAAGAAATATTAGAGTCACATATTTCTGCTGCAATAGCAGTTAGGTCGTCATAATTAGGTTCGGGTAAAGTATCAAGTATAGAATAAGAATCTAATCCCCTAATTCCTTTAATCTTTCTCTTTCTTTCTTTCTTTCTTTCTTTCTTGTGTATTTTTGGTTTTAACATTAGCTTATTTTTATTATTGCCAATGGTAACAGAGTTACGCAACGTTTTGATGCTAAATCAAGTTCAGTACAAATGTTTTTAAGTCGTAGTTACTAAAGTTTAACATATAGCTAAGCTACAATAAAATCTCTAGAAACAAACTAAATCTACAGCTTAAAAGCATTGGCACAACAATTGTTTTAGTAGTGTAGAAGTAAATATGTATGTTTAGTTAAGATACTGATAATCAGAAAAATAAAATTAAATTTGCAGCTTCTAAGATTTTAAAATAAACGTTTAAATGTCAACTTGACAGATATATATACTATGAGTAACGCTAAAATATTAGGTTTAGACAGTTTGTCGCTTCACAGCATGTTAGATGAAGATTCGGAGTTAATTCCGTTAATGACACCAGAAGATGAAGAGATTATTAATAAAGAAGATATTCCTGCAGTTTTACCTATTTTACCTTTACGGAACACGGTATTATTCCCAGGTGTTGTAATTCCGATTACAGCAGGAAGAGATGCCTCTATTCAATTGATAAAAGATGCCAATGCAGGAGATAAAATTTTAGGTGTTGTTGCACAAAAAAATGCTGACGTAGAAAACCCTACAGAAAAAGACATTCATAAAATAGGAGTCGTTGCACAAATTTTACGGGTATTAAAAATGCCTGACGGAAATACAACAGTAATTATCCAAGGGAAAAAACGTTTTGAAATTGATCAAGTAATTCAGACCGAACCGTATTTAAAAGCTACTACCAAAGAAGCTGTAGAAGATAAAACGGATGAAAATAACAAAGAATTTGACGCTATTATCGATTCTATTAAAGAGCAAGCTTTACAGATTATCAAGGTAAACCCAATGTTGCCTTCGGAAGCGTCTTTTGCCATTAAAAACATTCAAAGTAATTCGTTCTTGGTGAATTTTATTTCATCAAATATGGATCTGTCTGTAAAAGAAAAACAAGAATTGTTAGAACAGCATAACCTAAAAGAACGCGCTTTATTAACCTTAAAAAGGCTGAATAAAGAATTACAACGCTTAGAGTTGAAGAACGATATCCAGTCGAAGACAAGAACGGATATGGATCAACAACAGCGTGAATATTACTTGCATCAGCAGTTAAAAACCATTCAAGAAGAATTGGGTGGAGTTTCTAATGATGAAGAATTGGAAGACATGCGTCTAAAATCGCAATCTAAAAAATGGACGAAAGAAGTTGGAGAAACATTTGACAAGGAATTAGGTCGTTTGCGCAGAATGAATCCACAAATGGCAGAATATGGCGTTCAAAGAAGTTATTTAGAATTGCTATTAGAATTGCCTTGGGGTGAATATTCTGAAGATAAATTCGATTTAAAAAGAGCACAAAAGATTTTAGATAGAGACCATTTTGGATTGGAAAAAGTTAAGGAACGTATCATAGAGCATTTGGCAGTTTTAAAGCTACGAAATGATATGAAATCTCCAATTATCTGTTTGTATGGGCCTCCGGGAGTTGGAAAAACTTCGTTAGGAAAATCAGTTGCAGAATCCTTGGGAAGAAAATATGTAAGAATGTCTTTAGGAGGTTTGCGTGATGAAGCAGAGATACGTGGACATAGAAAAACATACATCGGTGCTATGCCAGGAAGGTTGATTCAGAATTTGAAAAAAGCTGGAACAGCAAACCCTGTTTTTGTGTTGGATGAAATTGATAAACTAAGCAATAGTCATCAAGGAGATCCATCTTCTGCCATGTTAGAAGTGTTAGATCCTGAGCAAAACACTGAGTTTTACGATAATTATTTAGAAGTTGGTTTCGATCTTTCTAAAGTGTTATTTATCGCCACAGCAAATAACTTGGGAGAAATTCCTTGGGCTTTGAGAGACCGAATGGAAATCATCAATGTTTCTGGATATACCATTGAAGAGAAGATAGAAATTGCTAAAAGACATTTATTGCCAAAGCAATTGAAAGAGCATGGTTTAACCAAAGAACATTTAAAGTTAGGGAAAACGCAAATCGAAAAAATTGTTGAAGGGTATACGCGAGAATCTGGTGTAAGAGGTTTAGAGAAACAAATTGCAAAAGTGGTGCGTTTTGCAGCAAAGTCGATTGCTATGGAAGAAGTATATGAAATAGCATTGACCAATGAAGATATAGAAAAAATATTAGGACCTGCAAGATTAGAACGCGATAAATATGAAAGCAATGATGTTGCTGGAGTTGTAACTGGTTTAGCGTGGACAAGTGTTGGTGGAGATATTTTATTTATCGAATCTATTTTATCTAAAGGTAAAGGCGCTTTAACTATTACTGGTAACTTAGGAAAAGTAATGAAAGAGTCTGCAACAATTGCTATGGAATATATCAAAGCAAATGCAGAAGATTTCGGAATCAATCCAGAAGTATTAGAAAAGTACAATGTACACATTCACGTGCCAGAAGGTGCTACTCCAAAAGATGGACCAAGTGCAGGAGTAACCATGTTAACGTCATTGGTTTCTGTATTTACACAACGCAAAGTAAAGAACAAGTTAGCCATGACTGGCGAAATCACCTTACGTGGAAAAGTGTTACCAGTGGGCGGAATCAAAGAAAAAATATTGGCCGCTAAAAGAGCAAATATCAAAGAAATTATTTTGTGTGATGAAAATGAAAAAGACATTTTAGAGATAAAAGAGTCTTATTTAAAAGGACTGACCTTTCATTATGTTTCTGATATGAGTGAAGTGATAGAACTCGCACTCACAAAGCAAAAAGTAAAAAATGCTAAGAAATTAGTGTAATAAAAAAGCCTCCAATTTGGAGGCTTTTTTTATTGAATTAAATAGAATAATTATGATATTAATTCTGATTATTTTTTAAGATTTTAATACATTTACGTTTGATTAAAAAGTTAATTATGAATAGTTATGATGTTGTTATTGTTGGTGCAGGAACTGCAGGCTTGATTTTAGCAAGAGAATTAGGTAAAAGCAACAGAAAAGTATTACTATTAGAAAGAAAAAAAGATCTTTTAGAATTTTCTTTTAATACCTTAGGTAGTTTTATAAACCTCGATGAATTTGGTTTAACTCATAATGTTGTCGCTCAAGATATAAATACCATTTCCTTTCATTCAAAAAGAATGAAAAGAAAAATTAAATCTAAATTATACATCTTAGATAAAAAACAACTTCATATAGAAATATTAGAATCTATTAATAATGAGTTTGTTACTATAAAAACAGATGTAAATATAAAAAATATTGAAACTGACATTGATGGTAATTATACAGCCGTAACAGATCAAAATAAAAATAAATATATCGGTAAAATATTTGTAGATGCCTCGGGTACAAAAGGAGTTATCAGCAAAACAGTGGGACTTACTTCTAAAAATCCAGACTTGGCTACTGGTTTAGAATACAATGTAAAATATTTAGGAGACCCAGGTGAAATGCATCTTTTGGTTGGTAAAGTATATGAAGGTGGTTATGGTTGGATTTTTCCCCTAAAAAATGAAAGAGCCATTATTGGTTTTGGCACTTTTGATAAAAACATTGTGAAAGATTTAAAAAACAGATTGCATGAAATTTTAGAAACTCCTTTAATAAAAAAATTAGTTGTAAAAGATAATGATAAAGTAGAAGGAGCTAGTATTCCTATAACTCCTGTTTTATCAAAGTTTATCATAAACAATTTAGTTTGTGTTGGTGATAGTGTTTCTCAAGTAAATCCTATTGTTGGAGAAGGGTATAAATTTATTTTTGAAGCCGCGCTCATGGCAGCTAAAGCAATAGATAAAGCTTTGCAAAACGATAGTCTTCAATTTCTTTCTGAATATGAAATGAATTGGAAAAAACGTTTTTTATTAAATTATCAAAGGTCAAAAAGAACGCAAGGTCGTTTTATGAAATATTCAAAAGCTGATTTTTTAATGGACTACATTTTATTTATTTCTAAGTTTATTCCTGATAAAAGATGTATAAAATCACTTTCAGGGGAGTATGGGTTAGAAAATAAATAAGTCTTTATGTAAACAAAGAGGTTTTTTACGCATTTTCCAGAAACTACATTAACTACATTTAATCTAACTTCAATTAGATAATCATTTTTTAATGGTCTTTTTCTTGTCTAGGTCCCATTCATTTTAAAACTTCCTAATATCAATGATATCTCCATTTTCTAACCCATTAGAACTATCTAGTTGATAAATTTTATCTGCAACAAATTTAGGAGTATATAATTCGTTATTATTTTTTACTCCTTTAAAACGTTGTACGTTTTTAAACTCCCTCTCAGAAGTTTCTCTAATTGCGGTTTGCATATTGGTGTCAACAACACCTGGGTATATTGCTACACATTTCACGCCGTTTTCAATTTCACTTTGCTCGGTTGCAATGGCTTTGGTTGTCATGTCTAAAGCAGCTTTTGATGTACAATAAATTGACCAACCCGAATATGGGTTTGTTGCTGCACCAGAAGAAATATTAATGATTTGTTTTTTACAATGTAATTCTTTGGTCAGTTTTATAAACTCATTAGCCAAGACTAATGGAGTAGTCGTATTCAATTGAATTGTCTGCTGAATTTTTTCGGATTCTAAATTCCCAACTGTATTCATTTCACCTAAGCTACCAGCATTATTGATTAAAGTAATCGAAGATATTACTTGTGAATTTAGATTTAAAAAGACAGAATTGATTGCCTTGATAGCTTCAGTTGAATTAGATAAATCTGCAATTAGTTGATGATAAGAAACGTTTTTTGTTTTACTTCTTGAAATCGAAAAAACCGTATACTTTTCTGAAGAGTATTTTTGAGCAATTGCTTTGCCGATGCCGTTAGAGCCACCGGTAATGATAAGTATATTCATAGAAGTAAATATATGAAATGTTATGTCACTAGGAAGCAAAGCTAAAAATTAAAGCAGATTTCTCAATCGTTTTTTAAACTCTTTTCGAAATGACAGAAAAGGATTGTCATTCCGCACTTGATGCGGAATCCATTTTTAACTAGATTCCCGACTTCTCGGGAATGACAGAAAGTTTATAATCAGAAATCGTCATTACGAGGAGGTATGACGAAGTAATCTTATGAGGTTATACTTAAGATTTATGAGATTGCTTCGTTCCTCGCAATGACAATTATTTATAGTGCTTTTTAGATTTTCCCCAATTAGATTATTTGAAGAATTCTTTCGAATTCTCCCAATGTTTAATTATTTGAAAAAATTTTTAGATTTTTTCCAATTAGATTATTTGAAGAATTCTTTTGAATTCTCCCAATGTACATCCATTTCAGCCAAAGACATATCAGAAAGTTCTTTGCCTTCTTTTTTTGCGGCTGCTTCTAAAAACTGAAATCGTTTTATGAATTTTTTATTTGTTTTTTCTAAGGCATTTTCTGGATTTACACCAATAAAACGCGCGTAATTAATCATAGAAAACAAGACATCACCAAATTCAGATTCGATGTTGTTTTTATTCCCTTTTTTAATTTCTTCATTGAGTTCAGACAATTCTTCTTGAACCTTTTCCCAAACTTGTTGAGGTTCTTCCCAATCAAAACCAACACCCGCAACTTTATCTTGAATGCGGTTTGCTTTTACTACCGCAGGTAAGCTTTTAGGAACACCTTCTAACACAGAAGTTTTACCTTCTTTAAGTTTTAGTTTCTCCCAATTTTGTTTGACATCATCTTCGTTTTTTACAACAACATCACCATAAATATGTGGGTGTCTATCTACCAATTTATCAGAAATTGCATTGGCAACATCGGCAATGTCAAAAGCCTTTTTCTCACTTCCTATTTTTGCATAAAAAATGATGTGTAACAACACATCGCCCAACTCTTTTTTTATTTCTTGTAAATCGTTGTCTAAAATAGCATCAGCCAATTCGTAGGTTTCTTCAATCGTTAAATGTCGTAACGATTCTAAGGTTTGTTTTTGATCCCACGGACACTTTTCTCGAAGTTCATCCATGATGTCTAACAACCTATTAAACGCTTCTAATTGCTGAGCTCTAGAATTCATTTATGCTTCTTCAGTTGCTTCTTTAGATAATTCTGCTTTAGAGAAATCAAATTTTGCAGCAATTAACATGTTGTACCATTGTACAATTTTTTTGATGTTTGAGGTGTATACACGTTCTTGATCAAAATTTGGTAAAATTTCAGCAAAAAAGGACGTTAATTTCGCACCACTTTCTTTATGACTAATGGTTTCTTTTCCTTCTTCTTTTTCAAAAATTGATTTGAAAATCGTTAGTAAAGGTACTTCTTCTTCGTAGGTGAAAATAGCAATGTTTTCTAGTAAACTCACGTTTTGAGTAGATAGAATAGGAAAACGTTTTTTGTCTGATAAAGACTCAACAACAATTCCTGTTTTGGTTTGTGAAACAACTTGAAACAAACCTGGTTTACCCGTAACGGCAATAATTTTATTAAACTCCATTGATAATTTTTTAGTGTCTTTTACGACTTATTTCTTTTTTAAATTTGGAAAACGCATTCTATAATCTGCTTTTATTTTCCCTTTTGAGATGTTTTCTAATTTCTTTTTGATCAACCTTTTTTTAAGAGAAGACAATTTATCGGTAAATAAAATTCCTTCTATATGATCATATTCATGCTGAAAAACTCTTGCAGCCAACCCGTTTAAAGTTTGGGTGTGTTTTTCAAAGTTTTCATCTTGATATTCTATGGTGATTTCTTCTTGTCTAAACACATCTTCTCTAATATCTGGAATGCTTAAACAACCTTCGTTAAAAGGCCATTCATCACCCTTTTCTTCTATAATTTTAGGATTGATAAACACATGTTTAAAATCTGCTAAAACCTTTCTTTCTTCTTCCTCTAATTCTTCATCTTCAGCAAAAGGAGAAGTATCAACCATAAATAATCGAATTGCTTTTCCAACTTGAGGAGCAGCCAAACCAACACCATGTGCATTATACATTGTTTCTTTCATATTGGCAATAAGCGTATCTAATTCTGGATATTCTTTGTCAATTTCTTTTCCCATTTTCCTTAAAACAGGATCACCGTATGCTACTATAGGTAATATCATTTATTGTAAAATTTGGTTGCAAAAATACGATTTAGAATTACGAATTACGAATTTTTGAATTACGAATTTTGATGTTTTACTTTATTTTAAGTTTTTAACTCAATTTCTAATGAAAATGTAGAGGAATTTTCTGTCATTACGATGAGTTTACGAAGAAGTAATCTGTTTTTGTAATGATCAGATTGCTTCACTACGCTTGCAATGACCCTAGTATTATTTGTTATATAAATACGATTGTAAAATAATTGTGGCGCTAATTTCGTCAATTAGCTCTTTATTTTGACGTTGTTTTTTCTTCAACCCACCATCTATCATTGTTTGAAAAGCCATTTTAGATGTAAAGCGTTCATCAACTCTTTTAATTGGAATCGTTGGAAAATGCTTCTTTAATTTTTCTAAAAAAGGTGCTATCAACACTTCGCTTTCACTTTCAGAATTATCCATTTGTTTTGGCAGTCCAACTAAAAACAACGAAACCTTTTCTTTTTGAGTATACTCTTTTAAAAAAGGAATCAATTCTGATGTTGCAACAGTTGTTAGTCCAGAAGCAATAATTTGCAATTCGTCTGTAACGGCAATTCCTGTTCTTACTTTACCAAAATCGATGGCTAAAATTCTACTCATTTAAAAACCTTTTGGCAAAAATAAGGATTTTAAACAGGATAAAAATATCTGTTTAAAAAATGTATCTTCGCTTTGGTTTTTACAGATAGATTTATATTTGCAGAAAGATACTTAATAGAATGGAAAATTTAAGAGAAATAATAGAAAAAGCTTGGGATAATAGAGCACTACTTAAGGAAGAAAAAACAATTTCGGCAATACGAAAGGTAATAGATTTATTAGATGCAGGAACCTTAAGAGTTGCAGAACCAACAACAAATGGATGGCAAGTAAATGAATGGGTCAAAAAAGGTGTTGTGTTGTATTTTCCTATTCAACAAATGGAAACCTTAGAAGCTGGAATTTTTGAATACCATGATAAGATTCCATTAAAAAGGAATTATGCAGAAAAAGGAATTCGTGTTGTTCCAAATGCTGTTGCAAGACATGGAGCATATATTTCTGCAGGAACTATATTGATGCCAAGTTATGTTAATATTGGCGCTTATGTTGATGCAGGAACCATGGTTGATACTTGGGCAACTGTAGGGAGTTGTGCACAAATAGGTAAAAATGTACATTTATCAGGCGGTGTCGGAATAGGTGGCGTTTTAGAGCCATTACAAGCTGCACCAGTAATTATAGAAGACGGAGCTTTTATTGGCTCACGTTGTATTGTTGTAGAAGGAGTTAGAGTTGAAACAGAAGCAGTATTAGGAGCCAATGTGGTATTAACAGCATCTACAAAAATCATTGATGTTACCGGAAATGAACCTAAAGAAATGAAAGGAGTCGTTCCTGCTCGTTCTGTAGTGATTCCTGGAAGTTATACCAAGCAATTTGCAGCAGGAGAAAACAATGTTCCTTGTGCCTTGATTATCGGAAAAAGAAAAGAAAGTACAGATAAAAAAACATCATTAAATGATGCCTTGCGCGAATATGATGTAGCCGTTTAGTTTTATGACAAAAATTACAGCAATAATTCCAACTTTTAACGAAGAGTCTAACATCAAAAAAGCATTAGATTCGTTTGACTTTGCTGATGAAATTATTGTTATTGATTCTTTTAGCACCGATAAAACTGTTGAAATTGTAAAAGCATCTAAAGCAATTTTATTGCAAAGAACTTTTGATGATTTTTCGAGCCAAAAGAATTATGCCATTGAAAAAGCTAGTAATGAGTGGATTTTTTTGTTGGACGCAGATGAAACGGTTCAAGAAAACTTAAAAGAAGAAATCCTTCAAATTGCAAACTCTAAAGTTGATTTTGATGCCTTTTATGTTTTTAGAAATTTTTTCTTTAAAAATAAAAAACTACATTTTAGCGGTTGGAGAAGAGATAAAGTTATTCGGTTGTTTCGCAAAGATTCTTGTAGATATGTGGGTAAAGTTCATGAAGAGATATCAACAAAAGGGAAAGTTGGTTTTTTAAGTGCAAAAATCAATCATTATTCTTTCAAAAACTACCATCAATATAAAAATAAACTAAAAAATTACGCCAAATTACAGGCAAAAGAGCTTTTAGAAAAAGGCTTGTTAGTTACTCCATATCACTTATTTTTAAAACCTTTTGTTCGATTTTTCATTCAGTTTTTCATTCAGCTTGGATTTCTTGATGGTTTTAAAGGCTTTGTAATTTCTTGGGTGCACGCATACGGAGTATGGAGAAGGTATGTAGAGGTTCTAAATTTAAAATATACAGCCTCAACAAACATAAAAAACCCAATTGAGAACTTTGATTCTAGTAATGAGAAAAAAGATGTTTCTGTTGTTATTGTAAATTATAAAAGTTGGAAACATTTAAAAAATTGTTTAGATGCATTTACTCATTTTAAGCAAGAAAAATTTTCATTTGAAGTTATTGTAGTAGATAATCAGTCTAAAGATGGAAAATTAGTTGAATTCTCAAAGAAATATTCAAAATTTACGTTTATAGAAAATTCAGGAAACAATGGTTTTGCAAATGGATGTAATCTTGGAGCAATCCATTCTGTTGGAAAAAACATGTTGTTTTTAAATCCAGATACAATTGCCAATGAAAATGCAATTCATAAAATGTTAGAGTGCTTAGATTCTAATGAGAATTTCGGAATTGTATCCTGTAATCAGTTAAATAACAATGGCTCTTTTGAAGATGCTGATAGAATTTTCCCTGGCCCCTTGACTTTATTTGGCATTACAAGAGCTATGTATAGGCTATTTTCTAGAGAAACATTACAAGACAATAAAAAGATTTTTACCGATTGGGTTTCAGGTTCTGTTGTTTGTATGTCTAGAAAATGGTTTGAAAAAGCACAGGGTTGGAATGAAGATTATTGGATGTATTTTGAAGATGTAGATATCTGTAAAAAGGTAAGAGATGCTAAAGGAGAAGTTGTATTGTTAAAAGATGTAAACATTATTCATAATCACGGGGGTGCATCAAGAATAAATATTAAAACTTCAAAAATAACCAAATCTGAAGTTCTCATCTCTAAGCATGTTTATATTAGAAATCATTTCAAAAGTCTCACTCGATTTTTATTAATGTCACTACTTGTATTGATGAGTTTAATTTCTAAAATGCTGTTGGCAATCATCGGAATTTGTTTCTTTTTTGTCCCTAAACTAAAATTAAATCTATATTTGTTTTTAGAATTGATACAATATTACAATCATTCATTAAAAAAAGGGACTTGGCTAAGTAAAAGATCTATGAATTTACCTTTTAATAAAGAATACTAAAAATAAACTATTATGGATATTAAGGATGAAGGTTATTATAAAAATGTAAGACCAGAAATGTTGCGGTACATACCAAATTCTGCAAAAACGATTCTAGAAATTGGCTGTGGTTCTGGTAATTTTTCTGCTCAATTGGTAAAAGAGGGAGTTGAAACTTGGGGTGTAGAACCTTTTGAAAAATCTGCAAAAGAAGCAACTCAAAAATTAACGAAAGTACTTGTTGGAACTTTAGATGATACCTTAAAAGATTTACCAGATAATTATTTTGATGTAATTGTTATGAATGATGTCATAGAGCATTTGTTAGAGCCTTGGGATGATATCGTAAATTTAAAATCTAAATTAAAAAAAGAGGGTGTTTTGGTAACTTCAATTCCGAATGTTAGATATTCTAAAAATCTATTTAAAATGATTTTTAAAAGAGATTGGAAATATACAGACGATTTGATATTAGATAGAACGCATTATCGTTTTTTTACAAAGAAAAGTATTCAAAGAATGTATAAAGATTGTGGGTATAACATTCAAAGTATTAAAGGAATAAATGTTACGAAATCATTTTTGTATTTTCCATTTGCTGTCTTGTTTAACATTGTGTTATTAGGCTCTCAGATTGATATGTTTTTTATGCAACACGCAACTGTAGCAAAGAAAAACGAATAAAGTAAACGATTTTGAACTCAGAAGAAATTCAACGTTTTGCAAAAGCTTTAAAAGAAGGAAAAACACTTTTATATCCTACAGATACTGTTTGGGGAATTGGTTGTGACGCTACAAATTCAGAAGCTGTTTCTCAAGTTTACTCAATCAAACAACGCGAAGAAAGCAAAAGTTTAATCATTTTAGTAGACTCTTTTGAAATGCTTGCTAAGTATGTAAAATTCATTCCAGAAAAAGCAAAAGAAGAATTAAAATTAGCTACAAGACCCACAACGATTATTTATCAAAACCCCATAAACTTGGCAAATAACTGTGTTGCTTCAGACAATACAATTGCCATCAGAATTGTACAAAATGATTTTTGCAACTCATTAATTAAAGCTTTCGGTAAACCAATAGTTTCTACATCTGCAAATAGTAGTGGTGATCCCACGCCAAAATCATTTTCAGAAATAAGCACCACAATTTTGGATAGCGTTGATTATATAGTAAATTTGCAGCAAGAAATAATAGCAACTGCTTCCTCAAGAATTCTTAAAATTAGTGATGACAAAGTAGAAGTTATTAGAGAATAATTCTATGCAACAACAAATTTATAAAGACGCAATTTCTGCATCTATTTTTAAGTATATTTCAAAAGCTTCACAAGATTTAGGAATAAAAAGCTATGTAATTGGCGGATTTGTTCGCGATTATTTATTGCAAAGAGGAAATGCAAAAGACGTAGATGTTGTTGCTGTTGGTAGCGGAATAGAATTGGCAGAAAAAGTTGCTAAATTATTACCGACCCAACCAAAAGTTCAAGTTTTTAAAACTTACGGAACAGCAATGTTGCGCTATAAAGACATAGAAATCGAGTTTGTTGGAGCCCGAAAAGAATCGTATTCAGAACAAAGTAGAAATCCAGAAGTAGAAGAAGGTACGTTGCAAGACGATCAGAATAGAAGAGACTTTACCATTAATGCATTGGCGTTAAGTTTGAATACAGAAGATTTTGGATTGTTGTTAGATCCATTTCATGGAGTGGCGGACTTAACTTCTAAAACAATAAGAACTCCGTTAGACCCAAACATTACGTATTCTGATGACCCTTTGCGTATGATGCGAGCTATTCGCTTTGCAAGTCAATTGAATTTTACTATTGAACCTAGATCTTTAGAGGCTATTTCTAAAAATTCAGATCGATTGAAAATCATTACCAAAGAACGTATTATTGATGAATTGAATAAAATGATGCTTTCTGAAAAACCCTCGGTTGGTTTTTTATTATTAGAATCTACTCAACTATTGCCTTTAATTTTACCTGAATTAATAGCTTTAAAAGGAGTAGAAGAGGTAGAAGGGCAAAAACACAAAGACAATTTTTATCATACACTAGAAGTGGTTGATAACATTTCTCAAAACACAAATGATGTTTGGTTGCGTTGGGCTGCTTTGTTACACGATATTGGAAAAGCACCAACAAAAAAATTTCATAAAAAAATTGGTTGGACATTTCATGCACATGAATTTGTGGGTTCTAAAATGGTGTTTAAATTGTTTAAACGTTTAAAAATGCCGTTGAATAACAAAATGAAGTTTGTTCAAAAGATGGTATTGCTTAGTTCACGTCCAATTGTGCTAGCAAGTGAAGTTACAGATTCTGCAGTTCGACGGTTAATTTTTGATGCTGGAGACGATATAGAATCGTTAATGACCTTATGCGAAGCAGATATTACAACCAAAAACCCAAACAAGTTTAAAAAGTATCATAAAAACTTTGAGTTAGTTCGTCAAAAAATAAAAGAAGTAGAAGAACGAGATCATGTACGTAATTTTCAGCCACCAATTTCTGGTGAATTGATCATGGAAACTTTTAATTTAGTGCCTTGTAGACAAATTGGTCAGTTAAAAGAAGCTATTAAAGAAGCTATTTTAGAAGGTGAAATTCCAAATGAATATGAAGCTTCCTATCAATTTATGTTAGAAAAAGGAAAAGCTTTGGGTTTAAAAAAAGACTAAATTTGATTTGTTGACTTAAAGTAAGTCTCTAACACTTTCAAAGAAATAATTTTCTCCAATTTTTCATCTAGAAAACGAGCAACCCAATTTTGTGCATTTTTGATAATAATTAATGCTTCATCTTCATGAGTTGCATAATAGTCCATCTTCTCTAACATATCAGAATAATCATCTTTTAAATGAACATAATGTACGTTGGGAATTAATTTCCCTTCCATAAACCAAGTTTCAAATTTTGGTGTTGGCATAAAGCATAATGAATTAGAAGAAAATATCCATTTTAAATTCGTAGCAACATCATGTCCTTCAATAGATAGGATAAATTTGTATTGTAACTGTTTTTCTATAGAAATAAAAGGTTTAGCCCAATCCGGGTTTTCATTGTGTAAAGGGATGTTTCCTATATTACATTGAGGATGGTTGTGAAATTTTCCAACCAAACTTCTTCTGTTTTCTTTGTGAATATAACCACGCCAAACAGCTTCATTTTTCTTTTCAGTAAAAGGAATTGTATCATTCACAAAATAAAAATGCCGTAAAGCATCTAACTTCATGAGTACAGAGTTTCCAGTATGGTCAATGGGCCTGCTTTTTACAATGGTTAAAGAATTTTGATTTTCTTGAATATCGCCAAACTTGAATTTTATTTTTAAATGATTTTTAAAGTACCGTGTATATTGCACCAAATCGTAATAATACATGGTCCCTTTTTTTGGACGTTTAAAATCTTTTATAGCAATTGCATTATCAGCTAATTTTCCTTTATTGTTAGTTATGTAGTAAGAAAGTCGTTCTTGAATTTCAGCTTCGGGGTATTTGCTAGCTTCTTGTAACCAGTAATTGAGTTTTCTTTGGAAAAAGTAGTTGGGAATTAATGATTTAAATATATTATTGATATAAAAAGCAAAGTTTTTCATCAATCTAAATTTTGCATTGTTACCAATTTAAAATATTCTCCTTTTAATTTTAATAAATCGTCGTGTTTCCCTTGTTCTATAATGGTTCCTTTTCTAAGAACAACAATAGTATCCGCTTTTTGAATGGTAGATAAACGATGCGCAATCACTAAAGAGGTTCTGTTTTGCATCATTTTTTCTAAAGCCAATTGTACCAATTGTTCAGACTCTGTGTCTAGTGCAGAAGTAGCTTCGTCTAACACCATTATAGGTGGGTTCTTTAGTACAGCTCTTGCAATACTTAAACGTTGTTTTTGCCCACCCGAAAGCATGTTTCCACTATCTCCAATATTTGAGTTGTATTGCTTAGGTAATTCTTTCACAAACTCATGAGCATTCGCAATTTTTGCCGCTTCAATGATAGCTTCTTCAGTTTTGTTTTCGGTTCCTAATGCAATATTATTTGCAACAGAATCATTAAATAAAATAGAGTCTTGTGTTACAATTCCCATTAATTTTCGCAACGAATCTTTTGTAATGTCTTTAATGTTTACTCCGTCTATATATATTGCTCCTTTATTTACATCATAAAAACGTGTAATTAAATTTGCTAGTGTAGATTTTCCACTTCCAGATTGCCCAACTAGAGCAACAGTTTTCCCTTTCGGAATGGTAAGAGAAAAATCTTTTAAAACATACTCGTCTTGATATTTAAATGAAATGTTATCAAAAACAATTTCAGAATCAAAACTAGTTTTTGTGATGGCTTTTTCTTTATCAACAATTGTATTTTCTGTTTCTAAAACCTCTAACACTCTTCTTGCTGATGCATCCCCTTTCCGGATTCCATAAATAGCATTTGAAATTGATTTAGCGGGAGTTAAAATATTGTATGCCAGTGCCATAAATCCTATAAAGGCTCCACCTGTCATTTCACTATTTTGCCCTAAAACCATATTCCCTCCGTACCAAAGAATTACAACAATAACAGTAATTCCCATAAACTCACTTGTTGGAGAAGCCAAATTCTTTTTATTCATCAAACTATTCATAGTTGTGAATAGCTTGTTGGTAGATTTTTGAAATTTGTTGGTGAATTCTTTTTCAGCTGTAAAACCTTTGATCACTCTTAAACCAGTTAAAGATTCTTCAATTAACGATAAGAAGAAACCATTTTCTTTTTGAACAACATCAGAATCTGCTCTCAATTTTTTTCCAATAAATGCAATTAATAATCCAACTAACGGTAAGAAAATAAAGATGAAAAGTGTCAGCTTAGCACTAATCACAATCATAGCTGTCAAGGTAAAAATGATGGTTAACGGATCTCTAATAATTAATTCTAACACCATTAAAAATGACCATTCTACCTCTTGTACATCAGAAGTCATACGAGCAATCACATCTCCTTTTCTTTTTTCTGTAAAATAGGAAATAGGTAAGGTTACCAGTTTGTCATACAGAGCATTTCTAATATCTTTAATCACTCCATTTCTTAAGAAAGTAATAAAAAATAAGGCTGCATAGTTTGCAATATTCTTTAAAAAGAACAATAGAATCATCGCTGCACAGATATAACCCAAAGCAGCAATTTCACCGTTCTGATTTATTTGAGAAGTTAGAAAATAATTTAACGATTGTTCTAAATATTCTTTGATATCTCCAATACCAGTATAGGTAGGTTTAATATTTACAGGAACTGTCTTTTTAAACAGTACATCAAGCATTGGTATAAAAGCAATAAAACTCAGTGTGCTAAATAATGCATAAAAAATATTACTAATACCATTCAATATCGCATACTTTTTATATGGATAGGCAAATCGTAATATTTTTTTAAAATAATTCATTATAGATTTAGCTCTTTTATGATACGTTGAATCTTAACATCCAATTCATTTTCTGTTTTTACAGCATTTTCAACAGTATCTAATTTAGATTTTACGCTAAAATAGAACTTTATTTTTGGTTCAGTCCCACTTGGTCTTGCAGCTACTTTTGTTCCGTCTTCTGTGTGATAAATCAACACATTAGATTTTGGAATATCCATAACAGTTTCTTCACCAGTGATTAAGTTCTTTTTAATAGAAGATTGATAATCACATAAAAACTTAACTTTAGATCCGTCAATTTCTGTGAATGGGTTTTTACGTAAATCAATCATCATTTGTTTGATTTGATTAGCACCGTCCATCCCTTTTTTTACAATAGAAATTAAGTGCTCTTTGTAAAAATGATTTTTGATGTATAACGTTAGTAAATCTTTATAAAATGAACTTCCGTTTTCTTTTGCATTTGCTGCTATTTCACAAGCTAATAGTGTAGAAGTAACCGCATCTTTATCTCTCACAAAATCGCCTACCATATATCCAAAACTTTCTTCTCCACCACCAATAAAATCTTGATTAGGAAAATCGTTAATCATTTTGGCAATCCACTTAAAACCAGTTAGACCAACTTTCGTTTCAATTCCGTATGAGTCTGCAATTTCATTGACTAAATTGCTAGATACAATGGTAGAACCAATAAATTGATTTCCGTTTAACAACCCTTTTTCTTGCCATTGTTTCATTAAAAAATCGGTCATCAAACTCATGGTTTGGTTTCCGTTTAACAACTTCATATTTCCTTCTAAATCTCTAACAGCAATTCCTAATCTATCTGAATCTGGATCTGTTCCAATTACAATATCCGCATCAATTTTATTGGCTAAATCTGTAGCCATTTTTAAGGCTTCTGGCTCTTCTGGATTTGGTGATTTTACGGTTGGAAAATCCCCATTTGGTTCTGCTTGTTCTTTTACAATATGAACATCTGTAAATCCGGCACGTTTTAAAGCTTCGGGAATTAAGGTGATTGAAGTTCCGTGTAAAGAAGTAAAAACAATTTTTAAATTGGATCTATTTTTTAGATCAAATGCCCCGTTTTGAATAGATGCTTTCCAAAAAGCCTCATCAACTTCTGATCCAACGATGGTAATTAATGCTTCATTTGCATCAAAGTTAATTTCAGAAAAATCTAGGCTGTTTACTTCATTTATAATTCCAGCATCTTGAGGAGGAACAATTTGTCCGCCATCATTCCAGTATACTTTGTAGCCATTATATTCTGGTGGATTATGAGATGCTGTTAATACAATTCCTGCATCACAGTTTAAATAATTTACAGCAAAAGATAATTCTGGAGTTGGTCTTAAATCTTCGAACAAATACACCTGAATATTGTTCGCAGACAATACATCTGCAACCAATTTTGAAAATTCCTTACTGTTATGTCTACAGTCAAAAGCAATGGCAACTTTTAAATCTTTCTTTGGAAAAGATTTGTGTAAATAATTACTCAATCCTTGTGTTGCTTTTCCTAAGGTATATTTGTTAATTCGGTTGGTTCCGGCGCCCATAATTCCGCGCATTCCACCCGTTCCGAATTCCATGTTTTTATAAAATCGATCTACTAAATCTTCAGAATTTGAGTCGATTAATTGTTGTATTTCAGTTCTTGTTTCTGAATCAAAGGTGTCAGAAAGCCAACCTTTTGCTTGTTCTAAAATCTCTTTCATGTAAAAAATTTCTGTCCGCAAAGATACGGATTTAGATATTTAAGGTTTCTTTAATTGAGTAATGCTTTTCGTCGCTTTTGTTTTTAATTAGAAGCTCTCCTAGGAAGCCAGCTAAAAATAATTGGGTACCTATAATCATAGCAGTAATAGAAAGGTAAAACCAAGGGTTGTCTGTAATTAAAATTGCTTTTTGTCCTGCAGATAATTTATAAATTTTCATAAAACCAATATAGGCAGCCGCTAAAAAACCAACAGCAAAAACTATGCTACCCCAAAGGCCAAAAAAATGCATGGGTCTTTTACCAAATTTTGATAAAAAAGAAATGGTAATTAAATCTAGAAATCCGTTTATAAATCTACTCATACCAAATTTTGTTACTCCGTATTTTCTTGCTTGATGTTGCACTATTTTTTCGCCAATCTTCGTAAAACCTTCGTTTTTTGCTAACACAGGAATGTATCGATGCATTTCTCCACTAACTTTCACGCTTTTTACAACTTCATTTTTGTAGGCTTTTAAGCCACAATTAAAATCGTGTAATTTTAAGCCCGAAGTTTTCCTTGCAGCTAAATTAAATAGTTTAGAAGGAATGTTTTTAGTAACTACGTTGTCATACCGTTTCTTTTTCCAACCAGAAATTAAATCGTAATTTTCTTTAGTAATTAAATTAAATAACTCAGGAATTTCATCTGGGTTGTCTTGTAAATCAGCATCCATAGTTATTACAACTTTTCCTTCTGCCAATTCAAAACCGGCATCTAAAGCTTGACTCTTTCCATAGTTTTTCTGAAAGCGAATTCCTTTCACTTCAGCGTGTATTTTAGAAAGATTTTCGATTACATTCCAAGAACTATCTGTACTACCGTCATCAATAAAAACAACTTCGTATACATAAGAATTGGACTGCATTACTTTTGCAATCCAACTATGTAATTCTTGTAAAGACTCTTCTTCGTTTAATAAAGGTATAACTACCGATATATCCATATAAATAGTGTATAAAAACGTAAAGGTAAAACATAATGAAACATTTTACCTTTAATTCGTTTAAATTTTTTTGAACTCTAGTACTGTTCTTCTGCCGATTGTTTCATGATTGCCCCTAAAATAGCAGACACCACAAAACCTATAAAAGCAGAAACTACAATTCCGATTGCAGATGAAATTAATGGGCCTTGAAATTTTTGCATCATTTCTTTTGCTGTTTCAATACCTTCGCTATTCATACCTTGATCTATCCATTTTTGCTCTTGCACCATCATCATATTCTGCATGTATTCTGGTTCTATAAAATTTGCAAAAATTTGTTGGTAAGCTATCATTATTACAGCACTAATCACTGTTAAACCAACGCCAATTTTTACAGATTGACCCCAAGACATAAATCCGCCATTCAATTCTTTAAATTTTTTATTGGCCATTACAATCATAGCAATCATTATGATAAAGCTTAAGACACTTACAGACCAATGCGGTCTTAAATAATCTCCAACAGCATATACAACTAATTTTATTAATACAGTAGCTATTCCTAGATACACTCCATAGTTTAAGATAATGTTTTTACTATTTGCTTGATTTTCCATTGTGTTTTGATATTTAGTTAGTTATACAAAGGTATTGATTTCATTTTTGGTAATGATAAATACATTAAACTTTAAAATATTTACCAGTCACTATTTAATTAGTACCCAAAGTGAAACTTTTGTTACAAAATTGCTTGAAAAATATTGTGCAACATTAAAAATGATTGTAAATTTGCAGCGGCAAGTCCTACACAACTAGCTCCCTTTGAATCCCCCAGGGCGGGAACGCAGCAAGGGTATTAGGTTGTAGCAGTGTGATGTAGATAGCTTGCCATTTTTTATGCCCTAATTTTAGATTTCTCCATTTTCTTTTAAGATATTTGTGTATCTATTCAATCTTTAACAATTAATGTCAAAAGTCGTTCTTATAACTGGTGCTTCTTCAGGAATTGGAAAATCTATAGCAGCGTATCTTTCTGGTAAAGGAATGCTCGTATACGGAACAAGTAGAACAAAAAAAGAAGAGAGTTTATTGCCTTATAAAATGATTGCTTTAAATGTTCTAGATATTGAATCCATACAAAAAGCAGTTGCTACTATTATTGAAAAAGAAGGTAAAATAGATGTTTTGGTAAATAATGCTGGAATGGGAATAACAGGGTCAATTGAAGATACTCCAACTGAAGAAATGAAAAAGGTTTTTTATACCAATCTTTTTGGAGCAATTGATGTAATGAAAGCTGTTTTACCCCATATGAGATCACAAAAATCTGGAACCATAATTAATGTTACATCCATTGCGGGTTATATGGGATTGCCATTTAGAGGAGTTTATTCTGCAACAAAAGGAGCCTTAGAGTTGATTACCGAAGCCGCTAGAATTGAAGTAAAGCAATTCGGAATTCAAATAGTAAATGTTGCACCAGGAGATTTTGCAACCAATATTGCAGCAGGGAGATACCATACACCTGTTTTTGAAAACTCGGCATACAAAGAAAAATATCAAGAGAATTTAAATTTAATGGATGCTCATGTAGATAGCGGAATGCATCCAGATGTAATGGCAAAAGCCGTTTTAAAAATTATTGAAACGAAGAATCCAAAAATTCATTATAAAGTAGGTGGGTTTATGGAGAAATTTTCTATTGTATTGAAACGAATTTTACCAGACAGCACATATGAAAAACTCTTAATGAATCATTATAAATTATAATTTTACACAACTAAATCTAAGCACATGAAATTTTTTATCGACACAGCAAACTTATCACAAATAGAAGAAGCTCAAGCATTGGGTATTTTAGATGGTGTTACAACGAATCCGTCTTTAATGGCAAAAGAAGGAATTACAGGAGAAGCTAACATTATCAATCATTACAAGGCTATATGTGAGTTGGTAGATGGAGATGTGTCTGCAGAAGTAATTGCGACAGATTTTTCTGGAATGGTAAAAGAAGGTGAAGCATTGGCAGCATTGAATCCGCAAATTGTGGTAAAATTACCAATGATAAAAGATGGTGTAAAGGCATGTAAGTACTTTTCATCTAAAGGGATCAAAACCAACGTAACATTAGTTTTTTCAGCTGGTCAGGCATTATTAGCCGCTAAAGCAGGAGCAACGTATGTTTCTCCATTTATTGGTCGTTTAGATGATATTTCTACAGATGGACTAAATTTAATTGCTGAAATCCGTCAGATTTATGATAATTACGGATTTGAAACTCAGATTTTAGCAGCTTCTGTTCGTCATACCATGCATATTATTGATTGTGCTAAATTAGGATCAGATGTTATGACTGGGCCATTAAGTGCTATTGAAGGTTTGTTAAAACATCCTCTAACTGATATCGGGTTAGCTAAATTTTTAGAAGATTATAAAAAAGGAAATTAACCAAAAAGTTTTTAGTTTTTAGTTTTTAGTTTTTAATGTTGTCACTCATAACTTATAACTCATAACTTATAACTTTTAAATCTTGAAAAGATTTAAAAATGTATCCAAAAAAAGAACTCGCACAAATTGTTATTTCAGCTTGTCATCAATTCAATATTGATACAGTTGTTATTTCTCCTGGTTCTAGAAATGCCCCGTTAACAGTAGGTTTTTCAAATGATCCATCAATAAATGCCTTGAGTGTTGTTGATGAACGTTGTGCTGCTTTTTTTGCCTTAGGAATAGCGCAGCAAACTCAAAAACCTGTTGCCATTGTGTGTACTTCAGGTTCTGCATTATTAAATTATTACCCTGCAATTGCAGAGGCTTTTTACAGCAACATACCCTTAGTTGTAATCTCTGCAGATAGACCAAAACAGTTGATTGATATTGGAGACGGACAAACCATTCGTCAAGAAAATGTTTTTCAAAACCATATTTTATTTTCAGCAAATTTAATCGATGAAGAATCAAAAAAAGAATTCACTATCAATTTGATTTCTGAAGCATTTCAAAATGCAATATCTAAAAGAGGACCCATTCATATCAATGTTCCGTTTGATGAGCCTTTGTATGAAACAGTTGATGAATTGAATAAATTTAATTTTCCAACAATACTTGCGAGTGAAACGAAGCAACCTATAGAAATAGATACGTTTTCTGAAATTTGGAATTCGTCAGCAAAAAAAATGATTTTAATTGGAGTGAACGCTCCAGATGAAGCTCTTCAAAATATAATCCATCGTTTTATAAATGACGATTCCGTTATTATTTTAACAGAAACAACATCTAATATAGCTTCAGAAAAGACAATCAATGCAATTGATAAAATAATTTTTCCATTAACAGATAATGAGTTTTCTGAACTGAAACCAGAAATTTTATTGACTTTTGGAGGAATGGTTGTTTCTAAAAAAATAAAACAGTTTTTAAGAAATCATCAACCAAAACATCATTGGCATATAGATGAGCAAAGAGCTATGAATACCTATCATTGCTTATCAGAATTTATACAAGAAAAACCAACAACATTTTTAGCTGAATTAGTATCAGTTTCTGAAAAGAAAAAAAGTGATTACCAGCAAAAATGGTTGTCGTTGAAAGCAAAAAGAGCTGAAAAGCATCAACAGTATTTAAGTAAAATTGAACATTCTGATTTAAAAGTTTTTGAACCGATTTTAGAAAGTATCCCTGAGAATTCTCAATTGCAATTAGGAAATAGTTCGGTAGTTAGATATGCACAATTGTTTAATGTTAAAAACTCGCTTCGCGTTTTTTGCAATCGCGGAACAAGCGGAATTGACGGAAGTACAAGCACTGCAATCGGCGCAGCATTTGCAAGTAAAGAGCAAGTAGTTTTTATTACTGGAGATTTAAGTTTCTTGTATGATAGTAATGCATTATGGAACAATTATATTCCATTTAGTTTTAGAATTATTATTATCAATAATAACGGTGGAGGAATTTTTAGAATTATACCTGGGCCAAAAACTACAAATGCATTAGACTATTTTGAAACCTCTCATGGTTTAACGGCAGAACATTTGTGTAAGATGTATAAATTGGAATACAATGCAGTTACTAATTTAGAAGAACTTACGACTGTTTTGGATGATTTTTATAAAGAATCAAATAGCCCAAAAGTATTAGAAGTATTTACCGAAAAAGAAATCAACGAAACAATATTAAAAGACTATTTTAATTATTTAAAATAACAAATTATGGATTTAGAAGTAGGAGATAAAGTTTCATTAATTATAGGTGTAGAAACAAATTTAGGTTACACCGTTTTAATTGATGAAGAATTTGAAGGATTGTTATATAGAAATGAAATTTTTCAAGAGTTAAATGAAAGTCAACGAATTGCAGGTTATATTAAGAATATTAGAGAAGATGGTAAAATAGATGTTTCTCTACAGCCACAAGGTTTTAGAAATGTAATTACCTTAGATACCGAAAAAGTTGTTGAAGCTATTTATGATAACGACGGCTTTTTACCGTTAACAGACAAAAGCTCTCCCGAAGAAATAAAACGCGAATTATTGATGAGTAAAAAAGCATTTAAAAGAGCTGTTGGTAATTTGTATAAAGAAAAAGTAATTGAAATTACAGATACAGGCTTAGAGTTGGTAAAAAAATAACTTTTTAATTTCCTTATTTTTGTAAAAGGATTAAAAATAATAAGTAAAAGGATGAATAATCAAGATTGGAAAACTGTAAAAGAATACGAAGATATTACCTATAAAAAATGCAATGGAGTCGCAAGAATTGCATTTAATAGACCCGATGTACGAAATGCATTTCGCCCTAAAACAACTTCAGAATTGTACGATGCATTTTACGATGCTGGAGAAGATGTAAATATTGGAGTTGTGTTATTGTCTGCAGAAGGACCAAGTACAAAAGACGGAGTGTATTCTTTCTGTTCTGGTGGCGATCAAAAAGCACGCGGACATCAAGGGTATGTTGGTGAAGATGGTTATCACAGATTAAATATTTTAGAGGTACAACGATTAATTCGTTTTATGCCTAAAGCAGTCATCTGTGTTGTGCCAGGTTGGGCTGTAGGTGGTGGACATAGTTTACACGTTGTTTGTGATTTAACCTTGGCGTCTAAAGAACATGCTATTTTTAAACAAACGGATGCTGATGTCACTTCTTTCGATGGTGGTTACGGATCAGCATATTTAGCAAAAATGGTAGGTCAGAAAAGAGCAAGAGAAATTTTCTTTTTAGGAAGGAACTATTCAGCACAAGAAGCTTATGAAATGGGAATGGTAAATGCGGTTGTGCCTCATGATGAATTAGAAGATACTGCTTTTGAGTGGGCGCAAGAAATATTAGCTAAATCGCCAACATCTATAAAAATGCTAAAGTTTGCCATGAATTTAACGGATGACGGAATGGTCGGGCAGCAAGTTTTTGCCGGAGAAGCAACACGTTTAGCATATATGACTGATGAAGCCAAAGAAGGAAGAGATGCTTTTCTTGAAAAAAGAAAGCCAAACTTTCCTAAAAAGTGGATTCCTTAATTGTTGTCTAATTGTCATTACGAAGAATTTATGACGAAGTAATCTCATTAAAGATTGCTTCACGTTGTTCGCAATGACATGTAATAAATAACTTAAATGAAAATAATTTGCATAGGGCGTAATTACGCCAAACACATTGAAGAATTAGCAAATGAAAAACCAGAAAATCCAATTATTTTTCTGAAGCCAGATTCTGCTATTTTACCAAAGAAAAATCCTTTTTTTATTCCGCCTTTTTCAAATGACGTACATTATGAAGTTGAGCTATTGGTAAAAATTAATAAAGTAGGGAAGCATATAGAACCTAAATTTGCCCATAAATATTATGATGAAATCGGTTTAGGAATCGATTTTACAGCAAGAGATATACAGCATCATTGTAAAGAAAAAGGATTTCCTTGGGAAAAAGCAAAAGCTTTTGATGGGAGTGCTGTTATTGGCGAGTTTTATCCAAAAGAACAATTCGACTTAGAAAATCTAAAATTTCAATTAGATAAAAACGGAGAAACTGTTCAAGATGGAAATACCAATGCCATGTTGTGGAAAACCGATGAATTGATTGCGTATGTTTCTCAGTTTTTTACCTTAAAAAAAGGAGATATTATTTTTACTGGAACTCCAGCGGGAGTTGGAAAAGTAGAAGAGGATGATGTGTTAACTGGAACCATAGAAGGAAAACAAGCATTTCAAATTAGAGTGAAGTAATAGTCAGTCATCAGTTATGAATTTGTCCGTTCGAGTGTCGCGCCTTTTAGCGTGATGTATCGAGAACAAGTAAATCAAACAGAAAAAATAAATTACAAAAAATTAAAAGCATGCCTCTATATTTTGAGTCTTTGCAACAAAAAAAATGAAAGCAGAAATAATCACCATTGGAGACGAAATCCTCATAGGTCAAATAGTAGATACCAATTCGCAATGGATTGGAACCGAATTGAATAAAATAGGTGTGTTGGTATATCAAATCACTTCAATCCAAGATGATAAACAGCATATTTTAAATGCATTACAAGAGGCACAAGATAGAGTAGATATTGTAATTATTACGGGTGGCTTAGGTCCAACAAAAGACGATATCACAAAAAAAACAATTGCAGAATTTTTTAACGATAGGGAGTTGGTAGAATATCCAGAAGTAATTGAACACATCAAAGCATTGTTTCAAAAAATAAATCACCCTTATAGAGAAATTCAAAAATACCAAGCGCAGTTACCTTCAAAAGCAACGTATTTAAAAAACCCGTATGGTACAGCACCCGGAATGTGGTTTTACGAAAATGATACTGTTTTTGTTTCGTTACCGGGCGTTCCTTATGAGATGAAAGGGTTAATGAAACTTGAAGTATTACCTAAAATTCAACAACAATTTCAGTTGCCATTTATCAATCATAAAACAATTATGACCTACGGTCAAGGAGAAAGTATCATTGCGGAGCGAATTGAAGATTTCGAAAACACACTACCCAAACACATTAAGTTAGCGTATTTACCATCTTTCGGAAAAGTAAGATTACGCTTATCTGGTAGAGGAAGTAATAAAGAAAGTTTAGAGAGAGAATTGCAAGAGAAAGTTTCTGAAATTCAACAGTTAATTTCAGACATTATTGTTGGGTTAGAAGATGGATACTCTATTGAAAAAAGAATTGGAGAATTGTTGGTGCAACATCAAAAAACACTAGCGACTGCCGAAAGTTTAACTGGCGGAAAAATTGCAGCTAGTTTAGTTTCTGTCCCTGGGGCATCCGCTTTTTTTAAAGGTAGCTATGTTACCTATTCTGCAGAAGCCAAAAAAAGCATGCTTGGAGTTTCTGAAGAAACCATTAAAAATTTTACAATTGTTAGTAAAGAAGTTGCAGAAGAAATGGCAATTGCTGCAAGAGAAAAATTAGACACTGATTATGCAATAGCTGTTACAGGAAATGCTGGTCCGACTACAGATGAAACTGATAAGACAGTAGGTGTTGTTTTTATAGCACTAGCTACAAAAACAACGGTTTTTGTAGAAGAATTTAACTTCGGACAACCAAGAGAAAAAGTAATAAACAGGACTGTAAATAAATCCTTAGAAATTTTACAAAAAGAAATTATAAAAAATAGTTGAAATTGTTTTGTTGTATCTGTAAAAATTACTTAAATTTGCACCTCGTTTAGAAATAACACTAAAATACTGTCAGAAGATGTCTAGAGTTTGTGAACTTACAGGAAAAAAAGCAATGGTTGGAAACAATGTTTCTCACGCATTGAACAGAACCAAAAGAAAATTTGACGCTAACTTAATGGTAAAGCGTTTTTATATTCCAGAAGAAGATAAATGGATTACATTAAAAATTTCTGCTTCTGCTTTAAAAAATATTAATAGAAAAGGAATCTCAGCTGTTTTAAAAGAAGCTAGAGCAAAAGGATTTTTAACAAAATAATCCAACCTTAAAAAAGTAAACCGAGATGGCAAAAAAAGGAAATAGAGTTCAGGTTATTTTAGAGTGTACAGAGCATAAAGCTACTGGAGAAAGAGGTACTTCTAGATACATAACAACGAAGAATAAGAAAAACACTCCTGATAGATTAGAGATTAAGAAATTTAATCCAATCTTAAAGAGAATGACAGTTCATAAAGAAATTAAATAATTAGGAAACATGGCAAAGAAATCAGTAGCATCGTTACAGACAGGATCGAAAAGATTATCTAAAGCAATCAAAATGGTAAGATCTCCAAAAACAGGAGCTTATACATTTGTTGAAGCAATCATGGATCCAGAAAAAGTAAATGACTTTTTAGCTAAAAAGTAATTACTTTATAACAAACATATACAAAGCTACTTTCTATTGAGAGTAGCTTTTTTTATGTTCAATAAAAACGTATTTTTGGTATTCTAAAAAATTACAATGAGCTTTTTAAAAAATATATTTTCAAAAGAAAAAAAAGAAACTTTAGACAAAGGTTTAGAAAAAACTAAATCGAGTTTTTTTACTAAACTATCAAAAGCAGTTGCTGGAAAATCTACCGTTGATGATGATGTGTTAGATAATTTAGAGGAAGTGTTGGTTACATCTGATGTTGGTGTAGACACTACCTTAAAAATTATTGATAGAATTGAAGCACGTGTTGCAAAAGATAAATATTTAGGGACTGAAGAATTAAATCAGATTTTAAGAGAAGAAATTGCTGGCTTACTTTCTGAAACCAATGTTGGTGATGAAACAGATTTTACAATACCCGTAGATAAGAAACCATATGTTTTAATGGTGGTTGGTGTAAATGGAGTAGGAAAAACAACAACCATTGGTAAGTTAGCGGCTCAGTTTAAAAAGAAAGGTTTAAAAGTAGTTTTAGGAGCTGCAGATACATTTAGAGCAGCTGCAATAGATCAATTACAAGTTTGGGCAGATAGAGTAGATGTGCCTATTGTAAGACAAGAAATGGGTTCTGATCCAGCTTCTGTAGCATTTGACACCTTGCAATCTGCAAAAGCACAAAATGCTGACGTTGTAATTATTGATACAGCTGGTAGATTACACAACAAAGTCAATTTGATGAATGAGTTGGTAAAGATTAAAACAGTAATGCAAAAGGTGGTTGCAGAGGCACCACACGATGTATTATTAGTGTTGGATGGATCTACAGGGCAGAATGCTTTTGAACAAGCCAAACAATTTACCAAAGCAACTGAAGTTACTTCTTTAGCAGTGACTAAATTAGATGGTACAGCAAAAGGTGGTGTGGTAATTGGTATTTCAGATCAGTTTCAAATTCCTGTTAAATATATTGGAGTAGGAGAAGGGATAGATGATTTACAAGTCTTTAACAAACACGAATTTGTAGATTCTTTCTTTAAGTAATAATGATTTGTCATTCCTGCGGAGGCAGGAATCTATTTATAAAAACTCCATACTAAAATTAGTATGGAGTTTTCTTTTTTTATTAATTATATTTGATTCTCAAAACAATCAACCAATGAAAAAAATAACCTTACTTTTTGTAATTATGTTACTTGTTGTTTCGTGTAAACAAGAACCTGTAAAAAAATATTTTAAAAAATACGATGAATCAGCCGAATTAGCCGAGCAGCAAAAACACCCTCGTAAAAGAATGCAATTCAAACTCATGCAGTCTAAATATTTAGATATGAATACTGTTTTTGCATCTTTAGCTAAAGAATTATCAAGCTTTACAGAAGAAGAATACAATACACTAAAACCACTCATTTTAGAACGCGATATTCCTACCTTACAAGCACACATTGGTAATGGAAATTTATCTTACGAAAAACTAACGTTATTTTATTTATATCGCATCAGAAAGTTTGAAAGTGATAGTACAAAATCGTTAAACTCCATTATTGCATTAAATCCAAATGTATTGGAAGAAGCACGTCAAAAAGACAAAGAAAAAGGTGCAAATTCTGAGTATTCAATTTATGGAATGCCTATTTTATTGAAAGACAATATCAATACCAAAGATATGCCAACAACGGCTGGAGCTATTGCGTTGGTAGAAAATAAAAATACTGAAGATTCATTTATTGTAGAGAAATTAAGAGCAAATGGCGCGTTAATTTTAGGAAAAGTAAACTTGAGCGAATGGGCTTATTTTTTCTGTTCTGGATGTCCGTTAGGATATTCTGCAGTTGGCGGGCAAACATTAAATCCATACGGAAGAGGAAAATTTGAAACAGGTGGGAGCTCAGCAGGTAGCGGTGTAACTGTAGCTGCAAATTTTGCTGTTGCAGCAGTTGGAACTGAAACTTCGGGATCTATTACTTCACCATCTAGTATGAATTCAGTAGTGGGATTAAAACCAACAATAGGGGTGTTAAGTAGAACAGGCATTGTACCCATTTCTAGCACGTTGGATACACCAGGGCCAATGACAAAGAGTGTTATTGATAACGCTATTTTTTTAGAAGCGATGTTGGGTTATGACGCAAAAGATGAAGCTTCACTTGATAAGAACTTAAAAGAAAGTAAATTCCAAAATGAGATATTTGATACTACTTTAAAAGGGATACGTTTTGGCGTTTTAAAAGAGTTGTTAAACGATTCAATTTATAATGCCACTGTTCATAAAATGAAAAAAGCTGGTGCAGAAATGATAGAAATCAATCCAGAAAGAGCAAGGTTTAATGGTTTTACAACCCTCTTAAATATTGATATGAAACACGATTTACCAAACTATTTAGCCAATAATGCAGATAAAAATGTCGCTGTAAAATCAGTAAAAGATGTAACTCTTTTTAATTTAAAAGATTCTCTATTACGTGCTCCTTACGGACAACAATTGTTTGACGGAATTGTAAAAGACACCACAACATTAAAACAATTAGAAGTTGTAAAAGCCGGATTAAATTCTGTTGGAAAACAATTTTTAAAAGACTTAAATGATAAAGATTTAGTGGCTATTTTATCTATTAATAATTACCATTCTGGAGTTGCAGCTGTAGCAAAATACCCGACATTAACTGTGCCAATGGGCTATAAAAATAATGGAGAACCTATTAGTTTAACCTTTGTTGGAAAACCTTTTTCTGAGCGTACTTTGTTAAAAGTTGGGTATGCTTTTGAGCAATTGACAAAAGCAAGAAAGATTCCGAAAAATTATCAATAAACAAGCATCTTTTTAATGGATTCTTTCAGGTAAATAAGTTGCTTTTTATAACTTAAATATTAAATTAAGAATTTTGCTTATTGGATTAATATAGCACTTGCTTTACTTTTACTATGTAATTTAAAACAACATTAATCCCCCCACTGTTTTAATAACATAAAAAGCTAAACTTCCCTAAGTTTAGCTTTTTTTTATTTTGAATACCTTCTGTTGTTTTAAACAAGAAGTAAAACTTTTAAATTCTAAAATATTAAATTAGGGAATATGCTTATAGGATTAAGAGAAACTACTCTTTATTTTTAAAGTGTATTTTTAATAATTGAATTGCTCCTCGAAATCTCCTTAAAATTTATAGTATTAAAAGCTAAACAACTTTATGTTTAGCTTTTTCTTTTTTTTAGCAATCACTTATGGTATCTAACAAAGCGTCAAAATCTTTAGATTTATCAAAAAAATCATGAGCACCACTTTGTAAACAAAGTCGTTTTAGTTCTTTGTTAATAGAAAAGATTAAAACTTTTGTTTCAATCTGTTTTTCCTTAAGCCATCTAAGTAATTGAATACCATTACCATCTGGTAAATTAAGATCCAAGACAATAATTTCAAAGTAATTAGTATCTAAAGTGTTTTTGGCGTCTTTGATTGTAGTTAATAATTTAACTTCAGATATACTGTCAATATTATTAGTTTCTGAAAAATTTTTTTCACCAATAGATATATCATCTTCTACAACTAAAACTTTATTCTTCATTTTATACTAACTATTTGAATTAATTAATATATAAAAATATATGTTATTTCTGAATATTTCAATAAGCAATATGCTTAACAGTTATAGATTGATAACTTAAAGATCTTCTAAAAAAGTTAGGCCTTCTCGAATAGCATATTTTGTTAACTCTGGTATTGTATGTAAATCTGTTTTTTTTATAATATTACCCCTATGTACATCTACAGTTTTAGAGCTTAAAAACAATAAAAAGAACAATCGTTGTAATTAAAACAAAGCCAAGACCTTTGTACGATTGTATTTCATTTAGAAGCGGATTTGAAGTGTCTTCTTTAAATGAAAAAAGTAAAAATTTATCCGAAAAAACAATATACAAACTACTGATTAAAAAGTACCCAAAGGCAATGGAGTTGGCGGATTTACTATTGAATAACTTCATTAAAAAGGTGATAAGAGATTGTTTAAAATTTAAAGTGTTTTCTGTTGTATATAGTTTACTTTTTAACTCGTTTTAGATCTAGGTCTTGAAAATCAAAACTAAAATCAATATTTGGTGATATTCCTCTCATTTTTATACGCACAGCTTTTCCTTCTTCATCTAAGGTAAACATTGCTAAGGCATCTGCTGGCATATCTTGATAGTTCCACTTGATAGCAAAGGTATTTGCTTTGTAAAAAAACATCTCTCCAGTTAATTTTGGAGAACGCACAGAAGCAAACCACAATTTATTATTCTTCTCGAAAATCTTAATGTTTCCAAACCAATTGTCTTTGTAGGTGCCAATATAATCTGAATGGTTGATGTGTTTTGAATTTGCTTTTGCAACTGTACTCCAAACAGCTTTTGTAGCGGCATCACTTTGACTTGCATTTCTTTGAAGATTTTTTTCCATAGTAGAAATCCAATCTGTTTTTTGTACCCCTAAATATCCATCCATAATTACATTTGGTATGGTCCAAAAACTTCTACCTCCTGGATCTGTATTGGTAAGAGTTAAGATACCCACATTTAACTCAGGAATTAAAATGGTTCTAGAAAGCATTCCTGGTAATCCACCTGTATGTTCTATAGTAACATAACCTCCTTTGTCACTAATTCTCCAACCCAAACCATACGCATTAAAATGAGATTTATAGGGTGCATTAGGTTTTACATTAAATCCAATATTGGTGTGTGGTTTCCAAAGCTCGTCATGATTCTTTTTAGAAATCATTGTTTTGCTAAAGTTAGCTCCATATTTTCCATCATTTAAATGCATAATCAACCATTTACTCAAATCGTTGACACTTGCATAAATTCCACCTGCAGCTCCTAAAGATTCATCATTTTTAATATAATGGGTAAGTTGATTTAACTTTCCGTTTTGTACAGAATGCGGAAAAGCCACATTGCTTTTATCTTTTAAACGTTGATACACTCCAACAGAACGTTCCATTCCTAAAGGTTTCATGATGTTGGTTTCTACAAAATCAGCCCAACTCATTCCGCTAACTCTCGCCACAACTTCTCCAGCAACAACATATAATAAATTGTCATAATCGTATTTTGTTCTAAATGCTGATGTAGGTTTTTGATATTGAAAACTATTCAACACGTCTTTAATAGTAAAGTCAGATCCATCAGGGAAAAACATTAAATCTCCAGCGCCCAAACCAAGTCCACTTCTGTGCGTTAATAAATCTTGAATGTTAAAATTTTCTGTTACATAAGAATCATACATTTTAAACTCTGGAATGTAATCTACTACTTTGTCTAACCAATTTAATTTTCCTTGATCTACCAACATGCCTAAAGCAGCTGTAGTAAAAGCTTTAGAGTTAGATGCAATTGCAAAAAGGGTATTTCCGTTTACTTTTTCTTTGGTGATTGAAGAGGTTACACCATAGCCTTTTGAGTGAATTACTTTATTGTCTTTTATCACAGCAACTGCAACTCCTGCAGTTGGATTTATAGACATTGCTTTTTTTACAATAGAATCTATTTGAGCAGAACTATAGGCTTGGCCCAATACAGGTTGTGTTAATAAAAAACAAATGATGGTAACGAATAAAAAGGTTGCTTTTTTCATGGGTTTGGTTTTGAGAGTTGATTACTTAGTTAGCTAAGTTACCGAAAAATGATGAATTAATTTACAACTCAGTTGAAACAAAAACTCCTTTCTAAATTTAGAAAGGAGTTTTTGTTCTTTGGCGAACGTATTGGTATTTTTTTCTAGCTTTAATAGCCAGCTAGTTTTATTATTTCATTTGGCATAAGCTCACTTAAATCTAAAATAGTTTTCCCAGACTTAGTCATTGCTTTTCTTGTCAAAAAATTTCCAGTTCGATATCCAATATAAGTTCTGCCATCAGGGTGTTCACCCATCATCCACTCTGAGTAATTTGCATCTAATGGAAGTGCCAAAATCTCTTTTACCCAATTATCGGCCTCATCTGTATAGGATTCTACCTCATTTTTGTTTCCTGTATATATTTCTGTAAATACAACAGCCAAACCTTCATTAACCATTGCATTAGGGATTCCATAACTAAATTTGTTGTCCTGTATTGCCCAACCGCGAGACAAGTGGTGGAATTCGTGAAAAATAGTAGATTTGATACCTTGATATGTCGAATCAATTACACCTCCCTTATAATGGTGTGATATTTGAACGAGGACTAGAGGTGGACTGTTGGTTTCCGCCCTTCCAGTTACTCCATTAACAATATTAAGATTCCAATCTACAGCCTCAACAATCACTTTTATGCTATCTGGTAGATTCGGTAAAAGTTTGCGAACCTCAATTTCTGAATCACTTATAACTTTACTTATGAAAACTTTTTGCGGTTCTGTAAACTTAAGAGAGTCTTCTTGAAAGACGACATTTACTTTTGTTATTGGCAATTTTTTGACGCTAGAATTGCATGAAATAATGCATAATATTGAGGGAATTAAAATAAGGTTTCTAAGTATATTCATTTTATGTTTTTTAAAAAAGACGACGCCTAAGATTTAATGTTACTAAAGAAGTTATTTTTTCTCAAATTACACACAACTTAACGAATATAGTTACTTTTTTTATGGGTTTGGTTTTGAGAGTTGATTACTTAGTTAGCTAATTTACCGAAAAATGATAAAATATGGTATAACTCTATTACAAACCAAAAAATAACTTTATAATTAATCTAAATGTATTCCATTAGATTAACACTTTTATATGTTTAAAAACGTAGATTAAGATTGTATCTTTGCATTTTAAAATAAAAATATGCGTACAAAAACCATCAAGCAAAACAAAATCAACGTAGTAACGTTGGGCTGTTCTAAAAACGTCTATGATAGCGAAGTGTTAATGGGACAATTAAAAGCCAACGGAAAAGATGTAGTGCACGAAGATGAAAATGATGACGGAAATATTGTGGTGATTAATACTTGTGGTTTTATAGGTAAAGCTAAAGAAGAATCTATTAATACTATTTTACATTACGCACAACGTAAAGAAGCTGGAGAAATTGACAAGGTTTTTGTAACGGGTTGTTTAAGCGAACGCTACAAACCAGATTTAGAAAGAGAAATTACCAATGTAGATCAGTATTTTGGTACCCACGATTTGCCAAACTTATTAAAAGTTTTAGAAGCAGATTATAAACACGAATTGATTGGTGAGCGTTTAACAACAACTCCAAAACATTATGCGTATTTAAAAATTGCAGAAGGTTGTGATCGTCCGTGTTCGTTTTGTGCCATTCCGTTAATGCGTGGGAAACACGTTTCTACTCCAATTGAAGATATCATTACAGAAGCTACTAAATTAGGTGAAAAAGGCATCAAAGAAGTGATGCTAATTGCACAAGATTTAACCTATTACGGATTAGATATTTATAAAAAACGTGCCTTAGCAGATTTGCTTGTTGCGTTGACAAAAGTAGAAGGCATCGAATGGATACGAATGCATTATGCGTTTCCAACTGGTTTTCCGATGGATGTGTTGGAAGTGATGAAAAACGAACCAAAAGTGTGTAATTATTTAGACATTCCGTTGCAACACATCAATACCGAATTATTAAAATCGATGAAACGTGGAACGACACATGAAAAAACGACTGCGTTGATTCATAAGTTCAGAGAAGCGGTTCCAGAAATGGCGATTAGAACTACCTTAATTGTTGGGTATCCTGGAGAAACGGAAGCAATGTTTCAAGAATTAAAAGACTGGGTAGAAGAAATGCGTTTTGAGCGTTTGGGTGCTTTTGAGTATTCTCATGAAGAAAATACAGGTGCGTATGTCTTAGAAGATGATGTTCCTGAAGAGGTGAAGTTCAAAAGAGTAAATGAAATCATGGAAATTCAATCTCAGATTTCTTGGGAATTGAATCAAGAAAAGGTTGGTAAAACCTTCCGTTGTTTATTTGATAGAAAAGATGGCGAATATTTTTACGGACGTACAGAGTTTGATTCGCCCGATGTAGACAATGATGTATTGGTTGATGCAACCAAACATTATATTAAGATTGGTGAGTTTATTGATATTACAATTCACGAAGCTGGAGATTACGATTTGTATGGAACACCAGTTTTATAAATAAACATGAAAATGTCTCCTCGAGCCTTACCTGAACCAGGCAAGGCTCGAAGGGACAATCTACAATTTCTTCATGCTTGGGTTCGTGTAGAACAGAGCATTGGCAAAAAACAACTTTCCATTGTCCCAAAAAGCTCTAAATAAAGGATTGTCTACCATATAAATTATGCTTCCTCTTCCAAGACCTTCTTCTCCAAAAATCAATGATTTTGATAAATTTTTATCAGCTTTACTTCCAACAAATCCAGAAAAAGAAATATTGTCTTCTAAACGTACCACGTTGTATCCGTCTTCCAAATAATCATAAGATCTAGCACCTTGTTTTAAGGTAAAATAAGAGTCGCCATAACCAAAACCTAAAGGATGAGAATTGTCAATTTTTGTTTTAAAAATGGCTCCGGTAATGCTTCCAGAAATACTTTCTCTTTCTAAATCTTCGTAATTAGTCAACTCAATTTCTTTATCGTCTTTATCTTCGTTTTCAGCTGAAGACTTTGTTTGAAGTCCAAATCCTTTTTTACCAGCAAAAATACTATTGGCGTTTCCAATTGCAATTACTTTTCCGCCACTTCTAATCCATGCCGATAATTTGTCTAAATCGATTTTGCTAAACAATCCACCATAATACCCATTTGGAATAACCAAGGTGTGATAATTGTCTAACATACCAACAGAAAAATTATCGGTATTGATTGCTGTAAATGGATACTTAATATCTTGTTCGAAGAAATATTGAATTTCTCCATAGCTTAAAGACGAAGTTTTTTCTCCAGAAAGCACCGCAATTTTTTGGTTTTTAAGCTCTCTTACGTCAGAAGATCCCATATCTGGTCCTTTGTCAGAAAAACCTGTGGCAATTGAATTTGCATATTTCAAATGCTTATTTGCAATAGAAATTAATGTTTGGTCAAAGTTTTTGATGTGTTTATTGTCTCCGCGAGTAATAATTAAACTACCTTTTTTTAACTGTTTACCAGTATTAATCATTTCCTTTCTGTTAAAACGAACTCTAATGTTTTGTTGCAAAATATCAGCTAATAAGGCTGCGTCAGAAATATGATTCCATTCAAAAGTATATGCATATGCATTGTAATTTGGAGTAGAGCTTGTAGTGGTACTAAAATCTTTTGCTGAAGATACTAGCTTTTCACTAGCAATAGCTTTAAATCCGTAGGCATACGGCAAAGACCAAGCAGTAATGTCATAGGTAATAGAGTCACTTAATTTAGCAACTGGTTCAAACAATGCTTTAATCAATCTCCCTTTTGGTTGATTGGTAGAAATTACCAAATCATTAGAAGAAGTTCTCATGCTTCCTTTTGATTTTGTGTCATAGTCATAACCAGAAACAGAGTTGCCTTGAGCACGTCCGTATTTAATTTCGTGTCTGTCTAACAATTCAATTAATTTATTGGTTTTACTTTTATTTCCTTGTAAAACATAACTCTTGTATTTAAAATCATCTAACTGAAAGTACTTTTTAAACTCAGCATTGATTTTACCAGCATTTTGAGAAGCTATTTCTACGGTAGAAATTCCTGAAGTAGTATGGTGTATTAAACGATCCCATAAACTCAATACTTCTCCGTCAGCTTTTGTAATTCCCAATCCAGCTCTTCCACCACCAGCTTGTTCGTAGGTCATACCAATACTTCCAACATACGTTGGGTATGAATCTCCGTAACTTGGGTATAGTAAATCAAAACTTTCTTTGGTGAAATAGTACCAGCCATTTTTATCAAAATATTTTGCATGATTTTTTCCAATTTGCACTTGAAAATTTCGTTGCCAGTCGGTAATTATTTCATGATAAGGTTCTACTGCCGGAGCAAAATAATACGGATTGTTAATGCCTTGTTCATGAAAATCTACATGAATATGAGGCAACCATTTATTATACACATTTAAGCGTTGTTGTGTTTCAATTTGTGTTGCCCATGCCCAATCTCTGTTCAAGTCAAATAAATAATGATTTGCTCTTCCTCCAGGCCAAGGTTCTCTATGTTCTCTAGCATCTGGATTCACGTTGTTTGGAGAAGCAACTACTTGATTATACCAATTTGCATAGCGGTCTCTTCCGTCAGGATTGATACATGGATCCATAATTACAACAGTGTTTTCTAAGTAACTGCTATTTTCTGTAACCAATTTGTATAAAGTAAGCATTGAAGCTTCTGTTGATGAAGATTCGTTTCCGTGTACATTATAACTCAACCAAACAATCGATTTATCTTTTAATTCTGTAGTGTTTTCTAAACCAACATTTGTTAAATGTTGCTTGCGAATAGTTTCTAAATTTTTAATGTTGTCTGCAGAAGAAACATAAACGATTGCCAAGGTTCTTAATTCATTTGTTTTTCCGTATTCTTGAAACTGAACTTTATCTGTATTTTCAGAAATGTATTTAAAATAGTCAACTACTTTATGGTGTCTCGTAAAACGAGAACCCAATTTGTATCCTAAAAACTCATCTGGAGTTTGTAGTTTTTGTGCAGTAAGCTGAAATGAAATAATAGAAATGAAAAGAAAGAGTAGTGACTTGTGCTTCATTTTTTTGATGTTTTTTGATTTAGGTATCCAAATCTACTTGTATTTATTTAGATATCAAATTTTACAACTAAGAAAGCGTTAAAAATTTGTTAGATTGAATTGCGAATTTCGACCAACCATCAAAATTGTGTATTTTTATAAAATATTTTTAAAAGACTTCTAATATGAAAAGTGATTGTGCTTGTTTTAGTTTTGAAACTACTTTAACAAAAGTGTATAACATCCCTAATAAGAATATGTTATAAATGAAAGTAACTCAAATTCCTTTTCAGAAAACAGGTTTTTTTTCAAAAACAATGCTCGATTATTTAGAGCAAAAAGAAGCAATCCAACCATTTTATAATAATTTCCCAAATCTTAACGGATTTAAAAAAGAGATAGAAGAAATTAGAAATTCATTTTCTCTTGAAACTAGACAAGTATTGGTTTCTGCATTAAAAAACCAATATGCTTCGGTTGCTATATCAGAAGCAACACAACAAAATATTGATACACTTTTATTGCCAAATACATTTACAGTAACCACAGGGCATCAATTAAATTTGTTTACGGGACCGTTGTATTTTTTATATAAAATTATATCTGCAATCAATTTAGCAGAAGAATTAAAAGAACAATTCCCGGCTGATAATTTTGTTCCAATCTATTGGATGGCAACAGAAGATCATGATTTTGATGAAATCAATTATTTTAACTTTAAGAACAATAAAGTAGCTTGGAATAGAAGTGATGGTGGAGCGGTAGGACAATTTTCTACTGAAGGATTGAAAGATGTTTTTGAACAGTTTTCTGAACAATTAGGAACTACCAGAAATGCTGATTTTTTAAGAGACTTATTTGCAAAAGGATATTTAGAGCACAACACTTTAACCGAAGCAACAAGATACATTGCTAATGAGCTTTTCGCTAAGTATGGTTTGGTCATCATCGATGGAGATGATTTTCAATTAAAACAATTATTTACCCCTTACATTATACAAGAATTAGAAGAGCAAATTTCTTTTAACTCTGTTTCAAAGACAATTAAAGAATTAGAAAAAAACTATAAGATACAAGTAAATCCTAGAGAAATTAACTTGTTTTATTTAGGAGAAAATTTTAGAGAACGCATTGTTTTAGAAAAGGGAGTTTACAAAGTAAACAATACGGAGCTTGTTTTTACAAAAGAAGAAATTGTACAAGAAGTCAAAGAAAATCCAAATAAATTTTCACCCAATGTAATTATGCGTCCATTATTTCAGGAAGTTATTTTGCCAAACCTAGCTTATATTGGTGGGGGAGGAGAATTAGCGTATTGGTTGCAATTAAAGTCTTATTTTGATGCTGTTTCTGTTCCTTTTCCTATTTTATTGTTGCGTAATTCTGTTCAGGTTATTTCTACGAAACAACAGAATAAGCTTAGTAAGTTAAGTGTTTCTAAAGAAGAAATATTCTTAAATATAAATGATCTTTTAAAAGAAAAAATTAAAGAAAATGCTGATATAGAATTTAGTTTTTTAGACGCAAAAACATTGTTAGAACAACAATTTTTTATGTTAAGAAAAGTTGCAGATCAAACAGATGTATCTTTTTTAGGTGCAGTTAATGCGCAAGAAAAAAAGCAATTAAACGGGTTGGGTAATTTAGAGAAACGTCTATTACGAGCAGAAAAAAGGCGACAGCAAGATTTGGTTGATAGAATTACTGAATTGAAATTGCAATTATTTCCGAATGAAAGTTTAGAAGAACGTCAACGCAATTTTTCTGAATATTATTTAGAATATGGAGACACCTTTATTGATGCTTTAAAAGCTGCATTAAAACCATTGGAGTTAGAATTTACAATTTTAGAATTGTAAAAAATTATATTGTCTGTCATTGCGAGGAAGAATGACGTGGCAATCTCATTTAAATGAGTGATTTTATTAAAAGATTGCTTCCTTCCTCGCAATGACAACCTATATGAAAGAAAAAGGGCTTCACCCCAAAAATAAATTTAATAAAGGATATAATTTTGATGATTTAATCAATAAAAATTCTTTGTTAAAAGAGTTTATTATTAAAAATGACTATGGAAACTTAAGTATTGATTTTTCTGACCCAAAAGCGGTAAAAGAGCTTAATAGGTCTTTATTATTTGCAAACTATAACATTAAAGTCTGGGAGTTTCCTGACGAAAATTTATGTCCGCCAATTCCTGGAAGAGTAGATTATATTCATCATATTCATGATTTGTTAGTTGCGTCAAACATTACTGAGAAAGTACATGTGTTAGATATTGGAACAGGAGCAACCTGTATTTATCCATTGTTAGGAAATGCGGTTTATGGCTGGACTTTTATTGGAACTGATATCGACTTGGATTCGTTAGATTCAGCACAAGATATTATTGATGATAATGATTTGGATCCACAGATTTTATTACGCCAACAGTTTGATGAAAATAACATCTTAACTGGAATTATAGAATTAGAAGATTCTTTTACGGTAGCCATGTGTAATCCACCGTTTTATAAATTTGCAGAAGAGGCTAGAGGGGCAAACAGAAGAAAAACAAGAAATCTCGGAACAAATGCTGTCAGAAACTTTGCAGGAAACAACAATGAGTTATGGTATGTAGGAGGGGAAAAAGCATTTTTGCACAATTACTTATACCAAAGTTCTTTATCTAAAGAGCGATGTATTTGGTTTACATCGTTGGTTTCTAAAAAAGAAAACGTAGAAAGTTTACAGAAATCAGCAAAAAAGTTAGGAGCTACTGCATTCAAAATTATTCCGATGCATCAAGGAAATAAAGTAACAAGAATTATTGCTTGGAGTTATCAGAATTAATCTTCGTTTATAAAAACAGGATCGTTTATCTTTTTCTTTTTAACCCAGATACTCAAAATAAAGTTGATTCCCATATGCAAGGCAACTAAACAGATTACTGCATATAATGGAACACCCAAAAATTGATACGGCCAAGAATAGGTCCACACACCCAAGTTTATTGTAATTACTTCTCCATATGCAGGAAAAAATGCAGTGATAAAAATAGCAAGCCATGTTTTATGACTTATTTTTTTTAACTGTAGCGAAACAATTAAGTCACTCTCTAGTTTGTAAATAAAACGAAAGGCAAACATCCAAGCAAAAGGGAGCCAATAGGGTAATTGTCTGTTATTTGATAAATCGTGATATTCCCAAAAACCATTTGTTACACCCCAAATTTCTGCACAAATTCCTAGAATTCCGGTAATGATCATTCCAGCTAACAAAATCCAATTTTTAGAAGCTTTATGCAAGTAGTTCTTGTATAAAAAGACAAGTAGATAAGTAAATAGTAATAAGCCAACCCAAAAATCATGTTTATGAAAAACACCAATAATAATACCAGTGATGGTTATTTTTACAAAAGCAATTATGATGGTTTTAAAAGTTTCCTTTTGTTGTTTTTTTGTGAATGCCATTATTTAAATTGTTGTTGTAATTCTACAAATTTCTTCGTTGTTCCGCTAGTAAACGGAATTAAATAAAAAGAATACGAATGTTTTTCAGCACTTTTTAATTGATACTTATCTTGAGGTTTTGCGCCCCAACTATCATCTCCACCCAGACCTCGTTGCGCTAAATCGATATTTAATTGCACTAAATTCTGTTCTTTAATATCATTTGTATGCTTACTGAAATTCGCATTTTTATGTTCTTTAGAATAATCTAAACCGTTTGTAATATCAAAATCTTCGTTTGGCATGTGTAGGGCAGAAATGCTCAATCCTTTTTGTGAAGGAGAAGAAATTAACAATCCATTTTCTTTAGCATTCATCAATGCCATCCAACGCACATCTGTTCTAGTTCCATTTTCTTGGGGACGAACATACGGAACATAAAAATTAGAAACGTTAGATTTAAAAACATCTATAAAAGTTGCTGCTTTTCTGTCTTGATAATTTTCCCAAGGACCCCGTCCATAATAAGTAACGTTATTAAACTCTTTTGCAATTTGCATTCGCATTCCAACTCTAGGAATATCTCCTTTGTAAGTAGATTCGTTTAATGTATTTTCAATTTTAACAACACCATTTCCGTTTAGGGTATAAATAGTTGTATGTAAAGTTTTTACAGTTGGTAGTTGATAGTTTACAACAACTTGCATTAAATTATTGTTTAGCTTTTTAAATTCAAAATTAGAAGTAGTTGCATTTAAAGAAGCGTTTTTCCAACCTAGATTTCTATCCTGTATTCTATTTCCTAAATCATTATCGGTTGGAGGTCTCCAGAAATTTATATGCGGACCTTTCTTTGAATTCAAGTATTCTTGTTTCTTGTATACGTAGGAAGTTATAATGCCACTTTTTTTAGCAAAAACAATCTGTATGTTGTTGTTAAAAATAGTTACTTCAGAACTGTTTTCACGCGAGCTTAAATCGGGTCCATTATCAATAGCAATTGGTTTTTTCTTGAATTTTTCGCTTAAATAAATTTGCTCTTTGGCAATTTCAAATCCTTTTGGTAATAAACCCCAAGTGTTTTTTGTTGTTGTAGAGAATTCTATGAAGTACTCTGTGTTTTCTTTAAAATCGATTCCACTTAACGGAATCATTATGTTTTTATTTTTGTGCGGTTCTAAATTGATATTATTTTTATTGATGGTTTTTAAAACAACCCCATTTTCTTTGATAACTGCCTTAAAATTAAACTGATTTAGATTCGTAAAATCGTACAAATTCTCTACATCAATTACTTGTTCGTTTTTAGTGTTGAATCCAATGTTTTTAAAATTGATAAATTCATGAGCTTTCTTAACTTCATACAATGCAGGTTGTGGAGTTCTGTCTGGAAAGACAATTCCGTTATTTAAAAAGGAATTATCTGTTGGCATATTATTCCCAAAATCTCCTCCGTAAGCATAAAATTTCTCTCCTTTGTTATTTGTTTTCCAAATAGATTGATCTACCCAGTCCCAAATAAAACCACCTTGTAGGTGATCATATTTTTCTATTATTTCCCAGTAATCTGCAAAATTACCTGTGCTATTCCCCATAGAGTGGGTATATTCACTAGGAATAAAAGGCCTGTCAGTTTTCGTTTTTCCTATTCTTTCAAAAGTTGCAGGCGAAGGGTATTGTGGAACAATAATATCAGTATTCCAATCCATATTAAATAAATTGTTATCTGACTTGTAGGTTCTTTCGTATTGGACAGGTCTTTTACTTTTGTCTAATGCTTTAATCGTTTTGTATCCTTCATAAAAAACAATTCCATTTCCAGCTTCATTTCCCATAGACCAAATGATTACCGATGGATGATTTTTATCTCGTTCAACCATTCTTGTCATTCTATCAACATGTGCTTTGGTCCAATTGGCTTTTTTTGCTAAAGAATATTTTCCGTAATACATTCCGTGCGATTCTAAATTGGCCTCATCTACAACATAAATTCCATAGAGATCACACAATTCATAAAAGCGACTAGCACGTGGATAATGACTTAAACGAACCGCATTGATGTTGTTTTCTTTCCACAGTTTGATGTCTTTTAGCATCAATTCTTCGCTCATCACATGGCCAGTTTCTGGGTTTGCCTCATGTGCATTTACCCCTTTTAATGTAATTCGTTGTCCGTTAACCAATAACAAACCATTTGTAATTTCTACTTTTCTAAAACCAATTTTACGCTCTACAACTTCTTTTAAGTTTTTATTTTCGTCTTTGGTTGTAATTCTTAAGGTATATAAATTAGGATGTTCTGCACTCCATTTTTTTGGACGCATAATATTGGTAGAAAAACTTGCTGTTTTGCGTAGTTTTGGTGATACAGCAGTATTGCTTTGCTGTTCGGCAATTAATTGATTTTCAGTATCAAATAGCTGATAAGAGACATACATTTCTTTATTTGTCTTTTCATGGTTTTGCAAATCTAAATTCACTTCTAAAAAGCCATGTGTATATTCTTTGTCTAAGTCTGTTATGATTTCTATATCTTGAATCCGAACTTTTGGTTGTGCATAAATGAAAACATCACGTTCAATTCCGCTTATTCTCCAAAAATCTTGTGCTTCTAAATAACTTCCGTCGGTCCATCTAAAAACCTGAATAGCGATCGAGTTGATACCTTTTCTTGCAGCTTTTGTAATGTTGAATTCACTTGGTAATTTGCTTCCTTGTGTATATCCTATATACTTTCCATTTAACCACACAAAACCACCTGATTTAAGCGCTCCAATATGCAAGAAAACTTCATTATGCATCCAATTGTCTGAAAGGGTAAATTCTCTTCGATAAGAACCAACAGGGTTGTATGTATGTGGAACTTTTCCAGGGTTTTTTGGGTAAATCCGATCAATCAATTCCATATCATCTGCAACCATTGCCTTATAATCAGAAAACTCGTATTGATGATTTACATAGATTGGTGTGCCAAAACCTTCAACTTCCCAATTAGATGGAACCTTTATTTTTTTCCAATCAATTAATCGTAAAGTCGGATTCATAAATTCTGTAGGCCTATCAGCAGGGTTTTTCACCCAATTGAAATCCCAAACCCCATTTAATGATTTTTTAAAAGTAGGAGTGTTTGCTTTTAAATTTTTTAAAGACACAAATGAAGTAAAACTAGCATGGGCATCTTCTTTGTTTTCACCAATAACTTGTTCGTTTTCTATATAATGCCAAATGTCTTTTTGTTGGCCATAACCCGCACTAAAAAATATAAGAAAGAGTAGAATGGAAGTAGTTTTTTTCATGAAAATGTATTGAATTCTCAAATATAAAAAAACCGAAGCGGTTGAGCTTCGGTTTTTACTAAATATATTTTCTGAATTCTTATAAGTGAATCACCTCATCATAAGCATCAGCAACTGCTTCCATAACAGCTTCACTCATTGTTGGATGTGGATGAATTGCTTTTAAAACTTCATGTCCAGTAGTTTCTAACTTACGACCTAGAACTGCTTCTGCAATCATATCGGTAACTCCAGCTCCAATCATATGGCAACCTAACCACTCACCATACTTGGCGTCAAAAATTACTTTTACAAATCCATCTGGTGTTCCAGCAGCTTTTGCTTTTCCAGAGGCAGAAAAAGGGAATTTTCCAATTTTTAATTCGTATCCAGCTTCTTTTGCTTGGTCTTCTGTCATTCCAACAGATGCAATTTCTGGAGTCGCATAGGTACATCCAGGAATGTTTCCGTAATCAATTGCTTCAGTATGTAAACCTGCAATTTTTTCAACACAGGTAATTCCTTCTGCAGAAGCAACGTGTGCTAATGCTGGCCCAGGAACTACATCACCAATAGCATAGTAGCCAGGTAAATTAGTTTGATACCAATCGTTTACTAAAATTTTATCTCTATCTGTTACAATGCCAACATCTTCTAATCCGATGTTTTCAATATTTGTTTTAATTCCAACTGCAGATAAAACAATGTCTGCTTCTAAAATTTCTTCTCCTTTTTTTGTTTTAACGGTGGCTTTTACACCATCGCCAGAAACATCAACAGATTCTACAGAGGAATTGGTCATTACTTTAATTCCTGCTTTTTTGATAGAGCGCTCAAATTGCTTAGAAACATCTTTATCTTCTAACGGCACCACATTTGGTAAAAACTCTACAATGGTAACATCAGTCCCCATAGAATTATAGAAATGAGCAAACTCAACTCCAATAGCTCCAGAACCCACAACAATCATAGACTTTGGTTGTGTTGGTAAACTCATAGCTTCTCTATAGCCAATTACTTTTTTACCGTCTTGTGGTAAGTTTGGTAATACTCTAGAGCGTGCTCCAGTGGCAATGATAATATGATCAGCAGCATATTCAGTTACTTTTCCATCTGCGTCAGTTACCTCTACTTTTTTTCCTGTTTTAATTTTTCCAAAACCATCAATAATATCAATTTTGTTTTTCTTCATTAAAAACTGAACACCTTTGCTCATTCCTTCAGCAACACCACGACTTCTTTTAATAACAGCTTCAAAATCTTTATCAATTGCTTCTGCTTTTAAACCGTATTCATCTACATGTTTTAGATAATCATACACTTGTGCCGATTTTAATAATGCTTTTGTTGGAATACAACCCCAATTTAAACAGATTCCTCCTAAGTTTTCTTTCTCAACTACGGCAACTTTAAAGCCCAATTGTGAAGCTCTAATTGCTGTAACATACCCTCCAGGTCCACTTCCTATAATAATGATGTCGTATTTCATGTTTCTTTATTTAATCCTTTAATTTTTTGTTTTTTGGGCGTTCGAGCGGGCTTTTACTACTCGCTTCACGCTGAAAAAGCCTGAGAGCTCAAACATACCGTTCAATCCCTAACGCAGGCAAATTTACTAACTTTTATTATTTACTAAAACTATATTCAACTTTTTCCACAACAGTTTCTTCCCTTAAGGAAGATTGAGAAGGAATTTACATTCTCTCAGGTACCTCAATTCCTAATAAAGAGAAAGCAGATTTGATAATGTCGCTTACTTTTTTAGATAACTGCACTCTAATTATTTTTTTATCTTGATTTTCTTCTCCTAAAATAGATACATTTTGGTAGAACGAATTGAATTCTTTTACCAAATCGTAGGTGTAATTTGCAATCAATGCAGGAGAATGATTCGCTGCTGCTTGCTGAATAATTTCAGGGTAATTTTCAATAATTTTGATCAACTCTTTTTCTTTTTCATGCAGCTCAATATCAGTAATTGGTTGTGAATAATCAAAAGTAGCTTTTCTTAAAATAGATTGAATTCTTGCATAGGTATATTGAATAAATGGCCCTGTGTTTCCTTGAAAATCTACCGATTCTTTTGGGTCGAATAAAATTCGTTTTCTAGGATCTACTTTTAAAATATAATATTTCAATGCCCCTAAACCAATAGTTTTGTATAAGCTTTCTTTTTCTTCATTAGAATACCCCTCTAATTTTCCTAATTCTTGAGATAAACTTCTTGCTGTGTCAGTCATTTCTACCATTAACTCATCTGCATCAACAACAGTTCCTTCTCTAGATTTCATTTTTCCAGAAGGTAAATCTACCATTCCGTAACTTAAATGATACAACTGGTCTGCCCAGTTATACCCTAATTTTTGTAAGATTAAAAACAACACTTTAAAATGATATTCTTGCTCATTTCCAACCGTGTATACCATTCCGTTTACATCTGGATAATCTTTAGAACGTTGTACAGCAGTTCCGATATCTTGTGTCATATAGACAGCAGTTCCGTCAGAACGCAATACAATTTTTTCATCTAAACCATCTTCAGTCAAGTCGATCCAAACAGACCCATCTTCTTTTTTAAAGAAAACACCGTTTTTCAATCCTTCTTCAATATTGTCTTTTCCTAGTAAATAGGTGTTGCTTTCGTAATAATAAGAATCAAAATTGACACCCAAGTTTTCATAAGTTGTTTCAAAGCCTTCATATACCCATTGGTTCATTTCTTTCCAAAGAGCAACAACTTGTTCATCTCCAGCTTCCCATTTTTTTAGCATTTCTTGTGCTTCTAACAATAAAGGAGCTTGTTTCTTAGCGTCTTCTTCTGAAATACCAGAAGCGACTAAGTCGCGAATTTCTTTTTTATATTCTTGGTCAAACTTTACATAGTAATTACCGACCAATTTATCTCCTTTTCTTAAATCTTCATTGTATGTTGTTAAAGGAGTTTCCTTTTTTCCATCACTCCCATTGGGAGCGTATTTTTGCCAAGCCAACATGGATTTACAAATATGTATTCCACGGTCGTTTATAATTTGTGTTTTATACACCTTTTTTCCAGCTGCTTTTAGAATTTCAGAAACAGCATATCCTAATAGATTATTTCTTACATGTCCTAAATGTAAGGGTTTATTTGTGTTAGGAGACGAATACTCTACCAACACAGCATCATTGTTTGTTGATGTATTTACAAATCCGTAGGTTGAATTCTTAAAAATTATATCGAACGATTTCAGGTATAAAGCATCATCAATAACCAAGTTTAAGAAACCTTTTACAACATTAAAGCGAGTAACTTCTTTTACATTTTCTACAATGTAATTCCCTAAATCGTTGCCAATCTGAACTGGATTTCCTTTTTTGTAACGTAACATCGGAAAAACAACTACAGTAATATCTCCTTCAAATTCTTTGCGTGTTGCTTGAAATTCTACTGTAGGTATTTCACTATTATATAAGGTTAAAAAGCCTTTTTTTACAGCAGATTCTATAAGGGTTTGGATACTCATTGTTTTCTTAAAATTGAAGTGCAAAATTACAGAATTTATTTCACTTTTTCTTTCAAATTTTAAAGATGAAAATTAGAACGGTTCTTCTTGTTAATAATCTTATTTTTGTAACCGTATGGAAGATATGAATAAACGGTTAGCAGATTTACCAAAATTAGCAGTAGAAGCTAAAAAAGAAAGTAAAAAGTATTTTACAAACCTAAAAAGAAGAACACCAAAGAATTTAGATCTTGTGATGCATGAATTGCATGAAGCTGAATTTAAAAAAACAGATTGTTTGTCTTGTGGGAATTGCTGTAAAACAACCAGTCCCATTTTTACTGAAAAAGATATTGAGCGTATTTCCAAGCACTTAAGAATGAAAGTAATTGATTTTGAAACGCAATATTTAGATAGGGATGAGGATGATTTTATGGTGTTAAAATCTGCACCCTGTACTTTTTTTGATGAAAAAGACAATACTTGTTTTATCTATGAAGTTAGGCCAAAAGCGTGCTCAGAATATCCACATACCAATAGAAAAAAGTTTATTCAAATTACAGAATTGACTTTGAATAACACCGAGATTTGCCCAGCTGCATATAACATTGTCGAAGCATTAAAAAAACGTTTACCTATGCATTCGAATACAAAAGTTAGAAGAAGTTAAGTTTTAACATAACTGTCAGTTCAAGTAAATTTTCTCATAAACTCCAAAATCACTCGAAGTGATATTCGTGTTTTTTCTGTATTTTAGTAGAAAAATATTTTCATTTGGAAACAATTATTACTTATTTCGAAACGATTCCATCATCGCATAGAAGTTTAATTTTGGTGGGCGGAATCACCTTTTTTTGGCTTTTAGAAGGTACCTTGCCTTTATTTAAGTTCGACTATAAAAAATGGAAACACGCATTTCCTAATTTCTTTTTTACAGCAACAACCATTATAATTAATTTTTCATTAGCCTTTTTATTGTTGAAATCTTCAAATTGGGTTCAGGTAAATAATTTCGGAATTATCAATTGGATTCCAAATTTACCTTTGTGGTTGTATGTTATTTTGGGAGTTTTGTTACTAGATTTTTTTGGAGCCTATTTAGCGCATTTTGTAGAGCATAAAGTAAAACCACTTTGGATGATTCATTTGGTGCATCATACAGATCATAAAGTAGATACAACAACAGCAAATCGTCATCATCCGTTAGAAAGTATGATTCGTTTTGCTTTTACGTTATTTGGTGTTTTTGTAGTTGGTGCTCCCATTGCAATTGTAATGGTTTATCAATCAATGTCATTAATTTTTACGCAGTTTACACATGCAAATATTAAAATGAATAAGAATGTTGATAAAGCGTTGAGTTATGTAATCATTTCACCCGATATGCATAAAATTCACCACCACAATATGTTACCCTATACAGATTCTAATTACGGGAATATTTTTTCTATTTGGGATAGAATCTTTGGTACCTATCTGTATTTAGAGCGTGAAAAAATTGTGTATGGAGTGGATACTTTTCCGGATGAAAAAACCAATTCATCTTTGGTAGAATTGTTAAAGCAACCTTTTCAAGGCTATCGGAAACCAACAAACGTGGACTGATGTTTGATTAAAATAGAATAGGTTTTTAAAAACCAAACGAATATGAAATCAAAAATTGTACTTGTAATTGCCATCTTGTTTTTGACAATTCAAGTAAATTCTCAAACAACAGTAAAGAGCTTCAAAGAAGCTCAAGCTCTATCCATAGCAGATAATAAACCAATTTTTTTAAAGGTTAAATACTCTTCTCGATTTTTTAATAATGCGTTCACCTTTGATGGAGATTATAAGTTTATAAATAACCCTGAAGTTACAAAGATTTTGAAAAATTATGTGGTTTTAGAATTGTATGATAACTCAACTGACCACAAGTATTTAAGGTACTTAAACAGGAGCGGAAAAAGTGGATTACGGGGAGGAAATGTGTTGGATCCTATAGCGAATTCGATTGGATATGCATTTATTGGAGGGAATTCATCTAAAACAGATAAAACCGCACTGGATTCAGCGATAGAGGGTTTAATTAGAAACTCTTTTGATGTATCTCCATTAAAAGAAGAGTATAAAGCGATTATTAAAAACAACGATGTAAATTCAAAAATAAGTTTGATTGAAAAATATTTGAATAACATTTTGAATAATTCTCTTTTAGGGAATGAAAAACAAAAAAAACACCCATCATCCATTTATGTTGTTGAGAGATATATTAAAGAATTAATCAAAGAAAATAAAAAGAACAATTCATTAAAAGAGAGCGACAAACAACGATTGGAACTTCTGGGTTTGTATAGAATGTTTTTTTATGAAAGATATAGTAGAGTTGCAAAAAAATTACAAAAAATGAACGTAAACTCTATTAGTGAATCAAATAAAAGTCTGTTTTACTATTTAAGCTATGTATCTAATCTTAAAGCTAAAAAAGAAACTGTAGCCAAAGAATGGCTTGATAAATTAAAACCACAAAAAGATTTTGACCACTATGAAGCATTAAGTAAAAAAGTGTAGTTACTCAATAAACACATCTTCCAGTTCACCAACTATTTTTCTAATATTTACTCCAGATAAATTCGTTAAGATACAAATGACCATGTCTTTTTCTGGATACATTAATAAATATGCAGTAGCCCCCATTCCGCCGCCAGAATGACTGTAACGTAATACATTATTTTTTACGTTTGCAATACCAACTCCAATGCCGTATTTGGTGTTTTTTCTTGTAGAAGTTTGCTGTGGCTTTACCAATTCTGCAATGGCAGTTTTAGAAACCGTTTTAGGATTGATGATTTCATTTCCAAATAAAAGTAAATCTTCTGAAGTTGAAATAAATCCGCCGCCAGCAGCTTTAAATTCATTGCTAACAGGTGGTCCAATTTTAATTTGTCCATTTTCTTTTACATAAAACAAGGTTCTGTTTGGCATTTCTTTATCAGAGTAGCCTAACGAAGTGTTCTTCATTTGTAAAGGATAGAAAACAACTCTTTTCATGTACTCATTATAATCTTCACCAGCAGCATTTTGTACCACAACACTTAATAAATTCCAACCATAGGTACTGTATTGATAATTTGTTCCCGGTTCAAATAACAAAGAGTCGTTTTTAAAAACATCCAAGCCTTCAACAATTGACATTTTTTTGTTTAATAAAAATTCATTGCCATTATAATGTCTAATCCCCGCTATATGACCACCAACTTGTCTCACAGTAAAATCATATTTCTTTTTAGGAAAATCTGGGACATAAGTATATAAGCTTGCGTCAAAATCTTTTTTATTATCATCTACCAATTTTGCCATTGCTAGTGCTGTTAAGGTTTTAGAAATACTAGCCACTCTAAATTGCGTAGAACTTGCATTTACTACCTTTTTTGCATCAACATCAGAAAATCCGAATCCTTCAGACCAAATCATTTTTCCTTTTTGAGAAACAGAAATGGCCATTCCAGGGATTTGTTCTGATTTTAAAAATTTCTCAGCAACTTCTTTGGCAGCATTAATTTTTTGTTGAGTTGCAGTATCTGTTGTGTTGCAAGAAATAAAGAATACATATGCAACAAGTAGTAAGATTGATTTTTTCATGTTAGTTGTAAATTAGGTAATTAGCTCTTATTTTTTTAAAATCTGACAATCCTTTTTGCCAAGATTCTGTAATTTTTTTAGCAGAGAAGCCTTGTTCAATTTGTTGTTGCAGTTTTGTGTTTCCTGCATGAATTGTAAAAGTTTTTCCAAAGAATTTTTCTGTTTTAGGAGTTTTTTGATACGCATCAATCAACCATTCTAAATTTATAGCATTCAGTTTTTTAGAAGTACTTAAATCAACGCCATAACAAAGTTTGTCTTTTTCCTTTGGATATTTAGAACCAAAATTGGGTTTTGGAGTATAACTAAAACTACTCTTTGGGAAAAATGAGGCTCCGTATCTTTGAAATTGAAATTCCGTTCCTCTTCCTGCATTAATAATAGTCCCTTCAAAAAAACCTAAACTAGGATACAAGTTTATAGATTTGTCATTTGGCAAGTTAGGTGAAGGCCTTATCGCTAAAGTATATTCAGAATTATGCGTGTAATTTTTCAACGGAATAACCGTTAAATCGCATTGAATGCCATTTTTCAACCATTTTTCTCCGTTAATCATTTGTCCATATTCTCCAATGGTCATTCCATACACAACAGGCACAGGATGCATACCAACAAAACTTTTGTGCTCCATTTCTAAAATAGGCCCATCGACATAGTGCCCATTCGGATTGGGTCTGTCAAAAATCAATACAGGAATTCCATTTTCAGCAGCAGCTTCCATCACATAATGCAGCGAAGAAATGTAGGTGTAAAAACGTGCGCCAACATCTTGAATATCAAAAACAATAACATCAATTCCTTTTAATTGTTCTTTAGAAGGTTTTTTGTTTTTTCCATATAAAGATAAAACAGGCAAACCTGTTTTGGTGTCAAATCCGTCTTTTACAAGCTCACCAGCATCTGCGTTTCCTCTAAATCCGTGTTCTGGAGCAAAAACTTTTTTTACTTTTATCCCAAGGGATAGTAAAGAATCTACTAAATGTCTTGTTTCTTGTTTCTTATTTCTTGTGTCTATTACGGATGTTTGATTGGCCACAACCGCAATATTTTTTCCTTTTAATAAGTTTACATAAAGCTCTGTTTGTTCAGCAGCAACTTTTATCTCCGAAGATTTTTGTGCGCAAGAAGTAGAGCTAAAACAAATGCATAAGAATAAGATTAAATATGTACTTTTGAAACGAACTAATGGAATCATAAAATTGAATTACGAGTTATTTATAGCTAAACGTATTATTGCTGGTAAAGAGTATAAAAATAGCATTTCATCTCCAATAATAAAAATTGCCATCACTGCAATTGCATTAGGCATTATTATTATGATGATTTCTATTGCGACTGGAAGCGGAATGCAGCATAAAATTAGAGATAAAATCTCTGGTTTTAAAGGGCATATTCAAATTACAAATTATGATGATAACAACTCAGAAGTTTCTATAATTCCTATTGATAAGAATCAAGATTTTTATCCAGAATTCAACAATATTAAAGGAATAAAAAAAGTACAGATTTTTGCCAATAAGGCAGGATTGATACGAACTGCAACAGATTTTGAAGGCGTTGTTTTTAAAGGTGTTTCTACAGATTATGATTGGTCTTTTTTTTCTGAGTATTTAGTAGAAGGGAAGTTGCCTGATTTCAATCAGCAAAGAAATAGAGATGTCTTACTGTCTAAAACCTTGGCGAATAGATTGCATTTAAAATTGCAGGATACTATTAATGTGTTTTTCTTGAAATCGACTAAAAATAAATTACCAAGTAGATATAAATTAGTGATTGTTGGAATTTATGACACAGGTTTTAATCAGTTTGATAAAAACATGATGATCGGAGATATCCGAGAAATTCAAAGTCTAAATAAATGGAACGAAAATCAAATTGGAGGTTTTGAGGTATTGTTAGATGATTTTGATGATATCAAACAAAAAGGAGATGAAGTTTATGCTTCTATAGGTTCTACCTTAAACAGCAACAACATTGTAGATAATTACCAATTTATTTTTGAATGGATAGAACTGTTTGACAATAACGTTTGGTTTATCATCGGAATTATGATTTTAGTTGCTAGCATTAATATGATAACTGCATTATTGGTTTTGATTTTAGAACGTGTGCAAATGGTCGGAATTTTAAAAGCCCTAGGAAGTAACAATTGGAGTGTTCGAAAAATCTTTTTATACAACGCCAGTTATTTGATTTTAAAAGGATTGTTTTGGGGGAATTTAATAGGGATTACAGTGTTAATTTTACAGCAGCAATTTGGATTTATCACATTAGATCCTTCAACATATTATGTGTCAACTGTCCCAATTGATATTAATGTCTTTGCAATTTTAGCATTGAATGTTGGTACATTAATTTTGTGTTTTGTCATGTTAATTATTCCTTCTTATATTATCACAAAAATAAATCCTTCTAAATCGATTCAATTCGCTTAAAAGACTTCCTTTTAAAAAAGGAATCTAATATTGTATCTCTTAAATATTTTGTTTCTTTGCACTATAATTTAAGCAAATGAACTACGCAAAAAACATATTAGAAACAATTGGTAATACACCATTAGTACAATTAAATTCGGTAACAAAAGAAGTAGATGCTTTGGTGTTAGCTAAAGTAGAAACCTTTAATCCAGGGAATTCTGTAAAAGACAGAATGGCTTTAAAAATGGTTGAAGATGCAGAAGCAGATGGTAGATTAAAACCTGGAGGAACAATTATTGAAGGGACTTCTGGAAATACAGGTATGGGATTGGCATTGGCTGCAATTATAAAAGGATACAAATGTATTTTTGTGATTTCTGATAAACAATCAAAAGAAAAGATGGATATTTTACGTGCAGTTGGTGCAGAAGTAGTGGTGTGCCCAACCAACGTAGAGCCAGATGATCCACGTTCTTATTATTCGGTTTCTAAACGACTAGGAGAAGAAACACCAAATTCTTGGTATGTCAATCAATATGACAATCCAAGTAATGCAATAGCACATTACGAGCAAACTGGTCCAGAAATTTGGGAACAAACGGATGGAAAAATTACACACTTTGTAGTTGGTGTAGGAACTGGAGGTACCATTTCTGGAATCGGAAAATACTTAAAAGAACAAAATCCTGATATCAAAATTTGGGGAGTAGACACTTATGGTTCTGTGTTTAAAAAATACCATGAAACAGGTATTTTTGATGAAAATGAAATTTACCCATACATCACAGAGGGTATTGGAGAAGATATTTTGCCGAAGAATGTTGATTTTTCAATTATTGATGGATTTACAAAAGTAACCGATAAAGATGCCGCTGTTTATACACGTAAAATTGCCAAAGAAGAAGGAATTTTTGTTGGGAATTCTGCAGGTTCTGCAATAAAAGGATTGTTGCAACTAAAAGAGCACTTTACAAAAGATGATGTTATCGTGGTATTGTTCCATGATCATGGAAGTAGATATGTAGGTAAAATGTTTAATGATGAATGGATGCGTGAACGTGGTTTTTTAGAAGAAAAAATTACCACTGCTGCCGATTTAATTAGAAACCATGCAGACAAACCATTGGTTTCTGTAAAAACAGAAGAATTGGTTTCGCATGCGATTGAAAGAATGAAAGAATTTAAAATTTCTCAAATTCCTGTTGAAGATGTAAACGGATTTGTAGGTTCTTTAGATGAAACGGATTTGTTAAGAAGTTATTTGCAGGACACTAATATTGCTGATAAGCCAATAAAAGAAGTTATGGGAGCTAAATACCCTGTGGTAAAAATGACTGCTTCAATTGTTGAAGTTTCTAAATTGATTACAAGAGAAAATCAAGCTGTATTGGTAGATTTAGAAAACGGCAATTATAATATTATTACCAAGCACGATATTATTAATGCTATTTAATATAAAAAGTATTTAAATAAAAAAACCACTTCAAAAGAAGTGGTTTTTTTTTGCTTAACTAATTCAAATAACTTACACAATGAAAACAAGTCTCTCACCTTTGTTTTCATTTTTTATTTTACAAATCTTATGCCAAAAATCAATTTTCCTTCAGGAAAAAGTTAAATAAATGTGATTTTTACATTTAATTAACATTTGAATCAAAATCATTGATGAATAGTTAAATATTTAGGAATAATCACTGAGGATATTTTAATACGAGTAGTCATTTAGTATGAAAATAAAAAAGCTCACAAACTGTGTTTGAGAGCTTTTGATAAAATTGTATTAAAAATTAGCTTGCGTGCTTATGTGCTTTGTAAGAAGAGCGAACTAAAGCGCCGCTTTCTACATACATAAAGCCCATTTCTATGCCTAGGGTTTCGTATTTTTTAAATTGTTCTGGAGTAATGAATTCTTTAACAGGTAAATGTTTTTTACTTGGTTGTAAGTATTGACCAATAGTAATTACATCTAAACCAACATTGCGCAAATCTTTCATAGTTTGAATTACTTCTTCTTCTGTTTCACCTAATCCAAGCATGATTCCAGATTTAGTGCGCATGCCATTTTCTTTTAGGTATTTTAAAACCCCCAAACTTCTATCGTATTTAGCTTGAATTCGAACTTCTCTCGTTAATCTACGAACGGTTTCCATATTATGAGAAACCACTTCTGGAGCTACTTTAATAATTCGATCTATTAATTTTTCGTTTCCTTGAAAATCAGGAATTAAAGTTTCTAATGTTGTAGTCGGATTTGCTCTACGAACCGCATTTACGGTTTCTGCCCAAATGATAGAACCACCATCTTTTAAATCATCTCTATCTACAGAAGTTAACACCGCGTGTTTTATGCCCATTAGTTTAATAGAGCGCGCTACTTTTTCTGGCTCGTCCCACTCAACTGTTTCTGGTCTTCCTGTTTTTACACCACAAAATCCACATGAACGTGTACAAATATTTCCAAGAATCATAAAGGTAGCAGTTCCTTCACCCCAACATTCTCCCATATTAGGACAACTTCCACTGGTGCAAATGGTGTTTAATTTATATTTATCAACCAAACCTCTTAGCTCTGTGTATTTTTTACCAACAGGTAATTTTACACGCAACCATTTTGGTTTTTTTACTTTTTCTGGTGTAGATATAATTTGTTCTGACATTCTAAATAATTGAGTTGCAAAGTTACAAAGAAAAGGATTATAAATTCATTAAAAACCAAATACTAAATCCAATTAGAAATATGATTCCAAGCCAGCTTATAATTTTTAAATAGGTATTTGGGCGGTGTTCTTTCGGAGTGTGTTTTCCAGTAATTAAAATATAATTAAGAATGGCATAAAAGGGTGCTGTTAAAAAGGATAATACAGTTGCTATTTTGACTAACAAGCCCATATTGCTTAAGAAGAAATGCAGTATGATAAATGTACCAAAAGCTAAAAACAAAATCCAAAACCAATAGTTAAATTTTGTTTTTTTATTAAAAAGGATTTCGGTTGTTTTTGCCATGGCTCTAGGTGATGCATCTAAGGTTGTGATTGTGGTGCTAAACATGGTTGTAAAAGCAGCAATAGCAATAAAAATATAGAAAAAACTTCCAAGGTTTTTGGTATATAAGTTGATTAATTGCGATGCAAAAACACCACCGTTATTTGAGAATGTTTCTCCAGAATTATACATCACCAAAGCACCTAAAACAACAAAACAAACACCTAAAAACAAGGCTCCTAAATATCCAATATTAAAGTCGAAAATTGCTTGATTGGGTTTTGTTTTTAAATGTATGCTTTTGTCTTTTTCTAAGGTCCATAAAGAATGCCAAACAGAAATATCTAAAGGGGCTGGCATCCACCCTAAAAAAGCAATCAAGAAGGTGATTTCTATCGTTCCGCTTGGCAATATTTGAGTAAAATTAAATGACTCTTTGGTATCAAATAGGGCAACAGAAACAGCAATGACGGTACTAATAGTTAATAAAATAATGATGTATTTCATCAAGTTGTCTAACAACTTGTATTTACCAATAACTAATATAATAACACTAACACCTATAATGGTTACAGACCATAAAACCAAATCGTTTGTAATTCCAAATAACTGAGAAGCTATTCCAGCTGTAACGATGGTAACAGCAGCTTGAATGGTAAACATGGTTGCAAAATTGATGATATAATAAGCGATTAAGACTGGTTTTCCTAGTTTTTTGTATCCATCTAATAAGGATTCACCCGTTGCAGAAGCGTAACGGGGCCCGAACTGAAAAAAAGGATATTTAAAGATGTGCACTAACAATAACGCCCATAACAAACCAAATCCAAATTCTGCACCAGCTTTGGTAGATTGCACCAAATGTGAAACTCCTATGGCGGCTCCTGCAAATAATAAACCAGGCCCGAGTGAGTTTAGGAATGATTTTTTCATATTACGATTTATTGATAATCTCTGCTAACAGTTTTTTGGCGCGTAATAATTTTACTTTTACGTTATTCATTGGTTCACCAATTTGTTCAGAAATTTCTTTATAACTTAATTCTTGAAAATATCGCAGGTTTATCACTTCTTGATATTTAGGTTTTAATTGCTTGATGTCTTTTAGCAATTTGGCCAAATTCTGCTCTGTAATGATCTTGTCTTCTGGCGAAGGATTGTCATCTGCGATTTCATAAACTTCCGCATTTTTTACTTTATAAGACTCTGCTAATATGGATGATTTCTTTTTCCGTAAGGTATCTATATGGATGTTTTTAGAAATGGTAATTATCCACGTTTTAAAAGTATATGTCTCATCAAAAGTATCAATTTTATCAAAAGCTTTAGAAAAAGTTTGAATAGTGATATCTTCTGCATCATTTTCGTTTTGATGCCTTTTTAATTGAAAATTATGAACACTATTCCAAAAATTATCTAATAAGATATTAAAAGCAAGTTGATTGCCTTTTTTGGCTTTTTGTATAATTTGTAGTAATTCGTCGCCTTTTATTTCCAATGCGTAGGTTTTGAAAAAGTATTGGAGATAAAGATAGTAAATTGAAATAGAAGCAGAAAAATTTCTAAAAAAGGCAAAAAGAAAACAATGTTTTTCTCTTGTAACCGTTTAGCTGATAGACCAAAAACTAAAAATAAGCCAATAAAATAGACAATTATAATTGGTGTAATGAGTTTCCAATTCATAAAAAAGAAAAGGACTATTGAAGAAAAATAAACCAATAATTTACTTATAAAATACAATCCTAAAAAAATTTTGTGTTTCAATTTATAATACGAAGACGTAGAGACGTGTCTCCTTTTTTGACGAAACCATTCTTTTAAAGTTAATGGCGGATTTGAAGTTGTAAAGCTATCTTCTTCCAAACAAATTGCAGTATTTGAGTTTGTTGCTGCTTCTTGTATAAACAGATCATCATCACCAGATTTTACTTGAATATGATTGATGAAACCTTTTGTTTTAAAAAAATTACTTTTTGTATACGCCAAATTTCTTCCAACACCCATATATGGAGAACCTAATTTTGCATAACTAAAATATTGAACAGCAGTAAGTAAGGTTTCAAATCGCACCAAAAGATTTACAAAAGTGTCGAATGTTTTGTAATTGCCATAACCAAGTACAATTGATTTTTCTGTAGAAAATTTCTGTGCCATATGCTGTATCCAAAATAGAGATACTGGTTTGCAATCTGCGTCTGTAAATAATAGATGCTCGTTTTTCGCAGCTTTAATTCCGAGTGTTAACGCATATTTTTTATTTCCCCAAAAAGCTTCGTTATTTTGAACGTTGACAATCTTAATATTTGAGTGCTTTTTTTTAAACGATTCCATTACTTCTAAAGTGTTATCTGAGGAAGCATCGTTAATTAAAACAATTTCGAAATTCGAATAGTTTTGATTGATGATACTGGGTAGAAATTCTTTTAAATTTTTAGCTTCATTTTTGGCACATATAATAACTGAAACAGGAATCTCATCAGTTAATTGATCCTCTTTTTTTAAAAAAAGAATTGAAAAAAAGCAAAAAAAATAAATAAGTTGTATTGCAGTTGTTGCTACTAAAACTTAGAAAAAAACTGTAATAATCATAGGGTAAAAACTAATTATTTGTGTTGAGGTTCTGCACAGTTGTCAAATTGATCTGGAGTTTTTCCGCAAAAGCCACAAGCTTCACCAGATTCGTTTAGCATTGGGTTTTGGCTAGCGCAAGTTCCAGCAAATTTTCCATCTTTTTTTGCCCAAATTTTAATGGCTATTCCTGCAAATGCTAATCCTAATAAACCTATGGTAAGTAAAATAAGTTTCATTGTAAAATATTGATAGCGCAAAGATACTTATTATTAAAAAAAGTAACTAAAAAAATGCGTTAAAGTATTTGATTTTTTAAGTTAACACAAATGGATTTTAAATTTTTTAAAGGCGAAAAATTTTCATCACCATTTAAAAATAATTAAAAGATAAAGTAGGGTATTTTAAAAGTAAACTGTTTTATATAAAAAACCAATCATTATGAAAAAATTTTCAATTTTAAAAGTTGCATCAGTAACTTTACTTTTAATAGTTGGATTGATGTCTTGTGGTTCAACATCAGAAGATGAAACTACAGATACAACAGCAACTCAATATGATATTTCGCCAATTTTATCGAAATTTTCAGGTACGGGATTAACAGTTTCCGTAAATGCGAACTCTGTTACGTTTACAACACAAAATTTGCCAAATCATAAAAGCCCGTATTGGCCAACAAACAATGCGTTGTATGAAGCTTATAACGGAACTAATGGTAATTTTAATATCAATCCAAATAGAATTAGTTCTCAAAACATTTCTATTACAGTTCCATTGAACCCTTCTGAAGCAAGTACTAAACAAGCAACATCTTTAGGTCCAATTGGGGTTTCTGTAAATGGAGTTGTTTTTTACAATCAATATGCAGGGCCTAACAATCAGGCTTTGACAAATGAGATTAATAGTTTTGATCAATTTTTAGGACACCCACAACAATCTGGACAATACCATTATCATGTTGAGCCAACCTATTTAACAGGTCAGTTTGGAGATAGTGCTTTCTTAGGATTGCTTGCAGATGGTTTTCCGGTTTACGGACCCATTGAAAATGGTAAAACAATTACAAATTCAGATTTAGACGCTTATCATGGGCATACAAGTGCAACGGTTGATTTTCCTAGTGGGATTTATCATTATCATATTACACCAAATGAAGATCCATACATAAATGGAAACGGTTTTTATGGCACACCTGGAAACATAACGCAATAAAAAATTGAAAAAATTTGTATACATATTAATCTGTTTTAGTTTGTTTTCATGTAAACAAAAAGTCAGGGGACAATTAATTTTATTAGCAGAAAACAAACAATTAAGTACTCGAAATGGTGTGTTGTATTATAATGATATGCCATTTGAGGGTACATTAAAAAGTTTTGATGAAGTAAATCAAACAAGTAATGTTACAACCTATATAAACGGCCAAAAAGATGGAGAAGAAAAAAAATGGTATACAAATTCTGTTTTAGCAGAAGTACGTTATTATCAAAACGGAGAGAAAGTTGGGATACACAAAGCTTGGTTTACAAACGGACAACAAAAATTTGAATATCCTTACAGCCAAAATGGGGTATATCATGGTACGATGAAAGAATGGTATACGAACGGGCAGCTGGTTAAAGAATTTAATTATATAAACGGAAGAGAATCGGGAACTCAAAAAATGTGGTTGTCGAATGGAAATATCAGAGCAAATTACACTGTTGTAAATGGGGAAAGGTTTGGGCTTATCGGATTAAAAAAATGTTATTCAGTAAAAACAAAATGATGAAAAATAATATATACATACTACTTGCAATACTGATGTTTTTTGCATGTAAAACAGAACAAAAAATTGACAAAGAAGTAACATTGCCTTTTTTTAACTCAGCATTATTTACTCCTGAATGGATTTCTGAAAATGCAACAAATTACAAAGCGATTCATAAAATTCCAGCTTTCGAATTTACAAACCAAGAAGGAGAGAAGGTAACGAATCAAACTTACGAAGGGAAAATTTATGTTGCTGATTTTTTCTTTACTTCTTGCCCTGGTATTTGCCCAAGATTAGCAAAAAATATGGGAGCTTTACAAGAAGTATTTAAAAATGATAAAGATGTTTTATTCTTATCACATTCAGTAACTCCCGAAAAAGATTCTGTTTCGGTATTAAAAGAATACGGAATTGAAAACAAGGTCAATCTAGAAAAATGGAATTTAGTTACTGGGAATAAAAAAGAAATATATACGATTGCTAGACAAGGCTATTTTGCAGATGAAGATTTTGTAAAAACACAAGATGAAGATGCTTTTATTCACACAGAAAACTTTGTATTGATAGATAAAAAAGGTAGAATTAGAGGTGTTTATAATGGTACCTTAGCTGTTGAAAAAGATCGAATAATAAGACATATTGAGTTGCTAAAAAAAGAAGTTTAAATAATATTAACTTCGATTTCTAAATCAATTTTAAATTTATTAAAAACAGTTTGTTGAATGCTTTTGCCTAGATTGTAAATTTCTAAACCAGAAGCATTTGCGTAATTTACCAAAACCAATGCTTGCTTTTCATGCACCCCAGCATCACCAAAACGTTTGCCTTTAAATCCGCATTGTTCTACCAGCCAACCAGCAGGAACTTTTGTAGTAGCTTCTGAAATTTTATAACTAGGAATTGCTGGGTATTCTTTTTGTAATTGTGAAAATTGCTCAGTAGAAATGACAGGGTTTTTAAAAAAGCTTCCACTATTTCCAATTTCTTTTGGGTCTGGAAGTTTTGATTTTCTAATAGAGATAACCGCATCAGAAACATCTTTGATCGTAGGATTTGTAATCTTTTTTTCTTGTAAAGCAACTTCAATCGCTCCGTAAGAAGTATTTAGTTGGTGATTTGTTTTCGTTAGCTCAAAACTTACCGAAGTAATAATGTACTTTCCTTTTACATCGTTTTTAAAAATTGAATTTCGGTATCCAAACTGGCATTCTGCATTAGCGAAAGTAATTAATTTACCGGTTTCAATTTCAATTGCTTCTACTTTGGTGATGGTGTCTTTGACTTCTACTCCGTAAGCTCCAATGTTTTGAATAGGGCAAGTGCCAACATTACCAGGAATTAAAGAGAGGTTTTCTAATCCGCCATAATCTTGAGAAATACACCACAACACAAACTCATGCCAATTTTCTCCAGAATTAACTGTTAAGTGAACAGTATTTTTGTTTTCTCTGTCGATTGAAATTCCTTTGATGTTTATCAATACAACAAGTTTTTCAATGTCTTTCGTCAGCAAAATATTGCTACCTCCAGATAACAGGAACAAGTCTTTTTCTGTCTTTAAAAGTTGTTGTAAGTCATAAAAAGAATCAATAGAAACAAAACGTTTGGCATAACATTCTACACCAAACGTATTGTATTCTTTTAAAGATATGTTGTTTAAAATGGTCACTAATCTTTATACACTTTTAAAGCTTCTTTTAAAATGTTAATTGCTTTTTTTAAACTTTCATTATTTAAAACATAGGCAATTCTAATTTGATTTAAACCAACGCCAGGTGTTGAGTAAAATCCTGCAGCAGGAGCAACCATCACAGTTTCACCATTCACATCAAAAGACTCTAATAGCCATTTTGCAAAATCGTCAGCATTTTTTACTGGTAACTCCACGATACAATAAAAGGCACCTTTTGGTTTTGCTACTTTTATGCCTTCAATTTTTTGTAAGCCCTCTATTAATGTGTTTCTTCGGCTAACGTATTCTTCTTTAACTTCATCAAAATAACTTTGTGGAGTTTCTAAGGCTGCTTCTGAAGCAATTTGCGCTAATGTTGGCGGACTTAATCTTGCTTGAGCAAATTTTAAAGCTGTTTTAATAACTTCTTTGTTTTTTGACACCAAACAACCTATTCTTGCGCCACACATGCTATATCTTTTCGATACAGAGTCAATAATAATAGCATTTTCAGTTAAACTTTCTTCTTGTAAAATTGAATAGTGCTCTATGCCATCATAAGCAAATTCTCTATACACTTCATCAGAAATTAAAAACAAATCGTGTTTTTTAACAATGGCTGCTAATTTTTGAATTTCTTCTTTACTATAGATGTATCCAGTTGGATTTCCTGGATTACAAATCAAGATAGCTTTTGTTTTTGGAGAAATTAATTTTTCAAATTCTTCTATAGGAGGCAATGCAAAATTGTCTTCAATTTTTGAAATAACCGGAACAACATTTACTCCGGAAGCAACAGAAAAACCGTTGTAGTTTGCATAGAAAGGTTCAGGAATAATAATTTCATCATCAACATCCATAATACTTCCAAAAGCAAAAAGTAATGCTTCACTACCACCTGTTGTAACTATTATATCATCATGTTTAACATGAATGTTATGTTTGCTGTAATAGTTAGCTATTTTTGTTCTATAGGCTTCTGAACCTTCAGATCTGGTATAGGCAATTGTTGTTAATGAATGAACTGAAACTGCATCTAATGCAACCTGAGGTGTTTTAATATCAGGTTGTCCAATGTTTAAATGATATACTGTTTTGCCTTGTTTATATGCGTTTTCTGCATAGGGCACCAATTTACGAATTGGTGATTCTGGCATTAAAGTTCCTTTCTTAGAAATTAAAGGCATAGTTTATGAATTTGATTAGTTAAATGTAAAGCAAATTTCTGAATTTATTTTTAAAATCCCGTTGCGTTTGGCATTTCTTTTTTAAGACAGGCAAAAGGTAAAATATTTACTAAAATGCTATTAAATATTTCCTAAAAGCTATTATAGATTAAGTGGTTATGTATTTAATTGAATAAATTTGTATATTAGATATAATTATAAAACATCCTTTTTTTTGATAAAAAAACATTACTTATTTTTTTTTCTTTTAGTTGCTTTTACGTTTACAGCTAAATCTCAATCTGAATCTCAGTTTGGTTTTTTTAGATCCAACCAGAAAGAACAATTTGTGAGGTTTAATCTTATTAATAACTTAATTGTAATTCCGTTAGAAGTAAATGGGAAACAGTTGTCTTTTATTTTAGATACGGGTGTTAATAAAACCATTCTTTTTAGTTTGTCAGAAAATGATAGCCTTGGTTTAAGAGATGTTAAAAAAATTTCTTTGCAAGGTTTAGGAAAAGGAAAGCCACTGGAGGCTTTAATATCAACAAATAACACTTTAAAAATTAAAGATTTTGTTGGTGAAAATCAAGAAATTTATGTGATCCTGAAAGACCGATTTGATGTTTCGGGTAAAATGGGGGTTACTGTTCACGGAATTATAGGTTATCAACTATTTAAAGATGCGATTGTACACATCAACTATTTAACAAAACGAGTTTATTTTTACAATCCGCAATTTTACACCTATGATAAGTGTAGAAAATGTCAAACATTTCCTTTGCAATTCTATAGGAACAAACCTTATATAGATGCTAAAATACAATTAGATACAGTTGGAAATACACAAACAGATGTGAAATTATTGATAGACTCTGGTGGTTCTGAATCGATTTGGCTATTTGAAAATTCTAAAAAGGAAATTCAAACCCCTATTAAACACTTTAAAGGTGTTTTAGGGGAAGGAATTAGCGGTACCATTTATGGTAAAAAAAGTAGAATTAAACAAATTTCAATCGGAACTTTTAAGATCAAAGAACCTACAGTTTCATTTTTAGACTCTACATCTACTTTTTATGCAAGGCGTTTTAGAGAACGTAATGGAAGTATTGGAGGTAATATTTTAAAACGATTTAAAATATGGGTAGATTATAAAAACAAAACAATTACCTTAAAAAAGAGCGGTTCGTTTAGAGGTGGTTTTCAATACAATATGAGTGGTTTAGATGTTGTTTACAATGGAAAAATTTTAGTTAAAGAAAAACAATCTTCAACATTTTCAGATGCTTATTCTAGTGGAAAGTCAGAAACTACAAATACAAAAACAGTCTCAATAATTTCTACTTATGCCTATAGGTTTAAACCTTCTTATAAAATAAAACATGTCTTAAAAAATTCGCCAGCTGATTTGGCCGGATTACAAGTAGATGATGTGATTTTAAGTATTAATGGAATTAAAGCTCATCAGTTAACATTAAAGGAGTTGTTAGGTAAGTTTCAAGCAGGCCATAACAAAAGAATAACCCTGGTTGTAGAAAGAGCAAAAGTTGATATGAAATTCCATTTTAACTTAGTAAAAAGAATCTAGTAACTTAAGATTTTTTTACCACAAAACCTTTAATTCGTATTCTTTTAATACTATTTTTCGCATTAGATGTTATGGTAATCATTTTAGAAAAACCACCTAAAATAGAAGTGTTATAAACAACTTCAACAACCCCTTTTTCACCTGGCATAATTGGACCATCAGGTTTTGTTGGAACTGTACATCCACAAGAGGCTTTTATATTAGAAATAATTAATGGACTTTTACCAACATTAACAAATTCAAAAATTCGTTTTCCGTCTGATTTATGCTCAATTTTACCATAATCAATAAGTTCTGTAGTGAATTTAAATTCAGCTTTGTTTGATGCTGTATTTTGAGAATAACTACTCATAGTTAAATTAACTAAAAAAAGAAGTAAAATAGATTTTTTCATCGGATTAAATTTTAGGTAAAAGTAGGTTTTTAATCTTATAATTAAAAATTCAAATACAACTTTCCTGTTATTAGATATAGTTGTATTTTTGCTCTTTATATCTCAAAAATAAAGCCAAAGAATGGAAATTCCATCTAAATATATTGCAACAAGTGTAGAAAGTAAATGGTACGATTACTGGATGAAAAACAATTATTTCCATTCAACACCTGATGAAAGAGAGCCGTATACCATTGTAATTCCACCACCAAACGTAACCGGAGTTTTACATATGGGGCATATGTTGAATAATACCATCCAAGATGTGTTAATTCGTCATGCTCGTTTACAAGGTAAAAATGCCTGTTGGGTTCCTGGTACAGACCATGCATCTATTGCAACAGAAGCAAAGGTTGTGGCAAAGCTAAAAGAACAAGGAATTGATAAAAACGACTTGACTCGAGAAGAGTTTTTGGCACATGCATGGGAATGGAAACATGAATATGGTGGAATCATTTTAGAGCAATTAAAAAAGCTAGGATGTTCTTGTGATTGGGAAAGAACAGCTTTTACAATGGACCCAGAAATGTCTGAAGCTGTTATTAAAGTTTTTGTTGATTTATACAACAAAGGCTTAATTTACCGTGGATACAGAATGGTAAACTGGGATCCAGAAGCAAAAACAACATTGTCCGATGAAGAGGTTATTCATATTGAAAAACAAGGAAATTTATATTACTTAGAATACAAGATTGAAGGCTCAAATGACACCTTAACTATTGCAACTACCCGTCCAGAAACTATTTTTGGTGATACTGCAATTTGTATCAATCCAAATGATGATCGTTTTAGACATCTAAAAGGGAAGAAAGCAATTGTGCCTTTGTGTAATCGTGTAGTTCCAATTATTGAAGACGAATATGTAGATATTGAATTCGGAACGGGTTGTTTAAAAGTAACGCCTGCTCATGATGAAAATGATAAAGTGTTAGGAGATAAGCACAATTTAGAAGTTATCGATATTTTTAATGAGGATGCGTCTTTAAATTCTTTCGGGTTGCATTACGAAGGCAAAGATCGTTTTGTGGTTCGTAAAGAGATTACCAAAGAATTAGAAGAAAAAGGGTTTTTAGTGAAGACAGAACAACATTTAAATAAAGTCGGAACTTCTGAAAGAACAAAAGCAATCATAGAACCAAGATTGTCAGATCAATGGTTTTTGAAAATGGAAGATTTGGTAAAACCAGCAATTGAAGCTGTTTTAGGTGATAATCCGGAGATCAATTTATATCCAAAGAAATTTGAAAACACCTATCGTCATTGGATGGAGAATATTCGCGATTGGAATATTTCTCGTCAATTATGGTGGGGACAACAAATTCCGGCTTATTTCTACGGAGACGGAAAAGAAGATTTTGTAGTTGCTGAAAGCATCACAGAAGCATTAGTATTGGCACAGGAGAGAACTAAAAACTATAAACTAACAACTAGCGACTTGCGTCAGGATACTGACGCGCTAGATACTTGGTTTTCTTCATGGTTATGGCCAATGTCTGTTTTTGACGGAATTCGAAATCCTGAAAACGAAGAAATTAACTATTACTATCCAACCAATGATTTAGTAACTGGTCCAGATATTTTATTTTTCTGGGTAGCGCGTATGATCATTGCAGGATATGAATACAAAGGAAAAAAACCTTTTAACAATGTGTATTTAACAGGTTTGGTACGTGATAAACAACGTAGAAAGATGTCTAAATCACTTGGTAATTCTCCGGATGCTTTAAAATTGATTGAAGATTATGGAGCAGACGGAGTGAGAGTAGGGTTATTACTAAGTTCTGCCGCTGGAAACGACTTAATGTTTGATGAAGCTTTATGTCAACAAGGAAAACAATTTGCTAATAAAATCTGGAATGCTTTTCGTTTGGTAAAAGGTTGGGAAATTGATGAAAACTTAAAACAAGAAAGTACATCAAGTCTTGGATTGTCGTGGTATACTTTTAGATTTCAACAAGTTTTAGCAGAAATTGAAGATCATTTCTCTAAATACAGATTATCTGATGCCTTAATGGCAATTTACAAGTTAATTTATGATGATTTTTGTGGCTGGTTGTTAGAGATTGTAAAACCGGAATACCAACAACCAATTGATCAAAAAACTTATGACGCAGTACTTAAAGCATTCGAAAATAATTTAAAAGTATTGCACCCTTTTATGCCATTCTTAACAGAAGAAATATGGCAAACTATTTCAGAGAGAACTCCAGAGGAAGCTTTGATTATCTCAGAATACCCAAAAAATAGGGAAAATGGAGTTGATGATGTTAACTTAATAAATCAATTTGATTTTGCAAAAGAAGTTATATCTGGTATTAGAACGATTAGAAAAGAAAAAAGTATATCCTTTAAAGATCCTATTATCTTAAATGTTAGGAATAATGAAAATGTAGATACAACTTTAGACCAAATAATTAAAAAATTAACGAATGTTTCAGAAATAAACTACAATAAGTTTGAGGTTGAGGGAGCTGCTTTTAGAGTAAAGTCTAATGAATATTTTGTGCCAATCTCTTCGGAAGAAATTGATGTAGAAGCTGAAATAGAGAAATTAACAGCAGAATTAAAACGAGCAGAAGGTTTCTTATTCGGAATTTCAAAGAAATTGTCTAATGAACGTTTTGTAAGCAACGCTCCAGAACAAGTAATTGCACTTGAACGTAAAAAAGAAGCGGATACACTAGCTAAAATTGAGACCATCAAACATAGACTATCGAGTTTGCAATAATTGTAACGAAACTAAAAAAAAAAGCTCCCAATTGGGAGCTTTTTTTATATCAAAATTGTGGCATATTCTTTTTCCAATAACGCATAATTAGAAATGCAGAAATTACAGAAGCAGCAATTCCTTGTATAAAAATAATGAAAAGAATTATAGGGAAACTAAAGTTATTCTTCCATAAAAAGAAGCTGTTTTGTAAGATGTTTATAAAACTAGGCTGTACATAATATACATAGATAGTTAATATGGCAAGAGAAATTATAACAGTAAGTAATGTAGCATAAACACCTGCCAAGAAACTTTTCCAGTACTGAGTCTCCTTATTAATAGTAATGTTTTTTTCAATGGTATAGTTTACACCTAAAAATATGAATACAAAATTTAGAAGGCGCAGGATAGGCATTTCATCCAAATGCATCCCTCTCAGCAAGAAAAAATAAGCAATCATTGCTATTGAAGTAAGTATAGCACTTTTAAAGATGAATTTTGTTTTCTCACGCATAACAAATTCGTTTTTAAATCGATATTAAAAGTATGCTTTTTTTTTATGAAAAACGAAGTGCTTTTTTCATTCTTATAAAAAAGCTTCTTTTAATAAGGTTATTGGATGCTTTGCTATACGTTGCGTTCCATCAAAAATTTGATGTCTACAACTAGTTCCAGCAGCAACAATTTCTGTATCTGTAGCACAATTTCTTACTTTCGGAAATAAAGTATCTTCACCCACTTGCATACTTAATTCGTAGTGTTCTTTTTCATATCCAAAACTTCCTGCCATTCCGCAACAACCTGTGTTCATCAAAGTTACAGAGTAATTTTCCGGAATGTTTAACATCGTAAAACTTGCTGTTGTACTAGACAATGCTTTTTGATGACAATGTCCGTGAATCTTAAGTGTTTTACTTTCAGAAGTAAATAACGAAGTATCTATATTTCCTTTTAGATGCTCATGGTTTAAAAACTCTTCAATGGTAAAAGCGTTTTTTGCAATTTCTTCGGCAGAAGTTGTATCATCAGCCAAACGGATGTATTCATCTCTAAAGGTTAAAATTGCTGAGGGTTCTATTCCGATTAAAGGTGTGTCGTCTGAAACAACCTCTTTAAAAATGGCAATATTCTCATTACAAACTTGTTTCGCTTCCTTTAAAAATCCTTTCGAAATAAAACTTCGTCCACTTTCTTGATGCTCCAACACTTCAACAGTGAACCCTAATTTCTCTAGGACAAAAATGGCATCTTTTCCGATTTCAACATCGTAGTAATTGGTGAACTCATCATTAAATAAATATACTTTTTTTTGAGATTGCTTTACTGTGTTCGCAATGACAACACGTTTTTTATACCAATTTTTTAGTGTTTTAGAAGCTAATTTCGGAATACTTCTTTTTTGCGAAACACCCATTAAGGCTTTTGCGAATGAAGTATTCAACAACTTATTGGTTAGTGTAGGAGTGAGGCTTCCTAATTTGTTATACTTTACATTATTGGCAAAGAGTTTTGATCTAAAAGAATACCCATTAGTTTCTTGATATTGATATAAAAATTCTGCTTTTAAAGCCGAAACATCAACATTACTTGGACATTCACTAGCACACGCTTTACAGCTTAAGCACAAATCAAAAACTTCTTTTAATTCGCTATGATTAAATTTATTTTGTTTTTCAGAGTTGGTTAAAAACTCACGCAAAGCATTTGCTCTTGCTCGAGTGGTGTCTTTTTCGTTTTTGGTAGCTCTGTAACTCGGACACATTGTTCCGCCAGCTGAAACAGGTTTTCTACAATCTCCAGACCCATTGCATTTTTCAGCTAATTTTAAGATGCCTTCGTTTTCAGAAAAATCTTGAATGGTTTTGATAACTGGTTCTTCTCTATCAATTTTATAGCGTAAGCTTTCATCCATCGAAAAAGCATCTGTAATTTTTCCTTTGTTGAATACGTTATTTGGATCAAAAGCTTTTTTAATGCGTCGTAACAATTGATAATTTTCTTCTCCAATCATTAACGGAATAAATTCTGCACGAACAATTCCGTCACCATGTTCACCACTAAAAGAGCCCTTATATTTCTTGACTAATTTTGCAGTTTCTGTAGTGATTTTTCTGAACAAAACCACATCTTCTTTCTTCTTCAGGTTTAAAATTGGACGTAAATGAATTTCTCCTGCACCGGCATGGGCATAATAGATGGCTTTTTGTTTGTAGGCATCCATCATAGCGGTAAACTCATCTATATAGTTAGGTAAGTCTTCTAAGGCAACCGCCGTATCTTCTATACAAGCTAATGCTTTTTTATCGCCAATCATATTTCCTAATAAACCTAAGCCAGCTTTTCGCAAAGCAAATATTTTATTGATATCATCTCCGTAAATTTTTGGATGGTGATATCCTAAGTTTTCTTTTTCTAAATCAGCAATGACATTGTTTGCCAATATTTCTGTTTCTTCAATGGTATCTGCTGCAACTTCTAACATCAATACAGCCTGTGGATCACCTTGTAAAAAGAACCTATTTTTAGCTTGTTCTCGGTTGTTTTTTGTGCAATCTAAAATTGCTTTATCCATCAATTCACAAGTATATAAATTGTGTTTCATGGTTATTAACGTCGCTTTTAAACTTTCGTTGATGCTTTTAAAATGCGAGGTAATTAAGATACTTTCTTTAGGCTGAACGGCATCTAATCGTAAAGTAATTGTTGTAGAAAAAGCCAAGGTACCCTCACTTCCTCCTAATAATTTTGCAACGTTTATGGTTGATTCTGTACCACCAAACAAATCTGATTTTAAAAATTCATCAATGGCATAACCTGTATTCCTTCTATGAATGGTTTCTTTTGGGAACTCTTTTTTTATTTCTTCTTGTGCAGAATCAAAAATCAATTCGCTATAAATGGCTTTGTAAATAGAACCTTCAAAGGTCTCTAATTCCATCTTTTCTTTGAATTCTTTTGAAGAAATTTCAGAAAAGGTAGCCAAACTTCCATCACTCAAAACAGCATCAATAGAGAGTACTTTATCTCGTGTCACTCCATAGCGAATAGAAGTACTTCCAGAAGAATTATTACCCACCATTCCGCCAATCATACAACGGTTAGAGGTGGAGGTGTTTGGACCGAAAAACAACTCATGTGGTTTTAAATAGTTGTTTAATTCATCACGAATAATTCCCGGTTCAACGGTAATGGTTTTTGCGTTTTTATCAAAAGAAATGATGTTGGTAAAATGTTTAGAAACATCTACCACAATTCCGTCTCCAACACATTGTCCGGCTAACGAAGTTCCTGCGGTTCTCGGAATTAGTGTAATCTCATTTTTAGTAGCAAAAGCAATCAATTGCTGAATATCTGTAACATCTTTTGGAAAGGCAACTGCCAACGGAATCTTACGATACACAGAAGCGTCTGTAGCGTAGATTGACTTGTATAACTCATCAAAAAGGAGATCTCCTTTTAAAGAAGTAGTTAATGCAATTAAAATAGAATCGTCAATCATTTTTTACAGAATCGTATACTGCGAATTTAAAAAGAATAAATTGCTTCTTGATATATTTATTTAGGAATGATTGAATGCAAATTGATTTTCTAGATTTTTAAGTTTTGCTAACGTGTTTGTAAAAGGTTAGTTGCTGTGGTTAAACAATAAAGTTAATAAATAATTACTGACAAAGAAAATCCGCAAGGATTTTCGTAAGTAGGCTAGAAGCAAGCAATTAATTATACACGGTGTTATATGCAGGCTTTTTATTCTGTATTAAATCAGATATAGCATTCCAAAGTTCAATTCGTTTTTCTAATGATTGTTTTGCTACAGTTAGTGTTTCATTCCATTTTTGTTCATCATCTTTACATAATTCAGAAATCATCTCAAGAGATAGAGGACCGTGTTCATCTCCGTCAAGTTCAATATGTCGTTCGAGATAGTAATTTATTTTGTTGTATAATTTGTTTTCAGAATCTGAATTTTTAAGAATTTCTATAAACATATCTGGAATAACATCTTCTCTTCCAAAGGTAAATGCCGAAGCTACAAGATGTGGCTTATTTGTTTCAATAATTGAAAATGTGAATTTAACAAAATCAGCTACTCTATTATCGACATTAACTTGACTAAAACAATAGTCAACGGAATTCCCTAATGCAATAAGCTTAATAAAATCATTGATTTCATTCGTATTTCCATTTACTTGGAACATTGCATCTAAATACATCTCAAAATGACTCTTTGGCTCTCCCAATTCATTAATGTCACTTTCCTCTCCGTGAACAATTTCATTTATAAATCTTGATAGTTTTGGGTTTTTTGGTGGTGTCCAGGGTGTTTGAACTTTAGTGAGGTTTATTTGAAGATTCTTTAAAAGAGACATAAAATCCCATACTGCAAATACGTGATTTTCCATGAAAATTTTTATGTCATTAATGTCACGTAAATTTTCATAAAGTTTATGATTTTTCAATTCATTTCTTAATTCAGAAATCTCATTTTCTATATACTCTATTTTATTCATTTTTTAATTTATCTATTAGATCTAAATAATGTAAGTCTCAAATTTAAAGCTAAAAATTGAAAGTATTTTAAATCAGAAATAAATAAAACAAATGATTAAATAGCTAAAAGTTTTAGTAACAAGTAAAGAACATAGCTCTCGTTTATATATACCGTCGGCTTGCATATAATGCATTTTGATATGAATCTGTTTTAATGATTTATATCAGCAGTTAGCGAAGTTATCAAAAAAAGAGTTTAGAATCAAGCTAAACTTTAAAAGTAGAATTCCAAAAAAATAAAAGTACCTCCTGATTTTTGTTTCCCTCCTGAGCGGAGTCGAAGGGTTCATCAAGGATAAATGAAATGAATGAAGAAGGCGGCAATTTGTTAAACAAACGTTAAATAGGTTGCGGTAAATTTTCATACAACGTTAGTTTCTTTAACTTGTAGGCTGAAAACTAACAAACCATTTTTAATGAAAAAACTCACCATCCTTTTCTTGTTGCTAGCATATTCAGTAACGGCACAACAAGTAGATTTATCGTACTATTTACCCAAAGATGTAAGCTATAATAAAAACATCCCCACACCAAAATCTGTTATCGGTCATGAAGTTGGAGAATGGCATGTGACTCATGATAAGTTGGCCGAGTATATGAAAGCCTTGGCAAAAGCATCAGATAGAATTTCTATAGAAAGTAGAGGGACAACTTTTGAAGGAAGACCTTTATTGTTGTTAACCATTACGTCGCCTAAAAATCATCAAAATTTAGAAAGCATTCGCAAAAACCATCTAGCGGCAACAAATGATGCTTCCATAGATGTGTCTAACGCACCAATAGTGCTGTATCAAGGATTTTCTATTCATGGTAACGAGCCAAGTGGCTCCAATGCTAGCTTAGCAGTAGCCTATTATTTAGCCGCTGCTCAAGGAAGTAAGATTGACGAGTTATTAGACAATACGGTTATTTTGTTTGATCCATCTTTTAATCCAGACGGATTGCAACGTTTTTCATATTGGGCAAATACCAACAAAGCGATCAACATCAATCCAGATCCAAACGACAGAGAATACAGAGAAGTTTGGCCTGGTGGTAGAACCAATCATTATTGGTTTGATATGAATAGAGATTGGTTGCCTGTGCAATTGCCAGAATCTAGAGTACGAATAGCATCTTTTCATAAATGGATGCCAAATGTTTTGACAGATCATCATGAAATGGGTTCGAATTCTTCGTTTTTCTTTCAACCAGGGATTCCGTCTAGAACCAACCCATTAACACCTCAATTAAATCAAGATTTAACCAAGCAAATTGCAACGTATCATGCCAAAGGATTGGATAAAATAGGTTCAATGTATTATTCAGAAGAAGGTTATGACGATTTTTATTATGGTAAAGGCTCAACCTTTCCAGATGTAAATGGAAGCATCGGAATTTTATTTGAGCAAGGAAGTTCTCGTGGTCATGCACAAGAAACGGTTAATGGAGTTTTAACGTTTCCGTTTACTATAAGAAATCAATTTACAGCGGCATTGTCTACGTTAGAAGCAGCACGTAATATGCGTGTTCAAATCTTAAAATACCAACAAGATTTCTTTAAAAACTCCAGAAAAGAAGCTGCTAAAAGCAAAGCAATTGTTTTTGGTGATGAGAAAGATGCGGCTAAAACCTATCATTTAGCAGAAATTTTAAAGAGACATCAAATACAGTTTAATGAAGTTGCATCAGATTTTACATCAAAGGGAAAAACCTATAAAAAGGGGAGTAGTTTTGTGATTCCAATGGATCAAAAAAACAGCCGTTTGGTAAAAGCAATGTTCCAAAAAACAACCACGTTTACAGACAGTTTATTTTATGATATTTCTGCATGGACATTTCCGTTGGCATTTAATTTAGATTACGAAGAAGATATTGCTACCAGTAAAATAGGTAAAAAAGTAACCAATTTAGAAATACCAAAAGGATCTATTTCGTATAAGAGTGATTATGGGTATTTAATGCCGTGGAATGAGTATTACACTCCAAAAGCATTGAACACTATTTTAGATAAAGGCATAAGAGCAAAAGTGTCTTTAAAGAAATTTAATAATGGCGGTAAAGAGTATGACTACGGAACCATTTTTATCCCTGTACAGAACCAAAAATTAAATTCGGTAGACTTGTTTACTTTTTTAGAAGAAGTGGCTAAAAATAGTCATGTACACTTTTATGGAACAAGAACAGGGTTGAATGAGGGAATTGATTTAGGGTCTAACAATATTGTAAATGTGAGTCCTAAGAAAATTGCCATGTTTGTAGGAGACGGAATTTCTAGTTCTGATGCTGGAGAAATTTGGCATTTATTTGACACCCGTTTTAATATTAAAGTAACAAAACTAGACATGTCTTATGTGGGTAGAACCGACTTAAGCAAATACACTACAATAATTGCTCCGAGTAGTAATAGTGTAGATAAAGGCACTGAAGAAAGATTAAAAACATGGGTTCGTAATGGCGGTGTTTTAATTGGTTATAGAAGTACAGTTAGATGGTTGGCTTCTAAGAAATTTATCGACTTAGAATTTAAAAAAGCAGATTCGCCTACAAATCCTGTTACATTTGAAAATAGGAGTTTGCGTTCTGGCGCTCAGGTAATCGGAGGTGCAATTTTTAATACAAAGTTAGATCTATCGCATCCAATAAATTTTGGATACAAGAATGATGAATTGCCAATGTTTAGAAATACAACTATTTTTATTGAGCCAAGCAAGACCAATTATAACAACCCAATTCAGTATACAGATAAACCGTTACTGGCAGGGTACATTTCGAAACAGAATTTAGCTCAGTTAAAAAACTCAGTTCCGTTTCAAGTACAAAGAATGGGTAGAGGTAGAGTGATTGTTTTTACAGATAACACCAACTTTAGAGCATTTTGGTACGGAACCAATAAGTTGTTAATGAATGCTATTTTCTTTGGAGATAAGATGTAGAACATAGTTGCAAAACAGTAACGTAAAAAATCGCAAAGTTATCTTGAATAGCTTTGCGATTTTTTTGTTCTAAAAATAGTAACAAACAATACAACTTTTCGTCTTATTGATATATCAATAAATTGAACTATGAGTTTATTAAGAGTTTTATTAGCAATTTTCTTCCCGCCATTATCTGTTTTAGGAAAAGGATGTGGCTCTTTTTTAATCGTTTTTTTACTAACACTTTGTGGATGGGTTCCTGGAGTAATTGCTGCGTTGGTAATTTTAAACAACCCTGATAACTAAGAAACCTGTTCTCCGTTTTTAATGTGTTCAGAAGCTTTTAATAAAACAACGTTTCCTTCTTCATTATAAATTCCCAACACCAAACATTCGCTCATAAAATTAGCAATTTGTCGAGGTTTAAAATTCACAATAGCTGTTACTTGTCGATTTAGTAAATCATCTTTTGTATATAAATCTGTGATTTGAGCGCTTGATTTTTTAATACCTAAACCTCCAAAATCTATGGTTAATTGATAGGCTGGTTTTCGAGCTTTAGGGAAATCGCTAACTTCAATAATAGTTCCGACTCTCATATCTACTTTTAAAAAATCTTCGAAAGTGATTTCTTCTTTCATTATTTTCCTATTTTTTTAAGTACCCAAAGTGGTCCGATTAATAAAAACTGTAAGTCTTTTATAAAGGATGGCTTTTTACCTTCTACTTTATGACCGTAAAACTGCCCAATCCAAGCAACCACAAAAATAGCGAATGAAATAATAGCAAGGTTTCCAAAACCACTCAGCCAATAGTTTCCAATAATTGAAAGGAGACTTACCAATAGCATATTGATAAAATACCAAAAACCTAAACGTAGGTAAAAAATTAATACAAAAGCTACAACTACTGTAGCCCAATTTTCAATCAACGGGTTATATAAACCAAAAGTGTTTTCTAAAAGAGTAGTAGGAATACTCATAAACAATCCAATCACACTAAAAAATATAGCTGGAACACATATAAAATGAATAGTGATGTTGGTTTTGTTTTGATGACTGATTGCATATTCATCAAACCATTGTTGTGCAGTTTTCATAAAAATTGAATTAAAGAATAAATATAGGAATTTTATTGTTCCCGACATTCTTCAATAGATTCGGAGTCTGCTTTTTTAATAGATTCCTGTTTTTAGAGGAATGACAACTAGTTATGTCCAATCATTGCGAATTAATAAATTCTCAATATGTGCATAATGATGATTGCAATGCCAAGCATAAATTGCGATGTTCTTTTTTAAAGAAACATTCGCCCCGCTTTCTGGATGAATAAATTCTTTATCTAAATCTTCTTTAGAAAGCCCTTTTAATAAATAAACCCACTTAGCATGCAATGCTTTAATAAACTGAAGTGATAATGCTATGGGAGCATCTTTAGTGTCAAACAATTCAGCCCAACGATCTTCATAATAAGCTTTAATAATTGGTTGCTCTTCTGTCAATGCCCATTTAAATCGAATATAACTATGTACATGGCTATCTCCACAATGATGAATGGTTTGTCTTACTGACCAACCACCTTCTCTATAAGGAGTGTCTAATTGCTCTTCGGATAAACTCTCTACTAATTTTTCTAATTTTAAAGGAAAGTTATCAATATCAGAAATCCATTTTTCAATATCTTTCTTTGAAATATTTTCAGGAATTTGTACTTGTCCGATTGGGTATTTTAAATGCTCCAAATTAATCTTCTAATTTGTGTTTTTTAATAAAACGAAGTGCTCTTCTATTTTCTGGGTTAATTGACAATGCTTTGTTAAAGTTCTCTTTTGCATTTACCGTATCTTTTATTTTCCAATAGGCTTCACCTAAGCTATCATAAGTATTAGAGCTATTTGGATATAATTTTGTGTTTATTTTGAACGTTTCTATAGCGATGTCAAATTTTTTATCATTTAACATTTTATATCCTAAACGATTAAAAGTGCCTTCTCTAATAGTTCTATCTAAAGAATCCTTTTTCTGAATGGCTAAATAACCCGCTAACGCTTTGTCATATTCTTTGTTTAATAAATATTCTTGTGGAGTTTTTTCTCCATCACGCATTTTTTTAAATGAGTATTTTACCCCGTCATGTTCTCTTTTTTCTGCCAGCACAATATGCACTTTTGGCTGCATTATAAATATAAACTTCTCATTCATATCTTTTATGTAAAAAGTACTATCGTTAACTTTTAAAGACTTTATATTATCTTTTCCTCTCCAACGAACCATCATCTCATTATCAACAAATGAAACTCCAATAGATTCATCAGAATTAAATAAATATTTTCCAGTTACAGCTTTTATAAATTCAGGTGAATTTTTTGAATTTCCACAGCCTATAAAAAAAAGCACAACTAATAAATAAAGAATTTGTTTCATGAAAAATCATACTATAAATTAAAATTTTGTTTTTCGAATTAAAGTCTAACTAAAAAATTAAACTTTAATTTACCTGCTTTTGTTACAAAAAACAAAGATAATTAATTTTAAAGTAGGGTATTTAATAAGTCACTTGTTATATATAAAATATAAACCTTCAAAACATGAGTTTTAAAAATTGTTTCTTTAGCACCTGTATAAGTCTTCTTTTTTTTAGTTGTAGTTCTCCTCTATTAAATGATTCTGACGTAGACACAACCTCTACTTCAACAAAACCAAATATCTTATTGATTATAGCTGACGATATGGGGTTAGATGCAACACCAAATTACTCAGAAGGAACTGTAAAACCTAATATGCCAATTTTACAAGGATTGATGAATTCTGGAATCACGTTCGAAAACTTTTGGTCTTATCCGGTTTGCTCACCTACAAGAGCCTCTATTTTAACTGGTAAATACGGAAGTAAAACAGGGGTTTTAAAAGTTGGAGATGTCATTTCTACATCAGAAACTTCTTTACAAAAATATATTAATGAAGGTACTTCAAATGCTTATGCAACTGCTATTATTGGCAAATGGCATTTATCTAATTCTGCTACAGATCCCATTACAATGGGAGTAGATTATTATGCAGGTTTATTAACGGGAGGAGTTCAAAGTTATACAAATTGGAATTTAACTGAAAATGGTTTAACAGCCAACACAACTGAATATACCACAACAAAATTCACCGATTTAGCAATTGATTGGGTTGATAAGCAAACCAAACCTTGGTTTTTATGGTTGGCATATAATGCTCCACATACACCATTTCATCTGGCTCCAACTAATTTACATTCACAAGGCAATTTACCAACAGACGCATCAAGTATAGACGCAAATCCAACTCCATATTTTATGTCAGCTATAGAAGCAATGGATTCAGAAATTGGGAGATTCATAAATATTATGACTACCGAAGAAAAAGCAAATACAATTATTGTTTTTATTGGTGATAATGGAAGTCCAAATCAGGTAGCACAATCCCCATATAGTAGAACCAAAGCTAAAAACACCATTTACCAGGGCGGTGTAAATGTACCTATGGTAGTTTCTGGGTTCGGTGTAAGTAGAACTGGAGTTAGAGAAAATGCCTTGATAAGCACAACAGATTTATTTTCTACAATTGCTTCAATGTCTGGCGTTTCAACTTTTTCTAGAGAAAATAGCACAAGTTTTTATTCTTTATTGAAAGACGAAAACGCTTCTTCAAGAGAATATGCTTATACCGAAATTTCAAATAACGGAATAGCGTATGCGATTAGAAATGCTACTTATAAACTTATAAAATTCAATAATGGTTCTGAGGAATTTTATAATTTAATTACTGATGCTTATGAAAATAACAACTTAATTGGTTCAACATTAACTACTGAGGCAAGTAATGCAAAAGCAGCATTAGAAGCAGAAGCAGACAGAATAAGAAATTAAAATATTAATTAACTTGAATTTGCTTCAATAATATCTTTAAAACCACTATTGCTTAAAAATTGTACCGTCTTTGATAACCAAACTAATTTTCCTCAAATTAGAGATGTTTTTTACGGGGTCACCATCAACAACAATTAAATCAGCTAGCAAGCCATTTTTTATTTGACCAATAGAATTTTCATATCCAAAAGCCTTCGCATTTACAGAAGTAACGGATTGTAACACGGACAAAGGATTCATTCCGTATTGAACCATCATTTCTAATTCACGAACATTGTCGCCATGCGGGAATACCCCCACGTCACCTCCAGCTACAATAGTAACTCCAGCTTCCAATACAAGTTTAAAAGATTTTTTCTTTTTTACAATTCTAGCAGGGTCAGAATCTACTCCTTTTTTCCAACCTTGATATTGTTCGATAGCATCTCCAGCAGCAAGTGTAGGGCAGAGGGCAACATTGTGTTTCTTCATCAATTCAAAAATTTCTCTGGTACCTCCATCACCATGTTCAATAGTACTAACACCAGCTAAAATAGCACGACGCATTCCTTCTTCACTAGCAGCATGAGCAACTACTTTTCTACCGCTACTTTCAGCAACTTCAACAATCAATTTTAGTTCTTTTAAAGTAAAAGTTGGAGCTGCTTTTTTATCAGGACTCCAACGATAATCAGCATAGACTTTAATAACATCAGCACCATGTCCAATTTGATCTCTTACAACTCTAGTTAAATCGTCAATACCATCTGCAGTTTCAGCACCTAACGGAACAGTTACATGTTCTGCAAACCCTTTAGGGCCATAACTACCTGTTGTTACAATAGCTTTTCCTGCGACAATCATTCTAGGGCCACTAATTACATTTTTTTCGATGGTTTCTTTCAAACCAACATCTACATAAGAAGCACCTTCAGATCCCAAATCTCTTACCGTAGTAAAACCAGCCATCAATGTTTTCTTAGCATGATTGGCGCCTCGAATAGCTCTCTCTGCATAAGACTCTTTTAGTACCTGATCGTTCCATGAAGTTTCATTATATGGGTGTAATAATAAGTGAGAATGCCCTTCTATCATTCCTGGCATTAATGTTCCATTGGGATAATGAATCATTTTTGTGCCTTTCGGAATTTTAATATTGGTTGCCTTATCAAAAGCAATGATTTTATTTCCTTTGATAAGCACAACTTTGTTGGTATGAAATTGAACACCATCAAAAATAGTTTTTGCTTTGATGAGTGTATAGGAATCTTCTTGTGCAATTGCCTGAAAAGAAATAAATAGCAAGAAAGTAAGTGTAATTTTCTTAAATAAATTCAAAATTAATAAGAAGTAAATATTGATTCTTTTCATAAGATTATTTTTCAGAAATTATAATTGTTTTTAGATGCTCTGGAATAATTACTTTTGTAGAGGGAGAAACCGTTTTTAAATCTTCTTTAAAAGGCATTAGTTTTTGTTCAACACCAATTTGTTGCGAAAATCCATAAGGCAGTCGAAAATTATCCCAGTGCGTAGGAATTACAATCTTTGGATAATTAGTAACGGCTAATAAACGTTCATTGTATTTGTATATTCCGAGTTGAGAGCGATTAACACCTGCTAATAAAATGTCTGGTTTTAAACCAAATAATTCTCTTTCTACAAAATTCATAGAGCCCATTGTTAATACATCATGTTTTTTAAAACGAGCTAAAAACATCAACGAACCACCTTCTATAAATTCAGCAACAGTTAATGGTGCTTTGGGTATTTTATCGTAGGTTCTATTATCTATATAGTGTTTGTTGTTTAAAGCAGAATGTATTGTAGGCATTACTTTTACTGAAAAATTTTCAAACTGATAATCTTCACCACCTTTAACCGGATATAATTGCTCATTCGGAATCCCGTAAGCTCTCAAAATATTGCACGTTGTTTCTGTTCCAATAACCTTAGCACCTGTTTTTTTAGCAATATAAGGCACATCAGCTAAATGATCGAAATGAGAATGATGTACTAAAATAAAGTCTATTTTTTTAGTAATAATACGATCTATAGTTTTGGTGTCAGAAGTAAATGCATCTGTTCTGTTTACAGTTTTTCTGGTGTCTTTTGGACTAATACCTGGTCCTGTTCCTAATTTTACTCTAGTTTTATATGGATCTACTAATATTCTAGTTGTACCATCAGTAATTTCCCAACCAGCAGTTCCTAGATATTTTAATTCAACTTCTTCTTGACCCTGAATTGTGAATGACACTAGGAATAGCGCAATACATAAAATAGATTTAAAAGATGTGGTTAGCGTTTTCATATGGTTAGGTGTTATTTTTTTATACGGTTTATATAGTAGCGATTGATTTCATCAGAATTCGCTTCAACAATATCTATAAATCCATCATTGCTTAAATCGGTAGCAATGATGTCATACGTAAGAAATTTCTCATTTGACAATAATTTTCTCGTCCACTTTTTCCCGTTTTCGCTATTGTAAAAAATCATGTTTGGATTTTGAGCATTTCCCACAATAATATCTAAATCATTGTCGGCATCAATATCTGCGGTTGTGATAGCAAAACTATTCATCAATTCAGTATCAAAAGTCAAAGATTTAGTAAACGTTCTATTCTTGTTTCCCCAATAAATAACATTAGGTTCATTAATGTTTGCAGTAATGATATCTAGAAAACCATCTTTATTAAGATCTACAATACTTACAGATCTGGTATTATCTTTACCCGTACCAAAAGGAATTTTTTCAGTGAAATTTAATTTCCCATCGTTCAAATAAACGTAATTAGGCTGACTATCTCTATTGGCTAAAATCAAATCGAGATCATTGTCATTGTCTATATCTGCAACTTCAACGTCTATGGTTGAGTCTTTTTTAGAACCAAAAGATATTGTTTTGGTAAAAGTTCCCTTGCCATCGTTTAAGCAAATTTGATTTGGCATTCCTCGATTGATAATGAGGATGTCGATGTCTCCATCAGAATCAATATCACTTAAGGTTAAATTTCTAGTGGAAGCATAATCCTCACCAAATGAAGTGCTTTTGGTAAAAACTCCTTTGCCATCATTCAAAAAGATATAATTGGGAGCCATATCATTTCCTACTGCAATATCGAGGTCTCCATCACCGTCTAAGTCTGCTAATTCTGTAGCGTATGTTGTTGATTTTTGAGTTCCTAAATTTGTTTCTACAGTAAAAATACCTCTGCCATTATTGAAAAATATCCTATTTTGACCGGGCCAATGTCTGCCGTTTGCTACCAAAATATCAACATCGCCATCTCCATCAATATCTCCACTAGAAACAGAGGCAGTTCGCTCTTTATAAGTGCCTAGAATAAGTCGACTATTGGTAAGCATTTTATGATCTTGTGCTGTAATTGTTTGTGACAAGAAACTAAAAACAAACACTGTACTTAAAAGTTTGTATTTCATAAATGATACACCTATTGATACTAAATATTTACTTGTATAGAGACAAAAGTTATTGGATAAAGAAGTGCCAATTACTTAAGAATAATAGATTCTAATTTTTCTTCAACTACTTTCCCGTTTTTTAAAGATACAAAGTAGTTGTTGTGTTTTTTATCAATAGAAACAATTTTAAAGGGTTTTCCGTTTTTAAAAATGATCCCAGCATTGTTATCCATTGCATAACCTGCTTTGAAAATTCCCTTTTGGATGTTTTTTTCATACAAAGGTCTTCTAAATTTTTCACCGTCGTAATGTGGACTGTGACTAAAAGGTAAAAATCCAAGTCCTTCAACAACACTTAATTCTTTTGGTCTAGAATCTGTAGTTCCATTTTCAAACCAACATAGTGAACCAGCACTTCCGCCAGCTAAAATAATTCCTTTTTCTAAAGCTTTTTTAAGTACTTTATCGATTCCTTGAGCTTTCCAAATTGCCATCATGTTTAATGTGTTTCCACCACCAACAACAATTGCATCAACATTTAAAAGTATTTCTTCAAAAGATTTTTTTTGGCGATACGAACTAATCCAAACTCCCTGAACTGAAGGTTCTATAGAAAGGTCACTAACTAAATCATTCCATCTTTTAATACTACGTTCACTATCGCCAGAAGCGGTAGGTAAGAATAAAATTTTTGGACGCACTTTTCCGGTTAATTTTATAATTTCTTTCATAAACAGTTTGTTAGGTCCGCTACCAGAAGGAAAGATATATTGATCTTGACTAAAAGCGCTAACTGAAATAAAAACAGAAAGAATACAAAGTAGAATGATTTTTTTCATTTTAAGAATTGTTTGGTTTATAATAAAGCCAAGTTACCTAAAATAGTGTTTAGAAACAAATATAAAAGAAATGCTATCTTTTATAACTTTTTAACTATCAGCAATATTAATTTTACTGTTCTTATTAAATCTTAAAACTAAATAACCGATTACAGCAGAAATGAATGAACCAATTAAAATTCCGATTTTAGCAGAATCTATATACATTGGACTATTCTCAAAAGCCAAACTCGCAATAAAAATTGCAATTGTAAAACCGATACCAGCTAAAAAAGAAACACCTACTATTTGTTGATTATTTATTTCTTTAGGAATTTCAATCAATTTTATTTTTCTAGCTAAAAAGATGATTGTTGAGATTCCGATACTATTTCCAATGACTAAGCAAATAATAATAATTCGGATGAGAGAAGTATCAAGTTCACTATTGCTGCTTAACACAACACCTGCATTTGCCAAGGCAAAAATAGGAATGATAAAATAGGCAACCCAACCATGTAATTTGTGTTCTAAGTGTTGTAGAGGCGATTGGTATTTATTGGTCCAATCTTCAAGTGCATCAATTTCTTCAATCTGCTCTTTTGATAAAATAGGTTGATCGGGTATTGCTGTTTTTTTTATCTCTTGTGTGATTGAAATTAAATTATCTATAAAAGTACTGGTGTCTATTTTTTGCCTGATTGGAACTGAAAAAGCTAGCAAGATTCCTGCTACCGTAGGATGAATTCCAGATTTTAAAAACAAAATCCAAATAATAATGCCGAATGAAACCAATAAAAACTTAGAGTAAAACCCTTTATATGAGCAAAAATATAAAACGGCTAATAAAATCAATGCAGAAAGTAGAAGCATTAAATTTAAACTTCCGCTATAGAAAATAGCAATTACTAACACTGCACCAATATCATCTACAATAGCAAAAGCCGTTAAAAAAATTTTTAAGCTTAAAGGCACTCTATTTCCTAGTAATTTTAAGATGGCTAAAGAAAAAGCAATGTCTGTTGCCATCGGAATTCCCCAACCTTTAAAGGTTTCTGGATTTTGATTTAAGAATATAAAGAAGAGCACCGGAACTAACATTCCGCCTAAAGCACCAAAAAGCGGAAAAGCAATTTTTTTCATTGAGTTTAACTCGCCTATAAGTAATTCTCTCTTAATTTCTAATCCAATTAGGAAGAAAAATACGGCCATTAATCAATCATTAATCCACAAGATTAAAGGCTTGTTTAATTCAAAACCTTCTGTTGAAAAACCAATTTTATATTGCCAAATAGAAACATAACTATCTCCATACGAGGAGTTTGCCCAAAGCAATGCAATTAATGTGGTAATCATTAATAAGATTCCACTAAAACTTTCAATTTTAACAAATTTCTGAAATGGCGTTAACAATACTTTTTTAATCATGGTTTTTTGTTTAAGAATTTGAATTCTTCTTGTTCTCAAATTTACTTTATTTTTTTTATTAAGAATTTTATATATTTAAAAATCTAAAAAAAATAATTTTATGAAAACATGTATCAAACTTTTATTCTTGGTTCTTACATTTGGAATTGTGGCCTTTACTGCTAAAAGTAAAGAGGAGGAAAAACTTACTTCAATTGTAGTGAATAAGATAGAGCAACATCAAACAGTAATTATATTTCCAAAAGATGTAAAAGCAATTATAGACGAGAAGTGTATGAATTGCCATAAACCAGATGCTAGAAATGAGAAAGCAAAAAAGAAATTACAGTGGGAAAAAGTTCCTAAAATGAACCTTAAGGAGCAAAAAAGTTTCTTAGGAGATTTATCTGAAGTCTTAGAAGACGGAGAAATGCCTCCAGAAAGAATGGTTACTAGAAAACCAGAAATGGCACTTAATTTAGAAGAGAACAGAGTGTTAATTACTTGGGTAGCTCTAGAATTAGAGAGATTAAACGGCAATTAAATTCTTTCTAAAACAAAAAAAAGCGCTCTGAATAGAGCGCTTTTTTTGTAGGTCACTATTTTATTTTACATCCATTAATTCTACATCAAAGATCAAAGTTGCATTTGGTGGAATAACTCCACCAGCACCACTAGCTCCATAAGCCAAATTTGAAGGAATTACCAAACGAGCTTTATCACCCACTTTTAATAATTGAATCCCTTCATCCCAACCAGCAATTACTTGACCAACACCAATAGAAAAATCTATAGGTTGTTTACGTTTGTATGACGAATCGAAAACGGTTCCGTCCAATAATTGCCCTTTATAATGAACAGAAACAGTTGCACCTTTTGTTGCTTGTTTTCCATTCCCTTCTTGTAAGATTTGGTAACGTAAACCACTTGGAGTTTCATCATAGCCTGCAGCAACAGAATCTAATAATTCTTTTTGTTTAGCCAATTCTTCTGCCTCACGTTTTGCTCTTGATCCTTCAAAAGTTCTAAAAGCTTCAACAGCGTTAAATTTTTCTGCAGCATCACCAACTCTAATAATTTCAATAGAAGTTAATTCATCTCCTTGAGAAATGATGTCTACAATATCTTGTCCTTCAACAACACTACCAAAAACTGTATGTTTATTGTCTAACCATGGAGTAGGAACGTGGGTAATGTAAAACTGACTTCCGTTTGTAGCTGGACCAGAATTTGCCATTGCTAATTTTCCAGGAGCATCGTGTCTTAATTCAGGATGAAATTCATCATCAAATTTATAACCCGGATTTCCAGTTCCAGTTCCTTGTGGGCAACCACCTTGAATCATAAAATCAGAGATAACTCGATGAAAAGACAATCCGTCATAATAAGGAGTTCCTTGAGGTTTTACAGCATTTTCTAAATTTCCTTCTGCCAAAGCAACAAAGTTACCAACTGTCCCTGGAGTTTTTTCGTATTCTAAGTTTACTAAAATTTCACCTCTATTTGTGTTGAATTTAGCGTATATTCCGTTATTCATTGTATTTATTTTTTAATTTAGTATTCTATTTACTTCCTAAAATAATTTCAGGATAAATTATTTATGTGCGTTTAATATAGATAAGTTATAAGTTAACCCAATATTGATATTTGCCGAATTAACATTTCCAAATGGAGAAACCATTTGCCCACCAGCAACATTGAAAGATAAATAATCGTTCACATGAAAATTAACACCTGCTGTTGGTCTTATGAGTATACCTTCACCAGAGTCAACTCTTCCGCCACCAGCAACACCAGCACTAGCTTCTGCATAAAGCGATATTTTATTATTTAAAAATTTGTTAGAAGTAACACCTAATCCAAAAATCCCATGTGCATAACCACCAGATTCTCCTTGATATGCAAATGAAGCTTCTCCAACAAAATAAAACCGATCATTGATGTCGTACTTAACTTTTAACGCTATTAATTGTAAATCACTATATGGTATTCCAAATTTAGCTACATTAAAATAAGTTTGATTTTGTACGATAATACTAATTCCTTGTGTTTTTATTTCTGATAGTTTCTCTTTTGTAAAAGGATCGTGTGTTCCTCCACTTAAACCATAATACTTAATGCTAAAACCAGCAGTTAAAGCTTCAAAACTAGCAACACCACCAATAGCTTTATGATAGCCTCCATGAGCACTCAATCCAAATTTATCTGTAATCCTAACATCAAAACCAACACTTGGATAAACTGTTAAGCCTCCCTCAGGATAAATTCTTCCACCTGCTGCTCCTATACCAAATTTTCCAAAGAAATTTATGTATTTAGTTTCAATAAAGTTTTTACCAAGACCAAAAAACAAATCCATGAAGCCAGCTGTTAATCCACCATACATTGCATCTACATGTGCATAAACAAAAGTATTTGAGGTTAAATAACGTTGATATTCAAAACCTAAAATAGACAATGTATGATTTATAGGTTTATAACTAGGAGTTGTACTAGCATCTGTTCTTGAGTTTCCTCGTGGGAAAAAATAATCGAATGTAATTTGTTGAACACTTTTTACGGCTGGTTTTGTCCAAAAATCATCATTTAAAGTATTGTTTATAGTAAAAGTTTTTTGAGCATTTTTATAAGAGGTATATCTTAAAGTAGATGGGATTTCGACAAAAAATGAAACATTATCTCCTTTTTGAATTCCAGTAAAGAAATTCATATATCCATATTGTACACCAAAAGAATACTTATCTTTCTTATATTGCAAACCAATGTTTGTATATAAAAGGCCGCCGCCATTCACCAACGATCTAAAACCACCACCACCTCCAAAGTGAACATTTGCATCAAAATATAAATTTTTATAAAGCTGTTTATTTACACCTAAATTTACACCTAACGTAAACAATCCACCTTGATCACCAGTTACAGCAGTATGGAATCCTACACCAGTGTATAACCAATCCTTTAAGGGGATATTGTAGTTTAAACCTACAAAACCCATTCTTGGATATAATCCATAACCCACCTCGTTAACGGGTTGGTGAATTAATATATAATTTAATCTTATTTTATTATGAAGTGTTTTCCCTTCTAAATCTGACAAGTCTTTAGATTGAGAAAATGATTGAAAACTAATTATAGTTAAAAAGAATAAGAATAATTTTTTCATATTAAATTTATTTAAACTCGCTTACAAAATGCAATTTTACGGTTGGATATTTACTTTGAGTCATTTGTATCGTGAAAGCAGAGTCTGCTAAAAACACTAACTGACCTTGTTTGTCTTTTGCTAAATAACGTTGTTTAACACGTTTAAACTCTTTGAATTCTTCATTTTTATGGTCTTCTGGCTCTACCCAACATGCTTTATGTACTTGTAAGTTTTCATAAGAGCATTTTGCACCGTATTCGTGTTCTAGTCTATATTGAATTACTTCATATTGTAGGGCGCCAACTGTACCTATAACTTTTCTTCCGTTCATGTCTAGTGTAAATAATTGTGCAACTCCTTCATCCATCAATTGATCTAATCCTTTAAACAATTTTTTAGCTTTCATAGGATCTGCATTGTTTACATAACGGAAATGTTCTGGAGAAAAACTCGGAATTCCTTTGAAATTCAAGACTTCACCTTCTGTAAGGGTATCCCCAATTTTAAAATTCCCTGTATCGTGTAACCCAACAATATCTCCTGGGAATGATTCTTCTACAATCTCTTTCTTTTCTGCAAAAAAGGCATTTGGACTAGAAAACTTTACTTTTTTTCCATTTCTAACATGTAAATAAGGAGCATTTCTTCTAAAAACTCCAGAAACAATTTTTACAAATGCTAAACGATCTCTATGTTTAGGATCCATGTTTGCATGAATTTTAAATACAAATCCGGTTAATTTATCTTCTTTAGAGTCTACCAAACGTTCTTCGGCTTTTTTAGGCTGAGGAGAAGGGGCAATCTCTATAAAAGCATCTAGCAACTCTTTGACACCAAAATTATTTAAAGCAGAACCAAAAAATACAGGTTGTAGATTTCCTTCTAAATATTCTTGTTGATTGAATTTTGGATATACTTCATCAATCAATTCTAATTCTTCACGTAAGGTTTCTGCAGCTTTTTCACCGATAATAGTATCTAATTTTGGATTGGAAACATCGTCAAATTCTATACCTTTTGAAATGGTCGTTTTGTTGTCTCCAGAAAATAAATTGATTTTCTTTTCCCAAATATTATAGATTCCTTTAAAATCGTACCCCATTCCGATTGGAAAACTCATTGGGGTTACTCGCAATCCTAATTTTTGTTCTACTTCATCCAATAAATCAAAGGCATCTTTTCCTTCTCTATCTAATTTATTGATAAAAACCAACATCGGAATTTTACGCATTCTACAAACTTCAACAAGTTTTTCTGTTTGTGGTTCCACTCCTTTAGCAACATCAATTACAACAATTACACTATCAACAGCAGTAAGTGTTCTAAAAGTGTCTTCAGCAAAATCTTTGTGTCCAGGGGTGTCTAAGATGTTTATTTTTTTGTTTTTGTAGATAAAAGCCAACACAGAAGTTGCCACCGAAATTCCACGTTGACGTTCTATTTCCATGAAATCGGATGTAGCTCCTTTTTTGATCTTATTGTTTTTTACAGCACCAGCTTCTTGTATTGCTCCACCAAACAACAATAACTTTTCTGTCAATGTTGTTTTTCCTGCATCGGGATGCGAAATAATACCAAATGTTCTTCTACGTTGTATTTCTTTTAATAAACTCATCTAAAATTTTGAGGTGCAAATGTACGTCTAATTCTATAATTTTAAAAAAGACATGTTAACTAATTATTATATCTTGCAGTCAAATATTATTCATGAGAAAATTAGTATTGTTAAGTCTGTTTTTCGTTTTAGGGTGTTCAACAAAACAACCCAAAAAAGAACTTTTAAAAACTGCAAAAACGATAAGCAATTATGTAGATTTAAATAACAATCCTGTTGATTTATCAATCTATAGAGAAAAAAAAATATTGATTAATTATTGGGCTACTTGGTGTGCTCCTTGTATTAAAGAAATGCCAGAATTATTAAAAGCACAAGCAATTTTAAAAGAATACAATTATGTATTTTTATTGACTTCTGATGAAGATATTTCAGTAATCAATGACTTTAAAAATAAAACCAATTATAATTTCACCTTTTTAAAATATTCAAAATCATTAGCATCTTTGGGTATTTATTCTATGCCAACTACAGTAGTACTTGATGAAAAAGGGAAGAAGATAGAAACCATTGTGGGTTCTGTAAAATGGGATTCTGAAGAAATGATTCAAAAATTAAAAGCATTATAAAATGAAAAAAATAGTAGTATTATTAAGTGTGTTCTTTATCTTTTCTTGTGCAAAAAAAGAAATTGTAATTGAAAACATTCCTTTTGAATTTGGAGAAAATAACGCCGAGCCGAATTTGGTTACAAACCACGGGGAATTAACATTGTCGTGGGTTTCTTCAGTTAGAGGTAAAGAAGCAACGTTGTATTATAGTCAATTTTCTAAGTCAAGATGGAATCAACCTAAATCCATTGCTTCTGGAACAGATTGGTTTGTGAATTGGGCAGATTTTCCTGCAAATGCAATTAATGGAGATGTATTACTAACGAGTTATTTAAAAAAATCTGCAACAGGAACATATACTTATGATGTTGTTTTAAATCTTCAGAAATTGAATGGAGAATTTATCAAGAAAGATTTCTTGTTGAATACTGATGGGAAAAAAGCAGAGCATGGCTTTGTAAGCATGGTATCTAATTCTAAAGGAGGTTTTTATGTAACTTGGTTGGATGGAAGAAATACCGTAGAAAAAAACAATAAAGGGCATCATAAACCAATGACCATACGTTTTGCAGAGATCACCAAATCAGGAGAAATTGTAAATGAAAGTGAATTAGATGGTAGTACTTGCGACTGTTGTCAAACTTCTATAACAAACACAAAAAATGGTCCGGTGGTTGTTTATAGAGATAGAAGCGATGCTGAAATTAGAGATATTTATATAACAAGAAATACAAACGGACACTGGTCTACACCAAAAGCTGTTCATAATGATAATTGGAAAATTAATGGGTGCCCTGTAAACGGTCCAAAAGTAGTTTCAAACGAAAATGATTTAGCTGTAGCTTGGTTTACAGCAGCAGATAATACTCCGACTGTAAACGTTGTTTTTTCTTCGAATCTTGGAGAAAGTTTTAACAACCCTATAAAAGTAAATGATTTAGAAACTATTGGTAGAGTGGATGTTGCTTATGTAAACAAGAATGAAGTTTTGGTAAGCTATATGGAAGTTAACAATGAAGAAACTTACTTAAAATGCAAGAAAGTTCATAAAAACGGAAATGTTTCAGAGGCAATTACCATTTCTAAAATAGATGGAAGTAGAAGCACAGGAGTACCTCAGTTAGAAGTTTTTAATAACGAAGTTTTTGTGGTTTGGACAACTACAATTGATGAAAAGCAACAATTAAAATCTGTGAAATTTAATTTATAATTTCAACTTTCATATTAACGTCAACCAAAGGCCATTCTTTAACATCTGTTTCTAATTTTGAGATTTTATCTATAGTTTCCCAGCCAGAAATTACTTCTCCAAAAACAGTATGTTCATTGTTTAAATGATGGGCCCCTTTTCTGTTTTGAACAATATAAAACTCAAACGGACTTGATAATTTATCTGGGTTGTTTTCCCATTCTCTAGCTGCTGCCAATGCACCGTATTTATGTTTTCTATTGGCTCTAAACTCTGGTTTCATCAAGTAGTTTCCGTATTTATAACGATGTTTCATAGCATCATATTCATCAGAATTACCACCTTGAATTACAAAATTTTTAGCAACTCTATAAAAAACGGTTTTATCAAAGTATTTAATTTTAGTTAAGAAGATAAAATTGGCTCTATGGATGGGTGTATCATTATATAAACGAAGTTTAATGTTGCCGTAATCTGTTTTTATAATAACCTTGGTTTCTTTATTTTTCTTTTCATATTCCGTGAAAAAGGCCTCTACATTGTGTTTGTTTAAACTATCCCAACTTTTTTCTACTTTTTTAATCAGCTTTTTTTTGGGTTGAATTTGAGGTACAATTGGCTGCTCTTCTTTTTTTTCATCACAGCTAAAAAATACAGATGTTAATGTTAAAACTATAAATAATCTTGATACTCTCATTTTTAAAATGACTTATTTATTAATTGCAAAGATAATTGATTTTACTACATTTGTTTTATGGCAGAAGAGCAAGTAATTTTAGTAGATAAAAAAGATAACCAGATTGGTTTAATGCCCAAAATGGAAGCGCACGAAAAAGCATTGTTACACAGAGCCTTTTCGGTTTTTACGTTTAATGATAAAGGTGAATTGTTGTTGCAACAAAGAGCCGCTGATAAATACCATTCTCCGCTATTATGGACCAATACTTGTTGTTCTCACCAGCGAAACGGAGAAACTTCTTTAGAAGCCGGAAAACGTAGATTACAAGAGGAAATGGGTTTTACCTGTGAGTTAGAAGAAGTGTTTTCATTTATTTATAAGGCGCCTTTTGACAATGGTTTAACTGAGCATGAATTAGATCATGTAATGATTGGGAGTTATAACGAAAACCCAATTATCAATCCAGAAGAAGTAGAAAGTTTTAAATGGATGACCTTAGAAGAAGTGAAGGTTGACATGGAGTTGCAACCAGAAATATATACAGTTTGGTTTACCATTATTTTTAATAAATATTACCATAGAATTGTTGAAGGTAAGTAATTAAAATTCTCAAAGCTTCAGAGTTGCAAAGTCTAAATGAAGCTAAGGTTTAAAGCTCTAAAGGAAGTAAAATTTTTATTTTTGATAACTGATAACTGATAACTGATAACTGATAACTGATAACTGATAACTGATAACTGATAACTGAACAAACCATGCCTAAAGTTACCGCACATAGAAAAGCACATTTTAACGCAGCACATAGATTGTTTAATCCAGAATGGTCTGATGAAAAAAATGCCACAGTTTTTGGAAAGTGTAGCAACCCTCATTATCACGGACATAATTACGATTTAACGGTTTCTGTTACTGGAGAAATTGATCCTATCACTGGTTTTGTGATGGATTTATCTGTTTTACGTGAATTGATTAAATCTGAAATAGAAGATGCTTTTGATCATAAAAACTTAAACATAGAGGTAGAAGAATTCAAAACCTTAAATCCGACGGTAGAAAACATTGCTGTGGTCATATATAATAAACTGCGTGCAAAAATTACAAGTTCTTTAGAAATTTCTATAACATTGTACGAAACGCCGAGAAATTTTGTAACCTATTCTGGAGAGTAGATTTTTCTGAAAAACTGTATCATTCTGGTTTTGTTTCTGAGATAATACTATCAATTATGTTAGCTGCTGTTGTTAAAGCAATATAATATGCTCGTTTTCTATAGATTAAATCATCCATTAAATTTTCATATTCTATGTCTTCAAATATTTTAAGTTTATCGATTTTTAAAACTGATTTTGTTTTCCATTTTAAATCTCCATAAAAATCAATGTCTTTTAATGAATGATTCTTTGTTAAATAGGGTGTTACATCGTTTTCTATTTTAACATCTAAATCTTCAAAAAGGCCATCTGCGGTTAGCATAATTCTAGACCAGTCGTACAATACATATTTTAATTTTTCATTTTGTAAAAGCTGAAGCCTTCCTGATTGAATTAATCCTGTAAGTGCATTTTCTGATGGATTAAATTTTTTATAATAATATGAATGGGAAAGTATACTATCTGTATTTATTAGTTTTAACTTCTCTTTGCTTTGACCAATTAAATCCATGATTTTAAAATCAGCTTTTAAAGATGTGTCAACTGTTTCTATAATAGTTTTTAATGCTATTTTGTTTTGAGAAAACTCATTATGTAAGTTAGAGAGTATAGATTGCTCTTCAATTTTTTCTAGCCTGTTTACATTTCAATTATTAATGCTCAACGCAATTAGAATACCAATTACCACCAATACAATTTCACCAATAGCATATTTAAAATACCTATTCGTTTTACCGTCTTTTAGCAGTGTTTTTCTAATGTTTCTTAAATAGTTAATCATTTAATTACTTTAATTCTGTTTTAATTTGCTCTGTAATTTTTTTAGCATCTTTTTGTATTCTACTTGTAAAAAAAGCATTACCTCTCCAATGTACTGCTATTCTAGAAAATTCATTGATAAAGGTTTTGTCTTTGGCCATACCTTTAAAATTGTAAATATGGGTAATTTCTAGAGTTTCAGGATTTACTTTAGATTTCACATATTTATCGAGAAAACTTTGTCCATTTGTAATTGTAGCTCCTAATCTATTAAATATACCATCTACTGAAACGATGAGGTCATGAAAATTTACCAAATCTCTTCGTATATTTTTATCATAAATAAGCCCTAAATCGCCACTGCTTTTCATTTCTTCATATGTAGATAATTCTGAAAACGAGTAATTAAACCTGTGAAGTTCCCCAAGCAGCTTTTGAAAAGTTCACTCTAAAATCATTAAATTGATTCCGAAAAACACTTGTAAAGTTTGAAGCATCAATAAATACATTTGCAAAACCTTTTCCAATAAATTGATTTTCATCAATATTCGTTTCTCTAACATTATTTACAGCAATGTGATGTTTTTCTTTAGGGTTTGATAATGAAAATTGATTTCCCATAACAAATATTCCAATAGAAGAATACTTTTCTATTTCGCCTACATCTAGATACAAAGGTTTTTTAATACTATTTTTTCGTAAATGAATGTTAGGTTGATAATAGGGATACTTATTTTCTAAGCTTGTTATAAAGTCGTTAGTAAAACCAGAATTTTCAATAATAATTCCTTCTTCAAAAACACAATTAACCATTATAATCGAACTAGAATTATAGAGTTCAACTATATTCTTAAAAACAACATGATGTATTCCAATGATGCCATCGGAAGTGTCATGTTCAAAGTGAACATTATCTAATTCAATTTCTTTGTTATTGTAAGTGTATCGGTAGATTTAAAAACATAACCAATAGTACTATTTCTAAAAAAGTAAAGCGAATCTGTTTCTGAGTTAAATTTGATGAAAGCATCTTTTAACTTAAAAACATCACTTTTTTCTGCTTCAATCATTTTTAAAAACTCGGCATGAGAATATTCTTTGAGTTTTTTTTCTTGACTAAATCCGTTAAAAATAGAGAATACAAATAATAGGGTAAGTAGTTTTTTCATAGGAAAAAGAATGTACTTAAAAACCGTTTATAAATTTTTAGCTTATCTCGGTTTTGTTAGTTTGTTTTTAGTTGATTATCTTCTCAAAGTTAATTAATTTTTTTTTGAATTGGTAAAATCTAAAATAGCTGTATTTTTGGCTAAATATTTAATAAGATCACTTTAATGAAAATCAACCAGTTTTTAAAATTTGAACCCATCTTGAAAGAGAAAATTTGGGGTGGAGAAAAATTAATGAAAGTACTCTCTAAAAAATCTGATAAAACAGATGTAGGGGAAAGTTGGGAGATTTCTGATGTTCCTGGAGATACTTCTGTTGTTAGTAATGGCCATTTAAAAGGAACTGATTTAAAACAACTAATTGCAGATTACAAAAGTGATTTAGTTGGTGCAAAAATTTATCAAGTATTTGGAGAAAATTTTCCACTTTTAATAAAGTTTATTGACGCAAAAGAAGCCTTAAGTATTCAGTTACACCCCAATGATGAGTTGGCTCAAAAACGTCATAATTCATTCGGTAAAACAGAAATGTGGTATGTAATGCAGGCCGATAAAAAAGCAAACTTAATAGTTGGTTTTAAAAAAGAAGTTACATCAGATGAATACCTAGAGAATTTAAAAAACAATACGCTATTAGACATTTTAAATGTAGATACCGTTGCTGAAGGCGATGTGTATTTTATTCCAACTGGAAGAGTTCATGCCATTGGCGCAGGAGTTTTGTTGGCAGAAATACAACAAACATCAGATATTACCTATAGAATTTACGATTGGGACAGAAAAGATGCAGAAGGCAACTCTAGAGATTTGCATACTGAAGAGGCGTTAAATGCTATAGATTATCATGTGTTAGATTCTTATAAAACAACATATCAGAAAAAAGAAAACATAGCAAGTAAAGTAGTTTCTTGTCCGTATTTTACAACCAATATATTACCCGTTAAAAATTCAGTATCTGTAAATCATACAGACAAAGACTGTTTTGTGATTTACATGTGTGTAAAAGGAAGCGTAACATTTAAATATAATGAAGTAGAGGAAGTCTTAAACTTCGGAGAAACACTATTAGTGCCAGCTTGTATAAAAGAGTTTTTAATTGATTCTGAAGAGTATTCAGAATTGCTAGAAATTTATATAAAATAACTCACTTTAATCTTCATTAAAATCAAAGATTAATTCTTTATCTTTGATGCTTCATTTAAAATTTATAAAAATGCCAGGATTTGAATTATTTGGAGATGCAGAACGCAAAGAAGTAAACGACGTTTTAGAAAGTGGAGTTTTAATGCGTTACGGATTTGATGGAGCTAGAAACGGACATTGGAAAGCAAAAGAGCTTGAACAAGAATTACAAAAGACCTTAGGAGTAAAATACGCCCAATTAACAAGTAGCGGTACAACTGCATTAAATGTTGCATTAGCTGTATTAGGAGTTGGAGCAGGAGACGAAGTAATTATGCCAACATTTACTTTTGTTGCAAGTTTTGAGTCTATTTTAGCCGCTGGAGCAACACCAATTTTAGTAGATATAGACGATACGTTAACCTTAGATCCAAAGGCTGTTGAAGCTGCAATAACTCCAAAAACAAAGGTAGTAATGCCGGTTCACATGTGTGGTTCTATGGCAGATTTAGATGCATTGAAAGCAATTTGTAATAAGCACAATTTAATCTTATTAGAAGATGCTTGTCAAGCAATTGGAGGTTCTTATAAAGGTCAAAAATTAGGAACTATAGGAGATGCAGGTTGTTTTTCGTTTGATTATGTAAAAACAATAACTTGTGGTGAAGGAGGAGCAATGATTACAAATGATCCAAATTTAGCAATCAACGCAGATCATTATACAGACCATGGACACGATCATGTTGGAAATGACAGAGGTGCAGAAACACATCCATTTTTAGGATACAATTTTAGAATTTCTGAGTTGAATGCAGCTGTTGGTTTAGCACAAGCTAGACGTTTGGATGATTTTGTAGCAATTCAACGTAAAAATAAAAAAGTATTAAAAGAAGCACTGGCTACAATTCCTGAAGTTTCTTTTAGAAGAATTCCGGATGAAGCTGGAGATAGCGGAGGCTTTTTATCTTTCTTTATGCCAACCAAAGAGTTGACAGATAAAGTTGTTGCAGCATTTAAAACACATGGAGTTGATGCGTATTGGAATTATTACGAAAATGATTGGCACTATGTGCGAAAATGGAATCATTTAAAAGATCAAGTTTCTTTGTTTCCTTTATCAGATGAAATTGTAAACGGAATGCAAGATTTACATACAGCAGATTTTTCTCAATCAGATAATATCATCTCAAGAAATATTTCTTGTTTGATAAAATTATCTTGGACAGAAGAACAAGTTAACGAAAGAGCAACTCAAATGGTTGCAGCTATCAAATCAGTATTGTAGATTTAATGTTATTCTGCGAAAGCAGGAATCTCACTACTAAAATTCATAAAGAATGAAAGTTATTGCAATGATACCAGCTCGTTATGGAGCTACTCGATTTCCAGGTAAATTAATGGCAGATTTAGGGGGTAAACCTGTAATTGTAAGAACCTATGAGGCGACCCTAAAAACAGCATTGTTTGATGATGTATATGTGGTTACCGATAGTGAAATCATTAAAAATGAAGTAGAGCGATTTGGGGGAAAAGCAATTATGAGCATCAAAGAACACGAATGTGGTTCTGATAGAATTGCTGAAGCTGTAGAGAATTTGGATGTGGATATTGTAGTAAATGTTCAAGGTGATGAGCCTTTTGTAAAAAAAGAACCTTTAGAAGAAGTTTTAAAAGTTTTTAAAGGAGAAGATGCAGCACAAATAGATTTGGCTTCTTTAATGCAAGAAATTACAGATTGGAAAGACATAACAGACCCCAACTATGTAAAAGTAATTGTTGATGAAAATGATTTTGCTTTGTACTTTTCTCGCTCTCCAATTCCGTATCCAAGAGATAAAAACGCAGGAGCTCGTTATTTTGAGCATATTGGCGTGTATGCGTTTAGAAAACAAGCTATTTTAGATTTTTATCATTTGCCAATGCGTTCTTTAGAAGCAACTGAAAAAATTGAATGTATTCGGTATTTAGAATACGGAAAGAAAATAAAAATGGTAGAAACAGATTTTATGGGAATCGAAATAGATACACCAGAGGATTTGATTAAAGCGCAAAAATATTTAGAAAATTAAAAAACAAAAACCTCATACTATTTTATGAGGTTTTTTAATTTTAAAGCATGTACAAGAATAGTAAAGTAATAGCTTTTGATGCAGACGATACCCTTTGGGTAAACGAAACCTATTTTAGAGAAGCAGAACAACAGTTTGCAAGATTATTATCTGCCTATGAAACAGAAAATAAAATAGATCAAGAGTTGTTTAAAACAGAAATAAAAAACCTCTCTATTTATGGTTATGGAGTTAAAGGGTTTATGCTGTCTATGGTAGAATGTGCATTAGAAATTTCTAATTACAATTTAAAACCCAAATTGTTAATCGATATTTTGAACATCGGAAAAGAAATGCTAGAAAAACCAATAGAACTGCTAGAAGATGTTGAAATGGTTTTAAAGGCTTTGCATGGAAAATACAAGTTAATTGTTGCTACCAAAGGAGATTTATTAGATCAAGAACGTAAATTAAAAAAATCGGGTTTGCTTCAATATTTTCATCATATAGAGGTAATGAGTGATAAAAAAGAAGCTGATTATCAGAAGTTAATAGCACACTTAGATATTACTCCGAACCAACTGTTAATGGTTGGAAATTCCTTGAAATCTGATATTCTTCCTTTAGTAAATATTGGTGCATCGGCTATTCATGTTCCATTTCATACCACCTGGGCTCATGAAGAAGTATCCATTCAAGAACAATCAACAACAGAGTATAAAACAGTAAAAAAAGTATCAGAAATACTTACTTTTCTCTAGATTGATGTATTTTTGCAACAAATAAATTAAACAGAATGAGTTTTAGAAATTTTCCAATGGTTCCTCGCGTTGTTTTTGGTAGAGGATGTTTTAATCAATTAGATGAGATATTAAGTGAAAAACGTGTGAGTGAAAAAGCACCATTTATATTTATTGTAGATGATGTTTTTAAAGGAAACGACTGGTTAATCAGTAGAATTCCATTACACTTTAATGATAAAATAATATACGTTAGTGCAGAAGAAGAGCCAAAAACAACTTATGTTGATGGATATAGAGATGCTATTTTAGCTGAATTTGATGAGATTCCGTCTGGAATTATCGGAATTGGAGGAGGTACCATGTTAGATTATGCAAAAGCTGTTGCATTGATGTTAACAAACCCAGGAAGCTCTGCAGATTATCAAGGTTGGGATTTGGTAAAAAAACAAGGCGTTTATCATGTTGGAATTCCAACAATTTCTGGAACAGGAGCAGAGGTTTCAAGAACTACTGTGTTAACAGGACCAGAACGTAAATTAGGAATGAATTCTGATTATACACCTTTTGATCAAGTGGTCTTAGACCCAGAATTATGTAAAGACGTGCCAACCAACCAATGGTTTTATACAGGAATGGATTGTTATATTCATTGTATCGAATCGTTAACAGGTACTTTTTTAAATGCTTTTAGTCAAAGTTATGGAGAAAAATCGCTGGACTTATGTAGAGAGGTGTATTTAGAAAAAGATAGTCGTGATGAAGACGGTCAAGATAAATTAATGATGGCTTCTTGGCATGGCGGAATGAGTATCGCTTATTCTCAAGTAGGTGTTGCGCATGCAATGAGTTATGGACTTTCTTATTTGTTGGGAACAAAACACGGAATAGGAAACTGTATCGTTTTTGATCAGTTAGAAGAGTTTTATCCAGAAGGTGTTGCAGAGTTTAAACAAATGGTTGAAAAGCATAATATTGACATTCCTAAAGGATTGTGTAAAGACTTAACAGATAAAGAATTTGATATTATGATAGATGTTTCTCTTAGTTTGGTTCCGTTATGGGAAAATGCTTTAGGGAAAGACTGGCAGAAAACAATTACACGAGAAAAATTAAGATCGATGTATGAGAAAATGTAATTTAATTATTATGTTTTAAATCAAATTATTATAGTAAATTTGCATCCAAAATAAAGAAGATTATGGCAAGCGTAAAAAATTTAAAAAAAGATATTAATTATACTTTAGGAGATATCATCGAAGAGTGCTACATCGCTCAAATGTTAACTCCTGCTAACTCGAAAAAAACAGAAGCTATTATTGATGAAGCTATTGAAACATTTGATGTGTTAATTGAAAAAGTACATGCTAAAAATGTTGAAAACAAAAGAGCTCATTACAAAGCTATCAATACAGAGTTAGAAGCTAAAGCAAATGTATTAGTAGAAAAATTAAATAAATTATAACGTTATATTAACGTATTTTTATAAAATCATCTTTGAAAAAAGGTGATTTTTTTTGTACTTTTACCTTGCTTTAATACTAAAGTAGAAAATGAATCGTTTAACTTAAAACAACTAGATCAAGTATGGCAAGAGCAATGTTTGAGTACACAAAAACGGTACTAAAAAAAGTAAGTTTTAATGCAGATTTGTTCTGTAAAGAATTAGAAAAAGCACTAAAAAGATTGTTGCCTCATGAAGTAAATGAATTAACAATTTGGATTAAGCAATTTACATCTAACAAACCAGAGTTATTTGTTTGCTTAGCAATTATAGAAAAAAAGCAATAAAAAAAGGAGCACTGTTTAGTGCTCCTTTTTTTATGTATGATTATTTTCTATCTTTCGCTTTTCGGTTTTTATAACGTCTAAAGAGTTGTCTGTTAAAATCTCTTTCTACCATTTGTAATTTTACAATTTTCTTGTAAGAAATTACTTTTTTAAGGGCATTTTGATATCTAACATTCGTTTCAAAATTTAACTTTTCTAAAGAAAGCATGTGTTTAGAAAAAGACTCTGCTTGGTCTTCTGTTAATTTATCAATTCCACCTAAATCATCAATTTTCTTTTTCATTTCAGCTCTTTCAACATGATATAACTGATAGCGTTCTTTTTCGAACTTGTTATATACAGGCCAAAACTTAGAAGCTTCTTGTGATGTTAAAGCGAGTTTTTCTGTGATAAAAGAAACTTTTAAAGCTTTAATTTTCTGACTACTTCCTTTTTCTTGAGAAAATAGTTGAAAGCTGATAAATAGCGCAAAAATAAGTGTAAGTAAAAATGTTTTTTTATTCATTACGATTCTATTTCAGTTAATAATGTAGCACTGTCAATAGTGTTTAAATACTCTAATATATCTTCATCTTTTATAGATGAAACTTCTTCTAGCACATTACTGTCTTTAAAATCAGCATCAACAAAATTAACTGTTGATGATGCATTATTGATATAGCTTTCATCTAACCAATTTTCTAGCTCTTCAGAAGAAATAGACTCAAAAGAAGCCGTGTCTGAAAACGAAAAGTAATTCAATCCGATAAAAAGCAACACACTTGCTGCAGCTGCGGCTGGAATTATTTTTAACAATCTTGATCTTAACGAAATTACTTTTACTTCTTTTTTAGGGAAATTGATTTTTTCGAATAATGAATCTTCAAAATGTTCAAAATAGTCTTTTGGAGCAGTAAATGCATTTTCTTTAGAAAATGACTGCTCTTTTATTTTAGAAAACACAGTATCTTCAACAGAATCAAAGTAGTTTTCTGGAGTAGAAAACCCGTTTTTGTTCTGAGTTATACTCTTAATGTAATCTAAACTATTTTTATTTTTTGTATCCATTTAATTCTTAGACTATAAAGTTTCTTAAAGGTTTAATTAATGTGCATTATTTTTTATATAATCTTCAATCTTTTTTACTGCATGAAAATAAGATGCTTTTAAAGCACCTTCAGAAGTTTCTAATATGTCTGAGATGTCTTTGTATTTTAATTCATCAAAATACTTCATATTAAAAACCAATTGTTGTTTTGTTGGCAATGTTTGTATGGCTTTCTGTAAAATTAGCTGAATGGCATCACCATCAAAGTTAAGATCGCTGTCTAAATTTGAAACCAAACTATGTTGATATTCTGTAATATCTACATTTCTTTCTTTTGCTCTTTTATTGATAAAACTAATAGATTCGTTCGTTGCAATTCTATACATCCAAGAGAAAAGTTGACTTTCTTGTTTGAAATTATCGATTCCTCTAAAAATTTTAATAAAAGTATTTTGTAAAACATCATCTGCATCATCATGAGAAACAACAATTTTACGAATATGCCAATACAAACGCTCTTTATAAGTTGCTACAAGCTTTCTAAATGCTTGCTCTTTAGTTTGAGCATTTTGTAGCTGTTCTATAAAATTTATTTCGTCTACCAACTAATCGTTTTTGTTTTAGACAACAAGTATACAAAAAGGTTTAAGTTAAAAATTATTTAACTGATTTTTTTCTTTTAACGTATCCAAACAATCTGTCTTTCTTTATCAATTCTGCAATTCCTCCAGGCAGCATCTCTTCCCATCCTGGTTCGCTACTCATAATCATTTTTAAAACTCTTCTAGAGAAAATGTGTAGGATGTCTGGGTTGTAGTCTTTAATATCTATAAGTCTTCCGTTATTTTTAAAGAATTTGTATAATTCTTTCATCCTCGGATGTACTTTTAAGTTGTCACTCGTAATGTATTCACCAGTATTTTCATCTTTATATGGGTACATATATATTTTTAAATCTCTGTAGAAAAGTTTTCCAAAAGCCTCTAAAATTCCACCACTTACATTGCGATAATATTTTTCATCAAAAATCTGAATGAGGTTATAAACTCCCATTGCTAATGCCATTCTTTCTTTTGTAAACTCACTAAAATACTCTACTAGTTTGTAGTATTCTTGGAAGTTTGTAATCATTACATTCTGACCAAGAGAACATAATAATTCAGCTCTGTCTAAGAAATCTCGTTCATTTATTTCTCCTTCAGCTCTTAGATTTGCCAGGGTAATCTCAAAAATAATTTGTGAATTTTTTGGATCTACTTTACGCTCACTAAAGAACAACTCTTTAGATTTTTCAAACATATCCATGTTTACTTTGGTTACCGGTCTAAAGCTACCACGTAAAGCCAAAATATTCTTTTTGTATAGAATTTGTGCTGGCAATAAGTTGTTTCCTTCAGAATCAAACATTACCGCATTTGTCATTCCGTTTTTAACCAGTTGCAAACTCATTAAACGATTGTCTACATACATAAAACGCGGACCAGAAAAATTAATCATATCAATTTCTAGCTGATCTTTATTTAAGTTGTCATAAAAAGATCTTACCAGTTCTTTAGGGTTGTCGTTCATGTAAAACGCACCATAAATTAAGTTTACACCTAAAATTCCAAGTGTTTCTTGTTGTAAACGCGCATCAGTTTCTTTAAAACGCAAATGCAAAACAATCTCATTGTATTCTTCTAAAGGATCTAATTGAAAGCGAACTCCAACCCAACCATGACCTTTAAATTTTTTACTAAAGTTTATTGTTGCAACGGTGTTGGCGTAACTAAAAAATAATTTATCTGTTTGTTTTTTTCTGCTCAATCGCTCTTCTATCAAGTCTATCTCGTGAGAAAGCATTGTTTTTAATCGTGTCTCTGTTACATAACGATTGTCAGATTCGATACCGTAAATGGCATCAGAAAAATCTTTATCATAGGCACTCATTGCTTTTGCAATAGTTCCTGATGCTCCACCAGCTCTAAAAAAATTACGAACTGTTTCTTGACCAGCACCTATTTCTGCAAATGTTCCGTAGATGTGAGCGTTTAAGTTTACACGCAATGCTTTGCTTTTTGTTGTAGGTACTGCGGTAATCTTTTGGGG